>Ga0207675_100000848_pt1 | contig 30423 bp, 20 predicted proteins | sample KBSSwiS42_FD_184305 | JGI IMG/M metagenome (GOLD analysis project Ga0207675, IMG submission 184305) | Switchgrass rhizosphere microbial communities from Kellogg Biological Station, Michigan, USA - KBS Switchgrass S4-2 (SPAdes) (version 2) | ecosystem: Host-associated > Plants > Roots >...
CCGGGCGCGAGATGTCGAAGTAATGACCGATGCTGTGCGGCGCAAACGCCTCTACTTTCACCAGCCGCGGATCGGCAGGGAGACGGCGCGTCAGGATCAAGCCCACGCGCAAGCCAGACTTCCGCACCGTGAACCCGGCGAACCGCATCCGGACCATGTAGACCAGGCGGGTCTGCTGCGGAATCTCGATCACCGGCCCGCATCGCTCGACCACCCGCTTGAACCTTCGATAGAGATCGAAGACGTGCGGCTCGCTCTTCGCGAACAGGTCCTCCACGCGGAAGCGTCCGCACGAGTGCCAGATGTTCGCCGACACGAACCGCGCGCCGCATTTCGGGCACGCCCACAACGGCGGCAGCGCATCAGGACCCATCACGCACCGCCAGGACGATCGCCGCACCAGCGCCGAGCATCAGCGCAATCACCCGGAGCCCGACGACGAAGCTGCCGGTCGCTTCGTTCAGGGCGCCGAGCAGATACGGGCCGACGAACCCGCCCGTATTGCCGACCGAGTTCACCAGCGCGATCGACGCCGCCGCGCCGACGCCGCCCATCGTCGACGTCGCCAGCGCCCAGAACGGACCGAACATCGACGCCAGTCCGGCCATCGCGATCGACATCGTCACCAGCGACCATGCGACACCGGTCGACAGCGTGCTCGCCGCGAGGCCGGCGGCGCCAACCAGCGCGGCAATCACCACGTGCCACCGCCGCTCGCCGGTGCGATCGGAATGGCGACCGGCGACGACCATCGCCACCGCGCCGGCGCCGTAGGGGATCGCCGTCAGCAATCCGACTGTCAGATCGGAGCCCCCCGAGACCGTCTTCAGGATCTGCGGCAGCCAGAAGCCGATGCCGTAGAGCGTCACCGGAATCGTGAAGTAGACGATCGCCAGCAGCCACGTCCGCCGGTTGCCGAGCGCGCGCGCCGTTGTCTCGGCCGGCTGCGCCCGTGCGTCCTCGCGCAGGCACGCGGCCAGCGCGTCGCGCTCCGCGCCGCTCAGCCACTCCGCTTCCTCGGGCCGCTCGGTGAGGTACTTCAGGACCACGAACCCGAGCACGATCGCCGGCACTCCTTCGAGCAGGAACAGCCACTGCCAGCCGGCGAGGCCGCCGGCGCCGTCGAACGACAACAGCGCGCCCGACACCGGGCCGCCGACGACGCCGGCAATCAGCGTCGCGGTCATGAAGGCGGCAATCGTGCGCGCGCGCTCGCGCACCGGGAACCAGCGCGTCAGGTAGAAGATGATGCCGGGGAAGAACCCCGCTTCGGCCATCCCGAGCAGGAAGCGAAGGCCGTAGAAACCGGTCGCGCCGCGGACCAGCATCATCGCCGACGAGACGAGACCCCAGCTGATCATGATCCGCGCGATCCACAACCGCGCACCGACCCGCGCCAGGATCACGTTGCTCGGGATCTCGAACAGGACGTAGCTCAGGAAGAAGATCCCGGCGCCCAGGCCGTAGGTCGCGGCCGAGAAGCCGAGCGCTCGATTCATCTGCAGCGCCGCGAAGCCGACGTTGATGCGATCGAGGTAGGCGACGATGTAGAGGAGGAACAGGAACGGGATCAGCCGGCGGCGCGCTTTGGCGACGGCCGGCGCGGCGTCGCCGATCACGATCGGAGGAACTCCACCACCGCGGCGCTCCACTGGTCGCGGCGCTCGATTGAAATCGCATGGCCGGCGCCGGGAAAGGTCCGGACGCGCGCCTCGGGAAACAGCGACTTGAGCGTCTGACGCGAACCGCTGCGGGCAATCCGGTCCGCTTCGCCCTCGAGGATCAGGATCGCGCCGCGCCACTGCGGCAGCGCCGCCGGCGATGGCGGCCCGTGCCGGTCGATGTCGGCGCTCAACGCGTAACGCGCGACCACATCCTCGCGCGCCACCCGGTCGATGGCGCGGCCGTAGAACGCGCGCCAGAATTCGCGGTCGACACTCACGTTCTTCAAGGTGACGCGGACAATCGCGCGCAGCAGCGCGCGGGTGACGCCAATTGGCAGGCGGCCGATGCGCCGCGCCCATTTCTGGTTCGACGCTGCGCGCTCGACCTTTGCCGGACCGGTCGCCGAGAGGACAATCCGCCTCGTGCGCTCGGGAAACTGGCGGAGGAACGCCTGCGCCACCAGGCCGCCGAACGACCCGCCGACCATGTCGGTGGAGACAAGCCGCTCGCGATCGAGCATCGCGCGCAGCCCGTCGAGCAGCCGCGGCAGCGACTCGACGCGCGGATAGGCGATCGCGAGGATGCGGTGCGTGTCGATGAGGAAGGGAACCAGCGTGAAGAACGCCTCGCCGTCGCCGACGGCGCCGGGCAGGAGCAGCAGGCCCTGCGTGCCGCTGCCGCAGGCGCGGTACGTCCATTCGACGCCGTCGTGCTGAAACGAGGAGACCGGCGCCGACGCGTAGAAGGCGTTCAGCTGCTCCTGGAGCGTGACCGCGAGCACGCGCGGAATTGTATCGAAACTCGCCGGCCCGCCGGGGCTACTCGGTCAGCGCCACCATCGGATCGATGCGCGTCGCGCGCCGCGCCGGCAGCGCGCAGGCGGCAATCGCCACCAGCGCCAGCATCGCGCTGACGGCGACGATCACCACCGGGTCGGTGGCGCTGACGCCGAACAGCTGGCTCTCGAGGCTCCTGCGCAGCGCGATCGCGCCGGCGGCGCCGAGCGCGAAGCCGCCGCCGATCAGCAGCAGCCCCTCGCGCAGCACCAGCTCGAAGATCGATCGCGTGCTGCCGCCGAGCGCGATGCGGATGCCGATCTCCTTGGTCCGCTGCGTCACCAGGTAGGCGAGCACGCCGTAGATGCCGATCGCCGACAGGAACAGCGCCACCGCGCCGAAGCTGAGCGACAGCAGCACCGGCGACCGGCGGCTGACCAGCGACATCTCCATCCGCGCGTCCATCGTCCGGATGTCGTAGACCGGCAGCTCGCGGTCGATCGCCGAGAGCGCCGTGCGCACGCTGGTGGCCAGCGAGAGCGGGTCGGCGCCGGTCCTGACCGCGAAGGTCAGCCCGGACCTGGCGCTCTGCGCCATCGGGAAGTAGTAGGCGCCGACGGTCAGCTTGTCTTCCGTGAGCGCCCGCAGTTTCACGTCCTTGATGACGCCGACCACGTGAAGGAAGACGGTCCTCTCGGTGATCGCCAGCAGGTTGTTGAGGTCCTGCGGCAGGTACATGCGGCGGCCGATCGGATCCTGGTTCGGCCAGAAATGCTTCGCCAGCTTCTCGTCGACGATCACCACCTGCTGCGCCTTGGGCGCGTCGCGCTCGTCGAAGAAGCGTCCGCGCACCAGCTTCACGCCCATCGTCTCGAAGTAGCCGGGCGTCACCGCGATTTGATTCGGCGAGATCAGCGACTCGCCCGGCTTCATCTGGTAGCCCTCGGCGAGGATCACGCTGTCGCTGTTGTTGCCGCCGAACGGGATCGTGTCGGTCGCGCCGACGCTGGTCACGCCCGGCAGCGCGCGCAGCCGGCGCAGCGCCTCGTCGCTGAAGCCGCGCAGCTTGTCGTCGTCGGCGTAGCGCGTGCGCGGCAGCGTGACCGACGCGGTGAGGACGTTGTCGGTGTTGAAGCCGGGATCGACCGCCATCACCTGGCGGAAGCTCGCGAACAGCAGCCCGGCGCCGACGAGAAGAATGAAGGCGAAGCCGACCTGCGCCACGACCAGCGCGCGCCGCAGCGTGCGCGCGCCGGTGCCGGCCGTGCCGCTGCGCCCTTCCTCGCGCAGCACCGAGGTCAGGTTCGCCGGCAGCACGCTGGCCACCGGGATCAGCCCGAGCACGAAGCCGATGGCCGCGGCCACGGCGAGCGTGTAGGCGATCACCACGCCGTCGAGGCGAATCTCCTCGCCGCGCGGAAGCTCCTGGATGTTCAGCGTGCCGAGCACGCGCAGCGCGGCGTAGCCGACCAGCAGGCCGAAGGCGGCGGAGACGAGCGTGAGCAGGACGCTCTCGGTAATCAGCTGTCGCGCGATCCGCCCCTTGCCCGCGCCCAGCGCGACGCGCGTCGCCAGCTCCTTCAACCGCGCGCGCGACCGCACGAGCACGAGGTTGGCGACGTTGACGCAGCCGATGAGGAGCACGAACAGCGCGCCGCCCCACATCAGGTACAGCGTCGCCTTGATGTCGCGCACCAGCGTGTCCTGCAGCTTCTCGACCATGGTGTGGAAGCCGGCGTTGATCAACAGCTCTTTGTACTGTGGGAAGCGTTCGAGGTTGGCGGCGTTGAGCGCGTTCACCTGCTGCTGCGCCTGCTCCTTGGTTGCGCCCGGTTTGAGGCGGCCGATGTTCTGCCAGCTGTTGTTGTGACGCGAGGAGTCGGCCTTCTGATCGGCGGTGAACGCCAACGGGGTCCACAGCATCACTTCGGGGTTGAGGAAGTAGAAGCCTTGCGGCATCACGCCGATGACGCTGTAGAGCTGCCCGTCCATGCGGATGTCCTTGCCGACCGCCTGCGGGTCGCCGCCGAACTGCGACTGCCACAACGCGTAGCTGAGGATCGCCTTCTTCTCGTTCCCGAGCTCGCCTTCTTCCGGGGTGAAGATCCGGCCGAGCATCGGCTGCACGCGCAGCAGCCGGAAGAACGACGGCGTGGCGTGCGTCACGCGGACGCGGGTCGGCGTGCCGCTCTGGTCGAGGCTGTGATTGCGGCTGTTGTAGAGCGCCTGCTCCTCGTAGGCGCTGACGTCGCGCAGCCGATCGTAGTAGTCGGGCACGCCCGACGACCCGCCAATCGCGGCGCCGGCGCCGGGATAGGCGTTGCCCATCAGCATGATCTGGTCCGATTCGGGGACCGGCAGCGGCCTGAGCAGGACGTTGTGCACGACCGAGAAGAGCGCCGTATTCGCGCCGATGCACAGCGCCAGGGTCAGCGCGGCGGTGATCGTGAACGCCTTGTCCTTCCACAGCAGGCGGAGAGCAACGCGGAGATCGGAGGTCATAGACGCGTTAGACGCTCTTGCGGCTGCGGATGTTCGGAAACGGCCGTAGCGCAGCCCTTTAGAGTGCGTTTCGAAATTACCGTAGCGCAGCCCTTCAGGGCTGCCCGCGCGGCTCGAGGGCAGGCCTAAAGGCCTGCGCTACGAGAGCCGCGCGCAGTTTTGAAACGCATTCTTAGATTACGAGCGCTGCCCTACCGTGGGCAGGCCTGAAGGCCTGCGCTACTCCGTCCGCAACGCGACGCACGGGTCGACCCGCACGGCGCGCCAGGCGGGCACGAGGTTCGCCAACGCCGAGGCGAAGAGGAGCACCGCGGCGGCGGCCAGCCATGCCACCGGATCGCCCGAGCTGACGCCGTAGAGCGCGCCCGCGATCGCGCGCGCCGCGAATGCCGCCAGCAGACAGCCGGCGGCGAGTCCCGCCACGGCCACCAGCAGGCCCTGCCGCAGCACCAGCGCGAGCACCGCGCCGGGCCTCGCGCCGAGCGCGACGCGAATGCCAATCTCGCGCGTTCGCCGCGCCACCGTGTAGGCAATCATGCCGTAGAGGCCGACCGCCGCGAGCAGCATCGCCACCATGCCGACGCCGCTCACCAGCCACGCGCTGGCGCGCATCGGGAACAGCGTCGCGTCCACCTCCGCCTCCATCGTCTGGTTCTCGACGAAGACGAGATTGGGTTCGATCGCCAGCAGCTCGCGCCGCATCTCGCGCAAGAGCGCGCCGGCGTCGCCGCGCGTCCGCGCGATGATCGCCGCGTACGAGCTCGGACGCTGGTTCCGGGCAATGTGGAGGAACGGCGTCGGCCGCTCGCTCAACGTCAGCACCTTGTGATCCGCCGAGACGCCGACGATCTCGAAGCGCGGTCCCTCGGGGCCGCGGGTGTGGAACGTCCGGCCGATCGCGCTCGCGCCCGGCCAGTAGCGGCGCGCGAACGTCTCGTTGACGATCGCGACGCGCGGCGTGTCGGGGCGATCGGCGTCGGTGAACGCCCGCCCCTCGACGATCGGGATCCCCAGCGTCTGGAAATAGCCGGGCGACACCGTGGTCGCCTCGATCGTGTCGCCCTGCACGTCCGGCTGATGACGGCCCGGCACCCAGATCTCCCAGCGGTTCGGGTTCACCTGCAGCGGCACCCGCGTCGCCAGCGCCGCCGACTCGACGCCGGCAATCGCGGCGACACGCGCGACCGCCTGATCGTAGAAGCGGTGGCTGCGCTCCTCCGAGTAGCGCAGCATGCTCGTGTCGGTCGACACGACCGCAAGCTTCTCCACCGCGAACCCGGGACTCGTGCGCTGTGCGGCAACGAAGCTGCGCGTCAGCAGCGCGGCGACAATCAGCAGCAGCGCCGTCACCGCCATCTGCCCGGCGACCAGCGTGTCGCGCAGCGACCAGCGGCGTCCCGCCGCGCGGGTCAACGTCGTCTCGCCGCGCAGGTCCGCAACGACGCTCGGCCGCGACGCCTGCAGCGCCGGCGCGAGGCCGGCGAGCACGCCGGCGAGGCAGGCCGCGCCGAGCGTGAAGGCGAGGACGCGCACGTCGATGCGCAGATCGAACGCCAGCGGGATCGGCAGCGGCAGGCTGAGCGCGGCGACCGCGGAGGTGAGCCACCACGCGATCAGGATGCCGCCGATCGCGCCGGTGAGCGACAGCAGCAGCGATTCGGTGACCAGCTGTCGAACCAGGCGGCCGCGGCTGGCGCCGATCGCGAGGCGGATGCCGATCTCGCGCTGACGGCTCGAGGCGCGCGCCAGCAGCATGCTGGCGACGTTGGCGCACGCAATCAGCAGCACCAGGCCGACCACGGTCATCAACCCGGCGGCGATCGGCACCATCACCGGATCGGCGGCCGGGTGGAAATGCACGTCGCTCGTCGCTTTCACCGTGACGGTGCGGCCGCCGTTGGTCGCCGGATTGTCTTCCGCCAGCCGCGACATCAGCAGGGAGAGGTTGGCGCGCGCCTCGTCGATCGTCTTTCCCGGCTTGAGCCGCGCGCGCACGAACAGCCAGCGGTCGGCGCGCCGATCCAGGCGCGTCGTCCCGACCGGCGACGGCACCGTGTCGTGCATGCCGACCGGCTCGACTTCGAGCGACGCCGACGCCGGCAGCCACATCTCGGGCGACAGCACCGGCACCATGCCGGTGAAGCCGGCGCGGGCGACGCCGACGATGGTGTAGGTGTTGCCGCGGATCCGCACCGTACGTCCGACGGCATCCGGCGAGGAGCCGAGCTCGCGCGTCCAGTAGCGATGCGAGACCATCACCACCCGCGGCGCGGCGAGCGAGTCGTCCTCGGGCAGAATCGTGCGGCCGATCGCCGCCGACACGCCGAACACCTGGAAATAGTTGCCCGTGACCAGCTCGCCGACCACCAGCCGTGACCTCGTGTCGAGGTTGAGCGGCGCGACCATCGGGCTGTAGCCGACCATGCCGTCGAAGACGTCGTTCTGCGCGTTGAAATCGAGATAATCGGGATACGACGAGGTGCTGTAGGTGACCGAGCCGGTGGAATCGCTCGTGAACACGTCGACCAGGCGTTCGGGCGAGGCCACCGGCAGCGGCTTGAACAGCAGCGCGTCGACGATGGCGAAGAGCGCGGTGTTGAAGCCGATGCCGATTGCCAGCGACGCCACCGCCACCAGCGCAAACCCCGGGCTGTTCCGCAGCCAGCGCGCGGCGTAGCGCACGTCGGTGAGGATCGATTGGAACAAGATCACCGATTATAATCCGCGGTCATGAACAAGCTGCCGCTCGTCGCCGCGGCCGCGCTCGCCCTGTGCAGCGCGCCAACGGCACAGGTTGCGCCGGCGCCGCAGGCCTTTACGCTCGAGCAGGTGCTCGACTACCCGTTCGCCGACAACCTCGTCGCCGCGCCGAAGGGCCAGGGCGTCGCGTGGACGTTCAACGAGCGCGGCCTGCGCAACATCTACGCCGCCGAAGGGCCGGCATTCGAAGCGCGCCGGCTGACGCCGTACCAGAACGACGACGGCCAGGAGCTGACCCACCTCGCGTTCTCCGCGGACGGGCGAACCGTCGTCTACGTGCGCGGCGGCGATCACGGATCGAACTGGGACGCGGAAGGCAACCTGCAGCCCAATCCGACCGGCAGTGCGGTCCAGCCGCGGATGCAGGTGTGGTCGATCGCCATGAGCGGCGGCGCACCGAAGCTGGTCGGGGAGGGCGACACGCCGGCCATCTCGCCCGCGGGCGATCGAGTGGCGTTCGTCCGCGATCGCCGGATCTATATCGGCCCGGTCGATGGCTCGAAGCCGGCGGAGCAGGCGTTCTTCGCGCGCGGCACCAGCGAATCTCCGGTGTGGTCGCCCGACGGCCGGTCGCTCGCGTTCGTGTCGAACCGCGACGACCACAGCTTCATCGGCATCTTCACCGACGCGACGCAGCCGATTCGATACCTGGCGGCGTCGACCTCGCGCGACGACAACCCGCTCTGGAGCGCCGACGGCAGCCGGCTCGCGTTCGTGCGGCAGCCGGGCCGCGGCGGCACGCCGCAATCGCCGCTGGTGCAGCAGCCGCAGCCGTGGTCGATCATGCTCACCGGGTCGCGTGATGATGCGGATGCCGCGCTGCCGTCGTGGAAGAGCGGCGCCGCGCTCGTCGATTCACTGCCGCGCACCGCCGGCGGCGCCAACCTGCACTGGGCCGCCGACGATCATCTCGTCTTCCTCTCGTATCAGGACGGCTGGCCGCATCTCTATTCGATCCATCATCCCGACAAGGGCACGGCGCCGAAGCTCCTGACGCCCGGCGCCTTCATGGTCGAGCACGTATCGCTCAGCCCAGACGGCCGCGTCCTCGTCTACAGCGCCAACACCGGCGCCGACCGACACGACATCGATCGGCGTCATGTCTTCAAGGTGCCGGTGGATGGTTCGTCGCCGCCGGTCGCGCTCACCAAAGGCGCGGGCCTCGAGTGGAGCCCGGCGGTCACCGGCGACGGGCAGACGGTGGCGTTCATCGCGTCGACCGCGCAGCAGCCATCGCTGCCGGCGCTCGTTCCGATCGCAGGCGGGCAGCCGCGGACGATCGCGGCGCAGCGGTTGCCGCCTGCGTTTCCGTCGGCGAAGCTGATCGCGCCCGAACCCGTGACCTTCACCTCGAGCGACGGCCTCGAGATCCACGCCCAGCTGTTCAAGACGCCGGGCGGAGGCGCGCGGCGTCCCGCGCTCGTCTACGTCCACGGCGGACCGCCGCGGCAGATGCTGCTCGGCTTCCACTACATGGACTACTACTCCAACGACTACGCCGCGAACCAGTACCTCGCCAGCCGCGGCTTCATCGTGCTGTCGGTGAACTACCGGCTCGGCATCGGCTACGGCCACGCGTTCCACTACGCGGAGAAGTCGGGCGCCCGCGGCGCATCCGAGTACCTGGACGTCGTCGCCGGCGGCCGCTGGCTGCAGGCGCGGCCCGACGTCGATCCGCGCCGCGTCGGCATCTGGGGCGGCTCGTACGGCGGCTTCCTGGCGGCGCTGGCGCTGGGCCGCAACTCCGACGTCTTCGCCGCCGGCGTCGACATCCACGGCGTTCACGATCGCGTGCCCGCGGTCAACGCCGAGCAGCTGGCGCACGCGCTGGTCGGCGATGGCATCGGCGAGAACGAATACCGGCAGGCGCTCAAGGTGGCCTACGAGTCGTCGCCGATCGCCTCGGTTTCCACATGGAAGTCGCCGGTGCTGCTGATCCACGCCGACGACGACCGCAACGTGCAGTTTCACCAGACGGTCGATCTGAAGCGGCGGCTGCTCGAGCGCGGCATCAGCGTCGAGGAACTGGTCGTCCCCGACGATATTCACGACTTCCTTCTGTGGCGCACGTGGAAGAAGGTGACGACGGCGACCGGCGAGTTCTTCGAGAAGCGATTAATCAATCGCTCGTCCGGCTCGAGTCCCGAGTAACAATACGCCTCAGCTTTTCTTGGTCCGCACCCGCGCGGTAAGGTGCGGAGGATGGGATTGCCGACTGTATGAAGAACGCGACGATCAAGGTGAAGCGCGCCTACGCGCCGCCGTCGGGTGAGGACGGCGTCCGCGTGCTCGTCGACCGCCTCTGGCCGCGCGGCCTCCCCAAGGCGCGCGCGGCCGTGGATCTGTGGCTGAAAGACATCGGCCCCAGCCTGGCGCTGCGCAAGTGGTTCAACCGCGACCCGTCGCGCTGGGCGGAGTTCAAGCAACGCTACGCCGACGAGCTCGACGCGCTCGCCGGGCGGAGCGCCGCCGTCGCGGCGCTGACCGGCGCCGTGCGCCGCGGGCGTGTGACGCTGCTCTTCGGCGCCCGCGACGAAGAACACAACACCGCCGTCGCCCTCCAACACTACCTATCGAGAACCTGAGGTTCGCAAGCGAACCCTGAACCTCGAACCCTGAACCCAGAACCTCGTCGTTGACATATATGTGACTCATACATATGCTGTCGGCATATGTCGACCGACCGCGAGCTGCGCAAGGGCAGCGCCGAAACCCTCATCCTCGCGCTGCTCGAGGAGCGCGATCGCCACGGCTACGAGCTCGCCAAGCTGATTGACAGCCGCTCCGGCGGCGCGCTCAAGTTCCACGTCGCCTCGCTCTACCCGACCCTCTATCGCCTCGAGCGCCGCGGCTTCATCCAGGGACGCTGGGTCGAGAAGGCCGGCACCCGCCGCCGCCGCTTCTATCGCCTCACCGCCGCCGGCCAGAAAGTGCTCGACGCGCAGCGGCGCAGCTGGAGCACGTTCTTCGCCGCGCTGCACCGCGTCGCCGGCATCGGCCATGCCTGAAACGCCGCGCGGCGGGCGCCCCGATTTCCGCGCCCTCGTGCGCGCGCGGCTCGGCGCGCTGCCGGGTGCCGCCGGGCGCGAAACCGACATCGTCGACGAGATCGCGCAGCACGTCGCCGACGACTACGCCGACCGCGTGGCCGCGGGCATGGCGGAGGCCGATGCGCTCTCCAGCGCGCTGGCGCCGCTCGACCAACCTCGCGCCGGCTTCGCCACCCGCGCCCTCGGCACCTTCGCGCGCGACGTGCGCTACGCGGTGCGCATCCTCGTCCGAGCGCCGGCGTTTGCCGCGGCCGCGATCGTCACGCTCGCGCTCGGCATCGGCGCCAACGCCGCCATCTTCAGCGTCGTCCGCGCCGTGGTGCTGAACCCGCCACCGTATCGCGACCCCTCGCGCATCGTCGCCTTCCTCAACAGCAGCACCGCTGCGCCCGGGTCGATCACCAGCAGCTCGCTGCCCGACTACGAGGACTGGCAGCGGCAACTCACCTCGTTCGACGGCCTCGGCCTGCTCTCGGGCTGGACCTTCAACCTCGCCGGCCGCGATCTGCCCGAACGGGTGTTCGGCGCACGCGTCAGCGGGTCGCTGTTTCCGATGCTCGGCACGCCGCCCCTGCTGGGCCGCACCATCGAACCCGACGACGATCGGCCGGAGCGCGGGGAAGTGCTGGTGCTCGGCTATCGGGTGTGGCAGCGGCTCTTCGGGGGCAGCCCCGCGGCCGTCGGATCGACGGTGATGCTCGAAGGACGGCCGCACGCGATCATCGGCGTCATGCCGCCGCGGTTTCGCTTCCCCACCTCGGACACCGAGATGTGGGCGGCGATCCGCGACAACATGACCGGCATGCCGCGCAACGGCCGCTTCATGGTCGCGGCCGGGCGGCTGAAGCCAGGCCTCACGCTCGCGGCGGCGCAGGCAGAGGTCGACGCGCTCAGCGCGCAGCTGCAGCAGGCGTATCCCGACACGAACAAGGGATGGCGCGTGCGGCTCGCCGGCATCCACGATGCGATCGTCGGCGACACGCGGCCGGCGCTGATGGTGCTCGCGGCCGCGGTCGGCCTGGTCCTGTTGATCGCCTGCGCCAACCTCGCGAACCTGCTGCTCGCGCGCGCGACGTCCCGACAGCGTGAAACCGCGATCCGCCTCGCGCTGGGCGCCGGCCGCGGCCGCGTCGCCGCACAGTGGCTGATCGAAAACCTCGTGCTGTCGCTGGCCGGCGCGGCGACAGGCGTGGCGCTGGCGTTTGCCGCCGTGCGCCTGGTGGTCGCGTTCGGCCCGGCCGACGTACCGCGGCTGGATGAAACCGCCGTCGATCTGCCGGTCCTGTGGATCACCCTGCTGATGGCGATCGTCGCTGGAGCGCTGCCGGCGATCGCGCCGGCGGTGCGCATGCTGCGGCGCTCCTCGCATGCCACGTTGACGAGCGGGGTGTCGGCGCACTCGCCGGCCGACCGTTCGGCAGCGGGCGCCGCGCTCGTGGTGATCGAAGTCGCGCTGGCGACGACGCTCGCGGTGGGCGGCGCGCTCCTCTTCAAGAGCTTCGCGCGGTTGACCGCCGTGCCGCCCGGGTTCGATGCCAGCGGCGTGCTGACGCTGAAGGTGTTCCTGACGCCGCCTCGCTATCTCACCGTGGCGTCGGGCAAACAGTACATCGCCGCCGCGCTCGATCGGTTGTCGTCGATGCCGGGCGTCGAGGCAGCGGCGGCGATCTCGCAGCTGCCGCTCGGCGATCCGTCGTCGACGCAGTCGATCGACATCGAGGGGCGCGCCGTCGCGCCGGCGCAGCGGCCGGCCGCGGCCTACCGGACGGTGAGCCCCAACTACTTCCAGACGCTCCGCATCCCGCTCGTGCGCGGCCGCGCGTTGACCGATCTCGATCGGCAGGACGCGCCGCTGGTCGTCGTCGTCAACGAGGCGGCGGCGCGCGCGTTCTGGCCCGGCGTGGATCCGGTCGGCCGGCGGTTCAAGTGGGCGACCGGGATGACGCCGTACGACGAGGCGTGGCACACGGTGGTCGGCGTCGTCGGCGACGTGAAGAGCAGCGGCCTCGACAAGCCCGAGCCGCCCGCCGTCTACGCGCCGTTCGTGCAGCGGTCGTTCACGTGGCTGCGGTGGAACACGTTCGTGGTGCGGACGCAGGGCGACCCCGAGGCGTATGCCCGCACGGTGCGGGAGGAACTGGCGAGGATCGACCCGCTGCAGCCCGTCTACCAGGTTGCACCGCTCGATGCGGTGATCGCCGGCTCGGTGGCGGCGCGGCGATTCCACACCGGGCTCGTCGACGCGTTCGCGCTGCTGGCGCTGGCGCTCGCGGCCGTCGGCGTCTACGGCACGATCGGCTACTGGGTGGCGGAGCGAACGCGGGAGATTGGCGTGCGAATGGCGCTCGGGGCGCCGCGCGCGCAGATCGTGTGGATGGTGGTGGCGCGCGCCGGCGCCTTCACCGCCGTCGGCGTCGGGCTCGGCGCCGCGCTGTCGCTGGCGGCCGGGCGCGTGATGTCGACGCTGCTCTTCAGCGTCGAACCATTCGACGCCGGCACGATCGGCGGCGTCGCGTTGATCGTGCTGGCGACCGGCGTCGCCGCCGCCGCGATTCCGGCGCGACGTGCATCGTCGCTCGATCCGCTGGCGGTGCTGCGCGCCGACTGAGCGCGCGGCTCGCGTAGCGCAGGCCTTTTAGGAATGCCAACCGCCGCGCGGGCGGCAGCCCTGAAGGGCTGCGCTACGAGTGGGGCAAAATGCGCTACGAGTGGGGCAAAAAGGGTCCGCAATGAAAGACTGGAAGACGCTGGTCCGCGCGCGCGTGAATCCGCTGCCGGTCGACCCGGCGCGGGCCGGCGACATCATCGACGAGCTCGCGCAGCACGTGGCTCAGCATCACGCCGAGCTGGTGGCCTCGGGGATGTCGGACGAGGCGGCGACCGAGCTGGCCCTGGCGCCGCTCGACGATCGATCGCGCGTCGCCGCCGAGATCGCGCGCGCCGATCGCCCGAGGCCGGCCGCGCCGACGCCGCCGCCGCCGGGACTGTCGTGGATCGTCGACGCCGTTCACGATCTGCGGTACGCCGCGCGGCTGCTGGCGCGGGCGCCGGCATTCACCGCCGTCGCGCTGGTGACGCTGGCGCTGGGCATCGGCGCCAACACCGCGATTTTCAGCGTGCTCAACGCCGTCCTGCTCCGCCCGCTGCCGTACGCCGATCCCGATCGCCTGGTGATGGTCGGCGACCGGCGTCCCGACGGATCGACCGGCAACGTCGGCTACCTCACCTTCGTCGACTGGCGCGCGCGCAACCACACCTTCGAGGACATGGCGCTCATCCGCTCGTGGACCCCGACGCTCTCCGCCAACAGCGATCCGGAGCGGATCAACGCCATGCGCGTGTCGGCCAACTTCTTCGGCCTGCTCGGGGTGCGGCCGGCGATCGGCCGCGACTTCACCGCCGCCGAGGACACGCCGGCATCGTGGCAAACGGTGATCCTCAGCGACGGCTTGTGGCGCCGCCGCTTCGGCGCCGACCCGGCGGTCGTCGGCCGCGTCATCGCGATGAACGATCGGCAGTTCACGATCGTCGGCGTGATGCCGGCGTCGTTCGAGCCGCTGATCTCGGAGCGCTTCTACCGCCGCGCCGAGATGTGGGCGCTGGTTGGATACGACCCGACGCTCGCCTACGCGTGCCGCAGCTGCCAGCATCTGAAAGCCATCGGCCGGGTGAAGGCCGGCGTGCCGCTCGAGGCCGCCCGCGCCGACGTCGACGCCGTGCAGGCCGCGCTTCGGCGCGAGCTGCCCGGCGAGTACTCACCCTCGACCATCGCCGCCGTGCCGCTGCGCGACGAGCTGACCGGCGAAGTTCGCCCGGCGCTGACCGTGCTGATGGGCGCTGTCGCCTTCGTGCTTCTGATTGCCTGCGCCAACGTCGCCAGCCTGCTGCTCGCCCGGATCGCCAGCCGCGAGCACGACCTGGCGCTGCGCGCCGCGCTCGGCGCCAGCCGCACCCGGCTCGTTCGACAGCTGATGGTCGAGAGCGCGCTGACCGCCATCGCCGGCGGCATGCTCGGCGTCGCCCTGGGCGCGGCGGCGACGCCGCTGCTCGTCAGCCTGGCACCGCCGACCATCGCCCGCGTGGCGGCGGCGCACATCGACGGCCGCGTGCTGGCGTTCTCGATCGCGCTGACGATCCTCACGGCTTTTCTCTTCGGCCTGGTGCCGGCGCTGCGTGCCTCGCGCATCAACCTGCAGCAGTCGCTGCACGGCGAGGGGCGCAAGACCGCGCACGCGCCGACCTCGCTTTCGCGCCGCCTGCTCGTCGGCGCCGACGTCGCGCTCGCGGTCGTCCTGCTGGTTGGCGCCGGCCTGATGATTCGCAGCGTCGCCAGGCTCGTCGGCGTCCATCCCGGGTTCGACCCGAACGGCGTTCTGACCATGCAGATCTCGATGGTCGGCGCCGCCTACGCGAAGAACGACGCCGTCGTCCTCGCGACCGATCAGATGGTGGCGAAGCTGAAGGCGCTGCCGGGCGTCGAATCGGCGGCGGCAGCCGGACAGATTCCGCTCGGCGGCAACGGCGACACCTGGGGCTTCCACATCGAAGGACGGCCCGCCGGCCCTAGCGATCCGAGCGTCGAGCGCTACTCGGTCACGCCTGAATATTTCTCGGTGATGCGCATCCCGCTGCGGCGCGGCCGCCTGTTCACCGACGCCGATCGCGCCGGCGCCGAGAACGTGATGCTCGTCGGCGAGCAGACGGCTCGCGCGCTCTGGCCGGACGGCGATCCGATCGGTCAGCACGTTCGCATCGGCGGCTACGACGGTCCGCCCCGCACCATCGTCGGCATCGTCGGCGACGTGCGACATCAGGAACTGGCGGCGCCGCCGACGCTGCAGATGTACACGCCACAGGCGCAGCTGACCGATTCGTTCCTGACGATGGTGATCCGCTCCGGCGGCGAGCCGGCGACCCTCGCCGGCGAAGCGCGCCGTGCGATCTGGTCGGTCGCCGGCGACGTGCCGGTCTACGAAATCGCGCCGCTCAGCGAACTGGTGGCGCGATCGGTCGGGCCGCGACGCTTCGTCATGGTGCTGCTCGGGCTGTTCGGCGCGGTCGCGCTGCTGATGACGGCGATTGGCGTCTACGGCGTGATCTCGTACTCGGTGGCGGAGCGGACGCGCGAGATCGGCATCCGCGCCGCGCTCGGCGCCGCCCGCGGCGACATCGTGAGGTTGATCGTCGGCGGCGGCCTCACGGTCGTCGGCGCCGGACTCGCGGCCGGGGTGATCGCGGCTGCCATTGCCACACGGTTCCTCGCCAGCTCGCTGTTCGAGGTGAGCGCCACCGATCCGGCGACGTTCCTCGCCGTCGCCGGCGTGCTGCTGGTGGTCGCGCTCGCGGCGCAGGCGATCCCGATCGCGAGAGCGATGCGGGTCGATCCGTCAATCGCGTTGCGGCAGGAATGACGTCTTACGCTGATGGTTCGGCGACTGACGCCCGTCGTTCGAGGTTCGAGGTTCGAGGTTCGAGGTTCGAGGTTCTGCGTTCTGAACTGTCGCTCACGCGGTGAATGATCGGATCAGCGGCGTGAGAGCGCCGGGCAGGTCGCGGGCGAGATCAGCTTGCGGCGCTGTCCTCATTCGTGAGGCCGGCGAAACCGCGGAGCACGCAGAGCGCGCAGAGCAATTATTTTTTAAGAAAGAGAAGAAAGACTCAGCGGTCTCTGCGCTCTCTGCGGTTGATCAGCCGCCGCGAAGAGATCGGGTATCGCGCGGCTGGTAGAATCGCGCGCGATGCTTCCGGTTCGCTCGCGCGTGCTCGGGTTCGCGTTCCTGCTGGCGGTCGTCACCTACCTCGATCGCGTCTGCATTTCCGCCGCAGCGCCGTCGATCATGGAGGAGCTCCACCTGAGCGTCCTCCAGATGAGCGTCGTCTTCAGCGCCTTCACGCTGTCGTATTCGCTCTTCGAGGTGCCGTCGGGCTGGCTCGGCGACGTCAAGGGGCCGCGGCGCGTGCTGACGCGAATCGTGCTGTGGTGGTCGGCGTTCACCATGCTGACCGGCGCCGCGCAGGGATTCCGGTCGCTGGTCCTCATCCGGTTTCTCTTCGGCGCCGGCGAGGCGGGCGCCTTCCCCAACATCGCGCGCAGCTTCTCGCGCTGGTTCCCGCCGCGCGAGCGCGGCCGCGCCAACGGCGTCATGTTCCTCGGCTCGCGCCTCGGCGGCATGCTCTCGGCGCCGGTGGCGCTGGTGATCATCGCCCGCTGGGGCTGGCGCGAGAGCTTCGTCGTCTTCGGCCTCGTCGGCATCGTCTGGGCGGCGGCGTGGTACGCGTGGTATCGCGATCGGCCCGAGGAGCATCCGGCGATGACCGCGGCGGAGCTCGCGGTGATCCGGGCCGACGCGGATCGCGCGGCCGGCGGCGAGCGAACGCCGTGGGCGCTGCTCCTGCGCAGCCGCAACCTCTACGCGATCTGCGCGATGTACTTCGCCTTCGGCTACGGGCTCTACTTCTATTTCACCTGGCTGCCGACCTACCTGATCCGCGTCCTCGGCTTCTCGCAGTTCGGCGGCGGCCTGTTCGCGGCGCTGCCGTTCCTGCTCGCCGGGATCGCGGACGTCGTCGGCGGCTGGCTGACCGACTCGCTGTCGCGGCGCTTCGGGCTGCGGGTCGGGCGCTGTCATCTCGGGTTCGCCGCGTTCATGACCTGCGCGGCGCTGGTCTTCGCGTCGCAGCTGCCGCTGCCGGCGGTGGCCAGGGCGGTGCTGCTCGCCTTCGCGCTCGCGTCGGCGGATCTGGCGCTCGGCGCCTGCTGGGCGGTGCCGATCGACATCGCGCCCGATCACGCCGGCGTCATCACCGGCTGCATGAACACGCTCGGCAACCTCGGCGGCCTGGTGGGACCGATCGTCGTCGGCATCGCCGTCGATCGGTGGGGATCGTGGGCGTTTCCGTTCTACATCACCGCCGCGGTGTACGCCCTCGGCGCGCTCGCCTGGCTCGCGATCGATCCGCTCGCGCCGATACGCGCGCCTGCGCAGGCGATCGGGACCCGCGTTGGGAGCTGAGCCCCATCGACGAGCTGAGCCCACCGACTGTTTAACCGCAGAGACCGGGGAGACCGCGGAGCTGTTTTTTCTCTTTCTCGTTATTCATCGTGCCTGTCGTCGTGTTTGAAAAGAAAACTCTGCGTTCTCTGCGGTCTCCGCGGTTAAGCAGTCGGTGGATTGAGGGCAGTCGTTGGATTAGGGGAGCATCGCGATCGCGCGCAGCGGCGCGCCGCTGCCGCCCTTGATCTTCATCGGCAGCGCGACGATGAAGGCGCCGCGGGCGGGAAGCCGATCGAGGTTGGTCAGGTTCTCGAACGCCGGGATGTCGCGCTCGTAGAGGATGCGGTGCGATTCGTACAGCGTCGACTGGCCGTAGTCGATGCTGGCGGTGTCGATGCCGAGCGCCTTCACCTTCCGCGTCTCGGCCAGCCAGCGCGCCGCGTCCTGGTGCAGGCCGGGAAAATGCAGCTTCGCCACCGCCGCCTCGCCGCGCTCCGCCGTGCCGAGATAGCGCGCCGCGTCGGGCCAGAACTTCGAGTAGCCGGTGCGGAGGAGGACGATCGCGCCGGCGGCAATCTGCCCGTTGCTCTGCTCCCAGGCGGTGAAATCCGCCGTCGTCACGCGGTAGTCGGGCTGCGTCGACGACGGCCCGGTGACATCGACGACGATGGCGTCGCCGACCAGACGATCGAGCGGGATCTGGTCGACCGCCCAGTGGCCTTGCGCGAAGTGCACCGGCGCGTCGAGATGCGTGCCGCCATGCTCGGAGGTGGCGAAATTGTTCGCCGCGTAGTAGTAGCCCTGCGGCGTCACCCCGTCGGCAACCTTCTCGAGTTTGAACGGCTCGGCCGTCGGCCAGAACACCGTCTGCTCGCTGTAGTCGTGCGACAGATCCACGAGCGTGCCAGACGGCGTCGTTCGGCGCGCAGGGCCGGCGCAGGAAACGCAGAGCGCGGTCAAGACGAACGACGCCGCGAGACATTGCGGAATGCGGATTGCGGATTGCGGATTGATTGGGGATTGCGATTGGCGATTAGTCACGATCACCCCCTCAATCTGTCAATGAATCCGCAATCCGCAATCCGCAATCCGCAATGTCATGGAAACAGCGGCGGTGGAACGCGTTTCTTCGTCGCCTGTTCGAACGCATAGGCGAGCTCGACGAGCTTCGGCTCGCTGCACGCCATGCCCGTGAAGCTGACGCCGAACGGTCCCGGCTTCGCGTCGAACCCCGCCGGAAACGCCGGCGTCGGCGCGTTGGCCACCAGCGCGAACGGCACGATCACGGTCGGGTAGCCGGGGCGCGCGGCGATGCCCGCGCCGCCGGCGCCTGGGAAAAGCAGCGCGTCGAGCCGCTCCGCCTTCATCACCTCGTCGATGCCGTGCGTGCCGCCGAGCCGGATGTCCTTGGCGCGATCCGCCTCGTAGCGCGCCTTGTCGCGCTCGAGATCGATCTCGTCCGAGATGTCGAGGTTCGACTGGCCGTACTTGATCGCGCCCGCTTTCTGGTGCGCGGTGTTCCAGGCGATCAGCTCCTTCAGCGACTTCACCGGCGCCGCCGCCCCCAGCGTCGCCACCCACTTGTTGAAATCGCGCTTCATCCCGTACTTGAAGTCGATCGAGCAGTGCTCGTCCTTGCCGCGTCCTTCGTTGACGCCGGAGCACTGGTTCCAGAGCGTGAAGTTGTTCTTCGGATCCTTGTCGACGACCGAGGGAATGTCGGCCGGATCGATGACGATCGCGCCCTGTTTCTTCAGCACCGCGATCGCCTCTTCCATCGCCTTCTTCTGATCGTCGTTCAGGCCGCCGCGCCCGCTGCCGCCGGCGGGGTCGGGCGGCTCGGTCAGCCGCTCGTAGAAGAAGGCGCGCGGGATGCCGATGCGCGCGCCCCTCAGCCCGTTGGCGTTCAGGAACTTCGTGTAGTCGCGGCCCGGCGGCGGCGTGCAGCGCTGCGTTGCCGGGTCCTCGGGATCGGGCGTCGCGCCCTCGAGCGCGCCGAGCATGATCGCGACGTCGCTCACCGACTTGGCCATCGGCCCTGCGGTGTCCTGGTCGGCAGTGATCGGGATGACGCCGTACCGGCTGATGCGTCCGACCGTCGGCTTGATGCCGGCGAGCATGTTCTGGTTCGACGGGCTCAGCACCGAGCCCGACGTTTCGGTGCCGACATTGCCGGCCCAGAAGTTCGCCGCCGTGCCGACGCCGGAACTCGAGCCGCCGGTATTCAGCGCGGCGCGGCCGTCGAAGGTGGCGTCGCGCGGATCCTTGCGCGGGTCGTACGGGTTGTAGCCCTGCCCGCCGACCGCGTTGTAGTTGCCCGGCATCGGCGTCGGCGCGCCCGCCACCCAGTTGGCGAGCTCGGTGAGGCCGGTCTTGGCGATGATGATCGCGCCGGCATCCTTCAGGTTCTTCGTCAGCGTCGCCTCGTACGGCGGCACCAGCGCCTCGAACGCCAGCGCGCCGCCGGTCGTCCGCATGTCGGTGGTGTGGATGTTGTCCTTCAGCGCAATCGGGATGCCGTGCAGCGGCCCGCGGACGCGCCCCTGCGCGCGCTCGCGATCGCGCTCGGCGGCAAGCGCCAGCGCCTGCGGGTTGACGGTGATCGCGGCGTGCAGCCGATCCTCGTAGGTGGCGATGCGAATCAGGTACTGCTGCACCAGCTCGCGCGAGGTGAGGCGCCCCTGCTCCATCGCCGTACGCATCTCGGGAATCGTCGCTTCGACGACGGTGAAGGTATGGCGCGCGGCGGATGCCGGCGCGGCGCGCTTGGTCTGCGCCGCGAGGGTGAGCGCTCCGGCGGCAATCACGGCAGCGAGGCTGGCGACGACGAGTTTCATGGGCGGATCATAATCGAGGTCGAACGCCACCTCCCTTGGAGGCGATCACCGCAACGTCGCCCGACATCAGGCCGTAACGCCCGTAGGCACGCGACATCCGGGTGGTGAACCCGGCGGCCGCCAGCGCCTCGCCGACTTCGCGCCGAGGGTAGATGCGCACCCCGTGCGACTCCTGCGAGCGGCGGAACTGCCGGCCGATGCGGCGAATCGTCACCAGCCTCCGCGTCAGCGTCCGCCCGGCATCGTCGAGCTCCGCGTGCGCGGCGATCACCCAGTCCGGTCCGGCCTTGCTCTTCGCCTGGTAGGTGCGCTTCGCCGCCGACTCGATGAAGTCGAAGATCAACAGGCCGCCGGGCTCGAGCGCGTCGTGCGCGCGCGCGAAGAAGCGGCGGAGCGACGCCGGCAGGCCGGCCTTCGACGCGCCCGCCGGCACGTAGTCGATCACTTCACCGATCGCGACGACGGCGGCGCATCGCGGCACGCGCAGATCGGTCAGCGACTGGCGTCGAAACGTGGCCTCGGGAACCTTGCGGCGGGCGAGCTGCAGCATCGCCGCCGAGATGTCGAAGCCGAGGACGTCGTATCCGCAGTCGATCAGCAGGCGCGCCAGCGTGCCGCTGCCGCAGCCGACTTCGACAATCCGCGGTTGACGGCGGGCCGATCGGCCGGCGGCGATGCCGTGCCGGCGCAGGATGCGGACGATTTCCGGCGCGGCGCCTTCGGCGAACGCGCCGAAGCCGGCATCGTGAATGTACGCGAGGTCGGTGGAGAACAAGGACCGTATTATCGACCGATGTCTGTCGACCCGCTCTGGCTTTTCCTCTCGCTGATCCCGGGAGGCGTCGGCTTCGTGCTGTTCGCTTACGGCAAGAAGCAGGGGCGATGGGTGATGGTGGTGGCCGGAGTCGTCTTCATGGCCTACCCGTATTTCACGGAGAGCATCGCGGCGCTGGTTGGCGTTGGCGTCCTGCTCGGCCTCTTGACCTGGGCCGCTGTCAGGGGCGGCTGGTAAACAGGACGGCGCCGCCGCGAATCGTCGCGCGGACATCCGCGAACGCGCGAACGTCCTGCGCCGGATCGCGCGCGAGGACGACCAGATCGCCATCCATGCCGCGGCGAATCCGTCCGCGCCGGGTCGAGGCGCCAAAGCGCGCGGCGGGGTTGACCGTGAGCGACGCGAGGATCTCGCGCCACCCGAGCCCGGCGCGCGCCATCAGCTCGAGCTCTCTCACCGTCGAGTAGTCCGGCAGGTAGCCGACGTCGGTGCCGAAGAGGATCTGGCCGCCGCGCCGCGCGTAGTTGCCGACTTCGGCGACGACGTCGGGATTGGCGCGTCCGTCTGCGCCGGTCAGCAGCCCCAGCGTTGGCACCAGCGCCATGTTCTGTGACTTCATCCGGCGGAGATGATCGTCTGTCAGCCCGCCGGTGTCTTCGATCGCGTGCGCGAGCACGTCGACCTTTGCCGCCAGCGCCACCTCGAGCCCGGCCACGTTGGAGGGATGCGTGAACACGAGCTTGCCGCGCCGGTGGGCCTCGGCCGCCGCGGCCGCGGCGACGTCGACCGGCATCGGCAGCACGCGCCCCTGCGCGACCCACGAGCCGGTGAACAGCTTGACGAGATCGGCGCCGGCGTCGAGGTTCTCGGCGACGCGCGCCGTCGCCTGCGCCGCCGTCGACGGCTGCGGGAGCAACGAGATGAGGTCCGGCGGCACCACCTCACGCACGTAGTACGGAATGCCGTCCGGCGGATAGAGCGCCAGGCCGGCGGTGAGGATGCGCGGCCCTTTCACCTCGCCGGCGTCTATCCGCCGCCGCAGCGCGAGCGTGTTCGTCAGGAACGACGCCGTGTCGACCACCGTCGTCACGCCCCACCGCGTGAGCATCGCCTCGAGGTTCGCCGTCAGGGCCGCGGCCGGCTGCTGCGCGGCGCCGTTCCACTTGTCTTCGGTGAAGTGCGCGTGGCTGTTCTGGAAGCCTGCGGTGACGAACGCGCCGCGGCAGTCGATCGTCTCGGCGCCGGCTGGCACCCGCGTCGTCTCGCGCGGGCCAACCGCGCTGATCACGCCGTCGGTGATGACGATGACGGCGTCGGGAATCGGCGGCGCGTCGGGATCGGGATAGGCCGTGCCGCCGACCAGCGCGAGGACGACGGCGAGCGCGGCGGGCGCGAGCACGCTCGGATCCTACTCGGCTCTGAGCGCACGAGACGGATCGACGATCGACGCACGGCGGGCCGGCACCACGTTGGCCAGTGTCGAGACGGCGAGCAGCAGCACGATCGCCCCGCTCCACGCCAGCGGGTCGACGAAGCTGACTCCGTAGAGCGCGCCGGCCACGGCCTTCGCCGCGCCCAGCGCCAGCAGGGCGCCGGCGCCGATACCGACCACGGCCAGCGTCAGCCCTTGCCGCATCACCAGGCCGACGACCGCGGCGGGGCGTGCGCCGAGGGCCATGCGGATGCCGATCTCACGCGTGCGCCGGGCGACCGAATACGCGATCACGCCATAGAGGCCGATCGAGGCCAGCGCCATCGCGACGATGCCGACCGCGCTGACGCTCGCGGCGCCCATCTTCGCCGGCAGCAGCGTCGCCGCCACCTGCGTGTCCATCGTCTGGGTCTCGAGGAAGAGGATATTCGGCTCGAGCGCGGTCAACTCCCGGCGCATGGCGCTGACCAGTGCGGCCGCGTCGCCCCGCGTGCGGGCGAGCATCGACTCGCCTGTGCCCGGACGCTGCGTCACCGGGTAGTGAACGTAGGGGGTCGAGGTCTCGCCGACCGAGCTGACCTTGTAGTCCGCCGACACGCCGACGATTTCGAATTCCTTGCCGTTGTAAGCGAGGACGCGGAAGCGCTTGCCGATTGGATCCTGGCCCGGCCAGTACTTGTGCGCCATCGATTCGTTGACGATCGCCACCGCAGGCGAGGTGGGCGTATCGGTCGCGGCGAAGTTGCGGCCCTGCACGATCGGGACGCCCAGCGTCGCGAAGTACTCGGCGCCGACCCGCGCGACGTCGATCACCAGGCCCTTGTCGTCGGGCCCGTGACGGTCGGGCAGGAACAGCAGGTTGCGGTTGTAGTTGATCGCGAACGGCAGGCGCTCGGCCAGCGCGACCGACTCGACGCCGGGGAGCGCGCGCACCCGGTCGAGCGCGCGCTCGTAGAACTGCTTCGCGCGGACGTCGTCGTAGCCGACCATGCTCATCTCGGTCGAGACGATGGCGAGGCCGCCGGAGCGAAAGCCGACGTCCACGTGCTGCGCTGCCACCAGGCTGCGGGTCAGCAGGCCTGCGGCCACGAGCAGCACCATCGTCACCGCGACCTGCGTGATGACCAGACCGTCGCGCATCGTCCAGCGGCGGCCGGCGGCGTGGGTGGCGGCAGCGTCGCTCTTCAGCTCGTTGACCACGTTCGGCCGCGTCGCCTTCAACGCCGGCGCAAGGCCGGCGACCAGCGCCGCCAGCATGGTGACGCCGGCCGTGAACAGGAGCACGCGTCCATCGATCTGCAGCGCAAACGACAGCGGAATCGGGATCGGCAGGCTGATTGATGCCGCGACGCGCGTCATCATCCAGGCGAGGCCGACACCGGCGGCCGCACCGAACGCCGACATGACGACGCTCTCGGCGAGCAGCTGCTGAATCAACCGGCGGCGGCTGGCGCCAATCGCGAGGCGGATGCCGATCTCCTTCTGCCGCCCCGACGCGCGCGCGAGCAGCATGCTGGCGACATTCGCGCACGCGATCACGAGCACCAGGCCGACCACCAGCATCAGGCCGAGGCCGATCGGCCGCAGCATGCGATCGGCCATCGGGTGGATGTGCACGTCGACAGTCGGCAGCGTGCTGACCTCGAACCGCTTGTTGGTCGCTTCGTAGGTGGTCTGCAGGCGCTTGCCGATCAGGTTGAGATTGGCGGCCGCGGCGTCGGCGGCGACGCCATCCTTCAGCCGTCCTTTGACGAACATCCACCGCATACCGCGGCGCTCGAGCCGCGTGTTGCCGGTCGGCGATGGCACGTTGCTGATGATCCCGCCGGGCTCGACGTCGTCGACGTACGCCATCGCCGTCCAGATCTCGGGCGCGAGCAGCGGCACCATGCCGGTAAACGACGCCGGCGCGACGCCGACGATCGTGTATGGCTGGTTGTGAATCCGCATCGTCTGGCCGATGGCGCCCGGGCTGGCGGCGTACTCGCGCGTCCACAGGCGGTGAGAAATGACGACCACGCGCGGCGCGCCGGGACGGTCGTCTTCGGGCAGGAGCGCGCGGCCGGCGGCGGGCGCGACGCCGAGCAGCTGAAAGTAATTGCCGGTCACCGTTTCGCCCATCGCCAGGCGCGAACGATCGCCCATCTTCACGGCGCCGAACGCCGGGCTGTAGGCCAGCATGTCGGTGAAGACCTGGTTCTGCGCCTTGTAGTCGAGGAAGTCGGGATAGGAGCTGGTGGCGTACTGGTCGGCGTCGCCGCCGCTCGTGAACACGTCGACCAGGCGCTCGGGCCGCTCGACCGGGAGCGGCCGGAACAGCAGCGCGTCGACCAGCGTGAAGAGCGCCGTGTTGAAGCCGATGCCGATCGCCAGCGACGCAATCGCCACCAGCGCGAAGGCCGGGCTGCGGCGCAGCCACCGCAGCGCGAACCGCACGTCGGAGACCAGGTTTTCGAGCACGGATTACAGGACGTGGGATCGCCCGAAAACGTTCATTTTCGCGCCGTATAATCTCTTCGCTGCGCCTGTTTAACCGCAGAGACCGCTGAGCACGCAGAGTTTTCTTTCTTCCTGTTCCGAACACGAAGTAAACGTGGGTTTCAAGGTACTCGTAGCGCAGCCCTTCAGGGCTGCCCCGCGGGGCGGTTGGCAGGCCTACCCGCCGTCGCCGAGGCTATGGCGGGTCCGCCGTAGCTTCAGCGAAGGCGGAAAAGCCTGCGCTACGTGAGCCGCACGCAATTTGAAACGCATTCAAAAAACGCTCTGCGGTCTCTGCGGTCTCTGCGGTTAAACAGGCGTGTCGAAGAGATCGGAGCTGTCGATATGAAAACGGTGGCGCTCGGGTTTCGCGTCAAGTCGGGCTACGCGGTCGCCATCGCCCTGCGCGGGCCCGCCACCGCGCCCGCCGTCGTCGCCCGCACGATCGTCGAGCTGAGCGATCCCGAGGTCGCAGAAACGCGCCAGCCGTACCATCACGGTTTCTACACGCACGAAGTCGACGAGCGTCAGATCGCGAAGCGGGTGAAGATCGTCGAACGCTGCGCCGCGCGGTCGATTGCGGCGCTGTTGACGGATCAGCGCCTCGACGGCTTCTCGTGCCGCGGCGCGGGGCTGGTCGTCGGCAGCGTGATCGATCCGTCGACGGTGGGCAACCCGCACATCCGCGCGCACGCGAACGAGGGCCGGCTGTTCCGCGCAGTGCTCGAAGACGCCCTGCGCGCGCACGGCATCGCCTGCGACGTCATCGTCGAAAAGCAGCTGGCAGCGAAAGCCGCGGCGGGATTGAAACGTGACGACGCCGCCATCCGCAACGTCGTCGCCGGTTTCGGCAAGGCGCTGGGCGGGCCTTGGAGGGCTGACGAGAAATCGGCGTCGGCCGCCGCGTGGCTGGCGCTCGGGTAGCCGCTCCCGATCTCTTCGACACGCCGGCGGAACCGCAGAGATCGCAGAGCACGCGGAGTCTTGTTGTTCTCTTTTCTCTTTCTTCTCTTTCTGTTTCTCTTTCTGTTTCTCGTTCTCTTTCTCTTTCTCTTTGTTTTTGTTTTTGTTTTTTTTGAAAAAATTACCTCTGCGGTCTCTGCGGTCTCTGCGGTTCCGCACGCGCTGCGAAGAGATCTACTCCGTCCGGAGAGCCACTAGTGGATCGACGCGCGTCGCGCGGCGCGCGGGCACGTAGCACGCGACGAACGCGACGACGCCGAGCAGCAGCGGAATGGCCGCGAACGTCATCGGATCCGCGGCGCTGATCCCGAACAGCAGGCTCGACATCAGCCGCGTCACGGTTAGCGCCGCGACCACGCCGATCGCTGCGCCGGCGGCGGTCATCGCCATGCCCTGTGCGACGATCATCGACAGCACGTCGCGCGGCTGCGCGCCGAGCGCCAGGCGGACGCCGATCTCGTGCGTCCGCTCGGTCACCGCGTAGGCGAGTATGCCGTAGATGCCAATCGCCGCCAGCGCGAGCGCCAGCGCCGCAAACGCCGCCAGCAGGATCATGTTGAAGCGGCGGCTCTCGAGCGAACGGCCGATGCGCTCGTCCATCGTGCGGACGTCGGAGATCGGCTGATCCGGATCGAGCCGCGCGATCTCGCGGCGGACCGTGGCGGCGGCCGCGAGCGGATCGCCCGCCGTTCGCACCACGACCTGCATCGGCCTCACCGTCCAGTTCGAGAACAGCGGCTGCCGGTAGGGCACGTACATCTCCGGCCGATCCGGCGCATCGAGGCCGCGATGCTTGATGTTGCCGACGATGCCGACAATCTCGTACCACTGCGGCTCGTTGCGGCTGAACGCGACACGGCGGCCGATCACCCTCCCGTCGGGGAAGTGCTTGCGCGCCAGCGACTCGTTGACCACCGCGACGCGCGGCGCACCCAGCCGATCGCGATCGGTGAACTCGCGCCCCTTCACCAGCGGCACCTTCATCGTCTGGAAGTAGCCGTCGGTGACGATGCGCAGCTGCTCCTCGGGCTGATCCTCGGGACGCTTCGGCTCCTGCCCTTCGATGTGGAAGGTGCGGCTGCCGTTGTTGCCGCTGAACGGCAGCGCGTTCGCGGCTGCCACCGAGTCGACGTCCGGCCGCGCCCGCAGCGCAGCGAACAGCGCGTCGAAGAAGCGGTCGCCCTGCTCGAACGTGGTGTAGCGCGACTCGGGCAAGGACAGCCGCAGCGTCAGCATCCCGCGCGCGTCGAACCCCGGCTCGACGTTCTGGACGCGCGCGAAGCTGTGCACCAGCAGGCCGGCGCCGACCAGCAGCACCAGCGAGAGCGCCACTTCCGACACCACCAGCACGCGCCCGGCGCGGCCGAGCATCGCCCGCTCGCCGCTGCGGCCCCCTTCTTTCAGCGCGTCGCCGAGCGACGCCCCCGACGCGCGCAGCGCCGGCACGATGCCGAACACGACGCCCGTCGCCAGCGAGACCAGCGCGGTGAAGATGACGACGCGCGCATCGAGCGTCACCTCGCGCAGCCGCGGGATGGTGTCGGGACCCAGCGCGATCAAGAGATCGACGCCCCACCAGGCGAGGACGAGCCCCGCGGCGCCGCCGGCCAGCGCGACGAGGATGCTCTCGGTCAGGAGCTGCCGGACCAGGCGGCCGCGGCTGGCGCCGAGCGCGGTGCGCAGCGCGATCTCGCGGCGGCGCGACGCCGACCGCGCGAGCAGCAGGTTCGACACGTTGGCGCACGCGATCAGCAGCACCAGCCCGACCGCGCCGAGCAGGATCAGCAGCGGGCGCCCGGTGTCGCCGACGATCTCCGTCTGCAGCGGCCGCAGCGCCACGCTGAAGCCGGTGCGGTAGTTGAGCGGATGCTCTGCCTTGAAGGTCGCCGTGACGCCGGCGAGATCCGCCTGCGCCTCCGACAGCGTCGCGCCGGGACGGAGCCGTGCGAGCGCGGTGTAGCCATGCGATCCGCGGTTGTCGTCGCTGACGGCATCGGCGTCGAGCAGCAGCGGCTTCCAGATCTCGATCGCGGGATCGGGAAACTGGAAACGCGGCGGCATCACGCCGACGACCTGGGTCGGCCGCCCGTCGATCGACACGACCTGGCCGACGATCGCCGGGTTGGCGCCGAAGCGCCGCCTCCACAGGCCGTGGCCAATCAGCGCCACGTCGTTGCGGCCCGGCTGCTCCTCGGCCGCGAGAAACGTGCGGCCGATCGCCGCCGACGCGCCGAGCAGCGGGAAGAGGCTCGCGGTCACAATCGCGCCGTCGACGCGCTCGGGCTCGCCGCCGCCGGTCAGGTTGAAGCCGGCGGTGTCGTAGACGGCGACCTGATCGAAGGCGTGGCTCCGGTCGCGGTAGTCGACGTACTCGCCCGCCGACGCCGGAATCTCGTTGACGCCGGGACGATGCAGATCGCCCCAGACGACGACGATCCGATCGGCGCCCTCGTAGGGCAGCGGCCGCAGCAGCACGGCGTTGACGACGGAGAAGATCGCGGCGTTCGCGCCGATGCCGAGCGCGAGGGTGGCGAGGACGACGGCGGTGAAGCCGGGATGCGTGCGCAGCGAGCGGACCGCGTAGCGAAGGTCGCCGCCGAGATCGGCCATCGGCGCCGCGGTGCGCGCTTCCTCGACCTCGACCGCCAGCTCGCGCATCGCCTCGTCGTGGCTCGCGCCGCCGGCGCGCAAGGCGGCGTACTCGTCGTCGAGATGCTGGCGCATCTCCTGGTTGATCTGCCGCGGCCACTCAGGCATGTTCCACCCCGGCGATGCGGCTGATCGCCCCGGCGAACTCGCGCCAGGTGCTGCGCTGCGAGGCCAGCACCTGCGCGCCGGGCGCGGTCAGGCGGTAATAGCGGCGCCGGCGCTGGCCGGCCTTCTCGATCCAGCGGCCCTGGATCCAGCCGCGCTTCTCGAGGCGGTAGAGCAGCGGATAGAGGGAGGCGACGCGGAACTTCAGCACGCCGCCCGATCGCGCTTCGATCAGCTTGCTCAGGTCGTAGCCGTGTCGCGGCTGATCCTCGACCAGCGAAAGAATCAGGAGCTCGGCGCTGCCCTTCTTCAGCTCGCGATCGAGCATCCGCGACTTGATATATTTCATAGCGATATATTGCTGAAACGTATCTCGCGCGTCAACCCCGGCGCCGCGCGGTAACATGCCGCCATGCGCGTCCTGCTGATTGGCGGCAGCGGCTTCATCGGGCCGCACGTTGCCACTGCCCTCGAGCGCGAGGGCCACGAGGTCGTGGTCTTCCATCGGAAGTCAGCCGGCTCTTCGCGCCGTGAAATGCTCGGCGATCGCAACCGGCTCGCCGATCATGCCGCCGCGCTGCGCGACGCGCGGCTCGATGTCGTGGTCGATCTGATCCTCAGCTCGGGCCGGCAGGCGCGCGCGCTGATGGACACCTGCCGCGGCGCGGCGACGCGGGTCGTGGCGCTGAGCAGCTGCGACGTCTACCGCGCGTGCGGCGTGCTGCACGGCTCCGAGCCCGGGCCGCTCGAGCCGCTGCCGCTCACCGAGTCGTCGGCGCTGCGCAGCAAGCTGCAGACTTATCCGCCCGAGCGGATCCGGATGCTGCAGCAGGTCTTCGGCTGGCTCGACGAGGAGTACGACAAGATTCCGGTGGAGCGCGAGGTTCTCGGCGGCACCGGGCTCGCCGGCACGGTGCTGCGGCTGCCGATGGTCTACGGGCCGGGCGATCCGCTGCGGCGCCTGCTGCCGGTGGTCAGGCGCGCCGACGATCGGCGGCCGGCGATGCTGTTCGAGGAGAAGCACGCGCGCTGGCGCGGCCCGCGCGGGTACGTCGAGAACGTCGCCGCGGCGATCGCGCTGGCCGCGACCGACCCTCGCGCGGCCGGGCGCATCTACAACGTCGGCGACGAGGAAAGCCTGACCGAGCTCGAATGGGCGCGTTGCGTCGCCGCCGAGGCGGGGTGGCACGGCGACCTCGTCACGCTGCCCGCGGATCGCACGCCGCCGCATCTTCGAATGCCGGGCAACCTCGATCAGCACTGGGTCGTCGACACGACACGGATCCGCGAGGAGCTGGGCTACCGGGAGCCGGTTCCGCAGCCGGAAGCCATCCGCCGCACGATCGCGTGGGACCGCGCGCATCCGCCGCAGGCCGGACCGCCTGTCGACTACGACGCCGAGGACGAGGCGCTCGCGCGCGCGCCTTCGTAACGCA
>Ga0207675_100000849_pt1 | contig 30412 bp, 25 predicted proteins | sample KBSSwiS42_FD_184305 | JGI IMG/M metagenome (GOLD analysis project Ga0207675, IMG submission 184305) | Switchgrass rhizosphere microbial communities from Kellogg Biological Station, Michigan, USA - KBS Switchgrass S4-2 (SPAdes) (version 2) | ecosystem: Host-associated > Plants > Roots >...
GTTTACGATCGACTTTGCCGCGATCGTTCTTGGGCAACGCGTCGACAAACTCAATCCAGCGCGGATACTTGTAGAGCGCGAGCTTTGTTTTGACGAACTCTTTAATGTCATTCGCGAGTTCGTCTGAACTTGCCTGTCCTTCACGAACGACGATAAAGGCTTTCGGTTTTACCAATCCGTCACCGTCTTCGTGACCAACTACCGCGCACTCAAGCACGGCGCTGTGTTGCAGTAGACAGTTTTCAATTTCGGCGGGCGCGACAAAGATGCCGCCGACTTTCAACATGTCGTCCGTGCGGCCGTGATACCAGTAATAACCATCTGAATCGACGTGGAATTGATCTCCAGTCGTACACCAATCGCCCGCGAACGTCTCTTTCGATTTTTCGTGCGCGTTCCAGTAGCACAGCGCGGCTGAATCACCTTTGATCTTCAAGGTGCCCATCTCGTCTGTCGCGACTTGGTTCCAGTCCGCGTCAACAATCTTCGCTTCGTATCCTTCGACAATGCGGCCGAGACTGCCGGGCTTCACATCGCCCGGACGGTTCGTAATGTAGATATGAAACATTTCGGCTGAGCCGATGCCGTCGCAAATTTCGACGCCGAAGGTTTGCTTCCAACGGTGATACAACTCCACAGGCAACGCCTCGCCGGCGGAATAACAGAATCGGACAGTCGAAAGATCGTGCGATGCCGCGTCATCTGCGTTCAGCATCGCATTGATCATTGTCGGCACCGTCGTGAGGATCGTTGGCCGATATCGATGGATCACATCGAATAGCTTCTCTGGCGTCGAACGTTCGGCAAACAACGCCGTGGCACCGCCGACGGCAAACGGAAACAAAAGATTTGTCCCCGTCGCGTAACCAAAAAAGAGTTTCGGCACGGAAACAGTCAGATCGTTTTCGTTCACGCCCATGGTCCGCTTTGCGAAAACTTCCGTGTTGTAAGGCAGGTCGTGCTGGAGATGCACTGCGCCTTTTGGATGTCCGGTCGATCCGGAAGTGAAGAGCCAGATCGCGATGTCGTCGCGATGCGTGTCAGCGGCGCGACATTCGCTCGACTGGGACCCGACAGTGTCGCGAAAAGAAAGATATTTGACACGGCCGCGCGGATCGACGAACCGCTCTTCGTTATCCCCGTCACATACAACCAGACTGGATCGAAGATAATTTGAACTCGCGACGGCTTCAACAAAAGGTTGCGCCAACGACTGATGAACAATCGCCGCGCGCGCGCGGGTATATTCCAGGTAATACCGGTAATCATCTGCCGGCAGGAGCGGGTTCACCATGGTGATTACGGCGCCGATGCGCGCCGCGCCGAACCACGTCCAGACAAACTCCGGACAATCAGGCAGCACGATGAGCACACGATCTTCCATCTCGACGCCCAGTTCACGCAGCGCGTTCCCTGCGCGATTCGACATGCTTACCGCATCGCCGTATGTGAAAGTTTGATCTTTGTAGTGGAGACAGACTTTGTTTTCCCGGCCTTCCTCCACATTGTCGTGGAGGAAGTAATCCGCCATGTTGAAGCGTTCAGGAAATTCGACGGGCATGAAGATGGGCAGTTACGTTTTGGCGAACGGGCAGCCCGTGTCGCCATGTTTGCTGCTGAGATAGGTGCGCGCTTCCCACAACTCGGGAAAGAATTTGCTGTCGAGCGTCTTCTTCAAGTACCCGACGCCTTCTGATCCGCCCGTGCCGCGTTTGGCGCCAACCATGCGCTCGACCATTTTGATGTGGTGCGAGCGCCACAGAGCGAAGTGCTCGTCGTGTTCCAGCAGCGCTTCGGCAAGTTGATATTCTTTGTAGAGCTTTTCCGGGTGCGTGAGAATTTCGACAATCGCGCGCACTCGCTTGCTTTGATTGCTGCGCCGTTCCTTGTCGTCGGACGGTTTGTTATCGTCCGCCGGCGCATCGAAACCCCGGCGACGCAGTAGAGCAAAGAAGACCTCACCGAGCGAATGCGAATTTAATCGCATCCGAAGGCGCTCAGTCGCAAATTCATCATCCTTGAATGCGTTCACGACTGATTCGTGCTTCAGACCTGAAGCGAATTCGATTTCGCGAAACTGCATCGACTGAAAGCCGCTTGCCGGGTTCAGCTCGTCGCGAAAGCCGAGAAAGCTTATTGGCGTCATGGTCTCGAGGATGTGAATCTGCGAAACGAGCAGCTTCTCGATTTCGACAACCCGGCGCATCGCCAGTGCGGCTTCGCCGGTTCGATCCTCATTCATCAACCGCAGCGTGGCGTCGATTTCGTGCAGGACTTGCTTGAACCACAGCTCGTATGCCTGATGGACTGTAATGAACAGCAGTTCGTCGTGGTGCACGGGCGACGACAGGCAAGTTTGCAGATCGATCAGTTCGCGGACGCGTAGATATTTGTTGTACGAGAGTGGAGCGTCTTTGCCGTATTCGCTGGACATGTCTGGATCAGTTTGGAAAGCCGGGAGTTTCGCGCACCCGCCTTGCCTGCTGCAGATGCCTCTGCTCGTGCGACACCGTAATTACGTAAGCGTCAGCCAGGCTGTAGCGAACCAAAGGCGTTACAGGCGAGCGCAGCCGCGTCCGGTTGTAATCGATTCCGCTGGTCTCGCCGACAAACTTTAGAAAAGTCTTCTGTTGTTCGATAAAGTGGTTCAGCGAGTTTTGCACATTCGAAGCCGATGGTTTGAAGATTTTCGGCGCGCGCAGCTTACGAGGGCTCTCCGGCTCGACGTGTTTGATTAGCCAACGGCCCATAAAGCTGGGCTGATAAGTTGGTGGCGACGCAGCTGCGAAACGTTGCCGGCCGCGCTCAATCGCGTCAACGAAATATGGATTGAATCCGCTGGAAGCTGCCGTCAGATGCTCGAGACACTGCGCGATGCTCCACTTGTCCGTGGCAGGCTTCCAATTGAGTTGAGCATCATTCAATCCGTCTACGACGCTGCGCGCTTCCGCCGCGTTGCGTTGCGCTTGTGCGACGATCGTCTCGATCAGATTTTCGGATTCAAGAAACTGCTTCATTGCGATTGAATCAAAACGCTGCGCCGGCCTTTTCGGTTTTGAATTCGCGGCCGTCGCGAATCTTCTTCATCTCCGCGATCACCAGTTCCAACTCTTCATCCGTGGTGTAGAAGTGCGGCGAGATGCGCACGCCCGCGCCGGGACGGTAATCGACGATGAACTCACGACGAATAAGCTCCTTGGTAATGTCAGCGGCGTTTTCGTCCCACACAGTAATCGTCCCGCCACGATGCGCCGGATTCTTCGGACTCGTTACCCGAAAGCCTGCTTCTTCGGCCAGGCCGATTAGCATTTGAGTTTGACGCATGCTCTTTTCGCGAATCGCGGCGAGACCAATTTCATTGATGATTTTGTAGCCTGACTCAGCAGCGTAAAGCGCTGGAATAGCTGGCGAGCCATGCAGGAAGCGGGTGACGTTCGGCGCGTAATGCATCTCGGTCTCGAACGCGAATGGGTGCTCGTGCGCCATCCAGCCCGTTGTCTTCGGCTCGAGCTGATCGATCAAATCCGGCCGGATGTAGAGATAGCCTGCCCCCGGTCCGCCGCACAACCACTTCACCGATCCACCCGTCGCAAAATCCACGTTGAGTTCTTTCACGCTGAATGGAACCGTACCGGCGGATTGATAAGTATCGAGCACCACAATCGCGCCGACTTCGTGCGCGCGTTCGGTGATCGCTTTCGCGTTTTGCAGGAACCCGCTCTTGAAAAGCACGTGCGAGATCGGCACGAGCAGCGTTTCTTCGTCAATGGCCGCGACCATGCGCTCAAGCGACATGGTAATGCCGTCATCCGATTTCACGCGCTCGATGCGCAGTCCGTGGGCCTTCGCGTGTGCTTCGTACACGTACATCACCGACGGAAAATTCAGCTCTTCAAAGACAATCTTGTTCCGCGTTGGATTTTTCAGCGGCAGCAAAGACGAGAGAATGAGCGACTGGCAGATCGAAACATTCTGGTGCATCACGACGGTGTTGTGGTCCGCGCCGATAATGCGCGCGACTTCGTTTCCCACCGTCACCGGCATGTCCCACCAGCCTTCCGCCCACGCGCGCACGCCACGCGTTGCCCACTTGTCAGCGTAGTCGTGCAAGCGTTCGTAGGTTGCGCGAGGCATCGCGCCGAGACTGTGTGAGATCAGGTAGACAGTCTTGTCCAGAATGGGAAATTCAGGGCGATATTTAAGAAGATCGTCAGTCAACAGATTACTCCGGATGAAGTGCGACCTAATTTATCACAATCAGTTTTGGAGTGCGCCGGCAGAGCGAAGCGACGACGGCGCTTTGGATTGCCTCTGCAAAATTCGACCTGCGTTTTCGATTCGCCGCGAGCGATCTCTTCGCACAACCGATCGAAAGCGCCGTCGCCGCTTCGCTCTGCCGGCGCACTCCAAATTCCATGCTAAAGTGACTCTTTCATGTGGAAGTTCCCCAATCCGATCAAACATTCTATTCCTGAGGCGCGCTGGCCAACGGCCGATGAAGTGGCGCGGTCAATTCTGTTTCAGCCGATTTGCATCGGCCCGCTCACTCTCGAAAGTCGAACATGGGTGCCGGCGATGGTGCCGTGGCGAGCGACCGAAGACGGATTCGTCACGCAGGACAATCTTGATTGGTATGGACGATTTGCCCAAGGGAGGCCGGCAGCACTCGTGGTCGAAGCCACTGGCGTGCGCGACATTCCCAGCGGCCCACTGCTGCGCATTGGTCATGATCGTTTTCTCCCCGGATTGAAAAAGCTGGTCGAACAAGTCCGTGAAGCGAGTGAAGGTCACACGAAACTGTTCATTCAGATCATCGACTTTCTCGCCGTCAAGCGTCGTCCTGATCCGCGAAAGTATTTCGATCGGTTTCTCACGATCACGCCGCGGCACCGTGAAGCGATCGCTCGATTAACAGATGACCCGCGATATCTCAACGGCGAAGAATCGAGAGCGCGTGAGTTTCTAACGCAAGCGTCAGACGCGGTGTTAGACAATGTTCTCGACGCGCGTGAGCTTGAGTCTCTCCGTTTCGGTTATCGTGAGCGTGTCACGGACACGCACTTAGCTCATGTCAAAGAATTGCCGCAAGTGTTGCCTGGAATATTTGCTGACGCCGCACAACGAGCGCACGAAGCTGGGTTTGACGGCGTCGAGTTGCACTATGCACACGCCTATACGATGGCCGGATTTCTGAGCGCGCTAAACGATCGCAACGACGGTTACGGCGGCCCGCGTGAGAACCGGGCGCGACTGCCTTTGGAAGTTTATCGCGCCGTTCGTCAACGCGTCGGTGATGACTACGTCGTCGGCGTGCGGTTTCTCGGTGACGAAGTGATCGCGGGCGGCAATCGGATCGATGATGCTGTTTATTTTGGGCTCGAATTTGCCAAAGCTGGATTCGACTATTTGTCTATTTCGAAAGGTGGCAAGTTCGAAGACGCCGAACAGCCGAAAGTTGGCGCCGCCGTCTATCCCTACACGGGTCAAAGCGGTTACGAATGCATGCCAACAACGCTGTCGGATGTGCGCGGACCGTTCGGTCGTGCCGTTCCGCTCGTCGCGCAAATCAAACACGTCGTTAACGCCGAAGGTTTCAATACTCCAATTGTGGCGACGGGCGGCATCACGACTTTCGAGCAGGCTGAATCGATTCTTCAGAACAGCGACGCCGACATCATCGGGATGGCGCGGCAAGCCCTTGCGGACCCGGATTGGTTTCGCAAAGTGAAGCTTGCTCGAGGTGAGGAAGTGCGAAGATGCACTTACACGAACTATTGTGAAGCGCTCGACCAGGCACATCGCCAGGTCACATGCAAACTCTGGGATCGCAAGGAACTTGACGAACAGGGGATTGCGATGGCGAGTGATGGCCGCCGGCGTCTGTTGCCACCAGAGTGGAAAAAATGATCCGCAGATTACTCAGATTACGCAGAACAAATCGGCCACGAAAAGGCACAAGAAGCACAAAAAAAGGATTAAGAGTAGTTCGCTGTTTTCAAATTCTTATTTTGAGCTTTTTGTGCCTTTTTGTGGCCGTATGATTTAATCTGTGAAATCTGTGTAATCTGCGGATGATGTCTTCTCATACCGCGCGAAAAACTTAGCATCCCGTTTCCGCAACTCATCGTCATCAACCCGTCCGCTGCGCTTCATCAGTGAGTACGCGAGTTCGATTGGAGATAGATGCATGTAGTCGCGCGCATTCTCGAACCAGGCCATGCTTTCGTAAGCCGCGGCCTGGTAATCCTCGATGATCGGTCTGCGAAGCTGTTGGAACTCCTGAAGAGCCGCACCCACTTTCGCGTTTCGATCGAAACATTCCATCAACGTAATCGCATCTTCCATGGCGAGCTTCGTGCCTGAACCGATCGAGAAATGCGCGGTGTGCAAGGCGTCGCCAAGCAGGACGAGATTCTCGAAATGCCAATTCGCATTTTTCACGAGCACGAAATTGATCCATTTCGAATTGTTGGATAGGAGCGGCTGACCATCGAGATCGCCGGCAAAGACTTCGGCGACATAGGCGCGCGTCTCCTGATCATTCAACGAAGTGAATCCCGCATTCGCCCATGTTTGCGGATCGCATTCAACGATGAAAGTACTGGTCGTCTTGTCGAATTTGTATGAGTGCGCCGCAAATACGCCTGCGTCGTTTTCACGAAACGTGAGCGTCAATCCGTGAAACAGATGGTTCGTGCCGTACCAGATGTATTTGTTTGGACGTGTGTTTAGGTTTGGCTGAAACCTCTCTGCAAACGCCTGACGCACTGTGCTATTGACGCCATCAGCGCCAATGAACAAATCGCAATCATGTCTGAGCGATTCGATGTCGCGGACTTCGGCTCTAAAGTTAATGGTGATACCGAGTGCTTCACAGCGTCTTTGTAAAATCTTCAGCAGTCGAATCCGCGCAATACCGGAGAAACTGTTGCCGTGGATCGAAATCTTCTCATCGCCTTTCACGACATCGACGTTGTCCCACGCTTCAAAGTCGCGCGTGATTTCGGCGTGCGAGGCTTGATCGGCAGCGCGCAGATTCGCGAGCGTCTTTCCGGAAAAGACCACCCCCCACCCGAAGGTGTCGTCCGGTGCATTGCGCTCGTAAATGGTGATGTCGTGTGCGGCGTCGGCCTGCTTCATGAGAATGGCGAAGTACATGCCGGCCGGCCCGCCGCCGATGATGTTAGTTTTCATCCGGAGAGTTCGTCGAGCGCGTTGCCGAGTCGTTCCACGCCTGTCTTGAAGAATTCAGGTTGGCAACACATCCCGAGGCGCAGGTGCTGTGGTGATTCGAAGAAGCGGCCGGGCACGAACGATGTGTCATATTTTTCGTAAAGCAGGCTCCAAAGATCTTCGATGCGTCCCTTCAGCAATCTCGGGAATGATGTCGTACCAACTTCGCTGCGTGATCCGTGTAACTCTTCGCGTGAATCGAGGAAGTTATTGAGCACAGCACGATTTGAATCCAAAATGTTTTTTGCGCGCGCGATAAACTTTGGCAGTTTCTGTAGCGCAACGACACTCAAACGTTCTGCCGGCTGAGGTCCAATCGAGCCAAACACGTCGTGCAAGAGGCGCATCTGTTCCGCGAGTTCAGGTTGAGCGAGGATCCAGCCGCAGCGCAGTCCGCTCAGTCCGTACCCTTTTGTCAGACTGCTTGTACCAATGAATTGCGGACCGAGGTGAACGGACGACCGAGGCGCATTCTCGAAAATCGCCTCGAGGTAGACTTCATCGACCAGCACGCGCGCGCCGACACGTTCGGCGATCTCGCCGATGCCTCGTAGCGTCGCTTCATCGGTGAACGCACTGCTCGGGTTGTGGAGGTTCGTGATGACGATCAGGCGCGTTTTGTCCGTGACGTTTGCCGCGACATCATCGAGATCAATCACGTAACTGTTTTCAAACCGTCGCGGAAAGCGTCTGATCTTCAAGGCGAAATAGTTGGCGAGTGCCAACAACGGTTCGTAGGTAGGCTGTTCGATCAGAACTTCATCGCCATACTCGATTGCCGCAGCCATCGCCAAATGATTTGCCATCGATGTGCCGCCAGAGATGGTCACGACTTGCTCGCGCCGCACCTTGCAATGTTCCGCCAAGGCATCAACCAGCGGCCCATAGCCGTATGAGTTTTCGCCATTCAGATCGATATCGTCGAGCGTGGCCTCGAGTTCGGGAAAAGGGAGATTCAGAATGCCGCTCAGCGCAAGATCGTACGTCACCTTTGGCCGCTGTTTGGCCCACTGCATGTAAGTGGATTGGGTGTTCATCGCCTTGCCCAAACAAAATACGCGGGCACCCCCAACAACATAATCCCAAAACTGATCGCGCTGTTCAGCGGAAACTTGTAAAGCAAACTGAACGTTATCACGGCGCAAGCAGCAATGAAGAATAACGTCGTCAGAGGGTGACCGGGAATGCGAAATGTGTCTTCGGTTGCGCGGCGATGTTTGCGAAAGACAAACACACACACGGCCGAAAGCGCGAAGAACACGACGTCCACCGAAACGACGTAATTCAGAATCTGCTCGTATTTGCTGGCGACAAGCGCGATCACGATTGCTAGTCCGCCCTGGAGTGCAATCGCAAACGCCGGGACGCGCGCCCGGTTCAAAGACGCAAGTTGCCGGAAGAACAATTTGTCTTCGGCCATCGCGAAATAGACTCGTGGCGCGGTCAACATGCTCTGACTCAAGAAACCAATCGTGGAAATCGCGATGCCGGCAGCGATCAAACGACCACCTTTGTCGCCGAGCGCGAGACGCATCACTGATGAGGCCGGAGTCTTCGTCTGTGCTAATCCGTCTGCTCCCAGCACATGCACACAAACATAATTCACCGAGAGATAAACCACGATCACGCCCAGTACGCCCAGCAACAGACCACGCGGGAGAGTCTTTTTCGGATCGCGCACTTCACCCGCCACGAAGCATGCCGTCTGCCAACCGCCGTATGCGAACTGTGCCGGAATCAAAGCGGCGCCGAAAGCAATCAGCAACTGCCACGTCGATGAGTTCGCCACCGGTTTGGCCGAGGTGGCGGGGGCCGCCGAAGTTAACGTCAAACCGATAATCACAAGCGCGACGATGGCAAGCAGCTTCAACACCATGAACACGTTCTGCGTTACTGTTCCGGCGCGCACGCCGAGGCAATTGATAACCGTGAGCACCGCCAGCGCCGCCGAGCCTAACAGCGCGGCGCTCCATTCGCTCGCCGTCAACCCTCCTAATTCGAAAACGTGATTGGCGAAAATCAGCGCGACTGCCGCCATGCCTCCCGTTTGAATCACGAAGAGCAAACTCCACCCGTAGACGAACCCGACGACCGGGTGCATCGCCTCGCGCAGGTAAACGTACTGTCCGCCGGACACGGTAACTTGTGATGAAAGCTCGGCATAGATGAACGCACCGGCGAGCGCAATCAATCCGCCGACGGCCCATGCCCCCAAAATTAGAAACGGAGTATGAACTTGCTGCGCAACGACATAAGGATTGGTGAAGATGCCCGCGCCGATGATACCGCCCATCACAATCATCGTCGCGTCGAACAGCCCGAGACGACGCGCTAGATGAGTTTCGGTTGATGCTGAATTTGAAGTGTCGGCTTTGCTCACTCTTTCAAGAGTTGATTGGCAATGATCAGCTTCTGAATTTCAGAAGTGCCTTCGTAAATTCGCAGCGCGCGCACGTCGCGATAGAGGCGCTCAACAACTTCACCGCGAATCAATCCGGAACCGCCGTGGATTTGCACGGCTTGATCGATGATGCGAAAGGCGGCCTCAGTCGCGAAGAGCTTTGCTTCGCTCGCTTGGCGCGTCGCTCGCTCGTCGCCGGCGTCTTTTAAGTATGCGGCGCGATAAACAAGCAAACGCGCGGCGTCCAATTCAGTCGCCATGTCGGCGAGCTTCTCCTGAATCAACTGATGTTCAGCGAGTTTCTTGCCAAACTGCGCGCGCGATTTCGCGTATGAAACACTCTCGTCGAGCGCCCTTAGCGCCATGCCACACGCCGCGGCGCCCACACTCGCGCGAAATACATCGAGCGTTTGCAGGGCCAGTGGCAGGCCATCGCCTTGCTCGCCAATCATGTCCTCCGCCGGTACGCGGCACTCTTTGAATTCCAATTCGCCGAGGGGATGCGGCGCGATCATTTCAGTCCGCTCGGCGACGCTGAATCCTTGCATGCGCGCGCTGACGATGAAGGGCGAAATCTCTGCGCGTCCGTCCTCGCGCGTGCCGGTGCGCGCGAACACCGTGTAGAAATCCGCGACGCCGGCATTCGAGATGAAACGCTTGCGGCCGTTGATGACGTAGGTGTCGTCCTCGCGTCGCGCGTTCGTCGTCAAGGCAGCAATATCTGAGCCCGCTTCGGGTTCGGTCAAGGCAAACGCCGCGATCGCTTGTCCGCTGCGCGCGCGCTCCAACCAAAAATCGCGCACATGCTCAGTCGCCGCCAGACTGATCGCATAAGTCCCGAGGCCCTGCATCACGAAGGCGAGATCGGCAAGTGCAGATGAGTACGAGAGCATTTCCCGAATGATGCAGAACGCGCGCAGATCGAAACGTTCCCCGGGAGTCGCTACCGCGTAATGAAGCAAACCGTGCGCCGCCAAAATGCGAACGTACGACCGAAGAGCATCATCAGCGTTACGCTCGTCTTCACCCGCGCGTCGCTCGATCTCCGTTTGCACAAATTTGGCGACGCGCTGGGTGAGCGCGCGTTGCTGTGATGTGAAGAATGGAGTTGTGGCGATGAAATCGTCCATTTGCGGACAAGCCAGCCCAAATTACTCAAACTTCGCGGGTCGCTTCTCAATAAACGCGGCGTGCGCTTCTTTGAAGTCTGGCGTCTGCATGCACAAAGCCTGGGCGACGGCTTCGACTTCCAGGCCGGCTTCAAATCCCATGTGCATTTCGCGATTGAGCATTTCTTTCGTCTTTGCGATTCCGAGTGCGGGACCGCGCGCCAAATTCTCAGCGAATTCTCGCGTGGCCGCTTCGAGTTGATTGCGCGGCACGACCCGATTGTAGAGTCCAAGCGCTGCGGCTTCTGCCGCTTCCACAAAGTCGCCCGTCATCAGTAGTTCGGTAGCTTTTGCGAGGCCGACTACGCGAGGCAACAAGTACGTTGCACCCATGTCGGTTCCGGCCAGCCCAACTTTCACAAAGATGAAAGCAATCTTCGCTTCCGCGGCGGCGATGCGAATGTCTGAAGCGAGCGCGATACACGCGCCCGCGCCCGCCACCGTTCCGTTAAGGCTCGCGATGATCGGTTTTGGCAGCGCGCGCATGTTGCGGATCAGCTCGCACGTCAGCCGGGTGAACTGAAGCAAACCTTCGGCATCGCGTCCGGTTAACTCGCCGATGATGTCGACAACGTCACCGCCCGAACAGAACGCGCGGCCGGCGCCGGTGATCACCACCACGCGCACATCTTGTTCGTCGCGCAGTTGCGCCATGAAGTCCGTCAGTTCGTGATAGACCTCGAACGTGATGGCATTCAGACGATCCGGCCGGTTCAAAGTGATCGTCCCAATGCCGTCGCGTTGTTCGTAGAGAAATGATTTCGGATTCAGCATTGGTAATGGTAAATCGTGAATCGTAAATAGAAGGGCCTCAATGCCGAGACGTCTATTCACGACTTACGATTTAGAGTACGGCCGTTCCTTCAATCTCGATCTTCGCGTCGTCTTCCAGCAAGTTGCTCACTTCAACCAGAACCATCGCCGGAAAATGCTTACCCATGCGTGCGCGATAACGTCGGCCAATTTCTCCCAGGCAGCGACGGTACTCATCAACGTCGGTAACGTAAATCAGCAGCCGCGCAATCTGTTCCGGCGCGCCACCGGCCGCTTCGACGACGGCGATAACATTTGCCAGCGCCTGGTCGAATTGTCTGACAAGATTCTCATCGACAATTTCTTGTTGTTCGTTCCAAGCGACCTGCCCGGCAATAAAGAGCAGACGACCGCCGGCGTCAGTTAACACGCCGTTCGAATAGCCATGTGGCGCGCCGAGCGATTCAGGGTTAATGAATTCGAAGCTCATTTTTGTTGCGCAATCTCGAGCTGATTGCCGCCCGGATCGCGTACATAGAATCGCGGCGCATCGGGATTTGGCCGCGGGTCGGCGATGATTACAACTCCGGCTTCGCGGAACCTTTGTTCGGTTTCAGCCAAATCAGAAACTGTGAAGCAGACGTGACGAGAACTCAACGAGCGATCTTCGGCTTCGACTGACAGATGCAATTGCGTGTTGCCGATCTCATACCACGCACCGCTCTGTCGCGACGTCATCGGCTTCGGAATCTGTTTGAGCTCGAGCACAGAACCGTAAAAATCTTTCGCCGCCTCTTCGAGTTCAGCGGGAACCGTGACGTTGACATGGTGAAGTGCCGTAATCATTAAAATGGAGCGCCGACATCCTGTCGGCGGGTCGCGAGCATCTTGCTCGCGCTCTGATCCGGTCGCTACCGCTCCCGGTTCTGTAACGCGAAGTCCATTACTTCATTCAACTGACTTTGCCCTGATGACGCCTCACCCGACGCCAGCTTTTCTTTCAGATACGCATTGAACGCTGCCGATTTGTTTTTAGGGACGCTCAACGATTGCCAGTTACCGGCTTTTAAATGTTTCGCGAGATAAACAATCTGGCCAACATGATTCGCGTAATGTGCCACCTGCCGTGTGATTGCCTGCATCGCCGTGTGATCCTGTCCGCGAATTGTAACGGTCCGCAACAGGTCGTCCGCCGTCAGAGGTTCGATTGCGTCGAAGGTGCACTTCCACCCTTTCTCCCAGTACGCAATCATCTCGTCTTTGGTCGTTTCCGGCAGCATCACGAATTCCATATCGCGATTCCGCTCCGGCTTCTCGCCATCGCTCGTCAGAAAGTCGGTCCAACGGGAAATCATGTTGCCCGCGAGGTGTTTCATGATTACGGCGATGCTGTTCGACTCTTCATCGATCGTGCGGAAGAAATCTTCGTCGCTAAGTTGCGCAAATGCGCGCTCACCAAGTTTTTTGTAATCGCGAAACGTGTTCAGGGCGTCTTCGAGATAGTGTTGTCCGATTGATTGATTATTCATGGTTTCATTCTCGCCCTGCTTTAGCTGGGCGACTTTTGTGTTTACTGTCAATCGAACCGTTTTTAACGGTTTCCTTCGTCAGGAAACGGTTGAAACCGTTTCTGAAATTTTGGCCGTCCGTACGTCACCGCGCTAAAGCGCGGTGTGAATGAGATCGATCTATCTAACGAGACTGCTTCGTAGTTGTGTCGCGACTTCGGCGCGCCCAACTGAAGTTTGTTCGCCGTTCCGCATATCTTTAATCGCAACTTCGCTTTTTGCACGCTCATCTTCGCCGATGATTGTGACGAATGGAATGCCGCGCGAGGCTGCGTACTTGAACTGCTTCGCCATCTTGTCTGCTTCCGGATAAAGATCTACGCGCAAACCTTTCCGTCTTAGTTCATTCGCCAACGCGATCGAATCGCTTACTGAACCTTCGTTCCAAATCGTCACCATTACCTCCGCAGGCGACGAAACGAGCGCGTCCGGAAACATCTCGCGTTCGCTCATTATTACAATGATCCGTTCCAGTCCAAGCGAAAACCCACACGCCGGAACATCTTTGCCAAGGAACATCCCAACGAGATTGTCGTATCGTCCACCACCGCCCAGCGAGCCCGAAAGATCGGCGACGTTGATTTCAATGATCGCTCCAGTGTAGTACGCAAGCCCGCGTGCCAAAGTCGGATCGAGTTTGATTCGCTCATCGACTCCGTTCGCTTTGGAAAACTGAAGAATCTGCCGCAAATCGTCGACGCCGCTTGCGCCAACTTCATGTGCGCCGATGAACTCCACAAGACGCCCCAGAACATCAGCATTGTAGGCGGCGCGAGCATTGGCGACCTCGCCCAAATCAACCAAATCCAACGCGTGTTGGGCGCCCGCGAGGCCTTCGAAGAATCGCATCAGATTCACGGCTGATTCATCGACAATGCCGCGCTCTTTCAATTCCCGCACGACGCCTTCCGGCCCGAGCTTGTCCATTTTGTCGAGCGCAATTAGAGCGTCACCATGTTTCGCGGTCTCAACGCCCGCTTGATCCAGAATTCCCGTCAGCACTTGCCGGTGATTCACGCGAATTGTGAAGTCTTTGAACCCGAGCACCACCAATGCATCGCTGGCCGCGGCGATCAGCTCAGCTTCGACAACCATCGAACGCGATCCCAGCACATCGACGTCGCATTGATAGAACTCACGAAAGCGACCACGCGCCGGACGATCGGCACGCCACACCGGCTGAATCTGATAGCGCTTGAAAAATTTTGGCAGCTCGTTCTGGTACTGCGCGACGACGCGCGCGAGCGGCACCGTCAAATCGTAACGCAACGCGAGATCGGCTTCGCCGGTCTTCTCGTGCTCGCCGCGTTTCAGGATTTTGAAGATGAGCTGATTGCCTTCTTCGCCGTACTTGCCCATCAACGTCTCGATATTTTCAACAGCCGGGGTTTCCAGAGGCTCAAAGCCGTAACGCTCATAAACCTGCTTGATCACACCGATGACGTATTCGCGTTTACGCACGTCGCCCGGCAGAAAGTCGCGCATACCGCGCGCCGGCTGGGTCTTTGGTGAAGGCATTGGCGCGCAATGATAACAGACAAAAGGCGCTTTGGTCTTTGGCCTTTGGGTTTAGATCTTAGGTCTTAGGTCTCTGGTCTTTGGATGTCTCGCATGCAATGACCCAGCCCAAAACGACAAAACCCAAAGCCCCAAAACCAAAGGCCAAAGATCAAAGACCAAAGTTCGTCTTTCCTTGATTTCGCTGTAACTTTCCGAGTATAAGCATCGTCATTCCAGGAAACGCCGTTTGCTGCTGTGGCAATCCAGGCGGGGTTCAGTCCAATCCAGATTTTCAAAGGAGTCCACCAATGTTTCGTCGTCAATTTGCCGCTCTAATTCTGTTGCTCGCGTTGGTCGCGCCGTACGCCGCGCTCGCACAGCAGCCGCAGGGTCCACCAGCACCACAACTCGATCCGAATGATCCGATCGCGAAGATTCGCGAAGAAGGTCTAAACCATTCACATGTGATGGAAACGCTCTCTTATCTCAGCGACGTGATCGGTCCGCGTCTGACTGCTTCGCCGAATATGAAGCGCGCGAATGAATGGACGCGCGACACGCTGACCAAGTGGGGGTTGCAGGAGGCCCACCTCGAAGCATGGGGGCCGTTTGGCCGGGGCTGGGCGCTGAAGCGTTTCAGCGCGCAGGTGATCGAGCCGCAGGGCATTCCCGTGATTGCTTATCCGAAAGCATGGTCGCCGTCGATCGAAGTGATGCCGGAAGTCGCCGCCGTGCCGAACAAGAAGAAGAACATGCATGCAACGGCGCCCGAGCCGAGCCATACGTTAGCGGCTGAAGTCGTGTACTTCGATCCGAAGGACGAAGCAGACATGACGGCCCGCCTCAAAGGTCACTTGAAAGGCAAGATCGTTTTCATGTCGCCGATGCGCGAAGTGAAAGCTCATTTCGAAACGCTGGGAACTCGGCGTGATGAGAAGAACCTGCTGGGATTGGCGAACTCGCCTTTGCCTCGGCCCCAAGGTCGTGGCGGAGCCGGCGGTGGCCCAAACCGCAACGCGGATTTTCTCGCGCAGCTTCAGCTCCAGGCAAAGAAGCTTCAGTTCGTGAACGATGAAGGCGCCGGCGTGCTGATCGATGCCGGGCGCGGCGATGGTGGAACCGTGTTTGTGCAGCAGGCTACGGTGCCGCAGCCGTTTCAGCCGCCGACTTTTGGAGCGCCGCCCGCGCCGAATGCTCCGCGTCGCATCAACGCTTACGACAAGGATGCGCCGAAATTTACGCCGCAAATCACGATGGCGGTTGAGCACTACAACCGCATCGTGCGGATGATTCAGGCGGGCGAAAAAGTGAAAATGGAAATCAATCTCGAGGTGCAATTCCAGGATCAGGATCTCAACGGCTACAACACTGTCGCTGAGATTCCCGGCAGCGATCCAGCCCTCAAGGACGAAATCGTGATGCTCGGCGGGCACATGGATTCCTGGCACGCGGGCACGGGCGCGACCGACAACGGCGCCGGTGTGGCGGTCGCAATGGAAGCGGTCCGCATTCTGCAAACGGTCGGGTTGAAGCCGCGTCGCACGATTCGTATCGCGCTGTGGACAGGTGAAGAGGAGGGCCTTTTGGGCTCGCGCGCGTATGTGGCGCAGCATTTTGGCAAGATGGAAACGCCTGCTACGACTGCCGGCAGCGGCGACGGCGGGACGCCGCCAACGCCTGTTCTCGTCAAAGGACCTGAGTACGACAAGGTGGCGGGCTACTTCAACCTGGACAACGGCACCGGAAAGATTCGCGGAGTGTACCTGCAAGCGAACGAGTCGATCGCGCCCTTGTTCCGTCAGTGGCTCGCGCCGTTCCGCGACCTCGGAGCGGAAACCTTGACGCTGTCGAATACGGGTGGCACCGATCACTTGTCATACGACGCGATTGGCTTGCCCGGATTCCAATTCATCCAGGATGAAATCGAATACGACACGCGCACCCACCACTCAAACATGGACGTGTTCGATCGCATTCAGGGCGATGACATGAAACAGGCCGCGACCATCATGGCCGCATTCGTCTACAACACGGCGATGCGCGATGAGAAGCTGCCGAAGAAGAACAGATAGCAGTGAGCAGTAAGAAGTAAGCAATTAAGAAGGCGAGTGCATTCGCACTCGCCTTTTCTTTGGCAGGAAGCCAGTTTATGGTTAACTCGCGCCCAATGCACCTCCTCGAAGTCAAAAACCTGAAGACGCAATTTCCAACACGTGCCGGATTAGTGCGCGCGGTTGACGACGTGAGCTTCCACATCGATCGGGGCGAGTTGCTGGGCCTCGTCGGTGAAAGCGGCTGCGGCAAATCGATGACGGCGCTTTCGATCATGCGTTTGATTGCGGCGCCGGGAGAGATTGTCGAGGGCGAGATTCGCTTTGAGGATCGCGATCTGCTGAAGCTTTCAAATCGTGAAATGCGCGACGTTCGTGGAAACGACGTCGCGATGATCTTTCAGGATCCAATGACGTCGCTAAATCCGGTTTTCGCGGTCGGCGAACAGATAGCCGAAGCGCTGCGCCTGCATCGGAATCTCTCGCGCAAAGACGCTCGCCAGGCGGCGATTGCCGCAATGCGCGAAGTCTCGATTCCCGATCCTGAATTGCGCGCGGACGATTATCCCCATCAACTTTCGGGCGGCATGCGTCAGCGCGTCATGATCGCGATGGCCCTGGCTTGTGACCCGAAACTCTTGATTGCCGACGAGCCGACGACCGCTTTGGACGTGACGATTCAGGCGCAGATTCTCGAACTGCTGAATCATCTGCGTCAGACACGAGAGTTGGCAGTGTTGCTGATCACGCATGACCTTGGAGTTGTTGCAGAGGTCGCCGATCGCGTCTGCGTGATGTACACGGGCAAAATTGTGGAAGCGTCGCCGGTGGCTGAATTGTTTGCGCGCCCAAAGCATCCGTACACGGAAGGACTGCTGCGTTCAGTGCCGAAGTTGACGATGAAAGACGTCGTGAAATCAGAGCGTCTGCAAACGATCGAAGGCGTCGTGCCGAGCCCTTTGAACGTTCCGCCGTGGTGTCATTTCGAACCACGCTGCTCGTATCGCATGCCGCGATGTCGGGAAGGAGCAATTCCGCTTTACCCGGCGGGCGAAGATGTGACGGTGCGGTGCGTGCTTTACGATCCGGCAACGAAATCGCCAACTGCGCTAACTGATAATGTCGCCAAGCCAAACAACTAACGGCACACTGGTTTCAGTGCAGTCGCTCGTCAAGCACTTTCCCACTGACGAAGGGCCGCTACGCGCAGTTGACAGCGTCACATTCGACATCTTTCGCGGAGAGACGCTGGGACTGGTCGGCGAGTCGGGCTGTGGAAAGTCAACGGCGGGTCGATGCATCCTTCGTTTGATTGAACCGACCAGCGGCGACGTCACTTTCGAAGATCGCGATGTGACCGCGATGAGCAAAAGCGATCTGCGTGTCTGGCGTCGCGAAGCGCAAATCATTTTCCAGGATCCCGCGGCATCGCTGAATCCAAGAATGAAAATCGGCGATGCGGTCGCAGAGCCGCTCGTTATTCACAAAATTGGAACCAAGCAGGAGCGACGTGAACGCGTGGCGTGGTTGCTCGGCAAGGTTGGTCTCGATCCCGAGTACATCAATCGTTACAGCCACGAGTTTTCCGGCGGGCAGCTGCAGCGCATCGGCGTCGCGCGCGCACTCGCATTGAATCCGAAACTGATCGTGGCGGACGAGCCGGTCTCGGCCCTCGATGTGTCAGTCCAGGCGCAGGTGGTGAACCTGCTGCAGGATCTCCAGAAGGAGTTTGGGCTGACTTATCTCTTTATCTCCCACGGTCTGGCAGTGGTAGAGCATATTTCCACGCGCGTGGCGGTGATGTATCTCGGACGTATCGTCGAAATAGCGACGGCGGCCGATCTTTACGCGAATCCGATGCATCCTTATACAGTCGCACTGTTGTCCGCGATTCCAGTTCCTGATCCAAAAGAAAAACGCGATCGAATTATCTTGAAAGGCGATGTGCCGACCGCGCGCAACCCGCCTTCGGGCTGTCGTTTCCGCACGCGCTGTCCGATGGCCATTGACGAATGCGCGCAAATTGATCCAGAGTTGCGCGAAATTTCGCCGGGCCATGCGGCAGCATGCATTCGCGTTGATGGTTACGAAAGCGCGCGGCCGATTGAAATTTTGGCCACGAGGACAGCAGAACCGGAAACTTCTCGCGCGTAAACCGCGTAAGAAAACCGACATAGCAATCATCGGACGGAAGCAGTCTCCCCGTCCTCTCAATTCAGAGGAGAAGAAGAAAAATGAGTGACCCTAACCAGCAATGGCAACCGCCCCCGCCGCCACCGGGCGCACCGCCGACAACCCAACTTGAAGGGCCGGAAATGTCCACGCCGGCCACACTGACTGGGATTTTCTTCGAGCCGGGCCGCACGTTCGAAGCGTTACGCAGACACCCACGGTTTCTGGTCGTCGGATTGATCCTACTGGTCCTGACGATTGGCGTCACTGCTCTCGTCTTTCAGCGCATCGACATGGGGCAGTACATTCGCGACAAGATGGAGCAGAATCCGCGCAACGCTCAGCAGACCGAAGAACAAAAGGAATTGGGCGTCAAGATTGGAAAGATTATCGGCGCAGTGGGAATTCCGGCGTCGGTCCCGATCACGCTTGCCGCGGGGGCCGCGCTGTATCTACTCGGAGTGATGGCATTCGGTGGATCGATCAGCTACAAAGGATCGTTGGCGGTGTGGGCGTATTCGTCGTTACCGCCGGCGGTGCTCGGGACAATCATCGCGATCCTTGTTTTGTTCTTGAAGTCGGCAGATCAGATCGATCCAGAACATTTGCTGGTAACGAACCCGGGCGCATTTATGCCCACAGGGTCGTCGCCGGTCCTGGTCGCGTTGCTCAGCCAGTTCGACATCTTGCGGTTCTATGGATTGTTCCTGGCAGCGATTGGACTGCGGAAGGTGGCCAAGATTTCGTCTGGCTCGGCCTGGGGAATCGTCCTCGGCTTCTTCCTGATTCGCGCGATTCTGGGAATCGCATCAGCAGCGATCTTTGGCGGGTAACGCTGCAAAGCGCAAAGCGCAAAGCGCGAGGGGCAAAGAGTCACTTAGCTCTTAGCCCTTTGCCTATTCATATCTCAACGATTCAATCGGATCGAGCTTCGCCGCTTTCCACGCCGGCCACAATCCGAAGATGATGCCGATGCCAACGCTGGCGAGAAAGCCGGCGGCCGGCGCCCACAGCGGTACGTAAGAGGGCATAATTAGCTTCACCAACAGCGTTAGCAGCCAACCAAGTCCCAACCCAATCAAACCGCCAAATCCCGTCAGCGTCATCGCCTCGATCAGAAACTGGACCATGATATCTTTCCGCCGCGCGCCGATCGCTTTGCGCACGCCAATTTCGCGCGTGCGCTCTGTCACTGACACCAGCATGATGTTCATCACCCCAATCCCGCCGACCATCAAACCGACGGACGAAATGACGACCATGGCGATGGCGATGCCGCCGGTGATCGAGTGGAACGTGCGAATCAAAGATTCTGTGGTTTCGATACCGAAATTATCCGGGGCGCCAAACGGAACCTGCCGGCGCACCCTCAGCATGTCGGTCACCTGATCCATTGCTTCCACCATCACGCCAGGTTTAGCGACGGCCAAAATGTAGATATCTTCGGAATTCGGCTTGAGCTTCCGCGCCACGTTGTAAGGCATGTAAATGACATTGTTCTGATCGTCACTGCCGCCGCTGAACAGGAACTGTTCGCGCTTTTGTAACACGCCGACGACACGAAATTCTTCGGCGCCAATCTTGATGGTGTTTTCAATTGGTGATTGAAACCGGAAAAAGTCGTCGGCTACTTTGGAACCGATGACGCATACATTCTGGTTCGTATCGTTCTCGATCTGTGAAAAGAAACGGCCTTCATTGATGACTTGCGTGCCGGCTTTCTCAAAGTCCGGCAGAGTGCCCTGCAACGCCACGTTTGCGGAAGTTTTTCCGCCGCCGCTCACCTGGAGTTTTTGGCCAAAGAAATTGCTGGTGATATCGATAAACGGAACGGAAACTTCAATCGTGGGCAGTTGCGTCAGCGCCATCGCGTCATCGAATGTTAACGGTTTACGCATGCGCTCCTCGCGGGAGAGGCGGCCGACGTGAATTCCCGGGTTCTCTTTCTGAATGTACATTGAGCGCGTACCGAAGGATTCGACTTCGCGGGTCACCGCCGTGTCGACGCCGGCAATGATCGACGCGATCAGCATTACGGTGATAACGCCAATGATTACACCGAACACTGTCAGAAACGAGCGCATCTTGTTCGCGCGCAACGTGCCCAGCGCCATCCAAAGATTCTCTAAGATGTCGGATCGAAATATGTTCATCGACTAGTTAAGTATCCTGGCGCAATGCTTCAATTGGATCCAGACGCGCGGCTTTCCACGCCGGAACCAGGCCTGAAAGTACGCCGACCACTGCTGAAACACCAATGGCGAAGGTGATTGCGAGTAACGACAGATACGTCTGAAAGAAAACCACCGTCACGACCTTACCCACCAGCCAGGCGAGAAAAACTCCGATCGCGCCGCCGATCGCAGACAGCGTTACGGACTCCAACAAGAACTGCTTGAGAATGTCGACTTTGCGCGCGCCAAGCGACTTGCGAATGCCGATCTCTTTCGTCCGCTCAGTTACCGACACCAGCATGATGTTCATAATTACGATGCCGCCCACGACCAAAGCAATCCCCGGCACGAGCATCGCTACGATAAAGATCGTGCCGAAGATTCGATCACGCACGCCGGTAATCGCGTCCGGAGTGACGATCCCGAAATTGTCCTTTTCGTTCGGCTGCAAGCGGCGTCGGGCACGCATCAGAAACCGCGCTTCTTCAACCGCGTCGTTGAAAGTTTCGTCTGACTTGGCCGTCGCTGTGAAATACAACGAGCGCTGTCGCATCAGCGGACCAAAATCCAGTTGATAAGTCTTCAGCGGAATCACCACAAAATTGTCCTGCGGAATTCCGAACACAGTGCCTTTAACCGCCTCGACCCCGAGCACTCGATAAGGCAACCCGCGCACGTAGATCTCACCGTTGATTGGATTGCCGGCGGGAAAAAGTTTCGTGGCGATGTCGGCGCCGATGTATGCCACGCGCGCCGAACCGTCGGCCTCGACGTCGCTGAAGAAGCGGCCGAACTCAATGTTGCGATTATCGATGTCAGCGGTATTTGCGGTGGCGCCGGTAACAAAAATATCTTCGAGCAGTTGGTCTCCGCGTTTGACTTGGGTCGGCGTGCCGCGTGCTTTTGCGCCCAGCTTGTTAATGAGCGTCGTCTTTTCCTTCAGGTACTCGTAGTCGTCGAGCGTTAGTTCTTTGTTGCGACGCTGCGCCGCGGCAATCGTGTCAGTGTCTTTGAAGTCTTCGAATGGGTTGAAGCGCTGAATCGAAAATGATTTCGCGCCGATGCCGGCGATCTTTTCGTCGATGTAAACGTTGAAGCCTTGAATTAGCGAGACAACTGTAACGAAGGCCGTAACGCCGACAATCATCCCGAGCAGAGTCAATGCGGAGCGCAGTTTGTGCGCCCAAATTGCCGCAATCGCAACCTTCAGAATTTCGAAGAGTTTCACTTGTCTTTATACGAAGGGGAAGGGGAATTGGTTACCACAACGGCGGCTAAGAGCAAAGGGCTAAGGGCAAAGAGCCAAATGCAAAGTGAAAATTGAAAAGTGAAAATTGCAAAGGGAAGACCTTGGCGCGCGCTCACTTTGCTCTTTGCCCTTTGCGCTTAGCCGCCCTTACTCGTACCGTAACGACTCAATCGGGTCCAGTCGAGCCGCCTTCCATGCGGGCCATAATCCGAAAATGATCCCGACACTCGCCGAGATGCCCACGCCGACAGCGATGGCCCACGCGGGAACGTAAGCCGGTAGCGGCGAATATTTATTCACGAGCAAGCTGAAGACTTCGCCAACCGCGAGACCGACAAAACCGCCTATCGATGTGAGCACCACAGCTTCGATCAGAAACTGACTCAGGATATTGGTGCGCGTTGCTCCGACAGCTTTCCGCAAACCAATCTCTTTTGTTCGCTCTGTGACCGACACGAGCATGATATTCATCACGCCGATGCCGCCAATCATCAGCGCCACGCACGAGATTGCCGTCAACACGAGAAAAGTCGCGCCGGTCAGTTGATTGTAGATGTCGAGCAAGGCGTCCTGCGAAGAAACGCCGAAGCTGTTCGGCGCACCAGGCGGAACTTGTCGTCGCCGGCGCAGAATGTCCGTCATTTCGTCCTGCGCGTTCTTCACGTAGGCGCGCGAAATCGGCCGCACGATGATCGCAAAAATAATTTCGGGGAAGTCCATCTCAGGGTAGTACTTGTGAAACGTGGTGATCGGAATGTAAATCGAATTGTCGCGCGACTGGCCGAGAAACGAGCCGAGCGGCTCCATTACTCCGACCACGCGAAATATGCGGCCGGCGATCTTCATTTGTTTATCCAAAGGGTCTTCGTTTGGAAAGAGCGCGTGCACCACATCGCGTCCAATCACGCAGACGTTTGCGCGCTCTTCAACATCGAGATCGGTAATGTAACGCCCATAGCCTGCATAACTCGAGAGGACAAATTCGTGGGACGGGACCACGCCAATCAGAATCGGCGTGTCGCTTTGTTTGTCCTTGTAACTGACGGTCTCAGCGATTTTTCGATAGAACGGCGCGACTCCGGATATCGAGGACGCTTCATTGCGAATCGCGTCTGCATCTTCGATGGTAAGTTCTTTGCGATGTAGTTCTTCAGTCGTAGGCTGGCGGCCAAAGCTCGGATCGAATTTCAGTACCCAGATTGTATTTGACCCAAGCGACTCGATCTGCTGTGCAAACGCCTTGTTCAGGCCCTGGATGATCGAGACCATGAACATCACGGTCACGACACCCACACTGACGCCGAGAATCGTCAGCGCCGAGCGCAACTTGTTCGTGCGCACGGTGTCAATCGCCATGTAGGCCGATTCTGCTACGTCCGAAATATTCATAAGAGGCAATCCGCAGATTTCGCAGATTCCACAGATTCAAGAACAACGAGTCTAACGCGGTCCAGGTTTTTCATCTGCGTTATCTGCGGATTCTATTCCGCCCTTAACGCCTCGATCGGGTCGAGTCGCGCCGCGCGCCACGCCGGCCAGAGTCCGCTGATCACTCCCACTACGGACGATACCCCCACGCCCAGAATCGCAGACCAGATGCTGACGAGCAAAGGAAAACCAATCAGTAAAGCGATCAGCCAGGCTGTTCCAAACCCTGTAAGTACTCCAATCGCTCCACCCATCGCCGTCACCATCACTGCCTCAACCAAAAACTGCGTACGAATATCTGTCTGACGCGCGCCTACGGCTTTGCGAATTCCAATCTCTTTCGTCCGTTCCGTGACCGAGACGAGCATGATGTTCATCACCACAATGCCGCCGACGACGAGCGAGATCGCTGCCACCCCGATCGTCACCAGGTAGATATTCGAAGTCGCCGCCGAATACAGATTCAGAAACACATCCTGTGTCTCCAGGGCGAACCCATCGTCATCATCGCCGAAAGTCTTGCCGCGGCGGTTGCGCATGATCGCGCGCACCTGATCTTCAGTTGATTCGAGTTGCTGCGCCGACTGGGTCTGAATCAAAACCACCACCGACGCCGCGCTGAACGCGCCGCGCTTTACGTTCACGCCAAAATTCTTTTTGTAGGTCGCAAACGGGACGTAGATGATGTTATCCCGCGAAGCGCCGAGAATCTTTCCCAGCGGCGTCAGCACGCCCAGGATTTTGTACGGCCTGCCGCCCGCCCAAATCTCCTGGCCGACGACCTGATCGGCTGATAACCCCGGAAATGAATTCGTTACGATGTCCGCGCCGACTACAGCGATTTCGTGCGCGTCGTCGCCCTCGCCGTCGCTCCAGTAACGACCGGCGTCAAGCGACACACCGTCAATGTCGAATGTCGACGTTGGTTTGATCGCGCGCATCTGCACGTTCTCGTTTTTCTGGTTGCCATGTTTGGTGTTGACGACGTCGTTGGCAACGATCCCCATACGCCAGCAGAGCGTACACAAGCGAATGATTGCATCCGCGTCTTCTTCACTGAGGTCCTTGCGCTTGTTGAACTTGATGAAGTCCTCGCGCGAAGTGATCACGCGCGGCCGTTTCGAGATCGTGAAAACCGTCGAGCCTTGTGAATTGAAAGTATTCGCGACAGTTTGATCGAGGCCTTTGATGATTGTCACGACCGAAATTACGGCGGTGACGCCGACAACGATTCCAATCAGCGTCAGAGCCGTGCGCAGCTTGTTCTGACGCAGACTGGCGCCGGCGACCAAAAATGCTTCCCAGACCGCAGCAATCCGCAACGCCGGAAACGATTTGACGCGCGCAGGCAAAGAGAGCCGCTTACCAAAGATGAGCGGCTCAGGGGATGTTTCGCTGCGCGGCTGCATGGCAGCGCCTACCTTACTGTCTCGTCTTTTTCAATGAGGCCGTCGCGGATCGAGATGATGCGGTGCGCGCGCGCGGCAATGTCGTGTTCGTGCGTGACAAGAATAATCGTGTTGCCGTCTTCGTGAAGTTTTTCGAAGAGGTTCATGATGTCGTAGCTGGTGGCTGTGTCGAGCGCGCCGGTCGGTTCGTCGGCGAGCAGAATCGACGGATGATTCACGAGAGCGCGCGCGATCGCCACACGTTGGCGCTGACCACCAGAAAGTTCATTCGGACGGTGCGTCATGCGATCGGTAAGATCGACTGCGGCAAGCGCCTGCTTCGCCATCTCATGACGTTTCGCGCCCGGAATACCGCCGTAGATCAGTGGCAGTTCGACATTGTGCAACGCCGTCGCGCGCGCCAGGAGATTGAACGTCTGAAACACGAAGCCGACCTCCTGATTGCGAATGCGGGCCAGCTCGTCGTCATCCATTTCCGAAACGTTTTTGCCGTTCAGCCAATACTGTCCTTGCGAAGGCGTGTCGAGACATCCGATCAAGTTCATCAGCGTGGATTTGCCTGATCCAGACGGGCCGGTAATCGCGAGGTATTCTCCGCGGTGGACGTCGAACGAGACGCCGTGCAGCGCGTGCACCTTCTCTGCGCCCATGTCGTAGGTCTTCCAGAGATCGCGCATCGCGATCAGTACGGTGCTCTTGCCGTCGCCGTTTGGACTTTGCGGCTGGATCACTGCCGCTGGGGACGTCGTGATTGTTGCTTCTGTCATCGTCTTTATTCCTCCCGCCCACTGAAGCGAGAGCGGGGACTCATTAGCTGCCGGCGTTTGCGTTCGCGTCAGGTTTGCGCGTCTGCTTTTTGACCTGCGTGCCATCTTTCAGCGTTTTCAACACACGGCTTGGCCCGGTGATAACTTCGGCACCTGACGACAATCCCGATATGATTTCGATATCGGATTCGCCAGTGATACCGGTCGTGACTTCGACGAACTTCACCTTGCCAGCTTTGTCGAGAATGTAGACGCCTTTGATCTCCTTCGCCTTTTCACCCGGAGGCGGCGGCGCGCTGCTGGCCACAGTCGGTCCCGGCGCGGGAGTCGGCGGAGCCTTCTCAACAATCGCCTGTAGCGGAACTGCAATCACGTTGTTCTTGGTCTTGGTCGTGATGGTAGCCGTAGCGCTCATGCCGGGACGCAGCTTGCCGCGCGCATCATCGGCAAGTTCGCGCAGTTCCAAAGTTACTTTGAATTCTTTCGCTTCCTGAACGTTGACGCGATTCGATAGGCCACCCTGCGTATCGGACTTGGCGATTGCCAACGGGTTCTTCTGAGTTACAACTGCTTTGATTTCTTTTTCACCAAGCGCGTCGACTTTGACCTTCGCTTCTTGTCCGACGTCGACATTCGCGATTTCGGTCTCGTCGACGTTGACTTCGACGTTGATGGTCGACATGTCCGCGATTGTCATGAGCGGCGTCGAAGACAGTGCGGACACGGCGTACTCACCGACGCGCGTCGGGACATCAGCCACCACGCCAGTCAAAGGTGAATACTGCGTCGCCTTTTCACGCTGGCTCGACTGACCGCGCAGAATGGCCTGCTGCTGATTCGCGCGCATCTCGCTCGAACGGACGCCTGTTTGCGCCTCTTTGACGGCGACTTTTTGTTGGTTTGCCCGTTCCTGCGCTTCCTTGACAGCGAGGTTCGCTGAGGCAAGTTTCGCCTTGGCTTGATCGTAACGATCACGGGTCGCATCGTATTCGGCGCGTGACATCACATTCGACTCGACGAGGTTGGTGGCGCGCTTTAATTCACGTTCAGCGGCGTGTAGATCGATTTCGGCGGCTGACGCGCTTTGCCTTGCTTGCGAAACCCCGGCTTCCGCCACTACTAAGCCCTGCTGCGCAGATTGAACAGCGTTGCGCGCATTAGTTACGTCATTTAGTGCCGATTGCGTAAACGCCCACTGCGCTTCCTGGCTTGATTGCAACTGCGTGGGATCGACACGCACCAGCGCCTGCCCCTTCGTCACTTGATCGCCCGGGTTGACGAAGATTTCCAGGATGCGGCCGGGGACTTCGCTGGTGAGCTTGATGTAGCGAATTGGCCGAACTTCACCGGACGCCGTCACAGTCGAACGCAGCTCGGGGCGCACGTTTACGTTAACGGTCGTCACTTCGGGCACTTCTTTACGCGTGGCGACGACGCTAATGATGACGACCAGCGCCAACAAGACGATACCGGACACGATAATGATGATTTTCTTTTTTCTGCTGAGGGCCATTTTTCTTTCCTTAAGTCAGTAAGCTGTCACTTGGACGCTGGGCGTCGGGGCGCAGTTCCAGGCTAGATTTGGTTTTACGACGAAATCCGACGGTCGGTTTCAGGAAATCGAGGTAACGCGCTGATTATACGCGACGTTTATGTCGTTCAGAAGCCATTGGATGTCACAACGGACAACATTGTGGCGCTTTACGATTTCGCGATAAGATATGCTTTCGCGCGGGTCTGGTTGTCCCCGAACCGGGCCGGCGCTAGTTTTTGCGATGATTACCTGCGAGAGATGCGGTACTAACAATCTGGATGGCTCCCGTTATTGCGACGAATGCGGTGCCGCCATGTGGCTCGCGGGCCGCTCCGGTGATCGGTTGAATGCGCAGTCAAACGGCGCGGATGGGAAAAGCAAAAAGGACATTCCGGTGACCGTCGCGCGACCGGGAACCGCGCCGACTCCGCCTGTCGTCTTAGAGCATTCAACGAACGCAGTCGCAATAGTGGCACAGAGCGCGACATTGACGATCGAGCGAGGAAAATCGGCAGGGAAACAGTTCACGCTCGGACGAAACGGATCCGAAATTGGTCGCTGGGACGCTGATGGCGGCGTCTTTCCTGATGTCGATTTGGACTCAGACGATCCGGAAGCGAAGGTCTCGCGAAAGCACGCACGAATTTCCGTTCAGAACGGGCACTACGAAATTGAAGATCTCGGGTCGACGAATGGTACCTTCGTCAATCGCGGGCCCCGGCTGAAACCCGGCCAGCGTCAGCCGCTGAACGACGGGGACGAAATAATTGTCGGTAAGACTTTTTTGCGGTTCCGTCTCGGCAAGTAATCGCCTCCGTTTGCTCGACCGAACAACGGAAGGACCCCTCACTTGGACAGGGTAAGTAATGCCAGCTTGTAGAGAATGCGGCGCCGATGTGGCGCTGGACGAAAACTTTTGCGGCGGTTGCGGTGCGCGCTTGAAAGTTGAAGAGCCGCTCGGCACGCCGGTCGATCCCGATCTGTCCAAGAGTCTGGGCGTCGGCGGCAGCACGCTGGTTCCGGTTGAAGAGAACTCAATTCCAGTTTCCACCGGCGATGTTGCTGAAAGCGCTGAAATTGGCGCCACCTCACGCCCCGGCGATGACGCTAAGCCGGCACGCAGGAGCAAACCAAAAGCACTCAGCGGCGGAAAAGTCCTCAACAACCGATACGAGATCGTTCGTCGCATCGGTGGCGGCGGCATGGGTGCAGTTTATCTCGCTAAGGATCGTAATCTGGGCGACGCGCCGCGCGCCGTCAAAGAAATGATCGAGTCGCACATCGACGAAACGCAGCATGAAAAAGCCATCGCCGACTTCAAGCGCGAATCTCTGTTATTGACGGAACTCGAGCATCCTTCGATTCCCACCGTCTACGATTATTTCTACGACGACAACTCGGAGCGCTTTTATCTCGTGATGAAGTTCATCCCGGGCGCCGACCTCGCATCGCGTCTGCGCGCCACGCCGCAGGGACGCATCGACGAGCCGACTGTGACTGAGTGGGGAATTCAGGTCGCAGATGTTTTGTATTACCTGCACACGCGCCCGGAGTCGATCATCTATCGCGACTTAAAGCCGGCGAATTTAATGATCGACAGCAACAACAATCGGATCATGCTGATCGATTTCGGCATCGCGCGCTGGGTGAACAAGAAAGAGAAGGGCGTGACCGCGGTTGGCACGATGGGTTACGCGCCGCCTGAGCTGTTTAGCGGTCGTGCCGATCCGCGCGTCGACATTTACAGCCTTGGCGCTACGATGTTTCACTTGTTAACGGGCGCCGATCCGCAGGACAATCCGCTGCTGATTTTCGACTTCACGAAGAATCCGCGGCCGCGACAGATCAATCCACAGCTTTCCAGCGAGATGGAACGCATCCTGATGCGCGCCGTCGAGTACAAACCCGAACATCGTTATCAGAGCGGAGCCGAGCTGCGCGATTCGCTGTCGCAGCATCTCGACAAACTTCGTTCGGGTCAGGTGAGTTACGGCGTGCCCGCAAGCCAATTGGGCGGCGAGACAATGGCTGTCTCCAGCGTCTTCTGTGGTTTTTGCGGTGGACGGATTGCCGGTGACGACGTCTTTTGTGCACACTGCGGGTCGAAGCAGCCCCTGGCGGGCGCCGATTCGAGCGCGTCGCTTACCGCTCGCACGACCGCAAAACTTGTAGTCGCAGGCACAACTGAACTCGATGCTTCGTTCCTGCTGCAGAAGGACAGCAACCTCGTCGGTCGCACCGATCCTTTGTCGAACATCTTTCCCGAGATCGACTTGTCGAGATTTGATCCGAACACGAAGGTGTCGCGTCGTCACGCGCGCATTTGGCGCGAAGGCGGCTCGTTTCTGGTTGAAGACCTCGGCTCAGTTAACGGCACCGTAATCAATGATATGATCCACCTCGAGCCGCGCCAGCCGCGCGCGCTCGACAGCGGTGACCGCATTCGTTTGGGCGAAACCACTTTGCACTTCCTTCTGGGATGACGTTGGCCGATAAAAATTGATGCAAGCAGCAATGTCGGCCAAGCCTGAAACTGCGAAAGTTTCGCGTCCAACTTCGCGACGCATCGAGCACATACGCGTTCGTTACCGCGCGCCTTTCAATTTGCGTTGCGGCGCGTTCCTAATCGATTACATAGTGCTCGCGTTGATTCTGACGTTCAGCACACTTGTGGCGCGCTTGATGGGCGGCGGTGCACGCCTCGCGGGTGGCACCGCTGAGAACATTGGAATTCTCTTTACGCTCGTCGCCGCCATTCTGGATTTGGGAGTGCTCGCGGGACTAACCGGAAAGACATTGGGGAAATGGACGACTGGCTTGCGTCTCGAAACTACCGACGCCGACGTGCCGGGAATTGGCCGCGCGTTGCTGCGCCATTTTGTCGGCTATCCCATTTCATTTTTGATTTTCGGACTTGGTTTCCTGCTCGCAATCGTGAATCCCACCGGCCGCGCGCTGCATGACTTAATTGCCGGGACGGTGGTGATACGCGAATACGGCGGCA
>Ga0207675_100000853_pt1 | contig 30381 bp, 26 predicted proteins | sample KBSSwiS42_FD_184305 | JGI IMG/M metagenome (GOLD analysis project Ga0207675, IMG submission 184305) | Switchgrass rhizosphere microbial communities from Kellogg Biological Station, Michigan, USA - KBS Switchgrass S4-2 (SPAdes) (version 2) | ecosystem: Host-associated > Plants > Roots >...
AAAAGCGCCGTCGCCGTTTCGCTCTGCCGGCGCACTCCAAAAATGAATCCAGTCATCAGTGAATGGCTAAACTTCATCGCCCGTTGGGTGCACGTGTTCGCGGGCATCATGTGGGTCGGCACGACTTACTATTTCACCTGGCTGGATGCGCGCCTGACCGAAGAAGAAAAGGCGATGGCCAACGTCGGGAAGTCAGCACAAATTTGGATGGTGCACAGCGGCGGATTTTATCTCGTCGAGAAACGCAAAGTCCCAGATGAGCTCTCGCGCAAACTGCACTGGTTCAAATGGGAGGCCGGGACAACGTGGTTGAGCGGGTTCGCGCTGCTAATTATCGTTTACTACATTGGCGGCGGCGCGCTAATTGACCGCGATATCGCGGATATCAGCGTCTGGGCGGCGGTTGGGATAGGAATCGGCACTTTGATTGTTGGTTGGCTCATATACGATCTGCTGATGATTTCGCCACTCGGTCGCCACGAAAAGCTCTTTGCGGTGATTGCTTATATCTTGATCGTGGCGACGGCTTACGGCCTGACGCGCATTTTGAGTGGCCGCGGCGCCTACATTCATATTGGCGCGCTGTTCGGCACAATCATGGCCGCGAATGTGTGGATGCGTATTTTGCCGGCGCAGCGCAAGATGATTAATGCGATCAAGTCAGGCCAAAAGCCGGACGAAAAACTCTCAGCGCAAGCAAAGCTGCGCTCAAAACAGAACACGTTTATGGCTGTTCCGGTGGTTTTCCTGATGATCAGTAACCATTTCGGCGGCGTTACTACCGGCGGCTACGATTGGATTCACCTCGCGATTCTGGTTCCGGTAGGCTGGCTGGCGGCGAAGTTCATCAGGCGAGCCTAGGGCAAGCAAGCGGCTCACTTCTTCCCACTCATCTTCAGAATCTCTTCGAAGTCTTCGTTTGACACGGGCATCACCGACAGTCGTGACTGGCGAACAAGCAGTAAATTGTGCAAACTGGCGTTCGCGCGAATGTCGGTCAGCGAGACCGGTTTTCCCAGAGGCTTAACCGGCTTGATATCAACAACGATCCACGAATCATCGTCGGCCGTCGGATCGCGATAGGCGGCTTTCGCGACTTCCGCAATTCCAACCACGCTCTTCTCTTTGCCCGAGTGATAGAACAAAACCGCGTCACCCACTTTCATGTTGCGCAAATTGTTGCGCGCCTGAAAGTTCCGCACGCCTGTCCACGCTGTCTTTTGGTCGCGCACCAAATCGTCCCAGGAATAATCTTCGGGTTCCTGTTTCACCAACCAACTGTTTCCCTTCGAAGCCATCTTCAAATCCTTCCCCGGTTTTGATTTTTGTTTACGTCCGATAGAATTCTACCTCTAAACTTCAAGCAAAGGATCGCGACAAGTCATGGCAAAACTCAAAGAAGGTGATAAGGCACCGGATTTCGCTGTGCCGGATGCGAACGGAAAAACCGTGCGGTTGAAAGACCTGCGCGGCAAGAAGGTCGTGCTCTATTTCTATCCGAAGGATGACACGCCAGGATGCACCAAAGAAGCGTGCGCCTTCCGCGATTCGTTCTCGAAATTCAAGCGGCGCGGGATCGAAGTGCTCGGCGTGTCACTCGACAGCGAAAAATCACATCAGAAATTCGCGCAAAAATACGATTTGCCCTTTGGACTATTGGCCGACACCGACAAGAAAGTGTCAGAGGCTTACGGCACCTACGGTGAAAAGAAATTCATGGGTCGCAAGTACATGGGAAACCATCGCATGACTTTCCTGATTGACGAGAAAGGCAAGATTAGGAAAATCTTCGAGAAGGTAAAGCCTGACGAGCACGCGGAAGAAGTCCTCGCTGCTTTTGAGCAGTAGCTCGTCGATTTTTCAGCAGTTGAAGGGTGGCAGCCTCACCCGGTTTTGGCTTTCAAGGTGACCATCCTGGCCGTGCGCTTCTTTCCTTTGGCCGACGGCTTGCGGCCCGGCATGAGGACTCCGACCGAGCTAAACGATGATGTCAGGCCGCGGTTTGGCTTGTTTTCCGCAGCTTTTTGCAGTTCCTGCATCGCCTCGTTCACGAAGTACATGCGCTGGTGATTGACGATTTGAGTGCGAATTTCCCGCGTCCAGAGGAGCAAATTCGCGAGCGCGTCACAAACCTCGTCCTTCGGCAGACGAGTTACGTGGGCGATTTCTTTTTGGGTGCGCGCGCCGCAACGAATTGCCTCGCGAACGCGGTCGGCAGGCGAGAGTTTTCGCAGCATTCTCGCAATGCGACGGGGCGAGAAGCCGGCTTTGGCATCCAAAGTGATGCGGGTCTTCGTCGCATTGCTGGCGTGTTTATTACGCGCCGATTTGTATTCACGCAGCGCCTGACGGCTGAGCGCAATTTTCTGTCTGATGCAGCGTTTGCAGTAAAGATTCAAACCATCCTTCCGCGCGCGACAAACGCCGTACTCCGAGAGTGGCAGAGACTCTTCGCAGCGAGGACATCGCTTCAACTCGAGTGCTGTTGCTTCTGCTGATGTCGTCATCTTCAACGTTCCCGACTGTAACTTGGCGAAACCTTTCCCACAGAACCTCCAGCGGACAAGCCGCTTGCGCCCTGGTTCGAACCCGTCCCGATTGGAAAGTGACGATGAGCCCTCGGTGAGCTAAATCGTTTTCCGCGACTGCCGCATCTGGAGAATCGAACGCGGCGGAAGCCCCACTCACTGCATCGCGTTCAAGAGCAACGCGTGAGGGTTAGGTCGCGAAATGGCTGACGGTAACGTGCGAGGTAAAAAATAAGTGCTGCTTAACTGCTAATCACTCTCGTCAACTCGATCGCCGGAGCGCCCATCTCAAAACCAGCAAGGGACTGGAATTATATTGAGTAAGATTTTTTTTGCAACTTCTAAAGTGAACGATCGCGATCATTCAGTTTAATCAAAGATTTCGACAAAAAATTTTGAAGCAAAACACGACAATACGTCGCAACATCTGTGTTCCTGAAAGTTAGAAACCCTGGTTTAGATCGCGACTTGTTTTTGCGCAGCTTTCTTTCGCGAAGTTTCGATCACTACATGCAGCTAAACGTCCAACAAAATCGAACGTCAATTGCTTTACATAAATCGTTCGCCTCATGTTTCGCGCAACCGCTTCGATCAATTCATGCGTGGGCCTACTATTAGTGGCTGTCGCTATTGCGGCTGCTGTAGCGTACATGTTGGGTACGCGATCAAATCGCGAATCAGCTCGTGATTTCAAATGCGTGCTCCCGCGTGTCAGCCGCGGATGTCAGCGACTTCTGTTTCGCAAGTGCTTGCGTGACTTCGCAACGCGAGCTACTGCGGACTCGACGTTATCTCTGCCAATAAACTGCTGTCGAAGCGTGGGCGGACGGTCGCTTTGGAGAGAGCGGCAACGCCGCATGCAACCGCGCTTCCTGTGAATGCTGCTTTGTTGTGCAAATCGCCACAAACTACTGAAGACTTTCGGGTTGTTCGTCATCCAAGTGAGATGTCCACACGTTATTCACAGAGGCTGTGGATGTCTGTGGAGACTTCGAAGTGCGCGGAAATAGCTTATTTCATTGGCCGGTCCTTGAGCCGAAACACAAATTTGAGCCCCGACCAGACGTCATCGACGGCGCAAACTTTTACATCGACCATTCCTTTTGCAAGACCGATGTCACGGACAATATTCTCGTTGAGACTGCTAGGTACTCCGGAAGTCTTTTTCGGCCAGGAGACCCAGAGCATTCCTGCGGGATTGAGTTGTGCGGAGTAGCGCGAGAAGTCCTTCTCAAGTTCGTGCTGGCTCTTGGTAAAGAACAAAACGAAGTCGTATGGCCTCCTGGCTTTGACACTTACCGTTACGCCTTCGGGCAGGTCCAACTGCGCGTCAAAATCCTTTGGAGCGTGGACGATGAGAATGTTGAAGCCTTCCTTGATTCCGAGTTTTTTGACGAGTGGAGTTCCTGAATAGCCAGCCATTGGTTTTGTTGAATGTAATAAACCAGGTTTATCGAACGCAACCGTGACGACAAACAAGTTGTTTTCTGAGTGTCGTACTATTCAGCGATCTCTATTGTCGTAGCAGTTGCAGGTGACGCGAAATCTATTCCATGTCGCTCACGCCCAATCGCAGCAGCAATCGCGCTTAGCACAAACACCGTCGCCGCGGTTGACGCCATCGCGACCGAATAGGACATATGCTCAGCGAAAAGGGCTTCCAGGTAAGCGACGGAGCCAGCCAAAAGAACGCCGCATTGGTAAGCGAATCCTGGCAAGAAACCGCGCACAGAATCCGGCGACAATTCTGAAAGGTGCGCCGGGATGATCCCCCAGGCACCCTGAACCATGAACTGCATTAGGAAAGCACCGCTGATCAATAACGCGAGTGAGGGAGCGAAAGCCCACAACGGCACCACCAGAACCGCAAACACCAACGCCAGAATCATCGAGTAGCGTCGGCCAATTCGATCAGAGACCAATCCAAAGATGATCCCTCCTATGATTGCGCCAACCATCGAAATAATAGTGACGATGGCGCGTTGGCTGGGATTGAAACCCCAGTAGCGCTCCAGGAATGTTGGGTACATGTCTTGTGTACCGTGTGAAACGAAGTTCATCAGCGTCATCAGCACAATCAGGTAAAGAAATAGCCGCCAGTGTGACGCTATACCGCGAAACAGTGTCTGCCAGGTTTCATGACGCGTTCGTTGCCAGACTTCGGACTCCTTCACTCTAAAGTGAACAAAGAAGGCTAAAAGGGCCGGCAAGCTGCCAAAAAAGAACAGCGGCCGCCAACCCCATTTGGGAAGGACGGCGAGCGAACACAAAGCCGCTAACAGATATCCGGTTGCGTAGCCTTCCTGCAATAGGCCTGAAAGAACTCCACGTCGCTTGGCCGGTACTTTTTCCATCGTCAGCGATGCGCCCACTCCCCACTGCGCGCCCATCCCGATTCCAAAAAGCGCACGCAGCACCATGAAGCTCGTGTAATTCGGGGCCAATCCAGTCAGGAGCTCAATAACTGAGTAATAAACAAGATTGACCATGAGAGGTAAGCGTCGCCCGTAACGATCCGACAGCAACCCGAAGATAAGTGCACCGACGGGCCGAAAACCGAGCGTAAGCGCTATCGATAATGCTATTTCCTTGTCGGTGCGATGAAACTCCCTGGCGATGGTCGTTAGCGATACGACCACAAGGAAAAAGTCGAACGCGACGAAAGTCCAGCCCAGAAAACCGGCGACAAGCGCGGCTCGATGACCTTCCGCGGCGACGGGTTTGGTCGATTCCTGCATCTAAAGCCTTGCGAAGTTAGAGTATGCAGAGCCGCGGCATAGTAATCGTTGCGGGTGGTTCATACAAGCCGATTCTTCGCTTACAATTTGATCGAGATTTCCGATACCAGGTATTACTTCATGTTGGTAAAATCCGACTGACGGGTGCCGATTTGTGGGTCGGCCTTAATCGAACCTCATGAACGACGAAAAGCGAGCGACTGATCGGGTTGCTACCAATCTTCCCGCCAGATGGCATGGTATTTCCGGCGAGCATGAGGGCCGGATCGAAGACTTGAGCCGGACTGGCTGTTTCGTGAACACGACGCGCACAGTCGACGTCGGCGAAATGGTGAGTCTCTTGATTCAACTTCCATCAGGCGCGTGGTTACCGTTGCGCGGAAAAGTCGTGTTCTTTCACCAGATGACCGGCTTTAGCGTAGCTTTCGCTCCCCATGATGAGAAGACGCGCGAACGGTTGGATGAACTGATTGCGGCGCAAGATCACACGCGATAGGTTGCATGCTTGATCCCACCAAACGCTTCTCGAATCGCGTCGACAATTACCTCAAGTACCGTCCGCGATATCCGCCGGAAATTATCCCAATGTTGAACAAAGAGTGCGGCCTTACGCCGGATTCACTCATCGCCGATATCGGTTCGGGCACAGGTTTTCTTACTGAACTGTTTTTACGAAACGGTAATCGAGTCCTGGCCGTTGAGCCGAACGCTGAGATGCGCGCGGCGGGCGAGCAAATGCTCGCGCAATATGCAAATTTCACCAGCGTCAAAGCGACTGCTGAGAATACATCGCTCCCCGACAGTTCAGTCGATTTTGTTACCGCCGGCCAGGCATTCCATTGGTTCAATCGCGCAAAGGCTCGATCGGAATTCGCGCGTATCCTCAAGCCGAACGGTTGGGTGGTAATTGTTTGGAACGGCTACAACCCTGAGCGGACGCCGCTGCTCAAGGGCTATCACGAAGCGCTCTTACGTTATGGCACCGACTATCGCGAAGTGCGCCGCGAAATCGAGGACACTCAAATCGATAAGTTTTTCACTTCCAAAGCATACAAAGTCGCCAGATTTTCGTTCCAACAGTCCTTTGACTTTGAAGCATTCAAAGGGCGGACGTTGTCGGCGTCGTACGCACCGCAGGTCGGCGAGCTGAATTACGACCCCATGCTCAATCAACTTCGAGAAGTGTTTGAAGCAAACCAGACGAATGGAAAAGTCGCATTTGATTACGAGACTGAAGTTTATTACGGGCGTTTGCAGTGAGATTACTGGAGTGGCATACCGGCGAGTTGCGACATCGCATGAGCCAAATCGAGCCGCGTGAAGGCCCCGGAAGGATTGAAAGCCGCGCCATTCACCTTGATCAGCCCATTCTGCACAGCGACCGCGACGTAGCCGCGCAGGGAAGCCGGAATCGACAGCGTGTCGGTATAGGTCAGCGCATAGGTTCCGGATTCTGCCTGCTGCCTAAGTCCCGCCGCCCGCACCAGCGCAACCACGGCGGTTAGTCGATCCACAGTTGCATCGGGCTGGAAGTTTGAGCCCGCCGCGATTGAAGGGAACAACGCGCCACTCGGTGACGCTTGCGCGCTTTCGACAAACAGCATGGTCGCTTTGTCGCGAACATCGGAATAGCTCGATGACGCAGGCGAATACTGTGGCACACGCCCACCCAGGACCATTGCCTTCGCCAGGTCGGCGCGTGTAACAGCAAAACCTGGCCGGAAGCGTGTTCCAATTGGTGCCATTACCAGTGAGCGGAAGGTCTGGTTCACTTCATTTACGGATGAAGGATCGAGCGAACTTAGGTCACTCAACACCCCATATCGAGCCGCCACGGTTTGGACCACACCGTAAAAGATCTGCGTGCCTGTGCCGCCGGTCGTCATGTTTACGCCGCCGGCTATAGCACTGTCCCCGATTGTTGTGGAAGTTGTCCCAATCACATTGGTTACGCGCGCTGTCCATGTCCCAGCGGTGGGCACATCAAGCGACATCCGTTGTCGCCGACCAGTAAGCCCCGGGGCCGGAGCCGCGTTCACAATCGCTTGCTGCACGCCATTTGGATCGAGCGCCGCCAGACTCAATCGATTCACTGAGGTCAGTCCACCCCAGGCAATTTGCAAAGACGCGCGCACAGTGTTTGCCGGCAACGCGAGCGCTGAATCTGTCGAGACTCCGGGAGCCGCCGATCCGATGAATGTTTGCGGCGAGCTCGGCGTGAACTGAACCTGGTTTTGAAACGCGACGCCACGCCACGAGCCAAAATGTCTTTGCGGAAAGGCTGCCTCCAGTACCGCGGCATGCGCATTCAACATGCCGGCGCCCACTTCGTAGAGATAGTACGCCGATAGAGGTGTGGCCGTCCGTTGCAGAATGTCCCGCACTTGCGCGGGCGTGAGTTGCGGGTTCGCTTCGAGCATTAACGCGATTACACCGGCGACTTCCGGCGCCGAGAAGCTAGTGCCGCTGCCGGTCGTGTAGTAAGGCAGCTCACTCGCACTTAATTGCGCGGCATCGGTCGCCAGGCCGCTCGCCGCCGTGACGGAAACGAGCGTGGAAGGCCTCAAGCTCACGGTGTTCACTCCGGGCGCAACCACGGTCGGATGAAACAGCGGGCTTCCGAACTCGCCACGCGAAGAAAAATCAGCCAGATGTCCGACGTTGTCGGTGGCGCCCACGCTAATCACCCACGGCGCAACCGAATAAGGATTAAGCGAGTCGGCGCCCGATCCGTTGTTACCTGCCGAGAACACCACGTTCACACCCACGTCAGTCAGCATCTTCGTCGCGATATTCACCGGATCGTTGACGTCGAAGACGGTATTGGCCGAAAAGCTGCAATTCACGACACGCACGTTAAATGCTTGCGCATTCGTCAACAAATAATCTAAGCCGGAAAGGATAAATAGAAGCGTCGCGTCACCGGCGCTCAACCCGAGGAGGTTTGCGCCCGAAGCCACGCCCGCGTATTTGCCCGCTGATTGCTGACCATTGCCCGCGATAACGCCGGCAACAAAAGTGCCGTGACCATATGCCTGATCCGTGTTCGGAAGATTTGGCGAGACGACTGGATAGTTAAAGCCGATTCCCAGACTTTGCGTATCGGCTAGCTTCACGTTTTGGACGACGCGGCCGGAAATGTCGCCATGCGTTCCGTCGACGCCCGTGTCGAGCACGGCCACGGTAATGCCGCGCCCAGTCACTGGAGTTCCGTGGTTAGCGCTGGTCAGTTCGCTGCTACGCCGGACGCGATCCGACCCGATCGTATTACGCGTTGCCACTTCGACATTCCATTGCAACGTGCGATTGCCATAAATCGACCGCACGTGCGCGAGATGCGAAATCGCCATCAGCTTTGTCTTGCTGGTAGTGACGGAAATCATCGGTAATGAATGGTAGCGTGTGCCTCCGAGCACGCCGATTTGCTGCAAATCAGCGATGTCGCCGTCAGTCGGCATTGCTCGATAAGTGATTACCGCGTCCACGCTGCTGTCGTCAGTTGCGTCGTTCAGAAATACGGCGAGCTCAGGATCAACGTTCGCAATACCGGTGTTGATTGCCACGCCGTTCAAGGCCGAGGTCAACGCCGCCACGCCCGTCAGCACAAAGTTGTCGGCGCCACTGATCGTGATTCCATCCGCGCCGCTGGCGGTGATGCCGTTTATTCCAGAGATCGTTACTGCGCTCGGCGTCACTGAAAAGACGACACCACTAGCATTCGTTGCCGTGATGCCGCTCGCCCCGTTGATAGTGACAATGCTGTCTGCGCCGCTCGCGGTAATTCCGTCGGCGCCACTTGCAGTAATACCGTCAGCATGAGCGATGTTCCGTGTGTCTGCGCCACTGGCGGTGATTCCGTTCGTGCCCGTCGCGATTACGTTGTCAGCGCCACTCGCAGTGATGCCCGTTGGGTTTCGCACAACGATCGAGTCTGCTTGATACGTGTGGCCGTCTGCGCCACTGATGGTAATTCCGTTTGGTCCCGAGGCTGCGGTGAGTGAATCGGCGCGTGTGATTGTCGTCGAATCCGCGCCTGATGCGGTGATGCCGTCCGCACCGCTGGCCGTGATGCCGTCAGCGCCGCTCGCGGTGATTCCGTCTGCTCCAGATGCCGTGATGCCATTCGGCGAAAAAGCCAGCACGCTATCGGCGCCGCTCGCCGTGATTCCCGACGTGTTCCAGAAATTGATGCCGTCCGCGCCCGACGCAGTGATGCCGTTTGAGCCGACTATCGTCAGCCCCGCAAGCGCCGGCGCCGAACTCATCAATATGACGAGCACCAACGCGATCGGAACATGAACTTTTTTGACTAAATGATTCGCCATCGGGTACAAGCCATCGCCACGGTCGGGTCAAGACAGTGGCTTGTTTCGTTTACAACGTTGCGAGGCGCAACCGTTCAAAGAAAGAACTGAGACAGGGCGAATTTTAAGTCGCCTACTAGCTCGACTTTGTTGCGGCGCCCTTGCAATTCCATTTGGGTTTTCCACGAGTTTTCCTCGACGTTTAAACCAACTTCCTCAGCTTTCCATCAGGGCGCGAAATGTCTGCTGCGTTTGCGTCGCCGGCTCGACGCCCAGTTCTTTTTGCAAGAGTTCGTGCAAGGCTTCGTACTGCTCCTTCACCGCGACGCGATTGCCGAGCGCGGCGTGCGTGCGCATCAACATGCAATGGATGTCTTCGCGAAACTGGTCTTCGCGCAGGATGCGCTGCGCCAGATCCATCGTGCGCGGCCACTCTTGTTTCTTCTCAGCCACTGCTGCCAGCGATTCCAGCATCCGCAAGTATTGCTCGCGATAATACGAGCGCTGTTCGTCGACCCAAGGCTCGTACGTGCCTTGCATGAAGTCGCCGCGATAAAGCGCCACGGCCCGTTGGTAACAATCGACGCACTGGTCGTAATCACGTTCACGCCGGGCGGTCTCACCGTCTGAAATCAGGCGCTCGAAAGTTTCGGTATCGATGCGATAAGAGAACTCAGAATTCAACTGATAATCGCCGTCGCGATAAATGATGAAGTTCTGTTTGAGCGGTTGATTGCTGTTGAGCGCCTTCCGAATGTGCGAAATGGTCGGATGAAAATTCTTTTCGATCGTCGCGACGTTATCGTCCGCCCAGAACGTGTCAATGATCGTGTCTTTTGGTGCGCGATGGTGGCGTCGCGAAACGATGTAGCACAGGATGTCCCGAGCGCGACGCGTCGTCCATGCATCGGCGGCAAATGAACGAGCCGGATCGCGAAAGATCTCGACCGGTCCCAGCATGTTTAGCGTTAAATCGACCAGCGGCGCGGGTGTTAGCGTCGTTACACTTTTCGCTGGCTCAGCAGCGGCAATGGACAAGAGGGAAGGCTGTCCGCGCAAATCTGCCGGCAACATGTCTTGGGCGACGTCAGAGGCGAAGAGCGCCGGCCGCTGCGCAATCTCCTGACGCAGCCAATAGTCGTAGTCGTAACGCGCCGCCAAATCCAGAGCGCGCCGCAGTTGCTCGAACATTTGCGGCTCGTTCCCGAGTTCCAGTTCACACGCCGCCAGCTCAATGCACGCCTGCGTTTCGTAGTAGTACTGCCCGCGGGCGCGAAAGTGTTCCAGCGCCGGAAGCAGTTCGTTCCGGGCCTCATCAAACTCGCGCTGCGCAATTCGGACGCGCGCGCGCGCGAGGGTCGCTGTAAAAACTCCAATTTGATCGTTGCGTGCCTGGCGCGAATCAACGAGCCGATCGATTTGTGCGCGAGCCCGTCCGACGTCACCGGCTTTAAAGCTGAGCAGCGCCTGCTCTTCGAAGAGTTCCACGCGCGAGAGATCGATGCCGGCCTGTTCGTAACTGCGCGCGGCGCGCTCGTAAAACTCTGTCGCGCGCGTAAAATTGTTACGCTCGCGCCAAAGATTTCCGTACGCTTCCAGCGCTTCACCGAGCTGGCCAACGAGATTGAAAAGTTGACAGCGCTCCAGCGCGAGATCGAGATGGCGCTCGCTTTCCTCGAGTTCTCCCCGGTACAGGTGACAACGCGCGATGTTCAGATGGCCCCAGGCTTCCTGCGGAATTGGAGCTTCGTGATCGTCTGTGCGCAACATGCGCCGCAACCAGTGCAGAGCCTCGCCGAAATCGCCCCGCATCATTGCCGGCAGGCCGAGGTTATGCGTGATCAGCCGAATCTGGTGTTCGTCGTTGCGTTCTTCCGCCGACTGCAATGCGACGCGAAACTCGCGTTCGGCGGCGTTGTACTCGCCTTGAGAAGCGAAACACAGCCCGCGTGTATTCCCACATTTGGCCCGCACCGGCGAGTCGGACTTCGTTAGCTCGACCGCGCGATCAAGATACTTGAAAGCTGACTCGTAATCTCCCTGACGGCGGGCAAGCGTGGCCAGCGAATGCAGCGCTTCCGCCTCAGCTTCGTCGTCGCCGGTCACGCGTAAAGCGGCGGCCGCGCGTCGGAAGAGGCTCTGTGCCGTTTCAAATTCTCCACGCAGCCGGGCAACTTCGGCGCGATGGGCCAGCGCGCGTGGATGCGCTTCGAGCACCGCATTCGGTAGCGATTCAGCGAGTGACGACAGCGAGGCAAGTTTTCCCGATGCGATCCATTCGCGGCCGTGTTCGGAAATCACGGCTCCGGCGCGGTCGAACTGCTCAGCTTCGAGCAGGTGACGCACCGCCGCATTCCAGTCTCCGCCTGTAAGGAAGTGATCCGCACAGCGAACATGTTCCGCGGCCACACCCGCCAGGCCAATTTCTGTTCGCAAACGTCTTCGCAGAAAACTTTGAAACAGCGGGTGCAAACGATATTCTTCGCCCCGCGCGTCACTCGCGACGGTCATGAAGACATTCCGACGAACAAGTTGTGGCAACACTGCCGAAGAAATCAGCTCGGGATAAAGCCGCGCACATGTTTCCACATCGATCCGATCCAACAGAGCGATTCGCATCAGATACTTTTGAATTTCCACCGGCTCGGCACTGAAGACTTCTTCGGCGAAATACTCAAAGATGTCCCGCTCAGATTGATGCAAAACACCCAGCGGATCAGCCGTCGCGGTCTCGCCTCCGGCCGCTTGCCGTTGCGCGACTTGCCGCACGAGCTGGAGCGCCGTAATCCATCCGTGGGTGCGCTCGCCGTACTCGCGCAATTGATCCGTAGTCAGCTCGAGGCCGAACACTTTCCGAAAGAGCTCCTGTGTTTCCTGCGCCGTAAACAGCAAATCATTTCGCTCGATGACCGCCAGCGAGTCCTGTGATCGCAATCTGGCGAGCGTCAGCGGTGGCACGTCACGAGAGATGATGATGACGTGCATCACGTCGGGCAAATACGCGATTAAACGATCGACCACCGCATGTACTGAAGTATCTGGGCCGAGGTGGTGGTAATCGTCGAGCACTACGATTAGTTGTTGCTCGACGTGCTCGAGAATTTCATTCAGCAATACATCGGCGGCGCGTTCTGGCTGTTGCGCGAGTTCATTGGCCTGCAAATAGGCAAAAATCGTTTCGCCGAACTCCGGCACACGCTGCTGGATTCCCTGAGCGAGATATCCAACAAACACAGCCGGGTCACTGTCGGTGTGATCGAGTTGATACCAGACATACGGCCGTTCCTGCTGCCGCAAAAAATCTGCCACGAGCGTGGTCTTGCCGGAACCGGCATTCGCCGTGACAAGCGTCATCGGCAATGAGAGATTCATGCGCAGTCGCTCGATCAAGCGGGCGCGGCCCAACAACTCAGGCGCCGGCCTGGGCGCCAGCAGTTTAGTGCGCAGAAAGAAAGTGCCCGGCACGGCGACCGTGGGCGCGGCACTGGTTGGCGTGACAGCTTTGGCGTTTTTGCGTTCGCCTTTGGCCATGACGACTTGCGAAGCAAATTGTCGCGAGTTACCGCGGAGAGTAGCACAGCCAAAAGCACGACTTCTATGGTTGCCTTCGCACGCCTGCAGATCGTCGCCCCTGCGGGCGGCCCGATGACTGACGGGGGCTATGTTCACTGAAGGCATTACTGCCAAAAAATACTCTTAGGTTTGAAAGTCCGGAGTAATGTGACCGAGGCCACGCACGTGCCGCGGTTCAAGGGATAAGAAAGTGTCCGCGACGGCGCGTCCTGCGCGGCCCGGCGTCGCCGCAAAGTTCGAGATCGCGGCTGCCCGTCCATTCGTTTCACGCAAAGCCGCGCGCGCATGGTCTTCGTTTAATCCGTAGGTTTTGAAAAGTTGGAGCGTCTCGTCGAAGTTAAAAGCAAGTTCCGATTCTTCGATCACGCGCAGCATCTGTTTCGATCGCATGCGCCACAATGGCGCCGGCGGTAGGCTGCGGCAAGTGATGATTACGTGGACTTCGGAGGGCAATAGCGGCAACAATCTTTGAAAGAACGGGACGACCCACTCGGCGTCATAAACCAGGTGCAAGTCTTCGATAACCAACAGCAGCGGATCTGTCCGCAGATCCGTCAGTTGGAAAACAAGAGCTTCCGCCAACAAGCCGGCGTGATCTCTGGAATCCGACTCTGCGATTTGGAGCATGTGACGCTCATCGAGCGAGGGACAGTGCGATTTGAGCGTGGTCGTCAGGTACCGACAGAACATCCCCAGCGTCGAGTCCCCGCCATCAACTTTGAGCCAGCACGTCGGACGTGGCGCTCGTCGTGCAAAGTCAGCCGCCAAGTTTGTCTTGCCGGTTCCGGCACGGCCATGAATCACCGTCGCGTTGTGTGTGGTCATGCTGGTCAACACCAGATTGAGCAACCGCAGTCTTGAAGTCCGCGGGGCGCTATCCGGAACTGAAATCTTGTCGTGGATTAGTTCGTTTTTGTTCATCGCCTAGAGTTCTTCGCCGTCGTGGGATTCCTGCGCTCAGGCCCTGCTGAATTCAGGGTGGCCTCATTATCCGTAGCCCACTTGAGGAATTCTTGAGGTTTGATTGCGATCAGCAAAAAGTGACCGAAACTGGGCTTTTCGCGCAAAAATCTTTTGCAGCTGCGGCCGAGCGGAGGTACACTCCGCGTGCTTCCGAGACCTGGGTTAAGCAGTAAGCAGATGGCAGACGGCAGTAGGCGGCAGGGAATGCTCACGAAGGAGTCGATAGCGATGATAAAGAAGGTCCTTGGCTTAGTTTTTTTGCTGACCGCAATTGCGACGGTCGCAGCGGCGCAGTCCGCGCCGACGCAAAGCGCGGCGCCGAACAAACCAGCGACGCCACCACCGGCGCCGCACACAAACCTGAAAGTTGGCGATCCGGCGCCCGACTTTAATTTGCCGAGCACCATCGTTCAGGATGGCAAGCGCATGCGTTACAAGTTGAGCGACTTCAAAGGCAAGAAGAACGTCGTGCTCGCTGTCTACGTCTTCGCATTTACGGGTGGTTGAACGAAAGAAATGAAGGCGTATCAGGCTGATATCGCCAAATTCGAAGCTAATGACACTCAGGTTTTCGGTCTCAGCGTTGACAGCCCCTTTGCGAATGCGGAATTCGCCAAACAGATCGGCGTCACCTTTCCGATTCTAAGCGACATCAAGCACACGACCGTCAAAGACTACGGCATCTACAACGAAGAAGGTGGTTACGGGAATCGCGCGACTTTCGTGATCGACAAAGACGGCATCATTCAACACATCACGGAAGGAAACGGCGCCATCGATCCGACCAGCGCGGAAGACGCATGTAACTTGCTTACGCACAAGAAGGCAACGCAGTAGTAAGCGCGGTGGTGCGGGGGCTATCAAGCTGCCAGCACACGCATCATTTGATCGTGAATAAGACCGTTGCTCGCGAGGATCGGCGGCGTAAAAATGTCGAACGCGACACCGTGGTAATCCGAAACTCTTCCACCCGCTTCTTCAATCAGTAAGACGCCGGCGGCGACATCCCACGGCTTCAGTCCTTCCTCCCAGAATCCGTCGAAACGCCCGGCCGCAACATAGGCCAGGTCGAGGGCGGCTGCGCCATCACGTCGCACGCCTTGCGCGTTCATAATGAAATTTGCGAAATGGCGCGCGAACTCGCCCCGTTCACGCACGTCGTACGGAAACCCCGTGCAGAGAAGCGAACTCGCAAGGTTCGGTGTCGGTGAGACCTTTATGCGTTTGCCGTTCAGCGACGCGCCTTCGCCCCTTTCCGCAGCAAAGCATTCGTCACGCATCGGATCGTAAACGACACCGACCTCCAGCGTTCCTCGGTGCTCGAGGCCGATCGAAATGCAAAAGCATGGGTATCCGTGGGCGTAGTTCGTGGTGCCGTCAAGTGGGTCAATTATCCAGCGCCAGTCACTTTGTTCGCCGTCGGTAGCCGGAGGGTTGGTGCCTGATTCTTCCGCCAGGACCGTATGCCGCGGGTAGTGCGTCTTGATGCGATCGATGATCAGCCGTTCGGACGCAAGATCTGAGTCAGTGACGAGATCGAGTTCGCTCTTGTTGCTCACACGCAGGTTGCGGCCGAAGCGTTCGGCCAACAAACGGCCCGCGTCGCGCGCTGTTTGAATGGCAAAGTTGAGCAAGTGTCCTCTGCTGTCTCTTCAGGACGTTTTTATCACAGGGGACACAACGCCGTACAAACGGAGGAGGTTAAGATAATGTGGTTTCATGTTGGCGACCGCGCTTTCACCACGTGAGTTGCACCGCCCGTTTCGTGAAGAATCGCGGTAACATCTTTCGGTGGAGATTTGGAAACCAAGCCCCAGAAGAAACTGCTGTCGCCTTTTCCGGACGCGGCGCCGTCGCACACTGGCTTGCTGAATTTGAATCTGATCGTGTCCGCGGTTTGGACCGCGGATGCCAACCCGATTGTGCCGACACCGCCACTCGTTACCACAAAAACCTGATCGGGCTTCTGGTCATGGTCATAGTCGAGCGTGTTAGCGACCGGACCAAAACTGATCGTCATCCAATCAATGCACGCGATCTTCACCGCGCCGACCGTGTCGGTCAGATTTAAACGATATTCGTATGCAAACAGTCCCGCGGCCGGCGATTCGGCTTTGCCGGCGAAAGTTCGCGACTGCAAACGGCCCGTGCCGCCGTCACTCATGGGCACGTCTGCTGACGTATCGTGCACGCCAATTGTGCACGGCGACGCGGTCGTGAAGACACAGTTGATTGCCGGAGCGGCAACGTTTACTACTTTCAAGGGCGCCGCTGGCACACCGGCGGCAGCGGGAGCGAATAGCAGGCCAATTAACAACTTTCGCATAGCAGAATTCCGCTCACGAGAACGACGCAATATTAGTTGTCACTTGTATGCCCACGTTCGAACGTTGTCAACGCGATTCAACGAAAAACAAAAGCCGAAGCTGCGATAGCTCCGGCTTTTGAGTTTTAACAATTCGCGCGTTGACTAATCTTTGACGTCCTGAGTTTCGAACTTTGCGATCGCGGCTGCTTTTCGCCGTCGTCGTGCGGCGCCTGCAAGGTCGGTGTGAGAATAATTTCCGACCTAACGATTTAGCCGAAAGGCTTATCAATCGACGGGCTCTGATTGGTGAAGAATTTCGCGCCCTTTTCCGTAATATAGAGGCAATCTTCGAGGCGAATGCCGAACTCACCGTAAATCACGATCGTCGGTTCGTCGCTGAAGCACATGCCGGGCTGAATCGGCGTCTTGTTGCCACGCACAAAGTTGGCCCACTCGTGCCCGTCGAGCCCGATGCCATGACCCGTACGATGCGGCAGGCCGGGCACTTTGTAGTCAGGCCCAAAGCCCGCGTCGGTGATCACTTTGCGCGCGGCGGCATCGACAGCTTCGCACGGCGCGCCGATCTTTGCCGCGGCGAAACCGGCGTCCTGCGATTTCCGCTCGAGGTCCCAAATGTCGCGCTGACGCTGAGTTGGTTTACCGAACACAAAAGTGCGCGTGATATCGGATTGATAGCCTTCCACGCTGCAACCGCCATCCATCAAAACGACGTCACCCTCTTCCAGCGTCTGCGGCGTGCTTGAGCCATGCGGGAACGCGGTGTATTTCCCGAAGCTGCAAAAGACCCCACCCTGCACGCCGAGGTTGCGAAACGCGGTCGCGCAATTGTTGGTAAATTCATCCTGCGGCATACCGTCGCGCATCGTGGCCCACGTCGCGCGATAAGCCACGATGGTGAGATCGTTCGCCTTTTGCATGAGCGCGATCTCCGCCGCCGATTTGAACATGCGACAACCTGCCGTAATCGGCGTCGCGCTCACAAATTCGAGCCGCGGCGCCGCTTGCCTGATCCCGTCGAAAAGGAAGAAGCGCACGCGCTCTTCGATTCCGATGCGGCCTGATCGAATGCCCCGGTCGCGAAAGATTTGGGCGACGCGACGATACGGACTCTCGTCTTCTTCCCACGTGCGAATGTCGTTGCCGAATTTGATCAGCTCGCGTGCGCGCTCCTCCTCAAACTTGGGACAAACCCAGGCCAACTCGCCACGCTGTGGAATCACGACCGCGAACATGCGCTCACTGGTTCCCCAGCGCATCCCCGTGAAATAGAACATGCTTGAGCCGGGCTCGAGATAGATCGCGTCAATCTTCTGCTCGGCCATCAGGCGTTGCGCTTTGGCAATGCGGCCTTTGCGTTCGTCATCGCTGATCGGCACGATGCCCGCGGTCATCTTGCGCAGACGCTGAATCAGATCAGGGACTTGTTGGCGTTGCTGAACGTCGACGACACTCTCAGTGTCGGCAAAGGCAAAGCGGTTTCCCACGAGGGCGGCGCCTGCCAAGCCCGCTGAGGCGCGAAGAAAATCTCTTCTGTCTGTGCACATGGGCGGGGATTGTATGCGAATGCCGTCGAGCCGCCAACACTTAAATCCATGTTTAGAGTCGGGCTACTGCCCGACATTTTCTTAACCAGGCAAGGGACTGTTCGGTTAGAATGTCCCGCGCTTCCGACATGTTTCATCGACCGATCGTCACGTCCATCCTCTTGACGCTTTTGTGCGCCGGCACGATCCAGGCGCAGAAGGTCCTGCGCTGGGGCGCCGATCCAAGCGGCGGCGCTCCGTACGTCTTCAACGATCCGAATCATCCCGATCAATACATCGGGTACGAAAAGGAGATGGTTGATGTGCTCGCGGCAGCGATGGGCCGCAAGGCTGAGTTTGTACCGTCAGACTGGGAGACGCTCGTTTCAGCGCTGCGGCGAAACTCGTTTGACGTGATTGTCAACGGCCTCGAACCGACGGCTGATCGTCAGAAGCAAATTCAGTTCAGCAAGCCTTACTACATTTTTCAGCTCGCGCTGACGGTGCGGAGTGACGAGCAGCAGATTCATTCGCTCGCCGACTGCAAAAAGCGGGTAGTCGGCACGCTGGGCAACACCGCCGCGTCGCGCCTGCTGCAAAAAGAAGGCATTCCGATGAAAGCGTACGCTGATCCGGTTGCTGCGTACGAAGATCTCAAGTTAGGCCGCATCGATGCAGTCATCATGGATGTGCCTGCTGAAGTTTTTTACGTCAGCAAAGATCCGAAAGTGAAACGCGCGAGCGAGCCTTTCTTTCGTGGCACTTACAACATCGGCCTGCGCAAGGGTGACGATCAATTGAAGACCGAGGTCGATTCTGCGATCGACAAAATCGTCAATGACGGTTCACTCGAACAAATCCTGCGCAAGTGGGGCCTTTGGAATGACGCACAGATCGAACTGAAGACGAAGAACAACGCCGGCCAGCCGCCGCAATCGGAGAGTGCCGGTTACGATATTACCTCGATCAGTTTCAATTGGCGCGAAGCGATCTGGCGACTGACGCGCGCCGCCGTCGTGACCGTGCTGATCGCCTTTGGATCGATGGTGATCGCAGTCGTGCTGGGCATGCCTTTAGCGATCGGACAATGGAAAGGCCCGCGACCGGTGCAATGGCTTTGCACAATCTATGTCGAGTTCTTCCGCGGCACACCCGTACTGGTGCAGTTGCTGTTCCTTTATTTTGGTCTGCCGACGATTGGACTCGCGATGCCCGGGTGGCTGACGGCGCTGACAGGACTTGGTTTGAATTACGCCGCGTACGAATCACAGGTTTATCGCGCGGCACTTGAAGCAATTCCGCGCGGCCAATGGGAAGCGTCGTACCTGCTCGGCATGAGTCCGGTGCTCGCATTTCGCCGGATTATTCTGCCGCAGGCATTTCGTATAGCGCTGCCGCCGATGACAAACGACTTCGTGTCGCTGTTCAAAGACACGTCAGTAGCTTATGCGATTTCAGTCTGGGAACTGGCGACCGCATATCGCGAACTGGCGAACGCTTCGGGTCAATTTCTGTTGCTGGGCGTCGCGGTGTCAGTCTTTTATTTGATTATGAGCTTGCCCATGGCGCACCTGGCGCGGCGACTCGAACGGAGATTGCAGCGCAGGGAAGCGATTGAAGCGGTGGAGAGTGAAATTGTTTGATTGTTCCATTGAATCATTGAGTCAATGATCCAATGAATCAAAGTCAGCTAATGATTCGCGTCACAAACCTCGTCAAGAACGCAAACGGCACCCGCATCCTGAACGGCGTGACCTTCGAAGTGCAGCCGCAGACCGTGATGGGAATCATCGGTGCGTCGGGCAGCGGCAAGACAACTCTGCTTCGCTGTCTCAACGGACTGGAGCGAATCGACGGCGGCAAGATTGAATGTGCAGATGTCGTGCTGGAAAAAACTCTGTCCCGGCACGAATACGCGCGGCGTGTGACGGAACTGCGACGAAAAGTCGGCACGGTATTTCAGCATCTCTATTTATTTCCGCACCTGACGGTGCTCGGGAACATCATTGAGGCGCCAACACACGTGCAACGCGTGCCGCGCAAACAAGCAGCGAACGAAGCGTCTCAGCTACTCGAATCTGTCGGCTTGAAAGAAAAGGCGCACCGGTATCCGGAAAGACTCTCTGGCGGCGAGCAACAGCGCGTCGCGATTGCACGCGCACTCGCGATGCATCCCGAACTCCTGATGTTCGATGAGCCCACGAGCGCGCTCGATCCGAAACGAAGCGCGGGGCTTCGCTCGCTGCTCCGTGGATTTGTCGCGCGTGGCCACACGATGGTGATCGTTTCGCACTCAATCGGTTTTCTGGAAGGGCTCGCCGACAATTTGCTGTACATGGAACAAGGTGAAGTGGTTGAGCAAGGAAAGGCTGAGCAGCTTTTGAATGCACCGCAGGACCCGCGGACGAAAGATTTCATGGCGCAGGCGAAATGAGAGGCTAGCCTCTAGCCTCCCTTTGCTGTATTGTCTCTGCCCTCGCCCTAAACCCATTAACTTTCACGGAGGCAACGGCGATGGCAGTGCTGAGGGACCGGCCCTATTCAAACTACAATTTTCTTGTGGATCTCGGGACCGGAAATACTGAGGGACCCGAAGCGGGATTTTCGGAAGTGATTCTACCGGCCGCGACGATCGACATCATCGAATACCGCAGCGGCAACGAGAAAGAGTCCGGCACGCGAAAAATTCCGGGACGCGCGCGCTATGGCAATGTCATTTTCAGACGCGGCGCAATTGGCTCGTTGAATTTGTACGCGTGGTGGAACGATACGCGCAACGGTGATATCCACTCCTTTCGCACCGTCACGGTTCAATTGCAGAACGAAGAGCACACCGACGTTGTCTTGACGTGGAAGTTTTTGCGCGCGTGGCCCACGAAGTATGAGTTCTCGCCGCTGAATGCGCAGGGCAAAGACACTCTGCTGGAAACTCTGGAAGTTGCTTTTGAGCGATTAGAGATGGAGTGAAGGAGCGCACGCATCCTGCGTGCGGTTCACCGGCATCCTGCCGGTAGCTCTTCCAGGCTCAATGCGAGCAAGGATGCTCGCGATCCGCACGCAGGATGCGTGCGTTCCTAAACCAGATTCATTGGCACCGGATTCTTCGGATCGGTGTAGTCATAGAACCCGCGGCCTGACTTGCGGCCATACAATCCCGCCATCACCATCCGCTTCAAAAGCGGCGGCGACGAAAAACGCTTCTCGCGAAATTCGTTGAACATGATTTCCGAAATGTAGTAAGTCGTGTCGAGCCCGACGAAGTCTCCGAGCGTCAAAGGCCCCATCGGATACCCACAACCCAGCTTCATCGCGTTATCGATGTCGACAATCGATGCGACGCCTTCCTCCAGCGCACGAATCGCGTCGAGCATGTACGGTACCAGCAAACGATTCACGATGAACCCGGTGCGATCACTGGTGCGCACCGGCGTTTTGCCAAGACCGGTTGCGAATGCCACGGCATCTTCGTAAACGGCAGCGTCGGTCAGAATCGTGCGAATCACTTCGACCAGCTTCATGATTGGCACGGGATTGAAAAAGTGCATGCCGAGGAAACGCTGTTGCCGCGGGGCCGAAACCACCGACATCATCTGCGTAATCGACAGCGAAGAAGTGTTCGAGGCGAAGATTGTTTCGGGCTTGCAGAGATCGTCCAGGCGCAAGTAAGTCTCGCGCTTGGTGTCGAGGTTTTCGACAATCGCCTCAATGATGATGTCGCAATCCGAAAGGTCTTCGAATTTGGTGGTGCCATGCAGCCGGCCGCGAATCTGATCGGACGATTCTTTGAGCGTCCCTTTCTCAGCGAACTTCGCCAGCGATTTCTCGATGCCGCCGAATCCTTTTGCGAGCAAATCATCAGACACTTCGCGCACTATCGTTTCATAGCCGGCGGTCGCCGCCGTCTGCGCTATGCCTGAACCCATCAGACCGCAACCCAGCACACCAACTTTTTTGATTTCCATAATGTCTCCTTCAGAGGACTATCAGCAGATTGCACAGTACGCCGATTAGAAAACCTAAATTGTGTGCTCGGGTTCTGCGTAATCTGCGGATTACTCGTAGTGCCTGAAAATAAAAAAGAATGATACCAAGACCAGCAGCAGTGCCGCGATTTGCGCGATGCGCCAGGCGATCGTCACGCGCACGGATTGCCCGGGGCGTTTGTAACTTACGACTGCGGAGAGCGCGGCACCGGAAACAAGTCCGCCCATGTGTGCTGCATTATCGATGATGCCACGACCGAGAAATCCAATGGCGAGGTTCAGCAAAATCACCGGCAGCATTCCCGTTCCGAACGCGCGTTTAAATCCTTCCGGCAATTCTCGTCGATACTTCAAACCAAAAACGAAGAGTACTCCCACTAATCCGAACAATGCGCCCGATGCTCCGGCCGAAGGCTCATCGGCGGATTTGACGAGAAAACTTCCGATCAGTCCGGGATGTGATCCCGGAATTACTGTCAGGTAACTGGCGAGGACGCCGGCCACGCCGGTCGCGATCCAGAACACCACAAACTTTGCCGAGCCGTACAGTTTCTCGACCCACGGACCCAATATCCACAGACTGTACATATTGATCAACAGGTGCGGCAGGTTGACGTGGATGAAGACCGGCGTAACAAAGCGCCACCATTCGTGCTCAAAACGGATCGCATAATTCGTCTTCGCGCCGAACGACAGCAGCACGGTTTCGGGAAACGCTCCCCATAAGGACGTCGAAGACATGCCGCTCGCTTCCCACATCAAAAGAAAAACGAAAAAGTTCGCGACGAGAAAAACGATTGTGAAGATGTATGGCCGCGAGAGAATTGCGCGCGCGTATCCGATTGCGTACCGTTCGCGCAGCGGTATCGCCTGAACGGTTGGTTGGAGCGGCGCACCGCAAACGTGACACGAAGTCTCGCCTGCGCCGATTAATGCGCCACAGTTTCGGCAGAGGCTCGGGCGACCGGAATAGTTTGGTGGAGTGTCGGACAAGGATTGAAAATCCGCAGATTACATCGATTAAAACTTTTCTGCGAAATCTGCGTAATCGGTGGCTTATTCCGTCAGTTCAGTTCACCGAGCAGGCTTACCAAATCGTCCGCGTGCTCCTCTTCCACGGCAAGAATGCCTTCGATCATTCGTCGTGAAGTCGGATCGTCATTGCCGAAGTAACGCACCATCTCGCGATAGCTGTCGATGGCGATGCGTTCCGCGACCAGATCTTCTTTGATCATGTCGGTAAGCGTCTCTCCTTCGACATATTCGGCGTGACTACGGGTCAGCAAACCTTCCGGATTGAAGTTCGGCGCACCACCCAGTTGCACAATGCGCGCGGCAATTTGATCGGCGTGCCCCTGTTCGTCATTTGCGTGCTCGAGAAATTCCGCGGCCACACTATCGGCGTGGATTCCATTCGCCATGAAATAGTGCCGCTTGTAACGCAGTACGCAGACGAGCTCAGTTGCCAACGCTTCATTCAGCAGTTTGACGACGGTATCGCGGTCGGCCGAGTAGCCCTCAGTCACTGCACCGTTCTCGATGTGTTTGCGTGCGCGCGCGCGCAGCGTTTTGATATCGGTCAGAAATGGTTTTTTAGCCACAATCGCGACTCCTTCGATTTTGAGTTGTATGAAATGGAAAACAGGATATTACAAGTGGCGGAAAGGGCGAGCAAGTTACGAGTGGCCTTACGTGACGCTAATCGCGTTCGCGACAAAAACGTGAGTTTCAGCACCGTGGCTAATCCGCCGAGACTTTGGCAGTAAGGTTTACCTGGGTTGGCGCGGTCGCATCGTCGGTCACCTCGATCGGTACCTGCCACCTCAAAGTCTTAATACGACAAACGCCGGTGTTGTCTTCGCGGCAGTACACGAAGGTAAATCTTGCTCGCAGTTCCTGAGAACCCTTCGGCACATCAATCGAAGCGCGAAGCGGAAGCGTCAGACCGCGACCGTTGTCATTCGTGCTGATCGTGCCGCTCTTTTCCGTGGCGTTCCCTTTTTCCGTTTCAATGGTGTACCTCTGCGGCGCTGATGGGTTCAGATGATACCCGTTAGGCAACTCGACGTTGATGATGATCGAAAGTTGCCCGACATGAACCTTCTGGGGTGCCAGTTTTATCTCTTGCTGGTTCGGTGACGTTTCGGTAGTTGAGATTTCTTTTTGTTGCGGTGGTTCCAATCCTTTGATCGCAAGCGTCTTGGTCTCTTTCGTTTTTAGATCAAGCACCCGAATCGCATGATTGTTCGTATCCGCGATGTAAAGTTTGTCGCCTGCGATCGTCAAACCACCCGGCTCATAAAACGAAGGTGTCGCGCCGTCGGCCTGGCCCGGTCTTCCGGTGCCGGCAAACGACTTCACCGTGCGCGCCGCCGGATCGAGCAACTTGATTTTGTGATTGTATGTATCGGCGATCAGCAGCTTGTCATTCCACTGCGCCAGCCCGAGCGGGTGTTGCAAGCGCACTTCGTTGCCATGACCGTCGCGATCGCCGAAATCAAACAAGTCACCCCCGACCAGTGTCCGCACGTCGCCCGCCGCAAGATCGATTGCGCGAATGATGTTTGCTTCCGCGTCCGAGACGAAGAGCGCCTTGCCATCACTCGCTAACGCTGAGGGTTGGGCGAATGCCGCTTCGTCCCGCGCACCATCGACGCGTGCTTCACGACCAGAACCGGCGTACGTCGAAACGTCCTTTTTGTCGAGATCGAGTTGCCAAATCTGGTGCGGCCCGGCCATGGCGATGTAGAGGGTGCGGCCGACGAGCTGCAAATCCCACGGCGAGTTCAAAGGAATTTTCATCGCCGGACCTGTTTCGCCATGGTCGCGCGATTGCACTCCGGTTCCCGCAATTGTATCGACTGTGCGGGCTTTCAGATCTATCTCGCGGATCAAGTGGTTCTCGGTATCGGCAACGTAAAGCTTATCGCCGTCGAGCACCATCCCCTGGGGACGAAAGAAATTTGCCTCGGTAAAAGGACCGCCGGACATGCCACGCTGGCCGTTACCAATCACGTCAACCAGGGTGCCATCGAGTTTTGTGATGACGATTCGATTGTGATCGGAATCAGCGATGAACAACCGGTCGTTTTTTGCATCAGCGAGCACTTTGCCTGGAAACGCCAGTGGCAACTCGCCCACTTTCGCTTTTTCCAGAACCAGCTTCAGCGGCGCCTCATTCAATTCGCCGCGTTTGCGAAATTGTGTGATCGTGTCAGCGATAGTTTTATCGAGAGCATCATAGCCACCTTCACCGGATAACCTGCCGATCACGTAGCCGGCCGGATCGATCAAGTAGCGCGTCGGCCACGCATCCACTGCGTACGCGCGCCAAATGTTGAAGTCAGCGTCGTTAACAATCGGATGTTCAATCTCGTAACGCAGAATGATGCGGCGAATGTTTTCGGTGTCTTTTTCGTTCTCGAACTTGGCGGAGTGGACACCGATAACGACCAGTTCATTAGGATATTTCTTCTCAAGCCGCTTCAAATCGGGAATGATGTGCATGCAGTTAATGCAGCCGTAGGTCCAAAAATCCAACAGCACCACTTTCCCTTTCAAAGCTGCGAGCGAGAGCGGCTTGTCGGTGTTCAGCCAACCGCGATCGCCAGTCAATTCGGGGGCCCGGATCCGTGCGCGTTCCTGTACAGGCATTTCAAGACCTTTCTCAGCGACCAGGTCTTTGGTCTTTAATCTTTGTTCTTCGCGCGCCACGCCGGGCAAGAGTGCGTACGACACGGTGCAAAAACAAAATAACAAAGACCAAAGGCCGAAGATCAAAGACCTATTTCTTCTGTGTCCCCTCTGGTTCATTTCAACTTGCCAGAACCTGGTCCAGTCTATCGACAGCTCTCCTTAGATGCGGAATGGTTATCGATCCGCCTACCACCAGAGCAACGTTGAATGCGTCCATGAACTGTTCGCGCGTGACGCCGACGTTCGCGCATTGTTTGATGTGATAGGTGATGCAGTCATCGCAACGCAAAACGATCGATGCGGTCAGACCCATCAGCTCTTTGGTCTTCTTATCGAGTGCGCCGTTTTCGTAAGCTTGCGTGTCGAGCGCGAAAAACCGTTTGATCCCGAGGTGGTTGCTGTCCAGCAGCTTCTCGTTCATGGCGGCGCGATATTGATCGAACTCGTCCATGGAAAGCGATTCCTTTCAGTTTTTCGCGACTGTACCACACGCGCAAATCTTTCCCGAATCGATTGGCGGCGAAGGCGCGCAAAATCATTGACGCATCTGGGGCTGCATGGTTTCATCTTATGATCGTCATCATCGTCACCCGCAATGATCGACCGGACCACGTCTGAAAAAGCCGCTGCAGAATTACTCGACGCGTCTCCTGAAGATGGCGCGCAACTGCATGATCTTTTGCCCTTCACCATCGGCCATCAAACCTTCGCGGTGTTTACCGATCAGATTGAGACCACGGCTGAAGCGCGTCCCGCGGCGCCCTTGCCGCGAGCACCCGCAGCGGTGGTTGGAGTAGTTTGCGTTCACGGACACATGATTACGGTGCTCGATGCCATCGCCATGCTGACCGGCTCACTAACGGACTGGCCGCCCACGCTTCCATTTGTGCTGGTTTTGCGCGGAAATGAGCAAGTTGGTCTCGTCGCCGAAACCTGCCGAGACACGGTCACGATTTCCGCCGAAGACATTGAACCGGTTGCGTCTGCTGGTGATTTGAAGGCCGCGCTTACCTTAGGCACGGTGGTCTACGCGGGAGAAGCCATGATGATTCTGGATACGACGCGGCTTTTCCGGTGCGCGGTTCAACGACGCGAACGACGCCGACGGCGATTCTGAAAGTGCTGTTTTTCTGTGGCTTTTCGCGAAAGTTGTTGACCCTTGCACTTCTGAGAGTTAGACTCCTGCCCAATTCAAACGCAATAGAAACTTGAACTTAGGCAATTTCTCGACGCAGTAACACGGAGGAGGAAAACAAAAAGGACATGGTGAGATTTTCAAAAATCTTTCAACTTTTAACTGTGGTCCTCGTCGTCGCCATGGTGAACGTCTATGTGATGGGCGCGCCAAAGGCTTCGACGGATCCGAAGAAAGCCGACGTTCCAGCTACCACTGACACAACCACCAATTTGGCGAGCGCTGAGAATGTAGCAAAGGTGACGCCGGTGTCAGTTGCATCCGAAAAACTCAAGCTGGCACCGGGATCGAAGCTCGATTTCAACCGCATCTTTTCGCGGACAGAGATCGCTTCGCGCGCCACAGCCAATCACAATTTCCTGAACGCCAAGACAGCGGCTCGCGATCTTTTCAAAGCGCCGCCGCGCGTGGGCATGGCGCCGCAGGACGATAAAGACAGTGGCGGCGGCGGCAGCAAGGGCACCTGGATTGCGCTGGGCGTTATTGCGGCGGTCGTGACCATTGCCGTGATCGGTCTGAGACACGATCGATCAGACCAAACGGGGTCATCCTCGCCGGTACCGTAATCGACAGTTTTGACCCGGATCCGCTCGTTCACTAAAGCGCGGGATCGCTTGCACTTCCGGGGCGTCCCGCGCATACTTTGCCCGTTAGTTCCTGCTCTCGCGCCTCGACGGCGAGGCGCCTGTCCGTGCTGCGAAGCGACGTGTTCGGCTGAAGAGAGAGTGAGGTTAGTTGTCAACGTAAGGAGCCGCTCTCGCTTTTAGTTAGAGCATCGGGACGTCGCCTTTCGCCGAAAGAAAAGTCAGTCATCCTGCTTTTGATTCAGTGATTGAGTTCCGCGCTTCCTTTTGCACCAAAGGACAAGGACAGAACAAGAAATGGCTACAAAACTGTACGTAGGAAATCTCCCCTTTCAAACGACCAGCGACGATTTGCGCGATCACTTTGCGAAGGCCGGTACGGTTGAATCGGCTCAGGTCGTCGAAGATCGAATGACGGGTCGTTCGCGCGGCTTCGGGTTTGTCGAAATGACTTCACCGGAAGAAGCGGCGGCGGCGATCGAGCAGTTCAACGGCAAGGACTTCAACGGCCGCAATTTGACGGTTAATGAAGCCCGCCCGCGGACGGACCGCGGCGGCGGCGGTGGCTACGGTGGCGGCGGCAACCGGGGCGGTTATGGCGGTGGCGGCGGCGGTTATGGTGGCGGCGGTGGACGCGGTGGCCGCGATCGGGATCGCGACAAACGCCCCAGTCGCAACGACCGCGAACCACGCTGGTAATCACCAAGGTAAAGGGACAAGTAAAAAGGCAAGAGTCGGATGGCGCTCGTAGAGTCCATTTTTGACGTTTGCCTTTTTGTTTTTTGGTCGACTTTTTTCCTTCGCTTACTTCCGCGCTTCTGGCCTAATCTTCAGAGTGATCCGCTGACCCGCGCGCATCAGCTCGACTTCGTATTCCTGTCCCGCTTTCATTTCGCCAAGCGCGTATGTGTAATCGTAAACGTTCTTCACATCACGGCCGGCCATCTTCACGATCTTATCGCCGGCTTTGATGCCGGCTTTCGCCGCCGGCGAATCGTCGCGCACGCCATCAAGTAACAATCCGTCATTCGAATCCGCATAATTCGGAATGGTCCCGAGATACACGCGGAAACCCGTAGAGCGTCCCTGCGATTCACTTTTCGCGACCGTGTAGGTCGGGCGCTTATCTGACTTGTCAATGTCGCGAACGACGCTCGCCACGAACGAGACTATTCGCGCTTCCCCTTGATAGTTGATTTTTTCAGCCGTATCCGATGGCTTGTGATAATCGTTATGCGTGCCCGTCCAGAAGAACAAGACCGGGATTTGTTTCGAGTAGAAGGATGAATGGTCACTTGGACCATATCCGTCTTCGTTGAGCGTCAGCGCAAACGGTGACGCACTGCTGGTGCCCGAGTGATTGCCGGCGCTGGCTGGAATTGTCTGAGGTGCCGTGAATGAATCTTGAGTACGCTTGATTTCGTCTTTCCACTCCTGCGCAGTGCCAACGCCGCCAATGCTTAGTTTTTGGTCCTTCAAACGCCCAATCATGTCCATATTGATCATCGCGACGGTGTTCGCGAGCGGCACGACCGGATGATTGACGTAGTAGTTCGATCCGATCAGACCTTCTTCTTCGCCACTGAAAGCGATGAAAACGATGGTGCGGTGCGGCTTTGGACCTTGCGTCAACATCCGAGCCAGTTCCAGCACTGCTGCGGTTCCCGAAGCGTTGTCGTCTGCGCCGTGATGTATCTCGCCCTCGCGCGGCGCGAGACTGCCTTCGCCGCCTAACCCAAGATGATCGTAGTGCGCACCGATCACGATCGCTTCGTTCTTAAGTTTCGGATCGCTGCCGGGAAGGATTCCCACGACGTTGAAGGAAGGCGATTCACGGCGAGCGACATCAACTGAGAGGTCCAGCTTGAGCGATGGCACGTGGGTTCGTAACTGCAACGGTCGCGGCATTCCAGGTCCCGTACTTGGCGCTCCGCCATCAGGCGAATCTTTTATTTTTCTGATGTCCGCGTATCCTTCATACTCCGCAAGGTCGCCGAGCGGCAGGAGCCGAGCGGCCAGTTTTCGTGAGATGACGATAATCGGTATTCCTGCTTCACCCGCGTTGTCATAGGACAACCTTGAAAGCGCATCGTTAGAAAGCTTTTCGTCTTGCGACACGATTAGAAGTGCTTGCGCGCCGACTGCGCGCGCGGCTGCGGCTTTGAAGCGAGTCTGACCGGCTTGAACGAATTGCCCATGCGGATTATCGCCATCGGGTGTGCCCGCGAACGCGATCGCTACTCGGCCCTTCGCATTTGAAATGGAATAGTCGTCGTACTTCAGTCCAGCCGACGAGATTCCATAACCGACAAAAGTCACCTCGGCCGCTTTCAAGGAAGCATTCGAAGAAAACCCCAGCGGCATCCAGTCTTCGCCAACTTTGAACTGCATCATGTCATCAGCGCGTCCAGGATTTACGAACAACAAATTGTTCTTGCCCAACTCAACCTTAGAAACGTACGGAAACGGTTGCAGGTAGCGCGCGCGGTTTTCGCCGCGAGTGCGACCGCCGCCACCCATCCCCGGCCGCAAGCCAAGCATATTGAATTCGGCAGCGATGTAATGCGCGGCATCGTTGGCGCCCTGGGTTCCTGTGCGACGTCCTTCGAGCGCGTCTGACGCCAGGTACATGATGGTGTTGCGAAGTCGATCGACGCTGGGCTGGCCGGGTTGCTGCGCGAAGACGGCAACCGACAGCGCCAGCGGAAGAATTAATCCGACATTCAGAATTCTGCGAATCATGCTTACCTCTTAGAATTGCGGCTGAGCCGCCTGACGTGCGGAAAGGCTTTGCCTTTCCGGAAAGAATCTTTGAAAACCGCGAGGCTGCGCCTCGCATGTGCGGGCAGGATGCCCGCGCTCCCGTTACTGGACCCAATCGGCAATAAAAATATTGGTCTCGCCCGGCTTCGCCGCGTTCCGGTTCGATGCGAACACAAGCTTCTTCCCATCCCGCGAGAACATC
>Ga0207675_100000855_pt1 | contig 30355 bp, 22 predicted proteins | sample KBSSwiS42_FD_184305 | JGI IMG/M metagenome (GOLD analysis project Ga0207675, IMG submission 184305) | Switchgrass rhizosphere microbial communities from Kellogg Biological Station, Michigan, USA - KBS Switchgrass S4-2 (SPAdes) (version 2) | ecosystem: Host-associated > Plants > Roots >...
ACCACGAGTCCCGCGTTGATGATCGCGGTGGTGGCCGCGGCCTGCGTCAGGCCGACCACATTCGGCACGTTGACCGGCGCCGGACCAGTGGAGACGATCAGGTTCACTGCGCTGCCTGCGGCCACCGATGTGCCCGCCACTGGATTCTGCGAGATCACGCTGCCTGCCGGTACCACCGCCGAGGCCTGCTGCGTGATCGTGCCGACCACGAGTCCCGCGTTGATGATCGCGGTGGTGGCCGCGGCCTGCGTCAGGCCGACCACATTCGGCACGTTGACCGGCGCCGGACCGGTGGAGACGACCAGGTTCACTGCGCTGCCTGCGGCCACCGATGTGCCCGCCACTGGATTCTGCGAGATCACGCTGCCTGCCGGCACCGTCGCCGAGGCCTGCTGCGTGATCGTGCCCACCACGAGTCCCGCGTTGATGATCGCGGTCGTGGCCGCAGCCTGCGTCAAGCCGACGACATTCGGCACCGCAACGCCCGCACCGCCAGTCGATACCACGATGTCGACCGTCGCGCCCGGCGCGACCTTAGTTCCCGCCGGAGGCGACTGACCGAGGATCTGGCCTGCCGGAACGGTACCCGACGCTTGGGTTGTCACGACGCCAACCGCAAGCCCGGCCGTGGCGAGGAACGCGGTCCCGTTCGCCTGCGTGAAGCCGAACAGATTCGGCACGACCACGGACTGGAGACTTGCCGACGGCACGCCTGCGGCACTGGTATCGACAATCAGCTGATAGACCTTGGTGATTCCAGGCGTGGCGACGCCGCTGATCACGACCGGCGCTTGCAGCCCGCCGGCCGGCCGCGCCATGTCGATTTGAATCTGGTAAGGCCCGGTCGCGGTTTCCAGCACCGTCAGGCTGTAGCCGCCGGAGGATGGGTTCAGGATGTGCAACGTCGAGAACTGCTCGTCTGCAAACTGTCCCGTGTCCTGCGAGTCATACATTTCCTGGGAATAGCTGGACTTCGGGATGTCGCTCAGGATTTGGCCCGTTGCGGGAACCACTCCCGTCGAACGACTCTGCGCATCGGTCAGCAGCAGATCGACGTTGGCGTTCACGACCGCTGTGAGGAAGCTCCGATCTGCCGGATCGACGACGACGCCGCGTAGCTCGAACGTATTGTTGTAGGGCGCCGCGCCTAGCAGTTTCCGTGTCTTGTGACCTGGATCGGCGAGGAAATAATTGCTCCCGACCTTTCCCGCCACGAGAATGTAGTGGCCCGGGGCAGTGGTCTTCGGGATGACAAGGCCAGTCACCGGATCCGTCAGTTCGACGGGGACAGTTCCCAAAACCGGCGCCTGAACATATCCGATTTTCGGAACGCACTTCTGCTTGCCGTCGATGTCGTTGACGCCGGTTAGCCTGCTGCACGACACATTGACGCCGATCCGGATTGGTGCGCGTTCCCCGCATACTGCCGCGTCGATCTGCGCGAGCGCCGCCGGCAGCAGCGAGGCGTCGAGAACCCCGGTGCGGCTCGGTCCATCGTACTGCCACGATTTCGCAGGGACTTCGGCATACACGATCGAAATCCCGCGAGCGCTGACCTCGGCGAGCGGATTGAGCGCGTTGACCGTCTTGTCCGAGTTGACCAGCGTGGGCTTCGCATTCGGCGGAGAGGGCTCGACTTCGAACGTGTGAGCGCTTTTCATGAACACGTTCATGCCCGAGGGATCGAAGCTTCGGGCGACTGTGTTCTCGAAAAAGAGGCTGTTCGTCTGCATCGTGAAACTGGTCATCGCGCAGCCCTTGCCGGCGATGCTTTCCACTGTCGAGAACGCGTATTTCTCGGCCGCCCAAGGCGCATTTCCACCGCCTTGCGGAAGCCTCTGCACGCGGGTCAGACACGTGGCGACCTGCTTCGCGCGAACCAGCAACTGCGTGGCGCCGCTGCTGGCCCAGAAGACGAGATAGTGCTCGCCCGCGAGGATGGCACGCGGCGTGATGCCGTCGTCGCTTTCGACATTGGCGATCGAATCGTAGAGATCGGGAAGCGCATCGATCGTAAACGACTGCGGATTCAGTCCAGACGACTGCACCAGATCGCCGATCTGCACCACCGGTAGCGGAGGACCCAGGCGAAAGCGCAACTCGCCATTCTTCCTGAAGACGTCAACGCGTACGGTCCAGATGCCGCGATTGGGCGTGAACTCGACGCCTGGCAGGTAGTAGTCCGTCTGGGTCGCGGCCTGCGGCGTCGCGATGAAGCTCACGACAAAGGAGTCGCCTTCCAATCCCGCTACGCCAAGCGTTTGGTGAGCGATGCCCACGCGGCTGTCGACCGCGATGCTTGCGAACCCGATGGGTTGCAGTGCGTCGTCGTAACCGAGGTCGGGAGGAACGACGGTGCCCCCGGTGATCGCCAGTGGCGTGACGCCGACGGTCCCTTCTCCCGCGATCTTGACGATCTTGCGTGAACCGCCGCCTATATCGATGCTTGCGAATATGCCGCCGCCATTGCCGCGATCGCCCGCAAACACCACCACCGAGCCATCGCCGTTGAGACTGGGTGCGCGCCCCAGTGTGGTGAATCCGCCCGTCCCGCTTCCGGCAATGGTGACGAACGCCGCAAGGTCGTTGTCGTACAGTCGGATCGGCGATGCCGCCGTGTTGCCCGCGCGAAGCACGATCTTGCCACTCAACGAGATCTTGGGCAGCAGCGGACCGGTCAGCTGGATCTTGTTGAAGTTCGACGTGTTTCCCGGCGTAACGGGTGTCGCGAGCACGTTGCCCAGAGTCGCGTCCAGCGCGGAAAAGACGATGTCGCCGTTATCGTTTCCTGAAGGAAACGCGAACACGGCGTCGAACGGGTCGGTGACCCCGCCGCCGCGCGCCAGCGTCGTGAAGGTGTCGGTGGCGTTGACGTCCCAGAACCGGATCAGGTTTTGCGGGGGCGCGCCCGACAACTGATCGCGTGCGGCGATCTGGTTCGCGTCGTTGATCTGGACCGCCGCGCTGAATACGCGGCTTGCGTTGTTGCTGAACGTCGGATTGATGTTTCGCGGCACACTGTCGCCGATCTTGGCGACGAACAAACCATTACCGCCAGTGGAAAGGCCAGCCTGGAATCCGATCGCTCCGAAGGAATTGATCGAAGGACTTTGCCCTATATTGCCGAGCGTTGCGCCAGCTATCGTGCTGACGCCTGCGTCGCCGCTGCGGGCGGCAAAGTCGAACTGGTAGAGCAGGTTGCCGGAACTGCCGGCGAGCGCGAGGCCGGGCAGGGCCAGCACGAAAGCGCACCACGCGATCGGCAAGACGAAATGGCGGATTGCAATGGCGACGGCGGCGCCATTGCACAGGCACGCAAGAACGCCCCCCCTCGACCGCGGGATCGCTTGCCGTCGCAAAGAATCCTCCCTGGATCAGCGACGATTACTGACCTGTGGGCAGGTTGGCACTGCTCGGGGAACGTGTCAAGCGATACGCCGCCTCTGACCGGCAGCGGTCGCTACGCATGTCCGTCTCGCCGCAGGGTCACCACACGGCGGGGAACAAGCGAGAACGATAAATTCAGATCGTTACGCCGCCGGACACTTCGATCACGGCACCGTTGATGTAGGACGCTTCGTCGGACGCGAGCCACGCGTACGTGTTGGCGATTTCCTCCGGCTGGCCGAGCCGTCCCATGGGGACCTTGTCCTCGATCATCTTCAGCACCTTGGCCGGCATCGACGCGAGAATCGGCGTGTGTATGTACCCCGGACAGATTGCGTTGGCGCGAATGCCCTTGCTGCCGAGCTCGCGTGCCCACGTCTTGACCATGCCGATCACGCCGAACTTGGTCGCGGCATAGTTGGTCTGCCCGAAATTGCCGTAAATGCCGACGATCGACGATGCATTGAGGATGCACCCGGAATTCTGGGCGAGCATGATGTCGACGACGGCTTTGGTGCAGTTGTAGACGCCCTTCAGGTTGACGTCGATGACGCGATCGAACTGGTCCTCGCTCATCTTCTTGAACTGCGCGTCCTGGACGATGCCGGCGTTGTTGACCAGCGTGTCGACGCGGCCCCACTTGGCCATGACGCCTTCGACCATCTTGGCGATGCTTTCCTTGTCGGTGACGTCGACGCGGAAGCCCGCAGCCTCGCCGCCCGCGTCCCGGATCAACTTGACAGTCTCGTCGATCATGACGAGGTTGATGTCGCACACGGCAACCTTGGCGCCTTCCTTGGCGAACTTGATCGCGGTCGCTCGGCCGATCCCTTGGGCGGCGCCGGTGATGATCGAGACTTTGCCGGTAAGACGCATGCGGTTCCCCTGGTTGGTGCGGCACGCCCCGCATCGGGGCTTTGGAATGCAGCTAAACCTATCCAATATATCGTTCATTGGTGCGTCGCACAAGGAAAAATGACGATTTTGTGTATTCGTCGCAGTTAGTAGTTACTTATTTATTTATTCAATTAAAACAGTTATTTATAAATGAGAAACTACGGCTCAATGCAGCGCTTTCCCATCGGCGACTGGGGTCCCCGACGGAAATCGTGCTGCGCGATGATGGTGCGGTGCACCCGAAATTAGTGCGCTGGCAACCAGTGCTCGATCGTCAATTCCAGTGCCGTCGTGCCTTGCCATTCGTTGACCGAAGGGCGGAACGCGGCGTGAATTCGGGCGGGGAGGGCGTCGCATTGCCCGAACAGGATCGCCTCGAAGCGCTCGTTGTCGCGCTCGAGCGTGAGCCGGATATGCTTACCGCCGACGATCCGGGAGGCCCGCACATCGAACACGTCGTCGAACGTCGGCGCCGGCATCCCTTGGCCCCACACCCGGTCGCGCAACATTCCGGCCAGCGCAAACGTCAACTCGCCCCGCGCGAGCCGCCCGTCGCTCTCGCAGGTCTGCGCGAGATCGGCGGAGGTCAGGCATTCGCGCGCCGTCGCCTCGAAGGCCTCCCGGAACGCTGGCAGCGCGGCTTCGGGCAAGCTGAGGCCCGCGGCAAAGGCATGGCCGCCGAATTTCGTGATGGTGCCCGGCGCGCGCTTGCTGACGAGATCGAGCGCATCGCGCAAATGGAACCCGGCGATCGAGCGGCCCGAGCCGCGCAACTCGCCGTCGCCCGCGCGCGCGAACACGATCGCCGGACGATGGAAGCGATCCTTGAGCCGCGATGCGACGATGCCGACCACGCCCTGGTGCCATTCGGCGCGGAACAGGCATACGGTGAACTGGTCGGCGCCCGGCTCGCCAGCGACATCGATGAGATCGGACAACGCTTCGTCCTGCATCGCCGCCTCGACTTCGCGCCGCTCGCGGTTCAATCGGTCGAGCGTCAGCGCGAGCGCCGTCGCTTCGGCCTCCGTTTCCGCCAGCAGGCATCGGATGCCGATCGACATGTCGGCGAGCCGGCCCGCGGCGTTCAGCCGCGGACCCGCGACGAACCCGAGATCGAATGCGGTTGCGCGGCGCGCATCGCGGCCCGCCACGGCGAACAGTGCGAGCACGCCGGGCTGCGCGCGGCCGGCGCGGATACGCGCGAGTCCCTGCTCGACGAAGACGCGGTTGGTCTGATCGAGCCGCACGACATCGGCAACGGTGCCAAGCGCGACCAGATCGAGGAGTGCGGCAAGATTGGGCTCGGGGCGTGTCGCGAACGCGCCGTGGCTTCGCATCAGCGCGCGCGTCGCGGAGAGCACGTAGAACATGACGCCGACACCCGCGATGTGCTTGCTCGGAAAGGCGCAGCCCACCTGATTCGGATTGACGATGATGGCCGGCGTCGGCAGCGCAGCGCCGGGCAAGTGATGGTCGGTGATCAGCACGTCGATCCCGCGCTCCACGGCCGCCGCGACGCCCTCGATACTGGCGATGCCGTTGTCGACCGTGACCAGCAAATGCGGGTCGCGTTGCGCGGCGAGCGCCACGATTTCCGGCGTCAGCCCGTAGCCGAACTCGAAGCGGTTGGGGACGACGAAATCGACGTCGGCGCCCATCGCGCGCAGCCCGCGTACGCCGACGGCGCACGCCGTCGCGCCGTCGGCATCGTAGTCGGCGACGATCACGATGCGCTCGCGCTGCGTGATCGCGCGGACGAGCCGCGCCGCGGCTTCATCGATCCCGCGAAGCGACGCAGGAGATGGCAACGAAGCGAGCGAATGGTCGAGCTCGCCCGGCGAGCAAATGCCGCGGGCAGCGTAAACGCGGGCGAGCACCGGCGATAACCCGGCGTCCATCAACGCTTGCGTGGCCGCGGCAATGGGACGGCGCACGATGGCGATGGTCATGGAGAGTCACCGGGGCCGGGCACCCCAAACGCAGGTGCTGCGAAACGTGCACGCAACCGCTGCCACCACGAAGGGGCGGGCGCCTGCCAGGTGAATGCACCACCGGTGCCGTCGGCGACCAGCGCGAGCGACGACAACGCGCGCCGCTCGAGCGATCGCACTGCAGGATCGATCCACTCGGCCACCAGCGCGCTCATCGCCGGTACATCGGTGACCTCGGGAAGAACGACGATGGCATGATCTACGGAAGGCATTCCGGCGAAATCGGCCGGCAACGGTCGTGCATCCGCCAGCCCGCGCGCGACATCACCCGAAGGTCCCGGCGCAGCGAACATCGTCGTGCCAACCGGAGCGCGCAAATCAGTGCGGGCGCCGCCCCCCGCCAGCCATAATCCGGTCACCGGCGCGCGGCCCGCGGCTTCGCGCGCGACATTGACCGGATGCTCGTGCAGCAGCATCTGCATTTCTGACAACCATTGCCGCCACGCCTTGGCATGTGCGCCGCGGGGCAGGTGCGCATGGATGGGTCCGCTCACTTCCGACAGTTCGGTGGTGATCGAAGGGGCGGCAACACTCGTGGTCACGAACCATGCATCCGGTCGCGGTGCGTGGAACGCAAGCCCGTCCGCGGCGAAGTGATGATTCAGCGTCGCGATCATCGATGTCGCGTCGGCGGCGTCGAGATCGTCGACACGACCTGCCAGCAGCACGTCATCACGCCCTGCGATCAACGTCACCGGATCGGCGCGCAGGACCAACGCATCGCCTGGATCGAAACCCGCTCCCAGTGCAGCCAGCGGCGCGGTCGGCGCATCCCGCGACTGACCCGCGGCGACGAGCAGCGCGGCGTCGAATCCTCGCGGCTCGGCAATGAAGGGACCCGCATAGCGATCGAGGCGGGCGAGCGCGGGCACGCCGGCGAGCGCACTGCGCTCCACGGCAAGCAATTTCGGAACGGCGAGCGTGACGCGCATGAAGGACCGAGGTTGCGCGGAGAGCCAGGGAACCGCGAGCGGGCCCGCAAAGTCTAGCATGCGATAATCGCCACCCGAATCGATCCTCCAGCGCCCGTTCCCGCGCTTGTCCCCATGCCTGAGCACGCCGTAGTCCGCGGTTCGCAGAACCCCTCGCGGAATCCGCTGGTGACAGCGCAAAGCGTCGTCGACCGGGCAGTGTAGGCAACCGTTCGTGTCGCCCTACGAACTGGCAGTCGGGCTGCGCTACACGCGCGCGCGCAAGGGCTCGGGCCGCAACACCTTCATCTCGTTCATCTCGCTGACTTCGATGGCCGGCATTGCGCTGGGCGTCGCGGCGCTGATTGTCGTGCTGTCGGTCATGAACGGATTCCAGGAGGAGCTGCGTAACCGGATCCTTTCCGTCGCGTCGCACATCGAGATCCGCGGCGTGCCGCAACTGACTGACTGGCCGCAGATCGCCGCGCTCGCGATGACCGAGCCGCGCGTAAAAGCCGCGGCGCCGTATGTGCTCGGACAGGCGATGGTCGCGGCCGGCGACGCGAATCGCGGCGCGCTCATTCGCGGCATCGATCCCGCGCGCGAGGACACGGTCGCCGACATTGGCCGGCACATGCGCAGCGGCGCGCTCGCCGATCTCAGACCCGGCGAATTCGGCATCGTGCTGGGAGGCGAGCTGGCGCGGGGCTTGAACGTCGGACCCGGCGATTCGGTGGTGGTGATCACGCCGCAAGGCACGGTCACGCCCGCGGGAACCTTGCCGCGGCTGAAAAGCTTCAAGGTGGCGGGCATCTTCGAAGTCGGCATGTATGAGTTCGACAGCGGGCTCGCGCTCATCAACATCGAAGACGCGCAGCGCCTGTACCGGCTCGACGGCGTTTCCGGCGTCCGGTTGAAGATCGACGATCTCTTCGCCGCGCCGCTGGTGGCGCGCGATTTGTGGCAGAAGATGCCGGTGCAGGCCGAGGTGCGCGACTGGACGCGCAATCACGCCAATTTCTTCCGTGCCGTGGCGATCGAAAAGCGCGTGATGTTCATCATCCTCACGCTGATCGTCGCCGTGGCCGCATTCAACATCGTATCGGCGCAGGTGATGGTGGTCACCGACAAGCAGGCCGACATCGCGATCCTGCGCACGCTCGGCGCATCGCCGTCGTCGATCATGGCGATCTTCATCGTCCAGGGCGCGTTGATCGGCATCATCGGCACGGCCATCGGCGTGATCGGCGGCGTGCTGCTCGCGCTCAACATCGGCACGGTGGTGCCGTTCCTCGAGCGGATGCTCAGCGTGCAGTTCCTCGACAAGTCGATCTACTACATCAGCGACCTGCCATCGGATCTGCAACGCGCTGACGTCATCACCATCGCCGGTATCGCGCTGTTCCTCGCGCTCATCGCCACGCTGTATCCGGCGTGGAAGGCGGCGCGCGTCAATCCGGCCGAGGCGTTGCGATATGAGTGAGAGCCGCCGGGACGCCCCAAGGCTCTTGCCCCCTCTGGGGGAAGCGGCGCAAAGCGCCGCCTCGGGGGGGGCACACCCAACGCCGGTGCTCGCGTGCCGTGGGCTTGCCAAGACCTACACGAGCGGCCCCGCCCCCGTTCCCGTGTTGATGGGCGTGGACCTTACCGTCATGCCGGGCGAGCGCGTGGCGATCGTCGGCGCTTCCGGCTCCGGCAAGAGCACGCTGCTGCATTTGCTGGGCGGCCTCGATACCCCCAACGCAGGTGAGATCAAGGTCGACGGTGTTCCTATCGCCACGCTCTCCGAGAAAGCGCGTGGCGAGCTCCGCAACCGCGCGCTCGGGTTCATCTATCAGTTCCATCACCTGCTTCCCGAATTCAGCGCGGTGGAAAACACGGCGATGCCGCTGCTGATCCGGCGCCTGACCCCGGCCGCGGCACAGGCTGCCGCCACCGCGATGCTCGAAGGCGTGAGCCTGGGTCATCGTCTCAAGCACCGGCCCGGCGAATTGTCAGGCGGTGAGCGGCAGCGGGTCGCGCTTGCCCGCGCGCTGGTGACGAGGCCGCGCTGCGTGCTCGCGGACGAGCCGACCGGCAACCTCGATCGCAAGACTGCGGGGCAGGTGTTCGACCTGATGCTCGAGTTGAACGCCGTGGTTGGAACCGCGCTCGTGATCGTGACGCACGACCCTGAACTAGCGGCTCGAGCGGATCGGACTCTCCATTTAGTAGATGGCGTATTGCGCTGACCGCTCCGGATGCGCAGCCCGGCGCAGGGCCGCCCCAAGCCGGGCGTGCGCCCAATGGGGGAAGGCGCGAAGCGCCTCGGGGTCGTCCATTAGTCTCCCAATGCCCGCAAGCGCGGCGCATCGAATAGTCCGGCCTCGCTGGCCAGCCGGCGCAGCTCCCTCCGCTCGGATTCGTCGATCCCGAGTTGCGGCGGGCGGACGGCCGCATCGGCGATGAGCCCCTGCATCTTCAGCACTTCTTTCATTCGCGGGCGGTAATCGCGAATCGGCGCGCGCCATGCGTAGCGCGCCAGCGGCCCCAGGCGATCCCAGATTGCAAATGCACCGTCGAAATCCTTGATCCTGACCCGGCGATGCATGTCGATCAGCTCCGCGGTTGCCGTGGATGCGAAGCCGATCAGCGCGCCGTCGCATCCCATCACCATCGCTTCGCAAATGAACGTGTCGCTGCCGGTCATGATGCCGAGCTTGCGCGGCAGCGACCGCGCCACGGCGATCGTCTCGACGGTCTTGGTCGTATCGAACGACGCTTCCTTCAAGCCGATGATTTCCGGGATTGTCGCGAGGCGGGCGAGCGTTTCCGGTGGAAAGTCCGGACCGAACGCCTTCGGAAACTGGAACGCGATCAGCGGCAGGCCGACGCCGTCGGCGATCGCCTTGTGGTACGCGTAAACCATTTCCGACGGAACCGGATTGCCGAGAAACGTGGGGAAGGGTGGGAAGACCGCTAGCGCGTCTGCGCCCTTGCCTTTGAGCTCGTTGCCCCAGCGCACGGCGGCCGCCGTCGATCCGGCGATCAGTCCGGACACGAGCGGAACGCTGCCGGCGATGACCTCGTTGCACACGCGCAAGACTTCGAGCTGCTCGTCGCGTTCCAGCGACGGGCCTTCGCTCGCATCCATGTTCATCGCGATCGCCGTGGGCTTCTGGTCGGCGATCCATCGGATGTAGGTCCGCAGCGACTTCCAATCGATTTCGAAGTCCGGCGACATCGGCAATACGGGCGCAGCGACGATTCCCGCGAGCGTGAAGGCGGTCATGGCGGTTTAGGGCCTGTTAACAGGCCCTAACCCTTTGCTATGACGGCAGCGCCGTGCAGCACGCCGCGGGCAAGAAAAATGGCGGTGATCTGTTCGGTCGCCTGCGTGAATTCCGGCGCACGCCGTGCTTCGAGCCCGCGCGGTCGCGGCAGGCGGATTTCCAGCACGGTCTCGATGGTTCCCGGACGCGGCGACATCACGACGACGCGGTCGGCCAGAAGCACGGCCTCGTCGATCGAATGCGTAATGAACAGGACGGTCTTTCGTGTCGCGAGCCACAGTGCTTCGAGATCGAGCCGCATCTGCTCGCGGGTCAGCGCGTCAAGCGCGCCGAAGGGCTCGTCCATCAACAGCAGCGGCGCATCGTGGATCAACGCGCGCGCAATGGCGACGCGCTGGCGCATGCCACCCGACAATTCGTGCGGATAACGGTCGGCGAACTCCTTCAATCCGACCTGGTCGAGCAGCCGCAGCGCACGGTCGCGGTACTCGCGCGGATCCATCCCGCGAAGCTCGACCTGCATCAGCACATTCGCGAGCGCCGTCCGCCAATCGAGCAGCACGGGACTCTGGAAGACGATGCCGAGATTCGTCTGCGGACGGTCGACGACGCGGCCGGCGACGCGCACGTCGCCGGACGTCGGCAGATGCAGGCCGGCGACCATGCGCAGCAGCGTGCTCTTGCCACATCCCGACGGCCCGACGATCGCCAGGAATTCGCCTTCGCGAATCGCGAGATCGATCCGTTCCAGCGCGTGCGTCTCGCGGCCGCCGCGGCGGTACGTCTTCGCCGCGCCGGCGATCTCGACGTACGCATCGGTCGCGGTCTTCGTGGGTCGGGCATGAGCCTCACTGGCGCCTCCTACGCCCACAACATCCGCCATTGCTATTGCGGAAGGAATTCGTTCGTATGGAACGTCGTCCACGTCTTGTCGGTCGTAAGGTCGCGATAGTTGCGCAGGATCGCGAGCGTCTGGTCCCAATCGGCCTGCGCGCCCCAGCCGATCCTGCCCTTGGAATTCTTCGAATCGAGGAGATCGATATCGACCATCAATTGGTCGAGTGTGGATTGGCGATTGAGGTCCGGCTTGGCCTTCATCGCGGCATCGACCGCCGCACCGGGATTTTTCTTCGATTCCTCCCACGACTTGACCGACGCGCGGACGAAGCGTTTCACCAGGTCGGGATTCTTCTTGATCGTGTCGCCCGAAGTCATGATGGTCATGCCGACGATGTTGGCGCCCCAATCGGCGTAGCGCATCGCGGCCGGATTGCCGCCCTTGTACTTGATCAGGAAGTACTGATCGTCGGCGCCGCCCAGCAGCGCATCGGTCTTCTTCTCGAGCACGGTGACGACCTTGGCCGCCGGGTCGACCTGCACCATGGAGATCTTCGTGCAATCGACGTTGTTCGCCTTGCACACCGCCTGCAGCAGTTGTCCGAGCGGATCGCCCGCGGTCACCGCAACCTTCTTCCCTTCGAGGTCCTTGGGCGTCTTGATGCCGGTCTCGGACAGCGATACCACCGAAAAACCGGTCGTGTTCAACAGCGACATCACGCTCTTGACATCGGCACCCTTCGACGCAGTCAGCACCACCGACGACGAATCCGCGAGTCCGAACGTATCCGAGCCTGCCGCGACCACCTGCACCGTGTTGGCCGAGCCGCGGCCTTCGTTGATCGTGAGATCGATGCCTTCGGCGGCGTAGTACCCCTTGTCCTTGCCGTAGTAGAACGGCACGTGCAGTCCGCCCAGGTACCAGTTCAACCGCAGCGATACCTTGTCCTGCGCAACGGCGAGCGACGAAGCACCGAGTGCAGCAGCGGCGGCGCACAGCGCCGCGAGTCGTGCAAGCTTCATGGTTTCCTCCTCGTTGATTAGAACCTATCTCAAAACTAGCTGCGCGACCCGATTGCTTTGGCGTGTCCTCGCTCGCCCCTCGCTGTACGTCCATTTACTATCTCGGGGCTCGCTGCGGGCCTGCGCGCACTCGGGCCGCTCGCGGGAATTTTGAGATAGGTTCCACACCCGCGTCTGCGGCGGGTTCGTCGAATTACAGTGTCGCATCCTTGGCGGTGGCCTGCTGCGAAACATGCCAGGGGATCGCCAGGCGCTCGACGATCTCCACTGCGTAGTACACGACGAGCCCGATCAGCGACAGGATCACGATTGTCGCGAACACCATCGGCGTGTCAAGCTGGCCGTTGTATTGCAGCAGCAAGTAGCCCAATCCCTTGTCCGACGCGACGAATTCGGCCACCACCGCCGCGGTGGCCGCCAGCGCGGCCCCGACCTTGAGGCCGGTGAAAATATGCGGGAGCGCCTGCGGCAGCCGGATCTTGAAGAACATCCTGATGCCGCTCGCGCCGGTCGTGCGCGCGAAGTCCATCACGTCGCGGTCCGCGCTCTTGAAGCCTGCGATGCTCGACACCACGATCGGAAAGAACGACAGCAGGAACACCAGCAGCAATTTCGGCGTGAAGCCGAATCCGAACCAGATGATGAACAGCGGCGCGATCGCGATCTTGGGAATGATCTGCAGGAACACCACCACCGGATAGACGGCCTGCTCCATAAAGCGCGAGTAGGCGACCGCGAGCGCCAGCGGGATGCTGACGACGACGGCAAGCGCATAGCCGGCGAGAATTTCCTGCGTCGTGACCCACGCGCCACCGGCGACGATGTCGTGCCGCTTCCAGAATTCGGTCCATACCTTCGATGGCGGCGGGAGCAGATATTCCTTGACGCCGGTCAGGTGGACCGCGAGCTCCCAGACGACGAACAGCAGCACGAAGATCGCCAGCGCGCCGCCGCGTTTGCCGAACCAGCCGGCAAGCGCATTGGCGCGATCGCCCGCGCGCGCTACCGCCATGGCGGCGGCGGTTCGGGCAAATTCCAGGTGCCGTATTCCGCGGGCTCGTTGATTTCGATGACCTCGAGGTCGTCCGAGCGCGCGATGACGTTGTGCGGCACGCCCGCCGGCTGCGACAAGCCGTCGCCCGCGCGCAGCGTGACGTCGCCTTCGACGTGGGCGAACCGGAACGTGAGCCAGCCGCGCAGCACATAGACATAGTGCGCGGTCATGTCGTGCCAATGCCAGCCGGTGGGCGCGTCCATCGGCAGCAGTGCGCGAATGTGCTTGACGCCCAGCCGTCCGCCGGTGGCAGCGGCCAGACCCAGATCGCGGTATTCCGAATCGGCGCGCAATCCCTCACGATTCCACTGCGCATCGGCAGCGCTCATTCGCGCGAACGCCGTCAGCGATTCGGCCAGCGTTCGCGGCCCGTCGTAGCGCGGAGGAGCGTCATTGGACATGGTGTTTCGACTCTACGCGACGGTCTTGCCTACGGCAAGTGAGACAGTGAGGAGGCGAGGAGGTGAGAAAGTAAGAATCGCAGCGCCGGCGGTTCGCGTAAGACGTACGTTCTTGCCCCATTAGTATTCAACAGGGATCGGATCCAGCGATCGCCACAGATACCACGTGGCGACGCTGCGATAGGGCGACCAGCGGGCGCCGAAGGCGCGCAACTCGGTGAGCGGCATGCGCTCGCCTTCGCGATAGTGGGCGGCGACCGCCTTCTGCACGCCGATGTCGTCCACCGGAAAAATGTCGGGACGAAGCTCATGAAAGATGAGGAACATCTCGGCGGTCCAGCGGCCGATGCCCTTGACGTCGACCAGGCGCTCGATCAACGGCTCGTCGGGGAGCGCGGGCCATTCGTGCGGATTGAGCGCACCGGAAACGAAATGGCGCGCGAGGTCGCGCAGGTAGAGCGCCTTGCGCTCCGACAGCCCGACGCGCCGCAGCGTCGGCATTCGGGCGCGGCCGACGCGAGCGGGATCGAGGGTGACCGGATCGCCTCCACCGCCGGTGGCGACGACGAAGCGATTCCAGATCGACTGCGCGGCTTTGACCGAAATCTGCTGGCCGACAATTGCGCGCGCCAGCGTCGTGAACGGATCGCCGCGCCGCACGAGATGGATGCCGGGATACGCGGCGATCAATCGCTGCAATACCGGATCGCTGGCGGACAGCGCCTTCGTTGCCGCGTCCCAGTACGGGGGCTTCATGCGGGGAGACAGGCTGTGTGGCGTGAGATTGCTCGAAAATGGTACATTAGCAGGATTTGGTTTTTGGGCGGTTGCAGTGGGAAATATCGTGGGCAACGTCGTGGGCGCAGTATCGGAAAACCGGGCGTGACGGCGTCACGCACCCGCGGCATCGCAATGCGGGGAGTTTCCGTCCTCGCGGCGCTGGCATCGCTGGCGCTGGCAGCCTCTGCGCTTGCCGCTGCCGACCCGAACAAGGTCTTGCGGCTCTCGTTCGAAGTGGCGGAGATCGGGTTCGATCCGGTGCGGATCTCCGACGGCAACTCTGCCACCATCAACGAAGCGATCTTCGAGCGCTTGCTGACCTACGACTACCTCGCGCGGCCGGCCAAGCTCGTGCCGATGACGGTTGAGTCGATGCCCGAGGTAAGCGACGACGGCAGGACTTACACGTTCCGGCTGCGCAAGGGGATCTACTTCACGCCCGACCCCGCGTTCAAGGGTGTGGCGCGCGAGCTCGTCGCACAGGACTTCGTGTACTCCTTCATGCGCTTCTTCGATCCGAAGTATCGCGCGCCGTACGCGTTCCTGCTCGAAGGCAAGATCAAGGGCCTCGATGCGCTTGCAGAGGCCGCGAAGAAGTCGGGCAGGTTCGACTACGACGCGAAGCTGCCCGATCTCGAGGCCGTCGATCGCTATACGCTGCGGATCCGCCTCGCGCGGACCGACTTCAATTTTCCCTACATCGCCGCGCACACATCGTTCGGCGCCGTCGCTCGCGAAGTGATCGAGGCGTACGGCAACGAGACCGACGCGCATCCGGTCGGTACCGGCGCCTACATGCTGAAGGAATGGAAGCGCGCGTCGCTGATCGTCCTGGTCGCCAATCCCGGCTATCGCGGCTTCACGTGGGATTTCAAGGGCAATCCCGGCGACAAGTGGGACGAGACGCTCATCGCTGCGATGAGGGGCAAGACGATGCCGCAGATCGGCCGCGTCGAGATTTCGATCATCGTCGAGTTCCAGACGCAATGGCTGTCGTTCCGGCAGAAGCAGGCCGATATTCTCAATCTGCCGTCCGCGTTTCGCACCGAGGCGTTCGAGCCCGACGACACGCTCAAGCCTGCGCTGATCGACGAGCTGGTTTCGGTGTACAAGTTCATCGATGCGGAAATCATCTACGCCTTTTTCAATATTCGCGATCCGGTGGTCGGCGGCTTCTCGAAAGAAAAGATCGCGCTGCGCCGCGCAATGATCCTGGGGTACAAGCTCGACGAGGACATCAATGTCATTCGTCGAAGCATGGCGGTGGCGGCGGAGATGCCGGTACCGGAAGGCGTCGTCGGCCACGATCCGAGGTACCGATCGCTCAACCAGCGCGATCCGGAGCTGGCCAACCGGTTGCTCGACCGTTTCGGGTACAAGAAAGGGCCGGACGGCTATCGCCGCACGCCCGACGGCAAGCCGCTCGTGGTTCGCTACGCGAGCAGCGGCAGCGTCGTCGACCGCGAGCACAACGAATTGTGGAAGAAGTCGATGAACGCAATCGGCATCCACATGGAGTTCGACGTGGCGCCGTTCGGCGACAACCTGCGCGCGGCGAAGGCATGCCGGCTCATGATGTGGGAATCATCGTGGGGCGCCGATTACCCGGACGGCGACAATTTCATGCAATTGCTCTATGGCCCGAATACCGGCCAGAGCAACAACGGCTGCTACGAATCGAAGACCTTCGACGCGTTTTACGAACGCTCGCGGGACATGCCCGATTCGCCCGAGCGCAACCGGCTGTTCCTCGAGATGTCGCGGCAGATGGAAGTGGACGGCGCGTGGAGCCTGCATCTGTCACGCGAGCGCCGATGGCTGATCCGCCCGTGGGTGCGCGGCTTCAAACGGCATCCCATCCTCCATGCCGAGTACCAGTACATGGATATCCAGCCATAGAGATGCGCATGAGCTCTTCGGCCTTTCGACGCGTTGTTTCGTTCGCAGCGGCATGCCTGCTGCTCTGCAGCGCTTCGGCGTTTGCCGCCGCCGACCCGAGAAAGGTCGTACGCGACGTGTTCCCGGTCGCGGAGACAGGCTTCGATCCTGCGGCGATGCACGATCTGTATTCGGCGAGCATCATCCGTGCGATCTTCGAGACGCTCTATACGTACGACTATCTGGCGCGGCCCTCGAAGATCGTGCCGCAGACTGCCGACGGGATGCCACAGATCACCGACGACGGCAGGACCTATACGGTGAAATTGCAGCGCGGCATCTACTTCGCGTCCGATCCCGTGTTCGGCGGCAGGAAGCGCGAGCTCACCGCCGATGATGTCGTCTATTCGTACAAGCGGATTGCCGATCCCAGGTTGAAGTCGCCCTGGGTGTTCCTGCTCGAGGGCAAGTTCGTGGGACTCGACGAGGAAATCGCCGCGGCGAAGAAATCGGGCCGGTTCAACTACGACAAGACGATTCCCGGCATGGAAGCCGTCGACCGTTACACCGTGCGGTTTCGCTTGAAGGAGACCGACTACAACCTGCCCTACGTGATGGCGCACGAAACGACGGCGCTTGTCGCTCGCGAGGTCGTGGAAAAATACGGCGAGTCCGATGGCCGCACGATGGGCAACCCGGTAGGCACGGGTCCGTACAAGCTCGGCCAGTGGGTGCGCAGCTCGAAGATCGTGCTCGAGGCCAATCCCGGGTATCGCGGCTTCACCTGGGATTTCAAGGCGCAGCAGCCGGGTGACGACAAGCTCGTCGCGCAAATGAAGGGCAAGAAGATGCCGCAGGTCGGGCGCGTCGAGGTCTACATCATGGAGGAGGACCAGTCGCGCTGGCTCGCATTCCAGAACGGCGAGCTCGACATCATGAACATGGAAGGGCCGATGGCGCCCAACGCGATCCAGGACGGCAAGATCAAGCCGGAGCTCGCCGCCAAGGGCGTCCGGCTCGACCGGATCATCGATCCCGAGATCCGCTACATTTACTGGAACATGCTGGACCCCACTGTCGGCGGTCTCGCCAGGGAGAAGATCGCGTTGCGGCGCGCACTGGCGATGTCCTACGACGTCGAGGCCGAGATCAGGGTCGTGCGCAACGGCCAGGCGGTCGAGGCGAACTATCCGATCCCGCCGGGTATCGTCGGCCACGTCCCGGACTGGAAGAGCACGCTCAAGTATGATCCGGCCGCGGCCAACGCATTGCTCGACAAGTTCGGGTACAAGAGAGGCCCGGACGGTTGGCGCACGTTGCCCGATGGCAAGCCGCTGGTCGTACCCTTTGCGTCGCGGCCCGACACCCTGGACAGGTATCAGGATGAAATGTTGAAGCGCTCGTTCGACGGCATCGGCGTCAGGCTGGCCGTGCAGAAGGACAAATTCCCGGAGCTCTTGAAGCTCGAAAAGCGGTGCAAGCTCGCGAGCCGGGCGGCGGCGTGGATTGCGGATTACCCGGACGGCGACAATTTCATGCAGCTCTTCTACGGGCCGAACTCGTATCAAAGCAACAATGGATGCTGGACGATCCCGGAGTACGACGCCCTCTATCGCAAATCGATCAAGATGCCGGCGGGTCCGGAACGGGACAGGCTCTATCAGGAGATGACGCGCATACTGGAAGGCTACTCGACGCACCGGCTGACGGTCAGCCGCTATCGCAACCAGCTGGTGCAGCCACGGATTGAGGGCTACCGCAAGCATCCGATCCTGCCGTCGGCGTGGCAATACCTGGATGTCGCAACCAGTTCGAATTAGTTGGAGGAGAGAGGCCGCGAAGACCGGCGACCCCGGTTGACGAAGGTCCTTACGGAGGCAGCAAACCGCACCGCGGCCGGTCGCAAACTGCGACCGGCCGCGGGCACTGCGGTGCGCTGTGGCACCAGGAAAGGCGTACGCTGCGTGCGATCCATGCGGCAATGTCCTTTGGAGAATGAACGATGTGGGCTTATGTCATTCGCAGGGTCTGGCAGATGCTCCCGACGATGCTCGGGGTCGTGCTGCTGGTGTTCATCCTGTTCAATCTGTTCGGTGGCGACCCGGCCTATGTGCTCGCCGGCAAGATCTCGAACCCTGAGCAGATCGACAACATCCGGCGCCAGCTCGGCGTCGATCGCCCGTACTACGTGCAGCTCGGGATCTTCCTGCAGCAGATCGTGACCGGCGACTTCGGCGCGTCGTGGAGCACCAACGAAAAAGTCTCGCAGATTCTCGCCACCCGCCTCGGGCCGTCGCTGACGGTGCTGGTGCCGCTGCTCATCATCGAGACGCTCATCGCCGTCGGCCTCGCGCTCGCCGTCGCCTATGTGCGCGGCTCGCTGACCGACCGCATGGTGATGATCGTGTGCACCGTCGGGCTGTCGATCTCGATTCTGGTCTACATCATCGTTTTCCAGTACGTGCTTGCGTACAAGCTCGGCTGGTTCCCAGTCCAGGGCTGGGGCAACGACTTCACGGAAAACCTGGTCAAGTACGCGTCGCTGCCGATCCTCATCGGACTGGTCGTCGGCATTGCGCCCAATCTGCGGCTGTACCGGACGTTCGTCCTCGACGAGATCAACCAGGATTACGTGCGCACCGCGCGTGCCAAGGGCGTGGGCGAAAACCGCATCATGTGGGTGCACGTGCTGCGCAATGCATCGATCCCGATCATCACGCACGTGATGGCGGCGCTGCCCGGCCTGCTGATCGGCGCGTTCCTCATCGAGCGGTTCTTCTCGATCCCCGGCATCGGCCGCGAAGTCATCCTCGCCGTCGAGCGCTCGGACTTTCCCGTCATCAAGGCGCTCACCGTCTACGTCGCCATCGCGACGATGCTGGCCAACCTCGCAGCCGATCTCATGTACAAGGCGGTCGACCCGCGTGTCCAGTTGAAATGAGCGAGACGACGATGAACGATCTCACGATCAAGACGCAGTTGCCCGCGCGGCGCGAAATCCCGCACACGGTTTCACCCGGCCTGTGGACGCTCGCCTGGCGGCGCCTGAAAACCGACAGCATCGCGATGGTGTCGCTGGCCATCGTTGCCGCGTTCATCCTGCTGATGGTGTTGTCAGGCCTCGGCGTCGTCGCCAAGGACTGGGCGCGTGAAATCGGCATCAACTACGCGCCGCCGACCTTCCTGGGTCCCGACGCGGTGCCCGGATCGCCCGAGGTCACCAACAAGGTCGAGGCGCCCGCCGTGCCCTCCGGCCCCACGCCCGGCAGCGCCTTCAACTCGACGGTCGTCGATCCGATCGGCGATGTCATTGCCGAGCTCAAGGGCGGCGGCGCCAGGCCAGCGCCCGGTGCGTCGCCAGGGACGGAAAGCAAGTTCGTCGATCCCCTTGGCGATGTCATGAAGGAAATCGAGTCGCAGAGGGCCGCGCCTGTCACGGACGGCAAATCCGTCGACCCGCTGGCCGACGTCATGAAGGACATCCAGGCGGGCAAGGAGGCGAAAGGTTCCGCTGCCGCCGCCGACGATCGCCGCGCGACGCTGCCGTTCGGCGCCGACAAGTGGGGCCGCGACGTGATCGCGAAAACGATCAAGGGATCGGAGACGTCGATCTTCGTGGGCCTTGCGGCCGCCCTCGTCGCCTCGCTGATCGGCTCGGTGCTGGGCGCGTTCGCCGGCTACTACGGCCGCTGGGTCGACGATGCGCTCAACTGGTTCTACAGCGTGTTCAGCTCCATCCCCTATCTGCTGCTCATCCTCGCCGTGGCCGCGGTGCTGCAGCACAAGGGCACGATGACGATCGTGCTCATCCTGGGCCTCACCGGCTGGACCGGCATGTTCCGGTTGATCCGCGCGGAATACCTGAAGCACAAGGGGCGCGAGTACGTGCAGGCCGCCGACGCGATCGGTGCCTCGAATGCGCGGCGGATGTTCAAGCACATCTTCCCCAACGTGTCGCACGTCGTGCTGGTGCAGATGTCGATCCTCGTCGTCGCCTTCATCAAGTCCGAGGTGATCCTTTCGTTCCTGGGGTTCGGCGTGCCGGTCGACGTGGTGTCGTGGGGCTCGATGCTGAACGAGGCGCAGAACGAGCTGCTGCTGGGCAAGTGGTGGCAGCTCGTCGCGGCCGGCGGCACGATGGCCGTCCTCGTGACCGCGTTCTCGCTCTTTACCGATGCGCTGCGCGACGCGCTCGATCCGAAACTCAAAGGCAAGGCGGGACATTGAACACCATGGACGCGAATCAGAGCTCCTTCGATCCGCTGGTCCGTGTGCGCGACCTTCGGGTTTCCTTTCGCCTCGACAAGCACACCACGTTCGAGGCGGTCAAAGGCATCTCCTTCGACATTCCGCGCAACACGACGGTCGCGCTGGTCGGCGAATCGGGTTCGGGCAAGTCGGTGACGTCGCTCGCGATGCTCGGCCTGCTTCCGCCCGAGAATTCGATCGTCGATCCGAAGAGCCAGATCATGTACGGCGGGCGCAATCTCGCCAGCCTTTCGCCGGACGCGCTGCGCGACGTGCGCGGCGCCGAGATCGCGATGATCTTCCAGGAGCCGATGACGTCGCTCAATCCGGTGTTCACCGTCGGCTTCCAGATCGAGGAGGTCCTGCGGCTGCACATGGGGTTGACCGGCGCGAAGGCGCGTGCGCGGGCGATTGCCGCGCTCACCGAAGTGGGCATTCCCGATCCGGCGCGGCGCATCGACATGTTTCCATCGCAGATGTCCGGTGGCCAGCAGCAGCGGGTGATGATCGCGATGGCCATCGCGTGCGAGCCCAAGCTGCTGATCGCCGACGAGCCGACCACCGCGCTCGACGTCACGATCCAGAAGCAGATTCTCGACCTCATTGCGCAATTGCAGAAAAAGCACCAGATGTCGGTGCTGTTCATCACGCACGATCTCGCCGTCGTCGGCGAAATCGCGGATACGGTCATCGTGATGCGCAACGGCGAAATTCGCGAGCAGGGCCCGGCGAAGCAGATCTTTGAAAATCCGCGCGACACGTATACCAAGGCGCTGCTCAAGTGCCGGCCGCAGCTCGACCGCCGGCCGGCGCGTCTCCCCGTCATCGACGACTTCATGAATGGCGATGGTCCCGGCGTGATCCCCGAGCGGAAGCGCGGCGTGAATCCCGGTGACCCGATCGTCCTCAAGGTGCGCAACCTGGGCAAGAGCTTCTATGCGCGCGAGGGCATTTTCGGCAAGCGCGAATTCAAGGCGGTCAAGGACGTGTCGTTCGATTTGCCGAAGGGAAAGACGATGGGGCTCGTCGGCGAATCCGGGTCGGGCAAGACGACGGTCGGACTGACGCTGATGCGCCTGCACGAAGCGACGACCGGGGAAGCGCTGTTCGAGGGGCGCGACATCCTCGGCATGTCGGCGCGCGAATTCATGTCGTACAAGCGCCGCATCCAGATCATCTTCCAGAATCCGTACGCGTCGCTCAATCCGCGCTTCATCGTCGGGCAGATCCTGACGGAGCCGATGGAAATCCACGGCATCGGGTCGTCGGCGCAGGAGCGCACCGAGCTTGCCTTCGAGCTGCTGCAGAAGGTCGGGCTGCCGGAAGTCTCGTTCTACAAGTACCCGCACGAGTTTTCCGGCGGCCAGCGCCAGCGCATCGCCATCGCGCGCTGCCTCACGCTCAAGCCCGACATCCTCATCTGCGACGAATCGGTGTCAGCGCTCGATGTGTCGGTGCAGGCGCAGGTGCTCAATCTGCTGCAGGACCTGCAGGCGGAGTTCGGTCTTTCCTACATCTTCATCTCCCACGACCTGGCTGTCGTGAAGTACATCTCGGACCAGGTGATGGTGATGAACGAGGGCGAGATCGTCGAGATCGCCAATTCCGACGAGATCTACCGGCATCCGCGCGAGTCCTATACCAAGCGATTGCTGGCTTCGATTCCCAGGGGCTGGCACGGCGAGCACGCGCGCGCGTAGGGTCAGCGACGACTTTCGCAAGCTCGCGCGCGCGTAGGGTCTGCGACGACTTTCGCAATCCGTTTGGAGCGATCAAATTTTCGCCGTGAAAGTCGTCTCTGACCCTACGGCGATCCGGAGTAAGGAGCCGAAAGTCGCCTCTGACCCGAACCCGCAGCGGGCGCTCGCCCGCTACCGCGAGCACGCGGCCGGTTACGACGCGTCTGCACTGCGGACACTGCCGCTGCGTTACCGGACGATCTGGAATCTGTCGCTCGCGCCCGGCGACGCCGTGCTCGATGTCGCGTGCGGAACGGGGCTGTCGTTTGCCCTGATCGAGGAAGCGGTCGGCCCGTCGGGCCGGCTGGTCGGCGTTGAGCTGTCGCCCGAAATGGCGGCTCGCGGGCAGGCACGGATCGAACGCGCCGGATGGACCAACGCCGAGCTGCTGGTCGCAAGCATGGACGATGCCGATCTCGCCCCGCCCCGCGGTCCATTCGACGCCGTCGCGTTCAATTTCACGCACGACGTCCTGCAGTCGGACGCGGCGCTCGCGAACATCATGAAAGCGTGCAAGCCAGGGGCGCGCGTCGCGGTCGCTGGTTCGAAGCTGTTGCCATGGTATCTGGCGCCGTTCAATGCGTACGTGCGCTGGAACAACGCGCCGTACCTGACGACCCAGCGGGGACTGCGCAAGCCATGGGGACGGCTCGAACGCTACGTGCCGGATCTTGCGATCACCCCAGCGTTCTTCGGCGCGTGCTATCTCGCGAAGGGAATCTATCGGGGGGCGAGGGGCGAGGGGTGACGGACGAGGGAGCAACTCGACGTGCCCGCGCCAGACTGAATCGGTTGAGAGCGGACTTCGGAAAAAAGCTGGCTTCGCAGCTATCCTCCGTCCCCCGCTCCTCGCCCCTCCTACCTCACAACGTAAACGCCATCTCCGACACCAGCGCGCCGGGCAAGCGCACGCTCGCCAGCTGCCGCGACTGGTATGTGCCGGCGTCGAGAATGAATTCCGTCTCGGTTGTCAGCGCCTCGAGGCTCGTGCCCAGCATCCGGTACACCGTGTCGTCGAAGCGCAGCACGTCGACCGGCGCCACGACCTTGCCGTTCTCGACCCAGAATGTCGCGAAGCGCGTCATCCCCGTGATCCTGCATGCGGGCCGATCGGAGTAGTTGAGGTACCAGAGATTGCCGACGGCAAGACCGGTGTCGAGCGCGGCAAGCGCGTCGTCGGACGCCAGCGTTCCGCCGGCCATCGCCAGTGACTCCGGCATCTCGGCGCCGTTCGCGCCATTCTCGGCGAGATCGAATTCGCGCGCAGTGCGCGGGCTGACCAGCGACCCGACGAGCTCACCACCCGCGACGAGCGGCACGCGCGACGGCCGTGCGAAGCCCTCCGCCTGAAACGCGGGCGCGACACCGCCTTCGGTATCTTCGGTCAGCGTGACGCGATCGTCGAGAGACTCGCCGTTTTGCATCCTGGCGAGCGCGCTTTGCTTGGTCGCGAGCGCGCGTCCCGAAAAGCCGCCCCAGCACAGCAGCGCGGCAATCTCCTCCATCGCCGACGGCGCGAGGTACGCGCGATACTTGCCAGGCGCCAGCGTGCGCGGCGGCCGGCTGATCAGCGCCAGTCGCTCGCGCGCCTGCGCCATCTTGTGCTCGAACGCGGTGGCGTCCCACGCGAAACCGGCGTGCCCCGTCTTCACCGCCTTGTCGGCGCGGTGATAGAGGCTCCACTGCAGGTTGAACGTGTTGGTCGCATGCCAGTTGCGCTGGCCTTCCGAATTGGCGAACCCGCGCCACACCGGTCCGGCGGCGTAGATGCCGACCAGGTCGAGCCCGCCGGCCGCCGCGAGCACTTCGTCGATCACGACCTCCGACGGTGGAAGCGACGTGTCGCGCACGTTGCGGCTCGAACGGACCTCGGTCGGAAGCAGCAGCAGCGGATCGTCGGCCAGCTCGGGCAGCACGGCGCGCAGCCCGGCGACCGCATCGCGCACGGCACTTGCGTCGGCGCCAAGGTCACCGGTGAGCGATAGCGAATGCTCGCCATGCCGCGCGTCGCGGATCAGCCGCAACGTCAGGTAACGCTGCGCGACGGTGCCGGGCTGGCGCACCTTGCCGCGGTTCATCCGGACGAAGTCGGTCTCTTCGGCGTCGAGCGATGCGGTGAAGCGCTCGCCGGCCTGCAGCGCGTTCTGGACGATCGCCGCGAGCGATTGAAAATAGTCTTCCATGTTCACTTCAGGCTTCCCCGCCAAACACATCGACGTCCGTGAACACGCACGCCGGCGACGCGTGCCCGACGCGGATCACCTGCGACGGCTCGCCCTTGCCGCAATACGGCGTGCCGAGGACCTGCAGCGTGTCGGCGTTGCCGACGCGCGCAAGATTGCGCCAGAAGCTGGCCGAGATGCCGCGATAGTTGGGATTCTTGACCACGTGCTTCAGTTGACCGTTCTCGATCATGCGCCCGCGCTCGCAGCCGAACTGGAACTTGTTGCGGGAATCGTCGATCGACCACGAGCAGTTGGTTTCCATCAGCACGCCGTGCTCGATGCCCGCGACGAGGTCGGCGAACGACGCGTCGCCCGGCTCCAGGTTGAGATTGGCCATGCGGTCGATCGGCGGGCGATTCCAGTTGTCTGCGCGCGAGTTGGCGACGCCGGGCAATTCGGCGCGCGCCTGCGAGATCGCGCCGCCCAGCGGCCGCTCCAGGATGCCGTTGCGGATGACGTGGACTTTCTCGGCGCGCGTGCCGTCATCGTCGAACGCGTAGCTCGCAAGCTCTTCCGGCCGCGTCGGATCGAACGTGATGTTGAGCAGGTCGGACCCGTAGCGATAGACGCCGAACATGTCTGCCGTGACGAAGCTCGTGCCCGCGAAATTGCGCTCGTCGCCCAGGATGCGGTCGAGCTCGAGCGGGTGGCCGATCGACTCGTGGATCTGGAGAATCATCTGGTCCGGCGCCAGCAGCACGTCCATCGTGCCGCTCGGGCAGTTGGGCGCGGCAAGCAACTCGAGCGCGTCTTCGGCGATCTTGCGTCCGGCGCCGACGAAGCCGAACCGGGCGAGAATCTCGAGACCCCCCTGCTGGCAAATCCCGCGATAGCCGTTGAGCGACCGGTTCTGCGTCACGCCATCCGCGTGCGCGGTCACCGACAGTCCCGGCAACAGGAAGCGGTAGCGCTGGATGACGTCGCCGCCGGCGCTCGTCACCAGCCGGTGTGTGGCAGTGCGCACTTCGACGCCGGCTTCCCAATCGACGATCCGCGGGTCGCAGCCGGCTGCGTTCGATTCCTCGTGCAGCAGGTCATACCATTCGCGGCGCGACGGGAAACGATCGGAGAACGAGGGAGACGCGAACTCGCCGCGCGGTGCCGCATAGGGCAGCGCCCGGGTGTCGACCAGGGCGAGCCTCGCGGTGGCGCGCGCCCAGTGCGCGGCGCGTTCCAGCGCGGAAGCAAGGCCCGCGGCCGACGTGTCGCTGGTCGCCGCGTAGCCGTAACCGCCATCGACATACACGGTGGCCATGACGCCGCGATCGGTGGACGCGACATAAGGCATCGCGACGTTCTTGCGCACTGCGTAACTTTCGCAGCGTTCGTCGACAAAGCGCAGCGACCAGAAGTCGGCGCGAACGTCGAAGGAGGGAAGGGGGCCGTCGGGCATCCGGGATCAGTCGTCGGGAATCAGGAATCAGAAGGGCCGGCATGGCCGGCCCTGCAATTGCCGCATCGCGGCGCAGTCTGGATTATCGCCTATCGGCGAGGGCCTCGATAGACGGCGCGCTCGTGCGTCCGCTCAAGGCGCTGGATCCTGACCGAACCGTGCCAGGGCGTCGCCCGTCACCCGCACAATCCGCCAATCCGGCAGGAGCGTGGCGCCCATTCGTTCGTAGAACCTTATCGCCGGCGCGTTCCAGTCGAGAACGGACCATTCGAAGCGCCCGCAGCCGCGGCTGCGCGCCACTTCGGCCAGTTGCGCGAGCAGCCGGCGCCCGAGGCCTCTGCCCCGGAACTGCGGATAGACGAACAGGTCCTCGAGCCACAGGCCGCGCCGGCCCAGAAACGTAGAGAAAGTGTGGAAAAACAGCGCAAAGCCGGCCGCCGCCCCGTTTTCCCCGGACTCCCGGGCAATCAGCGCCTCGACACCTGCGCCTTCGCCGAATAACGCCACGGACAGCCCCTGCTCATCCACAACGACGAGGTGGGCGAGCTTTTCATACTCCGCCAGCCCGCGGATCATCTGCAGCAACGCCGGGATATCCGCAGGCGTTGCAAACCGAACTGCATAGTCATCGGTAACCATGGACGCCGCCGTTGCCTAAAGCCGAATTGTGTTCTTTTCGCCGATACGCCCCGACGGGACGACTGGCCCGACGATCACATTAGCGATGCAGGACGAACACGTCCGCATCGGGGGCGGACGGCTCGCCAACGCGGGCCAAACGCAAGACCCGAGGGTGTGTTGCGCTGCAATATCAGACATGACGTCCAAGTCGGAACTCCGGCAAATCATGGGCTTGTACGAAAGATGCCCGCATGTTTGGCGAAATTGCAACAAATCGGGGCAGGCCATTGTAACAATCGCAACCTTTCGTTGCTCGCGAAAACGCGCGTGACGTAAAGTTGCAATGTGTGCCGGAGGGCGGACGGACTGTCCGTTCGGGGGGCATTAACCATTTCTGGGGGTTTTACATGAAATTTCAGCGGAAGAAAGTCGCGACCGCGCTTGGGGTAGGCGGATTTGCACTGCTCGCTGCCGGATCCGTATGGGCACAGGACATCAAAGTAAATGTGACCGGCACCAACATCAAGCGGATCGATACGGAAACCGCGGCGCCGATCGAAACGATCACGCGGGAAGATATCCAGGCGTCGGGTCTGCAGACCATCTCCGACGTCGTCCGCCAGATCACCGCCAACAACAATGGGCAGATCGGCGCCGCATTCACCAACGGCTTCTCCGCGTCCGGCTCCGGCGTTTCGCTGCGCGGCCTCGGCCCGAACAACACCCTCGTTCTCGTCAACGGTCGCCGTATGGCGAACTTCGGCCTGGCCGATGACGGCCACGCGTCGTATGTGGACATCCAGCAAATCCCGTTCGACGCGGTCGAGCGCATCGAAGTGCTGAAGGACGGCGCCTCCGCGATCTATGGTTCGGATGCCGTCGCGGGCGTGGTCAACATCATCCTGCGCCAGCAATTCACCGGCGTCACCGTGACCGGCACCGGCGGCACCAACTACAACGGCGAAGGCAATCAATACAAGGCGGCCATCACGGCGGGCATCGGCGACCTGACCAAGGACCGGTACAACGCCTACATCACGTTCGACTACCAGAAGCAGGAAGCCTTCCCGATGAACAAGGGGAAGGATTACGTCGGGACCAACAACCTGACGTTCATGGGACTGGCGGATCAGCGTGCCGGCCAGCCCGCGTTGGGGTTCGGCACAGGAAGCCTCAATGGCGTCGTGCGAACAGTGAACCCGGTGACGGGAGCGTTGGTCGGCGGCGGCCCGTATTCGTCGCTGCCCCTGACCGCCTGCGACCCGTCGAACATTGTCAACGGCTTCTGCCGCTACGATGTCAAGGACTTCCTCGACATCATGCCGCAGGTCGAGCGCTTCAACGTGTTCGCCCGCGGCAGCTACAACTTCACGGACACCATCCAGGGCTACACCGAGCTTTCCTATTTCGACGTCAAGACGCACACGCGCAACACGCCGACGTCCGCACGGAATACCTGGTTCAACCCGCAGACCCTCTCGCTGCAGGATTCGACGGCCATCTTCCTGCCGGTTGGGCACCCGGACAACCCGTTCAACGCCCAGAACCTGGGTGCGCGGCTCTATTACACCGATGCCTCCCTCGGCGGCCGCGACGCCGACTACGACACGGCAACGCAGCGATACCTCGCCGGCGTCAAGGGCACGAACTACAGCTGGGACTGGGACGTGGCGGGGCTTTACATCAAGACCGACACCGATGCAACCCGGTTCGGCTTCATGAGCTATGACCGGTTTCAGCAGGGGCTCGCGGGCACCAGCCCCTTTGGCTACTACCGCGTTGGCTCGGCATCATCCGGTTTGAACAGTGCCGATTTCCGGAGCTACCTCGCGCCGCCACGCTCGTGGACGATCACTTCCGAGAATACGATCTTCGACGCCAAGGCGTCGCGCGATCTCTACAAGCTCGAGGGCGGCCAGCTCGCTCTTGCGGTCGGATATGAATTCCGCAAGGAGGAGGTCAACAACCCGGGGACGCCGGGCACCGACACGGGCAACGTGATGGGTCTTGGTTACTCCGCCGCTTTCGGCAGCCGCAACGTCAACGCGATCTTCGCCGAATTGTACGCGCCGGTCCTCAAGAACCTCGAGCTGACGGCCGCCGTTCGCTTCGACGATTACTCCGACGTCGGCAACACGACCAACCCGAAGATCGGCGTCAAATGGACCGTCGTGCCGCAACTGGTGCTGCGTGGCACGTGGGCGACCGCGTTCCGCGCGCCGGGCCTGTACGAGACCAGCACCGCGAATGCGACCGCGGGCTTCGTCACGGCCAGGGACCCGATACGCTGTCCGGTCACCCAAAGTGGAGCGGACTGCAATGCGACGGTGCTGGACATCAATACCGGCAACCCGTTCATCAAGCCCGAGCGGTCCGATACCTGGACGGTCGGCGTGATCTGGGAGCCGGTCCCGGGCCTGTCGGGCACGCTCGATTACTGGAACATCAACACCAAGGACCAGATCACGATCGGCAGTGTCGCGGCGGTTCTGGCTTGCCCGACCTGCTTCCCGGCGGCCACCGTCGGCCGGGATACCAACAACCTGCCGGGCATCCCGAATTCGGGCACGGTCCTCTACGTCTCCACGCCGTTCCAGAATGCCAATACGGTCAAGACCGACGGTATCGACCTCGACGTCGTCTGGAAGCAGAGCCTCAAGGAGTGGGGCACGCTGACCACCGAGCTGCAGTGGACGCACATCATCAACTACAGCCAGACGCTGGCAGGTGTCGAGTACAAGTACGCCGGCACGAGCGGCAACTACGACGTGTCATCGGGTTCGGGTACGCCGGAAGATCGTTTCAACGTGATCATCGGCTGGAACCGGGGTCCGTGGCAGGTGACAGGCACGGTCCGGTACGTGAGCGGCTATGACGAGATCCCGTATCAGGGCGTATCGTCGACCGTCAACGACCCGGATAGCCAATGTCTCGGGCTGCAATATGCGGGGACCAACTGCCGAGTCGCGTCGTTCACCACGCTCGACCTGTCGGCGTCCTACTCGGGCTTCAAGAACTGGCAGATCTTCGGCTCGGTCATCAACGTGTTCAACCGGATCGCGCCCTACGCCCCGGCAGCTGCATACGGGCTCATCAATTACAACTACAACTACGCCTTCTCGGGCGCCACGGGAACCCAGTTCAACCTGGGGGCGCGTTACACGTTCCAATAGCCTTGTGCTGTCGCCCGCGTAGGGCGATATCGAACCCGACATCGGCCGCCAAGGCCGGTGTCGGGCGGCACGCTTAGCAGTCCTAATCCGGCGGCCAACCCGCCGGATATTCATTTCTGGGGTCGCATCTTTGTTGTCGAACCGATATCGAGGAAACACGATGAAGAAGAACTTGGTCGCCATGCTGGTCGCGGCATTCGTGACCGCTGCGCCGGCATGGGCGCAGGACAGGAGTGCCGACGAGGCCGCTATCGCCTCGCTGCGCACTGCGGTGCAGAAGGACAAGCGGGCGTTGGTGGCGTCCACCCTCAACCTGACCGACGCCGAAGCCAAGAAATTCTGGCCGATTTACGATAGTTACCAGCGCGAGTACGACATGCTGAACCGGCGGCTGAATACGGCGCTGGAGATGACGATGGGTACAGTTTGTCCGAATATGACCAAACCAGGGCGATTATCAACCGCTTTCCGTGGTAGACTACGCGAGGAGAGACGCTACTGAAGGAGGTATTTATGAACAAGTCT
>Ga0207675_100000856_pt1 | contig 30350 bp, 30 predicted proteins | sample KBSSwiS42_FD_184305 | JGI IMG/M metagenome (GOLD analysis project Ga0207675, IMG submission 184305) | Switchgrass rhizosphere microbial communities from Kellogg Biological Station, Michigan, USA - KBS Switchgrass S4-2 (SPAdes) (version 2) | ecosystem: Host-associated > Plants > Roots >...
GGAGGGCCAACAAAAGACTCGAGGGTTCGGGGGAAAGGCTCTTGGGAAACGACGCGGCAGCCAAAAAAGACCGCTGGAGCGGGCGAAGGGATTCGAACCCTCGACCCCGACCTTGGCAAGGTCGTGCTCTACCCCTGAGCTACGCCCGCTCTGGCGCTGGCCCGCGCCGGGAGGCGCTGGGCGGGTAAGGCGGCGGCCTCTAGCATCGGTCCCTGAAGCGGGCAAGGCCCAATTCCGCGCATCGGAAAACACTTGGCCTCGCGACTGCAATCACCCACATAGCGCGTGCAATTTCAGGGACCGGAAGGAATCGTACGTGGCCACGCTGGGACTGTCCGCCGCCGAACGCGAAGCCGTCGAGGCCTTTCGCCGCGACGTCGTCGAGCCGTCGATGCACAAGCTGGTGGTGCTCGATTTCTGGGCCGAATGGTGCGGGCCGTGCAAGGCGCTGGCGCCGATGCTCGAGAAGGTCACGGCCGAATATGCCGACAAGGGCGTGCTGCTCTACAAGGTCGACGTCGACAAGAATCAGTTTCTCGCCGGGCAGTTCCAGGTCCGGACGATCCCGACCGTCTATGCCATGTTCCAGGGTCAGCTGGTCGCCGATCTGACTAGTGCGCGGACCGAGGGGCAGCTGCGCCAGATGCTCGACCAGATGCTCAAGCAGCTGCCGGTGCAGGGCGAGGAACAGTCGCTCGCCGCCGAAGTCGAGCCGCTGGTCGAAATGGCCGAACAAGTGCTCGCCGACGGCGACGCCGAGCGCGCGATTTCGATCTTCGACCAGATCGTCGAGATGGCGCCGGAACATGCCGGCGCGCTCGCGGGGCGTATCCGCGCGCTGGTCGCCGCAGGACACACCGACGAAGCCGAAGCGGCGATCGCTGCACTCCCGCTCGAACTGGCGAAGGCGCCCGAAGTCGAACGCGCTAAGTCGGCACTCGCGCTCGCGCGCGACGCAAGGCCCGTCGACGATCTGTCGCGGCTGGCGGCGCATGTCGCGGCCAATCCGCAGGATTATGATGCACGGCTCGAGCTTGCCGGCGGGCAGCTGGCGGCGGGCGACCGCGACGCGGCGGCCGATACGTTGCTCGCGTTGATCGCCGACGATCGCGAATGGAACGATGGCGCCGCGCGCAAACAGCTGCTCAAGCTGTTCGAAGTTACCGGTCTCGAAGATCCCTGGGTCGCGGCGCAACGCCGGAGGCTCTCGGCGATCCTGTTCGGATGACGGTGCGGCTGTCGATCTTTCCTCTGGCGGGGGCACTGCTGTTCCCGCGCATGCACTTGCCCCTGCATATCTTCGAGCCGCGCTATCGTGCGATGGTTGCCGACAGTCTCGCGCGCGACCGGCGGATCGGTATGATCCAGCCGCGCGATGGCGACGAGCCGCCCGCGCTGTTCACGGTCGGCTGCGTCGGGCGGATCGCCGAAGTCGAGGCGTTGCCCGACGGACGCTACGACATCGTGCTCGAAGGGCTATCGCTGTTCCGCGTGGTGCGTGAGCTTCCGGTGTCCACCTTGTTTCGCCAGGTCGAGGCCGAGCTGATCGCCGGCACCGAGGGCGAAATATTGTCGGCGGCGGCGCGCGCTTCGCTCGAGCAGGAATCGCGGCGCTTCGCCGATGTCCATGGCTATGCCGTCGATTGGGAAGCGGTGTCGCGGCTCGACGACGAATCGCTGGTGAACGGCATCGCGCAGATCGCACCGTTCGACCCGGCGTCGAAGCAGGCGCTGCTCGAGGCCCGGCCGCTCGCCGATCGCGCCGAACTGGTCGTCCAGCTGATGCAATTCTACGGCCGCGCCAGCGAGGATGGAGGCACGCTGCAATGAGTCTCGATCCCTGGCTGGTCGCGAAGCTGGTGTGCCCCGCGACCCGGACGCCACTTCGCTACGACGAATCGGCGCAGGAACTGGTGTCCGACCAGGCCGGGCTCGCCTATCCGGTGCGCGACGGCGTGCCGGTGTTGCTGGTCGAAGCGGCGCGGCGGCTCGGTCAAGCCGAGACCTGACCCCAGTCGCTCGCCCTGCGCTCGTCCAAGAGAAGGACAGCGCTTCGGCACGCTCAGCGCAAACGGGTGCGCGGCGTCACTTCTTCCCCGCCACGGAATAGGTGATCGCGGCGTTCCGGGTCTTCTGGAACTCGGGCACGGTCATGCCGCGGAAGGCGGCATAGACGTCGATGTTCCCGATGCCGAGCACCGCGGCCATCTTCTCGAGCATGAAGAAGATCACCCCATAGTGGATCATGCCGATCCAATTGCGGCTGCGGATCAGCTCCTTTTCCTCGTCGGTCAGGTCGGATTCGGCGAACAGGCCCTCCTGGTCCTCGACGAAGCGCTTGCGGAAGTCGGGTTCGATCAGCCGGTGGAGAAAATGGTTGATGCGGAAGCCCTTAACGGCGCGCTCGATCGTGAACGGATAGGTCCCCGCGAGTTCCTCGGCGCCGGCCAGCTCTTGCGCCGCGCGCGCGCGCAACGCTTCGTCGCTCTCGGCCGGCGGAGCGTCGTCGCCCAGGTCCTCGAACAGCATCGTCGCAATCGCCGTCATTGACGGCAGGAAATAGCTCTGATGCAGCTGCTTCACCTCGGTGCTGAGCGCGCCGCGCATCAGAAGCCACATCACGACTTCGGCACCTTCCCAGCCGCCGAGCTTCGCGAGATCGACCACCGTCTTGTCGATCAGCGCTTTGGGATCGTTCGCCAGCAGCTCCATGAACTTCGCATCCCATTCGGGATTGTTGAAGCCGCAACCTTCGCCGTGCACCTGGTGCGAAAGCCCGCCGGTGCCGGCGATCGCGACCTTGATGTCCTTGGGATAGCTCTGGATCGCACGGCGGAGCGAGCGGCCGAAATCCCAGAAGCGCTTGGCCGAAGGAATCGGATGCTGGAGCACGCCGCATTGCAGCGGTACCAGCCGCACCGGCCAGCCGCTCGCATCATAGTCGAGCAGCACCGACAGCGGCGAGAACGCACCATGGTCGAGCCCCATGCCCTGCCAATAGGCGAGGTCGAATTCGTTCGCGACCATCACGCGCGCGATATGCTGGGCAAGGTCGGGGTCGCCCTTGATCGGCGGCAGGTCGCGCTGCCCACCGCCTTCGTCGGCCGGCGCATATTCCTCGCCCACGCCCAGCGCGAAATGCGAATAATGGGTGAAGAACGACGTCATATGGTCGTTGTAGACATAGAAGATCACGTCGGGCTTCTGCTCGGCGAGCCATTGCTTGACCGGGCGGAAGCCTTCGAAGATCGGCGCCCACACCGGGTCATCATATTTGTTCGCGTCATGCGCGAAGGCGATGGTCGGCGTGTGCGAGACGGCGAATCCGCCGATGATCTTGGCCATGGGTCCCTCTCCGGTGCCGGGCGGTTGCGCCTGTCCCGTGGATTTCGCACGGAATTCGTAAGCGACGCAAACGAAATTCGGCGTTGCATGCGAGCGGCGACGCTCGTTCGCCGTGCAGTGGAACAACCCCGAGAACCGACGATTGCCGGCTCAGTTGGCGCCGTCGAGCGGGTGCGGATGATCGCCGTGCGGCCCGCCGGCGAAGCTGCCGACGTTGATCGTGCCGAGCTTGCCTTGGAATACCCGCACCGTCGGTGTGCCGTTGCCCGGCAGCTGCACTTCGGCCGCGGGCTTGAACGCGCCACTGCCGTCGCGGTCGGCGAGAATCGAGAACACCGTCTCATAGCCGGTCCGGCTGGTCGCGGTTACCGTGCTGCGCGCGCCATCGGCGTCGTAGCGGATCGTGATCGCACCCTTGGCGCCGGGATCCGCCGCGTTGAGCAGTTGATGATCCTTGCCGGGCGCGAGCGTGAAGCTCGCGGTCTCGCCCGGATGCAGGGTGACGCGCTCGACTGCGGTGCCGGGGCCAGGCAGCCGGTTCTCGGCGTCCTGTGCGCCAGCGATTGCCGGGGCGGCGGTGAGCAGCAATGCCGTGATGAGGCGCATGGTCCTCTCCTGTTCTATCTGGCAGGAGGAACGCGGGAGCGCGGCACCCGGTTGCGAGACCGAACGTGTCAGCCGTTAAGGCAGCACTTCTTGTATTTCTTGCCCGATCCGCATGGACAGGGGTCGTTGCGGCCGATTTTGGGACCGGCTCGATGCGGCATCGCGATTTCCCAATCCTCGGCGATCTCCTCGTCTCCAGGCTCCATCCAATGGTCGGCGAGGGGAGTCGGCAGCCCGTGCTGGCGACGATAAAGCGCCGTGAGAAAGAGCGGAATGAGCGAGGCCGCATCGTCGATCCGGTCCGCGCCGAGACGATCTCGAAACTGCGGTTCCCGAGCGATCACGACGTAGCGGATCAGGCCAAGCGCCGCTTGTCGCAGTACGGGATCCCCGTTGTCCAGCAGCGGATCCCAATCCTTGCCGCTGATCGCCATTGCGCGCGCGAAGCCTTCGATCCAGATTTCCCACATGGGCGAGCCATCGACATCGAATTCGTAAATCGGCTCGTAGGCCAAATTGTCGGCGAGCAAGGCGCCGATCATGCGATCGCGATACGCGAGTATGAGGTCTACCAGGCGGTTCGATCGTGCCGGGTCGTCCGGGATCGCCGGCTGCGAACCACCCCAGACTTCGGGCAACCAGCAATCCTCCGCAATCGGATGGGGCGAAACCAGCAATCCCGCGAGATAGCCGTCGAGCTCTCCGATCAGCATCGACGTGTCACTGTCGGGACAGGCGGAGAGCAGCATGTCGAGCTCGTCGAGATCGAACTCCGGCGGCGAGGCCTCAACGGTCATGGCTTCTTCTCGCGTGGTTTGAGCGGGCGACGGTCGCCCGCGCGAATTCACGCGTCAAGAGCCGCTGGCGGAGCATGGACGCGAGCGATAAGGCGATCGCCGACAGGAGCGATTCATGGTCAGTGACGACGAAGACTATGTCTATGACGAGGCGAGCGGGGAATGGGTGCCGGCCTCGCAGGCAGGCGGTGCGCCCGCGGCCGACGAAGCCGTGGTGGTGCGCGATTCGGTCGGCAATGTGCTCGCCGACGGTGATCAGGTCACGCTGATCAAGGACCTCGTCGTAAAGGGCGCGGGCCAGACGCTCAAGCGTGGCACGCTGATCAAGTCGATCCGGCTGACTGGCGACCCGCAGGAAATCGACTGCAAATACGAAGGCATCAAGGGCCTGGTGCTGCGCGCGGAGTTCGTGCGCAAGCGCTAGCCCCGCTTGCTGCTTTCTGCGCAAAATCCTATAATCTTTGACATGGCCCAGATGAATATCTCGATCCCGGACAAGCTCAAGATCTGGGCGGAGCGGCGTGTCGCCGAGGGGCGCTACAGTAGCACCAGCGACTATGTCCGCGATCTCGTCCGGCGCGACCAAGAGGCCGAGGAGCGCCGTCAACACGAGATCGAACGGCTGCGCGCCGCCTGGGGCGAGGGACTTGCGAGTGGCGAGCCAGCGCCGATGGAGGAGGATTGGGCCGAGCGCGTCGTGGCACGCGGAAAGGCGCGACAGTCCGACGCAGCATGATGCGCGTGCTGATTCGGCCGAAGGCCGACGACGATCTCGAAGAGATCTATGCATGGATCGCGCGCGACGATCCGGCTGCGGCGGAGCGGCATATTCGACGGCTCGTCGCGGCAGCGCTTGGCCTGCGTCATTATCCCGAACGTGGGACGGCGCGGCCAGAGATCGGCGAAGGCGCGCGCAGCCTCGTCGTGGTGCGCTATCTGATTCTGTATCGGATTTGCGAGAACTTCGTGGAAATCGTGCGCTTCATTCATGGTGCACGGGACTTGCGTGATGCGTTGGCAGATTAGATCCGCTGCTCAAGCTCCTCCAGTAAGCTGCACCAGGTCCCAACGGTTCCCGTAAAGGTCGACGAACACCGCGACCTTGCCATAGCCATGTTCGGTCGGTGGCCGCACGAACGCCACCCCGGCGGAAACATAGGCCGCATAATCGCGATCGAAATCGTCGGTCGCGAGGAACAGGAACACGCGTCCGCCCGCCTGGTTGCCAACGGACTCGGCCTGCACGGGCGTCACGGCACGCGCGAGCAGGATCGTGGTCGCGCCCTCCGGCGCGCCGGGCGGGCGGATCGTAACCCAGCGCTTGTCCTGCTCGGGCTGGTAGCTGTCCTCGACCAGCGTGAAGCCGAGCTTGCCGACATAGAAGCCAAGCGCTTCGTCATAGTCGCGGACGATCAGGGCGATGTGAGCGAGGTGGGGCATGCCGCCGCCCTCTATCACGAATGCGGAGCGTGCTGCACGACCGCGCCGCTGGGACGACGATGGGATCGGTGAGTTTCGTGTATGCGGTATGGGCGAAATGCCGGGATGATAGCAAGTGATTAGGACGATGACGCAGCGACTAAGAGGGTATTTCGCTCGACGTATCACCTTGTGATTCAAAGCAACCCACTGTATTTTGGCGACGACTCACAAGTTAACTGCAAAATCGAATCGTGAAATCATTCACGATGCGGGTACGTGAGTCACGTTAGTAAGCGGACGACTCGGGCTGACAACGATTTTGTCAATGAATCAGGTCGGGACCAAACTGGTCTCGGCATCGAGCCCGTGCGTCCTTGGTAACCGAACGCAGGAGCGGATCATGGACATTTTGGCACAACGGGAATTGGGGTTAAGGCTGACGCAGCAACTGGGCGCCGAAGCCACGCGCAGCATCATCGGCAACAGGGATTCCGATTATACCGCGATCTTCACGGCCGCGGCGCGCGAGCTGAAACCGGGGCAACTCGTCGATGCCGTGCTCGAGGGTCCGCCCGAATGGGCCTATTATGCGCTGCGCGATGTGAGCAACCTCAGCACCGAAGATCAGGCGCGACTGGCGGAGCGGGCCGCCGATGATCCGCTGACGGCAGTGAACGCATTGCGCACCGTGCGCGGGCTGGACGCGCACACCGACCTGCTGACCGAGGCCGCGGGCGTGCTCGCCGCTTCGCAAGGCACGATCTCGGGCTTCTATCTGAACAACAAGGGCAGCTATAACTGCGAGTTCACCATGTATTGGGTCGACAACGGCAATATCCAGCCCGCGGCGGGATCGAGTTCCGGGCTGTGGAAATGGAGCCCGAAGCTGATGGTCGGCCAGGACGCGCAAATGGCGTGCACCGAGTTTGCACTCACCGATTCGCCGCTGAACGAAGGCGATACGGTGTGGATGTACATGTGGGTCCAGGCCGGCAAGGACATCGAGTCGCCGCTGCGCTTCACCTATAGTTCGAATACCGCCGACTATGCCTGGTTCACGTCCTCGGGCTGCACGCAGAACGACAGCCTGGCACTCGACAAGGTCGACACACCTCCGGCTACCGTGACCAACAAGGTCGCCGAGCCGGCCTGAAACCGCCCGCTCTCAATCGCTTGCGGCGCGCAGGTTTTCCTTGCGTGCCGCAAGCCGGTGGGGGCCGGAATCAACGCTCGGTCGACGCGTTGCCATGCCCTGCGCGCCTACCGCGCGACGACCTTATTCTGCCGCCGGCAGGTAGATCTCCCCACCCTTCTCCCGAAACTTCTCGCTCATCTGCGCCATGCCCTTCTCGGCATCGCTCGCTGCGAGGAAGCTGTCCGCCGCCTGGTTTTGCTTCGCCGCGAACTCGCGCACTTCGGCGGTGATCTTCATCGAGCAGAATTTCGGTCCGCACATCGAGCAGAAATGCGCGGTCTTGGCGCCTTCGGCCGGCAGCGTCTGGTCGTGATATTGCTCGGCGGTGTCGGGATCGAGCGACAGGTTGAACTGGTCGCGCCAGCGGAATTCGAAGCGCGCGCGGCTGAGCGCATCGTCACGGACCTTGGCGGCGGGATGCCCTTTGGCGAGGTCCGCCGCATGCGCGGCGAGCTTGTAGGTGACGACGCCGACCTTGACGTCGTCGCGGTCGGGGAGCCCGAGATGTTCCTTCGGTGTCACGTAACAGAGCATCGCAGTGCCGAACCAGCCGATCATCGCCGCCCCGATCGCGCTGGTGATATGGTCATATCCCGGCGCGATGTCGGTGGTCAGCGGCCCGAGCGTATAGAAGGGCGCCTCGCCGCACGCTTCGAGCTGCTTGTCCATGTTCGCCTTGATTTTGTGCATCGGCACATGGCCGGGGCCTTCGATCATCACCTGCACATCGTGTTTCCATGCGATCTGGGTGAGTTCGCCGAGCGTCGCCAACTCGGCGAACTGCGCCTCGTCATTGGCGTCGGCGATCGATCCCGGGCGGAGCCCGTCGCCGAGGCTGAACGCGATGTCATACGCCTTCATGACCTCGCAGATCTCGTCGAAGCGCGTGTAGAGGAAGCTCTCCTGATGGTGCGACAGGCACCATTTCGCCATGATCGATCCGCCGCGGCTGACGATTCCGGTGACGCGCTTCGCGGTCATCGGGATATACGGCAGCCGCACGCCGGCGTGGATGGTGAAATAGTCGACGCCCTGCTCAGCCTGCTCGATCAGCGTGTCGCGATAGACTTCCCAGCTCAGGTCCTCGGCGATCCCGCCGACCTTCTCGAGTGCCTGGTAGATCGGCACCGTGCCGATCGGCACGGGCGAATTGCGGATGATCCATTCACGCGTGTCGTGGATGTTGCGCCCGGTCGAGAGGTCCATCACCGTGTCGGCGCCCCAGCGGATCGACCACACCATCTTGTCGACTTCGTTCGCGACGTCGGAGGCGACGGCGCTGTTGCCGATATTGGCGTTGATCTTGACCAGGAAGTTGCGGCCGATCGCCATCGGCTCGCTTTCAGGATGGTTGATGTTGTTCGGAATGATCGCGCGGCCGCGCGCGACTTCGTCACGGACGAATTCGGCCGTGACGTAATCGGGGATCGCGGCGCCGAAATCCTGGCCGTCGCGAGCATATTCGGCAAGTCGCGCGCGCCCGAGATTCTCGCGCTCGGCGACATATTCCATCTCGGGCGTGATGATGCCGCGTCGCGCGTAATGCATCTGGGTGACATTGGCGCCGGCCTTGGCGCGAAGCGGGCGCCGTACGACGTTCGGAAAGGGCTGCACGCCGCCCGAACGATCGGGGCCGAGCTGGCCATTGTCCTCGGGCTTCACGCAGCGCCCGTCATAGGCCTCGACGTCCCCACGGCCGAGGATCCACTCGCGCCGCAGCGCAGGCAGCCCCGCCATGATGTCGATCGTCGCATTGGGATCGGTATAGGGGCCGGAAGTGTCATAGACGCGCACCGGCGGCTCACCCGACGACGGCTCGAGCGCGATCTCGCGCATCGCGACGCGGTGCGGTCCCACATGGATCTTCTTCGATCCGCGGATCGGTCCGGTGGTGACGCCGATCTCGGTGCGTGCGGGTAGGTCGGCCATGGAATGTCGCTCCTCAATCTCGGAGCGAAGCAGCGGGATTCCATGCGGGAAAACCACTCCCTCCCTCCGCCGGTCTCAACCGGATCAGGTTCGGCGGGTCGCAGGCTCCTGCCTGCCTCTCAGACGCGGAAACGGCGTCACCCCGGGGATGCAGCGTTTCTAGGCGTTTGGACGCGCGCGGGAAAGTCTTATTCAAGGATCCGGCTTAGCCATCACATTTCTTCGACATGAGATGCTGGCAAAAGCGTTTAGAACGTATAGGCCAGCCCGACGGCCCCGATCCACTGGTTGCGGTTGCGCACGATTGGGCTTGCCGCGAAATCGCCGAGCAACCGGGTGTAGCTTCCCCCGGCAACCAGCTGGAGCCCTCGAGTGAGGTCGCCGGTCAGCGCGATGTCGACCACGCCGCCGGCGTTCCAGTCCTCCCAACCCTTGCCGGGATCGAACGGCGCAAGCCCGCTCGCCGCCGCGCCCGCCGGCGTGACGCCATAATATCGGCGGGCAAAGCCGCGTCCCGCAAAGTCCGCGGCGCCCGAAACCGAGATGAACAGCTTTCGGCTGAGCGGCGTGGAATAAGTGATGGCAGGCGTGATCACATAGCTTTTGTGAACGCTGCCAATATCATGGACGTATCCGACAGTGAGCGACAGCCTGTCATAGGCGCTCGTGATCAGGCCCTGGTACGCGACACCGGCTTGCGCGCCGGCCTCGATCGCGACCGGCACCTTGCCTAGCGCGGCGACCTGCGGATCGCTCACCTTCCGCGAACGGTTCAGGTTGAGGTTGGCCAGCGGGCCGAGCTGCCAGTCGAATCCCTTCACGCCGCGATTGTCCGGCACCAGGTCGGCCCATCCGCGATTGCCCGCCAGCGTGAGGCCGAACCCGTCGAGCGATATGCGGGCGCCCGGGACCGGGACGACCTTGCTGTCCCGCGAGCCGACATAATCGGGAACCAGGGCGACACCCGCGCCGACGGTAACCATGTTGGTGTCGATCGTCTCGGGTGGCGGCGAGTCCTGCGCAAAGGCGGGGATGGCGGCGATCAACGCAAGCGAGGCTACACAAAGGCGAACCATGCCGGACTCCAACTCCTACGGCATGAGCAACGCTAGGCAGTGGCTTTGGGTCCGCGAATCCGACGCGATGCCAAGTCAATGCGAGATGAGGTAAAATATTGTCGTCAGGTGCGCGAAAGCGGGCGCCCGTTTTCAGCCATCTCCAGCTGAGGAGCGCGTGCGAGATGCGCGTCCAAATTCGCAGAGATGACGGGCAGGCTTCGAGGCGAGTACATCGCGCGTCAGAAAGTATAAGCCAACCCCAGCGCACCGATCCATTGATCGCGGCTCCGAGTGACCGGACTCTTCGCAAAATCCCCGACCATGCGCGTATAGGCGCCGCCGCCGACCAGCTGGATGCCGCCGGTCAAGTCGCCGGTGAGCGACACGTCGAACAGGCTGCCGACGCTCCAATCCTTCCAGCCGCTGCCGAGCGAATAGGCCGGAAGCCCGCTCGCGACGGCGCCGGCAGGCGACACGCCGAAATAGCGGCGCGCATAAGCGCCGCCGGCATAGTCTCCGGACAGGCTGAAATAGACCAGTGCTTTCCGGCTGAGCGGCGTGGCGTAATTGACCGCAGGCGTCACGACATAGCTTTTGTGCACGCCGCCGACGTCGTGGACATAGGCGACCTGGAAGGTAAGCTTGTCGAAGTCGCTGGTGATCAGCCCCTGATAGCCGATGCCGGCCTGGACGCCGGCCTCGAGCGCGATCGGCACCTTGCCCAGCGCGGCGACGCGCGCGTCCTTCACCGTCTGCGCGCGGCTGAGATTGATGTTGAAGACCGGGCCGAGCTGCCAGTCGATTCCCTTGGTGCCGCGATTATCGGGAACGAGATCGGCCCAGCCGCGGTTGCCTGCCAGCGTGAAGCTCATTCCGTCGATGCTCGCGCGAACCCCGGGCACCGGACTCCAGCGCGATTCGCGTGCGCCATCGTAATCGGGGATCCGCGCGACGCCGATGCCGACCGTGACCATCGTCGTCTTGAGTTCCTCGGGGGCAGGAAGCGATTCCTGTGCGAACGCGGGTAAGGAGACCAGCAGCAGGGGGGCGGTCAGCAATCGATACGACATATGCACTCCAGATACCGCAGCGCAATATAGTCGCTCTTCTTGCTGGCACCACTTGTTGCGTCAGGGAAATGATCCCAATCCGGCGTCGGTACCGCACAGCCGGTCCCAGAAACGGAAGTAGAGGCCATAGTTGCAGCGGTAGGTCTCATGGTGACGCTGGTGATGGCTCGCAGTGATCAGCCAATGGCCGAGCGGGCCCGAATGGAGCGCGCGCGGAAACATTTCCCACCCCATGTGATTCGTCACGCCCATCACGGTCATGATCGCAAGCACCGCTCCCAGCGCGGCGACGTGGATCGGGAGGAGAAACACCAGCACGGGGATCACTGCCGCTCCCGTTAGCGCTTCCAGCGGATGAAAGCTCATCGCTGCCCAGGCCGTCGGCGGCCGGCTCGCATGGTGCACCGCGTGCGCGATGCGGAACGCGCGCGGGTGGTGCATCCAGCGATGCGTCCAATAGAACCAGGCGTCGTGCGCGAGCAGATACAGCAGCACCGAGACCGGCAGATACCAGAGCGGCCAGGCGCGCGGATCGGTGTAGATTTCCGTCCAGCCGCGGTTCGCCCAGCCCCAGGCCACCGCTCCCGCGGGAACGCCGTAAATCGCCGCGGAAGCGAGGCTCCAGCCGATCTCGCGACGGATCTGTCCGCCGAGCCCGGCATAGAGCCCCCGCCGCCGCAAGCGCGTCGCCAACGCGAAGCCGCCACTCGCGAGCAGATAGCGCACGCCGACGATCAACGTCATTGCGAATGCGGAAAGCAGGACCGGCAACATCGATGCATTGTACCGGGTGACAGGCCGCGCGCCACTCCCTCTCCCCTTGGGGGAGAGGGCTGGGGAGAGGGGGTGGCGGCTATCAATTCAGACCGGCGTGCCCCTCTCCCTTCCGCCGATGCGCGGCTCTCTCCCTCTCCCCGGCCGGGGAGAGGGATTTGCGCGCATCGCCGCCGCGATCCGATCGCCATCGGCGTCGCTGATCTCGAACAGCCCGAACCGCAGCCGATACCCCCAATTGGCGCCCGCGGCGAAGTCGAGCGCGTCGAGCAGCGGACGGATCGGCGCCTCCTCTGCGGGTTCCATCCAATCGACGTCGCGCCGCCACATGCAGCTGCCCTCGCCACCCTCGGCGAGATAAGGCTCGCCTGCGCGCACCGTTCCGATCGCGGTAAACGCCTGCAACCGGTCATTCGCGCCGAGCGTGACCGTCGGCGAATAATAGAGGATGCGATCGCCCGGCGCGATGCGGCGCAGCGGCGCGGCCTTGCCATGACCGAGCTGCATGAACCCGAGCGCACGTCCGCGACGGACATGCGCCGCCGAAGCGACGCCGATCCAGCTGCGCACGGTCATTGTGCCGGCCGCGCATAGACGCGCACGCGGTGCCCCTCGGCATCGGCGCCGACGAAGCTGCGGCCGAAGGCGAGGTCGGTCGGCGGCATCAGCATCGCGATGCCTTGCGCGATCCAGTCGGCGTAGAGCGAGTCGACCGTCGCGGCGTCAGCGACCTGCAGCCCGAGCTCGCCGCTCGCTCCACCCGGTGCGGGAAGCACGGCGTCGGCGCGCCAAAGGCTGAGCTGGCTGTCGGGTCCCAGCGCGAACAACTCGAAGCCGGGCTCGCTGTGCACCGGCGCGCGACCGAGCATCGCAGTGTACAGCGGTGCGCTTGCGGCCGGATCGGCGACGTAGAGCAATGTGTTGACGATGGCTTTCATGATGACCTCCGGTGGTTGTGCGGCGGTCGATCTAGCGCAGGATACTGTCAGTTTCCGGCAGTATCAAACCGTGGCTTCGCGGATTCCGGTCTGCGCGCGCCAGGCCTGGAGCAGCGCGCGGCGGCGGCGCGGCGAGCGCGCGTCGAGCAGCTCCGCAGTCTCGATCCGGTCGGTGCGGAAGTGGCGGAAATCCTCGCGCAGCTCACACCAGGCGGCGAGCATCCGCGCACGATCGAAGAAGCCGATCGCGAATGGCCAGACCACCCGGTCGGACACACGGTCCTCGGCATCGCGATACGCGATCCGCAGCTTGCGCTCGCTGCGGATCGCCTGGCGCAACAGCGCCGGGTCGACCAGCTCGGGAAGCGGTGTAGGGCCTTTGGCGACCAGCAGCGAGGCGGCCTCGAGCTCCTCGCGCAATTCCGCCGGGAGCACACCGCCGATCCGGGCGACCGCGCCTTGCGCGGCGGCACGCAGCCGTGCGTCGCCCCTGTCGGCGACCCAGCGGGCGCCGAGCACCAGCGCTTCGATCTCTTCGGGCGGGAACATCAGCGGCGGCAGCAGGAAGCCGGGGCGCAGCACATAGCCGACGCCGGGCTCTCCGGCGACGTCGGCACCGAGCGCCTGCAGGCTAGCGATATCGCGATAGAGCGTACGAATGCTGACGCCGAGTTGGTCGGCGAGCGCCTGGCCGCTCACCGGGCGGCGATGACCGCGCAGTGCGTGCAGCAAGTCGAACAGGCGCTCGGAACGCGACATCCGACGAAACTAGAGCGAACGGACGCGACGATCCACCTGCGCTGTGCGCGTGTGGATTTGCGTAATCCGCACATATCGTTAGCATTGCAGCCGCGGGTCGAGGGGATTTTCGACGTGATTTACGGACGCGGCGGCCGCGTGTCGTGAGGCAATACGCGGCGTTCATCAGCTACAGCCACTCGGACACGTCGATTGTCCGATGGCTGCACCATGCGCTCGAGACCTATCGGCTGCCCAAGATCCTGGTCGGCAGCGATTCGCCGTTCGGTCCGGTGCCGCGCAAGCTGCCCCCAGTGTTCCGCGACCGCGACGAGTTGCCGGCGAGCGGCGACCTCGGATCCGAACTACGCGCGGCGCTCACCAACTCACGGTTCCAGATCGTGGTGTGCAGCCCGCGCTCGGCCAAGTCGCACTGGGTCAATGAAGAGATCAAGCACTTCAAGCGCACCCATGGCGAGTTCCGCACGCTCGCGCTGATCGTCGAAGGCGAGCCCTATTCGGGCGGCGACCAGGAATGCTTCCCGCCGGCGTTGCGCTTTCGGCTCGGCGCGGACGGCGAGGTCTCGGACGTTCCCGCCGAGCCGATCGCGGCGGACATCCGCCCGGGCAAAGACGGCCGCCGGCTCGCGCTGCTCAAGCTGATCGCCGGCATCACCGGGCTCAAGCTCGACGCGCTTGCGCGCCGCGACGCGGCGCGCCGCCAGCGCGAGATGACGATCATCACGGCGATCTCGCTGTCGATCGCCGTGGTTACGATCGGCCTTGCGATCTACGCCGACTTTCAGCGGCGGGTGGCGGTGGAACAGCGGCGCGTCGCCGAGGAGCAGAAGCGACTGGCCGAGAAAACTCTGACGTTCATGGTCGACACCTTCCAGATTGCCAATCCGGCAACTGAAAACCCGCGCACGATCACGGTGCTGACGGTGCTCGATCGCGTCGCAAGGCGCGCCGCGACTGAGCTTAGTACCGAGCCCGAAGCGGGCGCGCGGCTGCTCGGCACCACCAGCGAGATCTATTACAAGCTGGGACTGTCCAAGGAAGCGGAGCGCGATGCGCGCGCGACCCTGCGGCTGGAGCCGGCAAGGAGCGAAGGGCGTGCGACAGCCTATGTGCGGCTTGCCAAGCTCGCGATTCGTCGCGGCGCGTCCGAGGAGGCCGCCGGGTTCCTCGCGCAGGCCGGAAAATCCTACGACCCGACTGCCGCATACGCTCCCAAGCTCGACGCGGAGATCGCCGAGCAGACCGGCATGGTCATGTTCCGCGGCGGAAAATATGCCCCTGCGGCAACCCAGTTGGGCAAGGCCGTGGCGCTCTTCGAGCGGTTCACCGATCGCGAGGGTCTTGCGACCGTGCTGATGAATCAGGGCCGCGCGCTGGTCTTCACCAAGAACTACGCCGAGGCCGAACCGCTGCTGGCACGCGCGCAGGAGTTGTTCGTGTCGCTGTACGGGATGAACCATGTGCGTACGGCGAACGCGATCCAGAACAATGCCTGGGCGCGTTTCGAGGCGGGTCAATATGCCGAAGCCGATCCCATGGCTGCCCAGGCCGTGCGGGTCTATTCGCGCGTGCTCGAAGGCGACCATCCGACGCTCGCGGCGATGTATATTCTCCAGGGACGGATCAAGACATCCAAGGGCGATCCGACTGGCGCGCTGGCGTCGTTCGACAAGGCGCGCGAAATGTACGCGCGGCTCTATGGCGCGGACAACGTCAACCTCGGCGACGTCGATTTCTACGCGGGCGAAGCCGAGGCGAAGCGGGGCGACATCGACGCCGCGCTACGTCGTTTCGCGCATACCAAGCTGATCTATGACGCGGCCTATGGGCCCGTCGATCCGGACCAGGTCGAGCTACTGATGGCGCGCGCCAGGGCACTCGCGGGCGCGAAGCGGATGGTTGACGCGCTGCACAATTGCGAGTCGGCGATCGAGCTGCAGATAAAGCTCGATTCGCACGACATTAACCTTTCCAAGTTGCGGCAGGAGTGTGAAACGATGCGCGGCAAGGCGCCCGGTGGCACATAATTGTTATTTAAACGCAACGATATTTCCCGTCTCTACTATTGCGAAACCAATAGCTTAGCTCGATTCATACACCGTTTTGTCCCAGCCTGGGGCATTGGTAATGCTATGCGCCATCGCACTGCGCGCGCCACTTTCTTACACCGCGTAAACCGGATATATTAACGGTTCACCCGAGGGGGGATTTTTGTCATGGTGAACAAGCCTTCGGCCGCCAGAATGGCGAGCCGCGCTTCCTGGATGCGGGTGAGCGCGGCGGCGTTCGCAACTGCGATGGGATTGCTCGCTGCGACCGGCGCGCATGCCGACCGCGCCAGCAACGGCGGCATCACCGAATCGCTCACTGCCACGGCCAAATGGCAGTATCAGGCCCCGCCGGGATCCAATCCCTTCGTGAAGGAACTGCTGAGCTTTTCACTCGACAAGACGGTGACGACGCCCGGCGTGATCGGGGGCAATCCGGTCTCGCTGCTCACCGAAGTCGAGACTAAATATGACGTCCAGTCGTCGATCACCGGGGATTTCCATTTCCTCCAGAACATCGAGTGCACGGGCAATTGCGATACGATGGTGCTCGTGACGCTGACCGACCTGGTCAAGAACACCACCGGCTCGGCGGTCAACCTTCGGTTCGACTCGCAGATCACACCTGGCCATCTCGGTTTCCAGGGCACCGACCTGGGCGGTTCGGCGATGTTCGATTTCTCGGTCACGCAGAAGAGTGCGGCGACAGGCGGTGTTGCCCAGACGTTGTACAACGCGATGGGCTCGATGGGGACGAACAACAGCGGCTCGGTCTCGCCGCTCAATGGCCTCAGCCACTATGTCAATGGCAATGAATATGCCTTCGACTGGGGCGCGACGAACGTCAACGTCAACCTGCTCGCGATCAATCCCGGCGAGACCGCGACGATCGTCTATACCTCGCTGCTGAAGATTTCGACGCGCGGACTGTGCACCGATCTGACGGTGTGCGAGAGCGCACAGGTGGTGTTCGGCGATCCGCGCAGCAGCGGCAGCACCGACCTCGTAGGCGCCGACAGTTTCGGTTTCGGGACGTTCTCGCTGCTCTCGACGACTGCGCCCAACTATGTCGTCGGTGCCAACTATGGCCAGATCGACAGCTATGCGCACATTGTGTCGCAGGATGCGGCGCTGCCGCCGCCTCCGCCCCCGCCCCCCCCACCGGTGACCTACACGCCCGGTCCGTTCGCCGCGGCCGCGGTGCCCGAACCGGCGACCTGGGCGATGCTGCTGCTCGGCTTCGGCGCAATTGGTGCCGCGACGCGGCGACGGACGGCGCATCTGCGGACAGCCTGATCTCGGCCATTGCCGGAAATGAGGACAGGCCCTAGGCCGAGCGGCGTGTCGAACCCGCCACGTCCTGAACTCGCCCTCACTTTAGGCATCACTGGCCACCGCGCGCTCGAGCCGGCAACGCGCGCAACGCTCAGCACCACGCTCGATGCCCTGTTTGCGCGTGTCGCGTACAAGGTCCGCGCGATCGGCACCGCGCATACCGATGTGTTCGCGCCGGTCGCGCCCGCGCTGACCTTGCTGTCGCCCCTGGCCGAAGGCACCGATCAGATCGCGGCCGAAGCGGCGCTCGCCCAGGGCTATGCGCTGCACGCCGTGCTGCCGTTCGCGCGCACCGAATACGCCAGGGATTTCGACGGTGCTGTGCGTGCCACCTTCGATTCGCTGCTCGCGCGCGCCGAGGCGGTGTGGGAACTGCCGTCGGAGCGCGCGCTCGGCGATCTCGCCTATATGCGCGCCGGCGACGCGACGATCGCGCAATGCGAGCTGCTGATCGCGGTGTGGGACGGCCAGGATGCGCGCGGGACTGGCGGTACCGCCGACGTGATCGACGCCGCAGTCCGCCGCGGCGTCCCGGTCATCCATTTGCCGACGAATTCGGGTCGGTCACCGGTGATCCTGTGGTCGGGTTTCGAAGGTGTCGCGTCCGAACGGCTGCGGCGCACCGACGCCCCGAACCGTCCGCTCGACGGACCGGCGCTCGAGCAGGTGCTCGACGCGCTGCTGGCGCCACCCGAGGAAGCGGTCGAGCTGATGCGCTATATGCAGGAACGCGAACGGCGCACGCGCTCGCGGCCCGAATGGCCGTTGTTCCTCGCGATCATCGGCGCGCAACCGATGCGGCGGTCGAGCTTTCGCGCGGCGCGCTATGCCGAAGCGGCGCGACAGGATTGGGAAGCCTATCATGCTGGCGCCTGGGAAGCGTGCGGCGTCTCGGCGCAGATGGAAAAGCTCGAATCGGCGTTCGCCTGGGCCGATGGGCTCGCCCAATATTATGCGCATGTGTTCCGCAGCGGCGTGGTGCTCAACTTCGCCGGCGCGGCGCTGGCGGTGCTGCTGTCCCTCGTCGCCGTAGTGCTGCCGAGCGCGAAGCTCGAGCTGCTCGTATCCGAACTGGTCGTCACGGTCGCGGTTATCGCCAACACCGCACACGGCACGCGGCGGCAATGGCACCGCCGCTGGCTCGACTATCGCTTCCTCGCGGAGCAGCTCCGCCCGCTGCGCAGCCTCAAGCTGCTCGGTGCGGCGAATTCGGCCCATCCCAAGGGCGAGGAGCAGGCCTGGAACGACTGGTATGCCCGGGCTTTCTGGCGCGAACTCGGTTCGCCTCCGACGCTCGACGGCCGCGCCGTCACGCGGCTTGCGCACCATATCGCGGTGCACGAACTCGACGGTCAGGTGAGCTACCACCGCTCGGCGGCGCATCGCATGCACTTGCTCGATCACCGGCTGCACAAGATCGGCGTCACCTTATTCTATCTGACGATCCTGCTCGCGGTCGTGGCGCTCGGTGGCCTGCTGCTCGCGCCCGAGCTGCTCCACCCGGTCATGCCGGTGTTCAGCGTGCTCGCCGCGGCGCTGCCCACGCTCGGCGGCGCGATATTCGGCATTCGCGGAGCGGGCGACTTTTCGGGGACCGCGGGGCGTTCGGCGGAGACCGCACGCCGCCTGGCGCACGTCGCCAAGCTGCTGCATCGCCCGGACATCGACTATCCCGCTGCCGTACGTGCGACCGAAGAGGCGGCGGGCGTGATGCTTGCAGATCTCGGCGAATGGCGGTCGACGCACACCAACCGCAAGCTTGCGATCCCGTCCTGACGCGCTCCACCACGCTATCGCTGGCGCCAGTCGTCGCGTAGGTTGGCGCGATGCCCGCCACCATCTCCTGCGACGTTGCCATTGTCGGCGGCGGCCTCGCGGGCGGGCTGCTCGCGCTCGCGCTCGCGGCACGCAAGCCGGGTCTGCGGCTGAGGCTGATCGAGGGATCGCATCGGATCGGCGGCAACCATATCTGGTCGTTCTTTGCGAGCGACGTCGCGCCGGCCGATCGCTGGCTGGTCGCGCCGCTCGTCAGCTACGGCTGGACGGGCTATCAGGTCGCCTTCCCCGGCCACGCCCGCACCATCCACCAGCACTATTATTCTATCGAGTCCGAACGGCTCGACCAGCTCGTGCGTGAGCGGCTGCCCGCCGATGCGTTGCTGCTCGAGCGCAAGGTGCTGGGCGTGACTGCGACTGAAGTCGAGCTCGCCGACGGCGACCGTGTCGAGGCCAAGGGCGTGATCGACTGCCGCGGTGCCGGCGATTTCACGCACTTTCAGCTTGGCTGGCAGAAGTTCGTCGGGCACGAACTGTGGCTCGCCGAACCGCACGCGCTGTCGCAGCCGATGGTGATGGATGCGCGTGTCGCGCAGCTCGACGGCTATCGCTTCGTCTATGTCCTGCCGTTCGCCGCGACGCGGCTTTTCGTCGAAGACACTTATTATGCGGACACGCCCGACATCGACGAGCCGGGGCTGCTCGATCGCATCCATGCCTATGCCGCTGCGCAGTCCTGGCGAGTGGAGCAGGCCGGTCGGCTCGAAAGTGGCGCATTGCCGGTGGTGATGGGCGGTGATTTCGCAGCTTATTGGCGTTCAGGGGGTGACAAGGTGGCAAAGGCGGGGATGCGCGCCGGCCTGTTCCATCCGCTCACCGGCTATTCGCTGCCCGATGCAGTGCGCACCGCCGTGCTGGTCGCGGGCGCAAACGACCTGTCGGGCGAAGCACTGCACGCGCTGCTATTCGGTCATGCCCGCAAGGCGTGGAAGGCGCGCGCGTTTTACCGGGGGCTCTCGGCGATGCTGTTCAAGGCGGCCGAGCCGCACGAGCGCTATCGCGTGCTCGAACGCTTCTATCGACTGGACGCGCACCTCATTGCACGCTTCTATGCAGCGCATTCGACGTTGCTCGACCGAGTGCGTGTGCTGAGCGGTAAGCCGCCGGTGCCGATCGGCCGGGCGGTGCATGCGATCCTGGAGGTGCGCAAGTGAGACGTGCGGTGGTGATCGGGGCCGGATTTGGCGGGCTGGCCCTCGCGATCCGCCTGCAATCCGCCGGCGTCGACACCACAATGATCGAAGCGCGCGACAAGCCTGGCGGCCGCGCCTATTTCTGGGAACGCGACGGCTTCACCTTTGATGCCGGGCCGACGGTCATCACTGCGCCGGACGCGCTCCGCGAGCTGTGGCGCCTCTCGGGCCGGGACATGGCCGACGACGTCACCTTGCTCCCGGTCTCGCCCTTTTATCGGCTCAACTGGCCCGACGGCACCAGCTTCGACTATTCGAACGACGATGCCGCGCTACGTGCGGAGATCGCGCGGATCAATCCGGCCGACGTGGCTGGCTATGGCCAGTTCCTCGACTATTCGACGGGCGTCTATCAGGAGGGCTATGTCCGGCTCGGCGACCAGCCTTTCCTCGATTGGGGCAGCATGGCGCGCGCCGCGCCGCAGCTCGCGCGCTACCAGGCATGGCGTTCGGTCTATTCGACGGTGTCCCGCTTCATCCGCGACGAAAAACTGCGCCAGGCATTCAGCTTTCACACGCTGCTCGTCGGCGGCAATCCGTTCACGACGAGCGCAGTCTACGCGCTGATCCACAAGCTTGAGCGCGACGGCGGGGTGTGGTTCCCGGTCGGCGGCACCAATCGGCTGGTCGCCGGCATGGTCGCGCTGTTCGAGCGGCTCGGCGGCGTGCTCAAGCTCGGCGACCCGGTCGCGCGGATCGAAACGCTCGGCCAGCGCGTCACTGGCATTGTGACGGCGTCGGGTTTTCGGGCCGAGGCCGATGCCGTCGCGAGCAACGCCGATATCGTCCACAGCTACCGCGACTTGCTTGCCGGCTCGCGCAGCGCGCAACGCCGCGCCGAACAGCTGATACGCAAGCGCTTCTCGCCTTCGCTTTTCCTCGTCCATTTCGGGATCAAAGGCACCTGGCCGGGCATTCCGCACCACATGATCCTGTTCGGACCGCGCTACGAAGGGCTGCTCAAGGATATCTATCAGACCGGCGTGCTCGCGCAGGACCTGTCGATCTATCTTCATCACCCGACCGTCACCGATCCGCATCTCGCGCCCGAGGGCTATTCGACCTTCTACGCGCTCGCGCCGGTGCCGCATCTCGGCAAGTTCCCGGTCGACTGGAGCGAAGTCGGGCCGGTGCTCGAAAAGCGCATCCTCGACGAAGTCGGACGCCGGCTGATCCCCGATATCCACGAGCGTATCGTCACGAAATTCAGCTATGCCCCGAGCGATTTCGCGCACGACTTGCATGCGCACCTCGGATCGGGATTCAGCCTCGAGCCGATCCTCACGCAAAGCGCCTGGTTCCGCGTCCACAACCGCGACGACGATATCGCGAACCTTTATTTCGTCGGTGCCGGCACGCATCCGGGCGCGGGAATCCCAGGCGTCGTGGCGAGCGCAAAAGCAACCGCCAGGTTGATGTTGGAGCAGGATAGTTGAAGCGTCTAGCCGTCTATTGTGGTTCTGCCTCCCCCGCGGACCCCATCTATCTCGAAACCGCGCGCCTCGTCGGCCGCACGCTCGCCGAGCGTGGGATCGGCCTGGTCTATGGCGGCGGGCGGATGGGGTTGATGGGCGCAGTCGCCGATGCCGCTCTGGACGCGGGCGGCGAAGTGATCGGCATCATCCCGCAGGCGCTGGTCGACGCCGAAGTCGCGCATCGCGGCTGCACCGAGCTCCATGTGGTCGACACGATGCACCAGCGCAAACAGGCATTCACCGACCTGTCCGACGGCTTCGTCAACTTGCCCGGCGGGACCGGCACGATGGACGAGCTATGGGAGGCACTGAGCTGGGCGCAGCTCGGCTATCACGCCAAGCCGGTCGGCCTGCTCAACACCATCGGCTATTACGACCATCTGATCGCCTTTTATCGCCACATGGCCGACGTCGGCTTCCTGCGCCCGCAGCACCGCGACATATTGATCGTCGATGCCGAGCTCGACGGCCTGCTCGCGAAAATGGCCGCGCACCAGCCGATCGTGCCGATCACGAAGATCCACAAGAGCGATCTGTGACATCCGGTCGGCCGAGCGCCACGGTCGATGGCAATCGGTTGACCTTGCTCACCGAAGGGCCCGATCGGCTGGCGACTCTGCTCGCGCTGATCGCCGGCGCGCGGCACTCGCTGCGCGTGCTCTACTATATCTATGTCGATGATGCCGCCGGCGCGGCGGTGCGCGCGGCGCTGATCGCCGCCGCGCAGCGCGGTGTGAAGGTGTCACTGATCGTCGACGGTCTCGGCAGCGAGGCGGCGGCACAGAATCGCTTCTTCGACCCGCTCGCCGCTGCCGGCGTCGAGCTCTGCCGTTTCGTGCCGCGCTGGGGGCGGCGCTATCTACTCCGCAACCACCAGAAGCTCGCGCTCGCCGACGCCGAGAGCGATCAACCCAGCGTGCTGATCGGCGGGTTCAACATCGAAGACAGCTATTTCGGCACCCGCGCGGAGGGCGCATGGCGCGATCTCGGCATGCTGATCGAAGGCCCCGCCGCGGCGCGCATCGCCGGCTATTACGACGCGCTGGCGCGCTGGGCGAAACGTGCGCGGGCGCCGCTCCGCGCGCTGACCAGGGCACTCCGGAGCTGGAGCGAACCCGACGGCGCGACGCGCTGGCTGTTCGGCGGGCCGACGCGCCGGCTCTCGCCCTGGGCGCGCTCGGTCAAGCAGGACATGGAAGCGTCGCGCCGGCTCGACCTCATCGCGGCCTATTTCGCGCCCTCGCCGGCAATGATGCGGCGGCTCGACAAGGCGGGGGAACGCGGCGAGGTGCGCGTGGTGGTGCCGTCGAAGGCGGATCATTCGATAGCGGTGTGGGCAGCGCGCTTTACTTACGCCGGACTGCTGCGCAAGCGCGTGCAGATCTACGAATATCAGCCGACCAAGCTGCACACCAAACTCTATGTGATCGACGACGTCGTCCATGTCGGCTCGGCCAATTTCGATATCCGCAGCATGTTCCTCAACCTCGAGTTGATGCTCCGCATCGCCGACCGGGATTTCGCGGCGCAGGTCCGCGTCTATGTCGATCACGAAGTCGCCGACTGCGAACAGATCACCGCCAAGCTCTACAAGGCGCGCGCGACACCGTGGCGGCGAGTCAAGCAGGCGGTGGCCTATTTCATCATGACGGTGGTCGACTATCGCGTGACGCGACGGCTTAATTTCGGCCCGGGCCGCTGGTGAAGGCGGGAACCAATGTCGGGTCGCCTGCGTATCGATAATGGGCGGTGGGTGACTGCCGTCCTTGGCTCCTGGCGGACGGCACCGAACGATGACCTCTTATCTCCTGATGGCGGCACTCCTGGCTCTGGTCGCGGGAGCGGCATTCCGCATCCGACGACGCCCGCGCTCGCGAGGTCTGCGCGCGCCCGATCGCGGCATCGCCGGCGAGGCGGGCAGGGCCGTCGGCGATATGGCGGAGGCCTTTCTCGGGCTGAGCGATCGCAACCAGCGCAACCGTCGCCGGCGCTGAGACGGGGGCACGCGCTTCCGCTAGCCGAACTCGCTGCAAGAAGGCTGGTGCGCTCGTTGGGGCGTCGCTAAGCACGCGCCCGTGCACGCGCTCCGCGCCCTGATGCGACGCCATCCCGGTGTGGCCGCGACGATTGTTGCGGCGGCGCTGTTGCTGCGCGTGCTGGTGCCGGCAGGCTTCATGCCGAGCTTCAGCGGCGGCCAGTTCAACGTGTCGATCTGCACCGGCAAGGGTCCGGCGCAGCTGCACCTTGCGGTTCCGGGCGAACATTCGGAAAGCGCCGCCAGTCCCTGCGCGTTCGCCGATCTTTCGCTGCCGCTGCTCACCGACGCCGACCCCGTCCAGCTTGCCGCGGCGCTCGCCTTTGCCGTCGCGGCCGCGTTGGTGCTGGCAGTCGCGCTTCCCGCGCGCCGAACCGCGCATCTGCGCCCGCCTCTCAGAGGACCCCCGCCCGCCTGATCCATCGCTTGACGTTCAAGCCGGCGCCCGCGCCGGGATCAGGAGAAACTGCATGTTATCCCTTGCGTGCCGGCTCGTGCCGGTTATCGCCTTGGCCATTCCGGCTGCGACCGCGCATGCCGCCGCGAATGAATCGTCCGCCAAGGCAGCGGACCCTACCGACCAGGTCTCCGCAAACGACATACTCGTCACGGCCGACCGTCGGACTGCAACGATCGAGAATGCACCGTCGACACGCGCTTCGATCGACGCGGATCGGATCGGCGCGACCGTCAACGCCGTGAACGTCGAGGACGCGCTCAAATATCTGCCGAGCCTGGTGATCCGCAAACGGCATATTGGCGACACGCAGGCGCCGCTCGCGACGCGCACTTCGGGGCTCGGTGCGAGCACGCGGAGCCTGATCTACGTCGATGGCGCGTTGCTCTCCGCGTTGATCGGCAACAACAATAGCAGCGCGAGCCCGCGCTGGAGCTTGGTCAGCACTGAGGAAATCGCGCGGATCGACGTGCTCTATGGGCCCTTTTCGGCCGCCTATCCGGGGAATTCGATCGGCGCGGTGGTCAATATCACGACGCGGCTGCCGGACGCATTCGCGGCAACGGCCAATGCCGGGATCAGCGTCCAGAACTTCGATCTCTACGACACCAGCCGCACGCTGCCGGCACGCCAGATCGGCGGAACGATCGGCGACCGCTTCGGCCTGCTCGGGCTGTTCGCGAGCGTCGATCATGTCGACAGCAAAGGCCAGCCGCTCGGCTTCGCCACTGCGCTGGTGCCGTCCGCAACGAGCGGCGCGAGAGCGCCAGTGTCGGGGAGCGCGGCCGATCGCAACCGCACGGGCGCCGCGATCCGCGTGCTCGGCGCGACTGGCTTCGAACACCAGCGCCAGAACCGCTTCAAGCTCAAGGCGGCGCTCGACCTGACCCCTGCGGTGCGGCTGACCTATGTCGGCAGCCTATTCCTGAACGACACCGATTCGACCGTCGAAAGCTATTTGCGCGATGCCGCCGGAGCGCCTGTCTATGCGGGCAGCTTCACTATCGAAGGGCGCCCCTATGCGGTCGCCGCGAGCGCTTTTTCGGGCAGCGTCTATCACAGCGAGCAACTTCATTGGTCCCACAGCGTCGCGCTCGCCGGCAGTAGCGCGCGGTTCGACTGGCAGCTGATCGGAACGCTGTACGCCATGGACAAGGATCTGCAGCGCGTCCCCAGCGGCGCGCTGCCGGCGGCGCAGTCCGGGGGCGCGGGCAATGTCACCCGGCTCGACGGTACCGGCTGGAAGACACTCGATGCCAAGGGAGCGCGGCGCTCGGACGACGCGTCGACGCACCTCGTCGGCTTCGGTGCCCACGCCGATTGGTTCGTGCTGGCGAGCAACCGTTATACGCTTGCGACCGACTGGATCGCCGGGCCGCAGGGCGCACGTAACCTCGAATCGAGCGGCAAGACCCGTACCTATGCACTTTGGGCGCAGGATGCCTGGCGCGTGCTGCCGCACATCACGTTGACGATCGGCGGCCGGTACGAGGCGTGGAAGGCGTATGATGGTGTGCTCTCGCAGGCGCCGATAGCCGCGCAGCCGGCGCGTTCGGCAAACCGCTTCTCGCCCAAGGTATCGCTCGCGTGGGACGCCGGCGAGCACTGGACCGGGCGACTGTCGTTCGGCCAGGCATGGCGGTTTCCGACGGTGGGCGAACTCTACCAGGTCGTGACATCGGCGACGCCGCCTTCGATCCCCGATCCCGACTTGCGCCCCGAGCGTGCGCGCTCGGCCGAGCTCGCAGTCGAGCACCATGACGCGCGCGGGTCGGTCCGGCTGTCGTTGTTCGACGAAGTGGTCAAGGATGCGCTGATTTCCCAAATCGGTGCGCTGCCGACCGTTCCGGTGACCACCGGCACGTTCGTCCAGAATGTCGACCGGACGCGCGCCCGCGGGCTCGAACTCGCGGTGCAGCGGTCCGATCTGCTGCCGCGAATCGACCTCTCCGCCAGCCTCACCTATGCCGGTGCCGTCACCAGCAGGGACGCCGCTTTTCCTGCCGCGGTGGGCAAGCTGCTACCGAGTGTCCCGCGCTGGAAGGCTGCAGGCGTCGTCACCTGGCGTCCGATCGATATGCTCTCGCTGACCACGGCGGCGCGCTTCGCCAGCCGCAACTTTGGTACGCTCGACAACAGCGATGGGGTCGGCAACACCTATCAGGGATTCTATAGATATTTCGTCGTCGATGTGCGTGCGCAAGTGAAGCTGCGCGATCGCATCACGCTCGGGCTCGGCGTCGATAATCTCAACAACGATCGCTACTTCCTTTTCCATCCGTTTCCGCAGCGATCGGTCGTTGCAGACATGCGCGTGCAGTTCTGACGGCGGTAATTGGACACGCGCTCTCTGGCGCATTTTCCAAATGGCGCTCAGGCGGCGAGCGCTTCGCTGATCTGGCGCACGAGTCTGGGGCGCTCGCCCGGGTCGGCAGTTTCGAGAGCATCCTCGAGGTCGCCGGCGCGCCGGCCAAGCTCGGCCTGACGGAACATGCCCGCCGATCCCGCGAGCTTGTGCAGTAGCCCGCGCAGCTCGTCCATGTCGGCGTCGCCGAACAGCCCGGTTTCGGCGATGCGCTCGGCGCAGGCGCGCAGCTCGTCCTTGCGTGCGTCGAAGCGCAGTTGGAGCGCGGGATCGACCGTGAACGTCAGGCCCGTGGGCACTGCCGTTTCTGCGGCACCGGGTACCCAGCGCGCGATTGCGGCGGCGAGATCGGCCAGCTGGACCGGCTTGGCGATATGCCCCTGCATGCCGGCGGCGAGGCATTCGGCGATGTCGTCGGCATAAGCGTTGGCGGTAATTGCGAGGATCGGCATCGTCGCGCCTTTGCCGCGCAGCCGGCGCGTCGCCTCGACACCGCTCATCACCGGCATTTGCATGTCCATCAGGATCAGGTCGAACGGCTGGTTCGTTCGAGTCGCGCGCGCGATCGCACCCATCGCGAGCATGCCATTGCCGACCGTGGTGACGCGGTGGCCGAGCTGGGCCAGCATGGCTTCCATCAGCGCCTGGTTCACGTCATGGTCTTCGGCCAGCAGCACATGCAGCGGACGCGCTGCCGTTTCTGGGACGGCGGGTTCGGGCGCCGCCAGCTCCGGCCCGGCGATTTCCGCGAGCGGCAGGCGCAGGCAGAAAGTCGAGCCCCTGCCAGGACTGCTCTCGACGGAGAGCGTGCCGCCCATCAGCTGCGCCAGCCGATTGCTGATCGCCAGCCCCAGCCCGCTGCCGCCGAACCGTCGCGCGGTCGATTGCTCGGCCTGGACGAACTGCTCGAAGATAGCCGCCTGGCGCTCGGACGCGATGCCGATGCCGCTGTCGGAGACGAGGATTTCGATTTCGTTGAGGTTCCCCGACGCGTGGCGCGCGCGCAGCGTCACTTCGCCCTGATGCGTGAACTTGACGGCGTTGCCGAGCAGATTGAGCAGGATTTGGCGAAGCCGCAGCCCGTCGAGGCGCACGAATGCCGGCAGCTCGGGCGCGATGTTGATGTGGAGCAGCAAGTCCTTTTGCGCCGCGGCAGGCTGGACCAGCTTGAAGCAATTGCGCAGCACATGCCGCAATTCCACTCGCTCCGGGGAGATCTGCATCTGCCCGGCCTCGACCTGCGAGATGTCGAGGATGTCGTTGAGCAGCCGCATCATCGCCTTGCCCGAATCGACGATCAGCTGGACGTGGCGCTGCTGTTCGGGATCGAGCTCGCTGTGGAGGAGCAGGTCGGCGAAGCCGAGCACGCCGTTCATCGGCGTACGGATCTCGTGGCTCATGTTGGCCAGGAACGCGGACTTGGCCTGGACCGCGGCTTCGAGCGCGAATTCGAGCCGCTTGCGCTCGGTCACGTCGCGCAGGGATGCGATGATCTCGATCGGGCGGAAGTCGGCCTGGTCGCGCACCAGCCCGCTGTGCGCCTCGATCCAGAATTCCTGGTTGGGCCGATCCGCGCGGCGCGCGCGATAAGTGATCACGCCGCGTTCGATTGCGCCCGAGGCGAGCATCCGGTGGAACTCGACGACTTCCGCGCGGAACTCGGGATCGATGCCGGCGCCGACCGAATGCCCGATCATCCGCTGGGGATCGACGCCGAGCACGGCTTCGGTGGAGGGCGAGGCGTAGATGCATCGCCCGTCGAGATCGGTGCGGATTACGGCATCGGTAGCATGCGTCGCGAGCAGCGCCAGCTGCGCCTCGACATGCTGGCGTCGCAGGATGTCGTCTTCGAGCAGCGCATTGGCGCGATGGAGGACGAGCAATCGCGCACGGCGCTCACGATGCATCGCGAAGCCCAGCAGAAACATCAGCAGCACGCACGACAGGAACAGGACCTGGAGCCGCTGCTCGGACGAAGCGGCGCGCGCCAGGCGCGAATGGAACAGCTGGTCCTGTTCGTGCCGGACGCGCGCGATCAGCTGGAGCACGTCGGCGATCTCGCGCTGCGTCTCGGCGCTGCGCACTATCGCGACCGCTTCATCGAAGCGGCCGCGATCGTACAGCGCGACACTGCGCTCGGCGGACTGCACGCGCTTCATCACTGCCGCGGCAAGCAATGGCATCTGCACGCGCTGGCGCGGGTTGTCCGCAGTCATCGCCTCGAGTTTGCGCAGCTCGGCCGGAATGTCGGAGCGGACGCGCTCGATGTTCAGCCGGTCGCTTGCGCGCCCGGTCAGCAGATAGCCGCGGCGATAGGCTTCCACGCGCAGGCTGAGGAGCCGCACGTTCGAAAGCCGGTCGGCAACTTCGAAGGTGTGCCGCACCCAGCGGTCGGCGTCGCTCTTCTGTTCGAACAACCAAAAGCCCGACGCCGCGCCGAGGAGCAGCATCAGCAGGGCGCCGGCAATCATGAGCTGCGAACGGAGCCGGGTACGCTCGGCCATACGCTATCTTTCCGCAAACCAACGGGGATAGTGCATTCTAGACGCGGTTAAGCCGGCGTTAGCCGCGTGCGGACAAAAACCATTGTCGCGGCGCGCGTTATCCGGGACAATGCCCCCTTTGAACGCGCGCGCGCGTTCATGGCGAACAGTGCCGGCAGTGGTCCGGCGCGCTTGCATGGGCAGTGCCGATGGCGCGGATCATCATTGCGGACGACGACGAAATCATCGGCGCGGTTGCGCGCGACGCCCTGATCGCGGCGGGCCATGGCGCGGGGCTGGTGACCGACGGCGCGCAGGCGCTGCGCGTGATCAAGCAGCGCCGGCCCGATCTCGTCGTGCTCGATTGCAACATGCCGGGGCTGTCGGGGGTTCTGCTCGTCCAGGAACTGCGCAAGATACCCGAGTTCGCAAACCTGCCGGTGCTGATGCTCACCGGCCGCCGTGGCTCGCGCGACGAGGAACTGGCACGGTTCGCCGGCGCCAACGACTATATGCGCAAGCCGTTCGACCCCGAGGAATTCGCATTCCGCGTCGAAGAGCTGCTGACGAAGGGCTGATCAGTTCCGGATCGACGCCGTGCCGCGCAGCCGTTCGACCAGCGGGTTGGGGCAAGGCTCGGCGACCTTGACCAGCCGATTCTCGTCGCGGTGGTTGAACGGGCCCTGCCCCCGCACCGTCAGCGTCGTCTCCGAGACATAGCTCCAGCTGCCGTCCGGGTGGAAGGTCACGGTGAGTTGATAGGCGTCGGTGCGGAAAGCGTGTTCGAGGAACGGCGTCGAGGCGATGCCATAGGCGGTATCGCCGCGCGTCGCGCGCACAACCAGTCGATCGGCATCGGGCGCCGCCTGACCGCCGGCGAGCGCGACCTGGCCGCGCGGGATCGCGAGCGATTGCATCACCAGCCCGGTCGCGGGTTCCCACAGCCAATAGCCCGTCTGGTCGTGGAAGGTGATTTCCTCTTCGGGCGTGTTGATGTGGATGTGGTAGCGCAGCCCATAGAGCAGTTGCGGGCCGTTCGCCTGCGGATCGATCGGCTCCATCGTGATGCGCTCGATATAGGCGCGGTGCTCCGGCCCCTCCGCCTTGGGATTGACGTCGGCGCCCTTCTCGCCCTGCCAGATGCCGGCGAGCCGGCGCAACGGCCCGAGATTGGCGATCGTGTCGGGATCGACGTCCTCGGGCTCGGTGAATATGTCGTCCGGAAAATCG
>Ga0207675_100000857_pt1 | contig 30347 bp, 31 predicted proteins | sample KBSSwiS42_FD_184305 | JGI IMG/M metagenome (GOLD analysis project Ga0207675, IMG submission 184305) | Switchgrass rhizosphere microbial communities from Kellogg Biological Station, Michigan, USA - KBS Switchgrass S4-2 (SPAdes) (version 2) | ecosystem: Host-associated > Plants > Roots >...
GCGCTGCTTCCAGATCCGGTTGTCGGTGAGCAGCGTCTCGTACTCGTCGACCTTCTCCGGAAAGCGCTTCGAGAAGTCGTCGATGAAGTCGAGCAGCGACCCCTGTCGGTTCTCGTTGCGCTCCTTCGTCGCCTTGGCGCCGCGGATCTTCGACTCGCGGTACTGCGGCATCGTGTCGGGCAGGTCGCGGTAGACGCCGCCCGGGCGGAAGTACGCCGCGTGCATGCGCGCCCCCGAGACCGCTTCGTACATGTCGAACAGGTCCTCGCGCTCGCGAAAGCAATAGATCAGCACGTTCATCGCGCCGCAATCGAGGCCGTGCGCACCGAGCCACAGCAGGTGGTTCATGAGGCGAGTGAGCTCGGCGAACATGACGCGGATGTACTGCGCGCGGATCGGCACGTCGACGCCGGTGAGCTTTTCGATCGCAAGGCAGTACGCGTGCTCGTTGCACATCATCGAGACGTAGTCGAGCCGGTCCATGTACGGCAGCGACTGCATGTACGTCCGCGTCTCGGCGAGCTTCTCGGTCGCGCGGTGCAGGAGCCCGATGTGCGGGTCGGCGCGCTGGATCACCTCGCCGTCGAGCTCGAGGACGAGGCGCAGCACGCCGTGCGCCGCGGGGTGCTGCGGCCCGAAGTTCAGCGTGTAGTTCTTGATGTCGGCCACGTCGCTCGGCTCTAATGCATTCCGCCGTAGTTCTCTTCGCGGATGACGCGCGGCACGATCTCGCGCGGCTCGATCGTCACCGGCTGGTAGATGACGCGCCTTTGCTCGGGGTCGTAGCGCATCTCGACCGTCCCGGAGACCGGGAAGTCCTTGCGCATCGGATGGCCGATGAAGCCGTAGTCGGTGAGGATGCGGCGCAGGTCGACGTGGCCGTCGAAGATGATCCCGTAGAGGTCGAACGCCTCGCGCTCGTACCAGTTGGCGGCGCTCCAGACCTCGGTCAGCGACGCGAGCTGCGGCACGTCGTCGTCGGCGCAGAAGACCTTCAGGCGGACGCGCCAGTTGTGGGTCAGCGAGAGCAGGTGCGAAACGACGCAGTAGCGCGGGGCTTCCCACGGCTCGTCGCGGTAGCTCGAGTAGTCGACGCCGCACAGGTCGATGAGCTGCTCGAACGCGAGCTCGGAGTCGTCCCGCAGCAGCGTCGCGGCCTCGAGGTAGTCGGCAGCGGCGACGGTGACCGTCAGCTCGCCGAAGGCGCGCTCGATCTTCTTCGCGCGGCCGCTGAGGCGGCCCGCGAGCGCTTCCTGCAAGGTGTCGAGCTTGCTCATCGTAGTTGAAGGGGCGCGCTCAACGCGCGATCGTGTTCTCGCGCCGGATCTTGGCTTGCAGCTGGAGGACGCCGTAGAGGAGCGCCTCGGCCGTCGGCGGACAGCCGGGCACGTAGACGTCGACGGGGACGATCCGGTCGCAGCCGCGCACGACCGAATAGCTGTAGTGGTAGTAGCCGCCGCCGTTCGCGCACGAGCCCATCGAGATCACCCAGCGCGGCTCGGCCATCTGGTCGTAGACCTTGCGCAGCGCCGGTGCCATCTTGTTGCAGAGCGTCCCGGCGACGATCATCAGATCGCTCTGCCGCGGGCTCGGCCGGAACAGCATGCCGAAGCGGTCGATGTCGTAGCGCGCCGCGCCGGCGTGCATCATCTCGACGGCGCAGCACGCGAGGCCGAACGTCATCGGCCAGAGCGAGCCGGTCTTCGACCAGTTGATGACCTTGTCGACGGTCGTCGTGACGAAGCCTTCATTGAGGACGCCTTCGAGGCTCATGGCAGCTCAGTTCACTCCCAGTCGAGGGCGCCCTGCTTCCACTCGTAGGCGAAGCCGACGACGAGGATGGCGAGGAAGACCATCATCGCCCAGAAGCCGGTCGCGCCGATCTCGCGCAGCGCGATCGCCCAGGGAAACAGGAACGCGATCTCGAGGTCGAACAGGATGAAGAGGATCGCGACGAGGTAGTAGCGCACGTCGAACTTCATGCGCGCGTCCTCGAACGCCTCGAAGCCGCACTCGTACGGAGAGTTCTTCGCCTGATCGGGCCGCCGCGGACCGAGCAGGAATCCCAGCACCTGCGGCGCGACGCCGACCGCCACCCCGACCAGGATGAAGAGGATGACGGGAAGGTAGGGATCCAGGGTCATGAGACTGGTGCCGACGGCGAGACTCGAACTCGCACAGCTTTCGCCACTACCCCCTCAAGATAGCGTGTCTACCAATTTCACCACGTCGGCGGCGTTCTTATTCGCCGCCCGGCTCGCATGAGGAGTGGCTCGCCGGGCAACCTCGAATTCTAGTCGAGCGAACCAGGAAACTACTTCTGCGGAATCGCGCCGGCTCCCGACGCTGCGACCGGCGCGTTCGCCGGAATCGACGCCGCAAGCGACGACGGCACTGCGACGCCGCTCGCAGGGCCCGGGATCGCCAGCGCTCCCGACGCCGGCGCCAGCGGCGCCGAGACCGCCGGCCGGTCGAGCACGCTGCCCGTCGTCGCCCGCGGCCGCTCGTTCGCGTTGTACGCGAGATAGAGCGTGCAGATGAAGAACAGCGCAGCGCAGACCGCGGTCGAGCGCGACAGGAAGTTGGCGCTGCCGGTCGCGCCGAAGAGGCTCCCCGACGCGCCGCTGCCGAACGACGCACCCATGTCGGCGCCCTTGCCGTGTTGCAGCAGCACGAGCCCGATCATGGTCAGCGCAGTCAGGATCTGCAGGCCGAGGACGAGGTTCATCACGATGTTCATGCAATGCGACTTTCTGCTTGTCGTTGTTCAGCCGGCGGCGCGACAGATGGCGATGAAGTCGGCTGCCTTCAGCGAAGCGCCGCCGATCAGGCCGCCGTCGATGTCGGGCTCGGCGAAGAGCTGCGCCGCGTTGTCGGCCTTGACGCTGCCGCCGTAGAGGATGCGGATCGCAGCGGCGTTCGCGGCGCGATCGGCAAGACGCGCGCGCAGGAACGCATGCACCGCCTGCGCCTCGGCGGGAGTCGCCGTCTTGCCGGTGCCGATCGCCCAGACCGGCTCGTAGGCGACGACCACATCGTCGATGCGTGCGCCGAGGCGTTCGATCACTGCACCGAGCTGGCGCGCGACGACGCGCTCGGTCTTTCCGGCGTCGCGCTCCGCGAGCGTCTCGCCGACGCACACGATCGGCACCAGTCCGTTCGCGAGCGCTGCGGCCGCCTTGGCGGCGACGAGCTCGTCGCTCTCGCCGTGCATCGCGCGCCGCTCGGAGTGGCCGACGATGACGTGGCGACAGCCGAGCTCGGCGAGCATGGCTGCCGAGACCTCGCCGGTGTAGGCGCCCGATGCGTGCGGCGAGCAATCCTGCCCGCCCCATGCGATCGCGCTCTTCGCGAGCGCCGTCGCGACGTCGCGCAAATACGGCGCGGGAACGCAGACCGAAACCTCGGCACCGCCGAGCGATGCCGCCTTGAGCGCGTCGAGCAGCGCCGCGTTGGCGGCGACGCTGCCGTTCATCTTCCAGTTGCCGACGACGAGCTTGCGCCGCGACGGCGCGGCCGCTACCACGTCAGCACCAGCTTGCCGATGTGCCGGTTCGATTCCATCAGCTCGTGCGCGCGCGCCGCGTCGGCGGCCGGAAAGACCTGATGGATGACGGGCTTGACGGTGCCCGCCTGGAGCCACGGCCAGACGGTCTTCTTGAGCGACGCCGCGATCTGCGCCTTGAACGCGACCGGCCGCGGCCTGAGCGTCGAGCCGGTGATCGTCAGCCGACGGCGGAGCACGAGGCCCGAGTCAACCGCCGACTTCGTGCCGCCCTGGACGGCGATGATGACGATGCGGCCATCCTCGGCGAGGCACTGCAGGTCGCGCGCGATGTAGTCGCCGGCGACCATGTCGAGGACGACATCGGTGCCCTTCTTGCCGGTGATGCCCAGCACCTCGGCGACGAAGTCCTGGCTCTTGTAATCGATCGCGTGATCGGCGCCGAGCGCGCGGCACGCTGCCGCCTTGTCGGCCGAGCCGACGGTGACGATGACGGTCGCGCCGGCCGCCTTCGCGAGCTGGATCGCGGTGACGCCGATGCCGCTCGAGCCGCCGTGGACGAGCAGCGTCTCGCCGCGCTGCAGGTGCGCGCGGTCGAAGACGTTCGACCAGACGGTGAAGAACGTCTCCGGAAGGCTCGCCGCTTCGACGTCGCTCAGATTCGCCGGGCTCGGCAGGCATTGAGCGATCGGCGCGACGCAGAGCTCGGCATAGCCGCCGCCGGCGACGAGCGCGCAGACGCGTGCACCGACCGCGAGACCCGCCGCGGCGAGCGCGGCGCGGTCGCCGTCGACGATCGTTCCCGCGACCTCGAGGCCGGGGATGTCGGACGCTCCCGGTGGCACCGGATAGAGGCCCTTTCGCTGCAGCACGTCGGGGCGGTTGACGCCCGACGCGGCGACGCGGATCAGCGCTTCGCCGGCGCCGAACTCAGGGTCGGGACGCTCGACCGGCCGCAGGACGTCGGCCGGCCCGGGCGCCGAGATCTCGATCGCTTTCACGTCGACGCCGCCGTTCGCGTCACTCGTGGACCGCGGGCTCGCGCGGCGGCGGCGTGTCGCGGTCGAGCAGCGCCTTCATCGAGAGCTTGACGCGGCCCTTGTCGTCGGTCTCGAGGACCTTGACGCGGACGATCTGCCCTTCGCTCAGGTAGTCGGTGACCTTCTCGACGCGCTGGTTGGCGATCTGGCTGATGTGCAGCAGCCCGTCCTTGCCGGGCAGCAGGTTCACGAGCGCGCCGAAGTCGAGGATCTTCGTCACCGGGCCTTCGTAGATCTTGCCGACCTCGACCTCCGCGGTGAGCTCGGCGATGCGCTTCCTCGCATGCTCTGCCTTGTCGGCGTCGGTCGACGCGATCGTGATCGTGCCGTCCTCGGCGATGTCGATCGTCGTGCCGGTCTCCTCGGTCAGGGCGCGGATCGTCGCGCCGCCCTTGCCGATGACGTCGCGGATCTTCTCCGGATTGATCTTCATCGTGTAGAGGCGCGGCGCGAACTGCGAGACCTCGGCCTTGGCGCCGCCGAGCGCTTCCTGCATCCTGGCGAGGATGTGCAGCCGCGCTTCCTTCGCCTGCGCGAGCGCGACCTGCATGATCTCCTTGGTGATGCCCTGGATCTTGATGTCCATCTGCAGCGCGGTGACACCCGACGTCGTGCCGGCGACCTTGAAGTCCATGTCGCCGAGATGGTCCTCGTCGCCGAGGATGTCGGTCAGCACGGCAAAGCGGTTGCCTTCCTTGATCAGGCCCATCGCGATGCCGGCGACGTGGGCCTTGAGCGGCACGCCGGCGTCCATCATCGCCAGGCAGCCGCCGCACACCGACGCCATCGACGACGAGCCGTTCGACTCGGTGATCTCGGAGACGATTCGCATCGAGTACGGGAACTCGGTGCGGTCGGGCAGCACGGCGACGAGGGCGCGCTTGGCCAGCCGCCCGTGGCCGATCTCGCGGCGCTTGGGCGATCCGACGCGGCCGGTCTCGCCGGTCGCGAACGGCGGCATGTTGTAGTGGAGCATGAAGTGCTCGCTGTACTCGCCGGCGAGCGCGTCGATGCGCTGCGAGTCGCGGTCGGTGCCGAGCGTCGCCGCCACCACCGCCTGCGTCTCGCCGCGGGTGAAGATCGCCGAGCCGTGCACGCGCGGCAGGAGGCCGGTGCGGATCTCGATCGGCCGCACGGTGCGCGTGTCGCGGCCGTCGATGCGCGGCTCGCCCGAGAGGATCTGGCTGCGCACGACCTTGGCTTCGATGTCGAACAGGAGGTTGTCGACCTTGACCGGATCGAACTCGGTGCCGGCGGCGGTGAGCGCGGTCTTGGTCGCCGCGTACGCGTCGCGCGTCGCTTGCGTGCGCGCCTGCTTGGAGCGGATCTGGTAGGCCGCGCGGATCGGCTCCTCGGCGTGGGCCGCGACCTGGGCGATGAAGGCCTCGTCCTTGGCTGGCGCCTGCCAGTCCCACATGGGCTTCCCGGCATCGCGGACAAGCTCGTGGATCGCGGCGATCGCGACGTTGCCCTGCTCGTGGCCGAAGACGACGCCGCCGAGCATGACCTCTTCGCTCAGCTGCTTCGCCTCCGACTCGACCATCAGCACCGCGGCTTGCGTGCCGGCGACGACGAGGTCCATCTGCGACTCGGTGAGCTGCGTCTTGGTCGGGTTGAGGACGTACTGGCCGTCGACGTAGCCGACGCGCGCGGCGCCGATCGGGCCGTTGAACGGGATGCCCGAGATGGCGAGCGCAGCGCTCGCGCCGATCATCGCCGGGATGTCGGCGGCGACCTCGGGGTTGAGCGAGAGGACGTGGATGACGACCTGGACCTCGTTGTAGAAGCCGTCCGGGAAGAGCGGGCGCAGCGGCCGGTCGATCAGGCGCGACGTCAGCGTCTCGAGCTCGCTCGGTCGACCTTCGCGCTTGAAGAAGCTGCCGGGGATCTTGCCGGCGGCGTACGTCTTCTCGATGTAGTCGACGGTGAGCGGGAAGAAGTCCTGGCCGGGCTTGGCGTCCTTCCTGGCGACGACGGTCGCGAGGACGACGGTGTCGTCGATCGAGACGACGACAGCGCCGCTCGACTGGCGCGCGATCTCGCCGGTCTCGAGGGTCACCGTCTGCTGGCCCCACTGGAACGTCTTGGTGACCTTGTTGAAGATGCTCATGTCTGGTGTCTCCGATTGAGCGGCGCGCTTCGGGCGGCGCCGACACCCGGAATCAGGGCCCCGGCGCAATGCCATTCCGGCGGTGCTCGCGAGAGAAGTGCGAACAACGAGGGAATGACACGGCGACGCCTGATGGCCCTTGGTTCCTGCGCGCCCGCGCGCCGCCGGTCGAAGCCAGTCGGCTGCGGGCAGCGGCCATCGCTACTTGCGAAGGCCGAGCTTGTGGATCAGCGCCGTGTAGCGCTCTGCGTCGGTGGCCTTCAGGTAGGCCAGCAGGCTCTTTCTGCGGTTGACCATCTTCAGGAGGCCGCGGCGGCCGTGGTGGTCCTTCAGATGGGTCTTGAAGTGCGGCGTGAGCTCGTTGATCCGGTCGGTGAGCAAGGCGACTTGCACCTCGGTCGAACCGGTGTCGTTCGCGGCGCGAGCGTGCGCCTTGACGATCTCGGCCTTGTGCTGGGCGGTGGCAGGCATCTCGATTCCTCGTGTGAAACCGAGCGCCGGCACTGGAAGCGGTGCTGCGGTTTCGGCTCTTGACTTGCGATCGCCGGTGAAACCGACCGGCGTCGTGCTCGCTCGCCGCGGGCGCAGCAAGGTCGATCATTATAGCCGCAGGAACCGAGCGAGCCTCTCGGCACCGGCGCCGAGCCGCGCCGGATCGCGCGACGCGAAGCACCAGCGCAGCCACCCCTCGCCCTCGGCGCCGAACGCGGCGCCCGGGGCGATGCCGACGCCGCCCTCCTGGACCAGGCGCTTGGCGAACGCGAGCGAATCGCCGCTGCCCGGCACGCGCAGAAACGCGTAGAGGCCGCCGCGCGGCGTCGCGACCTGAACGCCGGGGATCTCGCGCAGGAGCGGCAGCAACGTGTCGCGACAGTTGCGCAGGCGCTCGACCAGGCCGGGAACGAATCCGCTCGCGTTGGCGAGCGCAGCGAGCCCGGCGCGCTGCACGAAGACCGGAGCGCACGAGGTGTTGAATTCGATCAGCTTCGCGAACGACGCTGCCGTTCCGGGCGGAACGACGAGCCAGCCGAGCCGCCAGCCGGTCATCAGGAAGCTCTTCGAGAAGCTGTGGACGACGATCAGGCGGTCGTCGGGATCGGCGATGTCGAGAAAGCTGGGGGCGGCGGAGCCGGCCCCGGCTTCGCCGAAGGCAAAGCTCGGTGCCGCCGCTACGGTCCTGCCGCCGTCGCCGAAATAGACCCGCTCGTAGACCTCGTCGGCGACGATCCACGTGCCGGTCGATCGGCAGTGCTCAAGCAGCACGCGCTGCTCGTCGCGCGTGAGCGTCCAGCCGGTCGGGTTGTTCGGCGAGTTGACGAGGAGAACGCGGGTGCGGTGGGTGACCGCGCGGCACAGCGCGCCGACATCGAGGCGCCATTCGCCGCCGGTGTCGGGCCTGAGCGCGAAGCGCGTGACGTGCGCGCCGAGGATCGCCGGCTGCGCGGTGAGGTTCGGCCAGACCGGGACGACGGCGACCACCTCGTCGCCGGCGCCGACCAGCGCCTGCATCGCGAGCATCAGCGCGCTCACGCCCGACGACGTCACCGCGATCCGATCGCTGCCGATCGCGGGGTGGAGCGAACTGACGTATCCGGCGATCGCTTCGCGCAGCTCGGCGAGGCCGAGGTTGTGCGAATAGAACGTCTCGCCGGCGGCGAGCGACGCGACCGCGGCGTCGCGAATGAAGGTCGGCGTCGTTTCGTCGCTCTCGCCGAACCAGAACGCGAGGACGTCGCGGCGATCCATCGCCGCGTTCGCGACCTCGCGGATCTTGGACGCAGGCAGATCGTCGATCAAAGGGCGCAAGTTCGGCATCGGCAAGTCTCAGGCGGAGACGAGCGGCCAGCGCGGCAGCACGTCGAAGGCATGGTTTCGGGTCGGCACGGCGATGCCGCGCTCGAGCCGCATCGCCGCGGCGAGCGCGATCATCGCGCCGTTGTCGGTGCACAGCGCGGGCTCGGGAAAGTGCAGTCGTGCACCGCGCTCGTCGCAGCCGCGACGCAAGCGTTCGCGCAACGCCGTGTTCGCGCCGACGCCGCCGGCGACGACGAGACGGTCGCAGCCGGTCGCGGCGAGCGCCGCCATCGACTTCTTCGCGAGCACGTCGACGATCGCCTCCTGCGTCGATGCGGCAAGGTCGGCGCGCGCCTGCTCACACGTCGAGTCGAGCCGCGCCGCGTGGGCGCGCACCGCCGTCTTCAGGCCGGCGAACGAGAAGTCGAGCGAGTCGCGGTGCAGCAGCGGCCGCGGCAGCGCGACCGCGTCGGGGTCGCCGAAGTCGGCCAGCCGCGCGAGCGCCGGACCGCCGGGATAGCCGAGGCCGAGCAGCTTGGCCGACTTGTCGAACGCCTCCCCGGCGGCGTCGTCGATGGTGTCGCCGAGCAGCGTATAGCGGCCGACGTCGTCGACCCGGAGCAGCTGCGTGTGCCCGCCCGAGACGAGGAGCGCGACGAATGGAAACGTCGGCGGGTCGGCGGAAAGGAACGGCGACAGCACGTGGCCTTCGAGATGGTGGACGCCGACCGCCGGTCGATCGAGCGCCGCCGCGAGCGCGCATGCGACGCCGGCGCCGACGAGCAGCGCGCCGGCGAGCCCGGGGCCGCGCGTGTAGGCGACGACGTCGACCGCTTCGATCGCGACGCCGGCGCGCTCGAGGACGTCGCGCACGAGCGGCAGGATGCGGCGGATGTGATCGCGCGACGCGAGCTCGGGAACGACGCCGCCGTAGTCGGCATGCATCTCGACCTGGCTGTGCAGCGCCTGCGCAGCGAGGGTCGGCGCCGCACCCGGACGCGACCGCACGAGCGCAACGCCGGTCTCGTCGCACGAGGTCTCGACGCCGAGCACGTTCATCCCAGCCATCGCTCGATTCGCTCCACTTCCCTACCCTGAATTCGCGCGACCGCCCAGCCGTCGCGGTCGTCGACCGTTGCAAATATCACGAAGACCTCGCAACCACGCTTTCCTCTGTGGCGTCGCCGCGGTTAGGCTGTTACCCCGCGTTGCCTTTGCGCAGTGCGACTCCCGGACTGTCGATGAAAGAGTACCGTCTCCTCGCGTGGCCCGAGCTGCCGGCCGAATATCGGCGAACAGCGCACCGGCGCATCCTGAGCGAGATGTCGCAGCGCTTCGTCAGCGTCCCCAAGCTGATCGAGGTCAGCGGGCTCAAGAAGACGGAGCTGCGCGTGTTCCTCGACATGCTCGACGACCGCGCCGTGCTCGCCGACCGCGACACCGCCGCACCCGACTCGTTCCTCGATTCGCTGCGCCCGCTCAGCTGGCTGCGCCGCGCGATCGGCCCGAACCACGACCGCCGCTGACGCGGTCGCGCGCCCGCCGCCGGCAGCTGCCGGCTTCAGTGCTTCTCCTTGGCGTGATTGATCGAGTACTTCGGGATCTCGACCGTCACGTCGTCGCGCGCGACGATCGCCTGGCACGACAGGCGCGAGGTGGGCTCGAGGCCCCAGGCGCGGTCGAGCAGGTCCTCCTCGCTCTCGTCGGGCTCGCCGAGCGACGCATAGCCCTGGCGGACGACGACGTGGCACGTCGTGCACGCGCAGCTCATCTCGCACGCGTGCTCGATCGGGATGCCGTGCTCGAGCAGCGCCTCGCAAATCGAGTCGCCGGGCGCCGCTTCGATCTCGCGACCTTCAGGGCAGTACTCGGCGTGCGGCAGCACCTTGATCTTGGCCATCGTCAGAGATCCTCGACGCGGCGACCGGCAAGCGCCCGCCGCATGCCGCGGTTCATCCGCTCGGCGGCGAACGGCTCGGTCGCAGCCGAAAGCGCCTGCATCGCCTGCTCGATCTCGGCGCGATCGCTGCCCGCGCGGGCGCGTCGCAGCGTCTCGACGAGGGCATCGAGCACGCCGCGCTCGTCGCTCGCGAGCAGGTCGCCGTCGTTCGCGAGTGCCGACGCGAGCGCACCGAGCAGACGGTCCGCGTCGACCTGCGCTTCGCGCAGCGCCCGCGCCGCCATGTCGTCCTCGGCGTGACCGAAGCCCTCCTGCAGCATTCGCGTGACCTCGTCGTCCGACAGGCCGTAGCTCGGCTTGACGGTCACCGACGCTTCGACGCCCGACATCTCCTCGCGCGCCTCGACGCTCAAGAGGCCGTCGGCGTCGACGGTGAACGTCACCTGGATGCGCGCCGCGCCGGCGACCATCGGCGGGATCCCGTGCAGTTCGAAGCGTGCGAGTGAGCGGCAGTCCGCGACGAGATCGCGCTCGCCCTGGACGACGTGGATCACCATCGCGCTCTGGCCGTCCTGGAAGGTCGTGAACGACTGTGCGCGTGCGGTCGGGATCGGGCTGTTGCGCTCGATGATCCGCTCGACGAGGCCGCCCATCGTCTCGATGCCGAGCGAGAGCGGAACGACGTCGAGCAGCAGCAGATCGCCCGCGCCGACATTGCCGGCGAGCGCATCGGCCTGGCGCGCCGCGCCGAGCGCGACGACCTGGTCAGGGTCGAGATTGGTCAGCGGCGCGCGGCCGAAGAAGTCGTGCACCGCCTGGCGAACGAGCGGCATCCGCGTCGATCCGCCGACGAGGACGATGCCGTCGATCTCGTCGCGCGCGACCTTGGCGTCGCGAACGACGGCGCGGACCGCGGCGATCGTGCGATCGACGACCGGCCGCGCGACCGTCTCGAGGTCGTTGCGTGCGACCGCGACCTCGACGGTTCTGCCGGCGACGCTGCAGCGAAAGACGGACTCGTCGTGGGTCGAGAGCCTCTCCTTGATCGCGCGCGCGGCGATCGTCGCGGCGCGGCGATCGCCGGCGCTCGCCGCCTCGACGCCGGCGCGCACGAGCGCCCAGGCGGCGAACGCAGCATCGATGTCATCGCCACCGAGGGCGGAATCGCCGCCGGTCGCGACCACTTCGAACACGCCCTTGGTCATCCGCAGCAGCGAGATGTCGAAGGTGCCGCCGCCGAGGTCGTAGACGGCGTACAGGCCCTCGCTCGCGTTGTCGAGGCCGTACGCGATCGCTGCCGCGGTCGGCTCGCTGATCAGGCGCAGCACCTGCAGCCCGGCGAGCTCGGCGCCATCCTTGGTCGCCTGGCGCTGGGCGTCGTCGAAGTACGCCGGCACCGTCACGACCGCGCCATAGAGATGGGCGTCGAGCGTGTCCTCGGCGCGCTGCCGCAACGCGGCGAGGATCTCGGCCGAGACCTCGACCGGCGACTTGATTCCCGCCCGGGTCTGCAGCCGCACCATCCCGACCTCGTCGTCGACGAAGTCGTAGGCGCGCCGCGTCGCGTCGTCGAGATCGCCGAGCCCGCGCCCCATCATCCGCTTGACCGAGACGATCGTGTTCTTCGGGTCGTCGACCGCGCCGCCGAGCGCGTCGCGACCGATCGCGACGCGGCCGCCTTCGAGATAGCGCACCGCCGACGGCAGCAGCACCTCGCCTTCGTGGTCGGGCAGGCATTCGGCGACGCCGCTGCGCACCGCGGCGACGAGCGAATGCGTGGTCCCGAGGTCGATGCCGACGGCGTGGCGGCGCGTGTGCGGCTCGGGCGAGGCGCCGGGCTCGGAGATCTGCAGCAGCGCCATCTCAGTCTTCGAGCTCGGCGACGCGCCGCTCGACGTCGGCGGCGAAGCGCTCGATGAACATCAGCGCACGCACCTCGCGCGCGGCCGCGGCGGCGTCGTGACGCTCGTCGAGCGCGCCGGCGAGCCGCGCGCGCGCGGCGCGGCGCTCGCGGTCGAGCTCGCGCTCGACGACGTCGATCTCGTCGCGCGAATCGGCCTCCTCGAGCGCCTCGCGCCACGCCATCTGCTGGTGCAGGAACTCGGCCGGCATCGCGGTGTTGTCTTCGGCGCCGATCGGCACGCCCGCAAGCTCGCAAAGATAAGCGCCGCGCCGCACCGGATCGCCGAGCCGCTCATACGCTTCGTTGACGCGGACCGCCCATTGCATCGCGGCACGGCGCGCCGCCGCGTCGGCGCTCGCGAAGCGATCGGGGTGAACCTCGGCCTGCAGCGCGCGCCGCCTCGCGTCGAGCTCGGCGCGGTCGATCGCGAACCGGGGCGGCAAGCCGAACAGTTCGAAGTCGTCGACGGAAAGTTGCATGTCTAAAAACGAAAAGGGCCCGCGAAGCGGGCCCGCCATTCAGCGCAACGGCGGATGCCCGTGGTGCCCGATCACACCCGGAAGGACTCGCCGCAGCCGCAGCGGTCCTTCTCGCGCGGGTTCTCGAACTTGAAGCCTTCGTTCAGCCCCTCGCGAACGAAGTCGAGGCGGGTGCCGTCGATGTACGGCAGGCTCTTCGGGTCGACGATGACCTTGACGCCGTGGTCCTCGAAGACGTGGTCCTCCGGCGCGAACTCGTCGGCGTATTCGAGCTTGTAGGCCAAGCCCGAGCAGCCGGTCGTCTTCACGCCCAGACGCACGCCGATGCCCCTGCCTCGCTTGCCGAGGTAGCGGGTGACGTGCCGCGCCGCGGCTTCGGTGAGGGTGACGGACATCTCAGCCGGCGACCTCGGCGGCGGCGCGCGCGGCGGCGGGGTGCTTCGACTTGTAGTCGCTGACCGCAGCCTTGATCGCGTCCTCGGCGAGGATCGAGCAGTGGATCTTCACCGGCGGCAGCGCGAGCTCGGTCGCGATGTGCGTGTTCTTGATCTTGAGCGCCTCGTCGAGCGACTTGCCCTTGACCCATTCGGTGACGAGCGAGCTCGACGCGATCGCCGAGCCGCAGCCGTAGGTCTTGAACTTGGCGTCTTCGATGACGCCGGTCTCGGGGTTGACCTTGATCTGCAGCTTCATCACGTCGCCGCAGGCGGGCGCTCCGACCATGCCCGTGCCGATCGAGTCTTCGCTCTTGGCGAAGGAGCCGACGTTGCGCGGGTTCTCGTAGTGGTCGACGACCTTGTCGCTGTATGCCATGGTGCTCTCCCTGTTCTGTTCGCGGCCGGCGTCAGTGCGCCGCCCACTGGATGGTGCTGATGTCGATGCCTTCCTGGTACATGTCCCAGAGCGGCGACAGCTCGCGCAGCTTGGCGACGCGATCCTTCAGCGTCGCGATGACGTAGTCGATCTCTTCCTCGGTCGTGAAGCGACCGATGGTCATGCGAAGACTCGAATGGGCGAGCTCGTCGCTGCGGCCGAGCGCACGCAGCACGTAGCTGGGCTCGAGGCTCGCCGACGTGCACGCCGACCCCGACGAGACGGCGATGCCCTTGACGCCCATGATGAGCGACTCGCCCTCGACGTAGTTGAACGACATGTTGACGTTGTGCGGCACCCGCTCGGTCGGGTGGCCGTTGAGGAACGTCTGCTCGATCGGCGACAGCCCATCGATCAAACGGCGGTGGAGCATGCGGATCCGTTCGATCTCGGTCCCCATCTCCGCGCGGGCGATGCGGTACGCCTCGCCCATGCCGACGATCTGGTGCGTCGGCAGCGTTCCCGAGCGCATGCCGCGCTCGTGGCCGCCGCCGTGCATCTGCGCTTCGATGCGGACGCGGGGCTTGCGCCGCACGTAAAGCGCCCCGATGCCCTTCGGCCCGTAGGTCTTGTGCGACGCCAGGCTCATCAAGTCGACCGGCAGCTTGGCAAGGTCGATCGTGACCTTGCCGGTCGCCTGCGCAGCGTCGACATGGAAGATGATTCCGCGTTCGCGACACATCGCGCCGATCGCGGCGATGTCCTGGATGACGCCGATCTCGTTGTTGACGAGCATCACCGAGACCAGGATCGTGTCGGGCCGAAGCGCCGCCTTGAACGCGTCGAGGTCGAGCAGGCCGTCTTCGCGGACGTCGAGGTAGGTGACCTCGAAACCCTGCCGTTCGAGCTCGCGCATCGTGTCGAGCACAGCCTTGTGCTCGGTCTTGACGGTGACGAGATGCTTGCCGCGCGTCTTGTAGAACTGCGCCGCGCCCTTCAGCGCCAGGTTGTCGGACTCGGTCGCGCCCGACGTCCAGATGATCTCGCGCGGATCGGCGTTGATCAGCTCGGCGACTTGCTCGCGCGCCTTCTCGACCGCCTTCTCCGCTTCCCAGCCCCAGGCGTGGCTGCGCGATGCCGGGTTGCCGAAGTGCTCGCGCAACCACGGGATCATCGCGTCGACGACGCGCTGGTCGACCGGCGTCGTCGCGCCGTAGTCGAGATAGATGGGGAAGTGCGGGGTCATGTCGAGGATGAGCGCGCAGGCGTCACTTGGACAGCGCGGCGCCGAGCGCGAACACCGAGTTCGGCGCGGTGATCTTGATGGGCTTGACGACCGGCTGCGTCGAGATCGCCCGCTTGACGGGCTGCTCCTCGATCGAGACGCCCTTGGCGAGCTGCTCGTCGACGAGCTTTTTCAGCGAGACCGAGTCGAGGAATTCGATCATCTTCGAGTTGAGGCTCGCCCAGAGGTCGTGCGTCATGCAACGGCCCGCGTCGTCGCCCATGCAGTTCTCCTTGCCGGCGCAACCGGTGGCGTCGATGGGCTCGTCGACGGCGACGATGATGTCGGCGACCGTGATGTCCTCGGAGCGGCGGCCGAGCGAATAGCCGCCGCCCGGCCCGCGAGTGCTCTCGACGAGCTCGTGCCGACGCAGCTTGCCGAACAGCTGCTCGAGGTAGGAGAGCGAGATCTGCTGCCTGCCGCTGATCGCGGCCAGCGCCACCGGGCCCGAGTGCTCGCGCAGAGCGAGGTCGATCATGGCGGTGACGGCGAAGCGGCCTTTGGTGGTGAGACGCATGGGAAACTCCTCAAACCGGGGTCGGAACGCTGTTTCCAGCGGCGATCGCGGACCAGCAATCGCCGGGCCGAGACCAGGTCCTCCCTAACCTGAGTGTTTTTCTCAAGTATAGCGGAAGTCGACTGATTTGGTCGAGATTGAGCCGATTAGTTCCGCTTCAAGGGCCTCGCCGACGGGACCGCCGCGGAACCCGGGGCAGGGTCCGAAACGGGGTGGTCGGACACCGTGGCTCCAAAGGCCTGCTCGCGCAGCGCCGCCAGCTGGTCGCGGGTCCGCGCCGCCTGCTCGAACTCGAGGTTGCGGGCGTGCTCGAGCATCTGCCGCTCGAGCAGCTTGATCCGCTTGCCGAGGTCCTTCTCCGACAGCGCCTCGACCGTCCCCGAAGGCAGCCCGGTCGCCCGGCGGTGGTGGTCCTTGCCTTCTTTGTCCTGGTAGATGCCGTCGATCATCTCCTTGACGCGCTTGCTCACCGTCCGCGGTGTGATCCCCTTGGCCAGGTTGTGGGCGACCTGGCGGTCGCGCCGGCGGTTGGTCTCGCCGAGGGCGAGTTGCATCGACTCGGTCACCTGGTCGGCATACAGGATCGCCTTGCCGTTGAGGTTGCGTGCCGCCCGCCCGATCGTCTGGATCAGGCTTCGTTCCGAGCGGAGGAACCCTTCCTTGTCGGCGTCGAGGATCGCGACCAGCGAGACCTCGGGGATGTCGAGCCCCTCGCGCAACAGGTTGATGCCGACGAGGACGTCGAAGGTGCCCAGGCGAAGGTCGCGCAGGATCTCGACCCGCTCGACCGTCTCGATGTCGCTGTGCAGGTAGCGCACCTTGACGCCGTTGTCGGCGAGGTAGTCGGTCAGCTGCTCGGCCATCCGCTTGGTGAGGGTCGTGATCAGGACGCGCTCGTCCTGCTCGACGCGCTCACGGATTTCCTGCAGGACGTCGTCGACCTGATGCGTCGCCGGCCGGACCTCGACAACCGGGTCGATCAGCCCGGTCGGACGCACGAGCTGCTCGACGACCTGTCCCGTGTGCTGCTTCTCGTAGTCGGCCGGCGTCGCCGAGACGAAGACCGCCTGGCGCATCTTGGACTCGAACTCCTCGAACTTGAGCGGCCGGTTGTCGAGCGCCGACGGCAGCCGGAAGCCGTATTCGACGAGCGTGGTCTTCCTCGCCCGGTCGCCGTTGTACATGCCGCCGAGCTGGCCGATCATGACGTGGCTCTCGTCGAGGAACATCAGCGCGTCCTTCGGCAGGTAGTCGACCATCGTCGCCGGCGGCTGTCCGGGCGCGGCGCCCGAGAGGTGGCGGGTGTAGTTCTCGATCCCCTTGCAGTGGCCGACCTCCTGCAGCATCTCGAGGTCGAAGCGCGTGCGCTGCTCGAGCCGCTGCGCCTCGACGAGCTTGCCGGCCCCGACGAGCTCGTCGAGCCGCTCGCGGAGCTCCGCCTTGATCGTGTCGATCGCCGAGACGATGCGCGCCCGCGGCGTCGCATAGTGCGTCGCCGGATAGACGACGAAGCGCGGGATCTTCTGGCGGATGCGCCCGGTGAGCGGATCGAACAGGGTCAGCGACTCGAGCTCGTCGTCGAACAGCTCGATCCGCACCGCGAGCTCGCTGTGCTCGGCCGGGAAGACGTCGATCGTGTCGCCGCGAACCCGAAACGTCCCGCGCGAGAAGTCGTTCTCGTTGCGCGAGTACTGCATGCGGATCAGGTGGGCGATCGCGTCGCGCTGGCCGAGCTTGTCGCCGACGCGCATGATCATCCGCATCTCGGTGTAGTCCTCGGGCGCGCCGATGCCGTAGATCGCGCTCACCGAGGCGACGACGATCACGTCGCGCCGTTCGAGCACGCTCTTGGTCGCCGACAGGCGCATCTGCTCGATGTGCTCGTTGATCGCCGAGTCCTTCTCGATGAAGAGGTCGCGCTGCGGAACGTACGCCTCGGGCTGGTAGTAGTCGTAGTAGCTGACGAAGTACTCGACCGCGTTCTTCGGAAAGAACTCGCGGAACTCGGCGTAGAGCTGCGCCGCGAGCGTCTTGTTGGGCGCGAAGACGATGGCCGGCCGGCCGATCTGGGCGATCACGTTGGCCATCGTGAAGGTCTTGCCCGAGCCGGTGACGCCGAGCAGCGTCTGGAACGCGAGCCCGTCGTTGATCCCCTCGACGAGCCCGGCGATCGCCTCGGGCTGATCGCCCGCCGGCGGATACGGGCGAAATAGCTGGAAGGGCGACCCCGGGTACGTGACGAATTCACCGTCGGGCGCAGCAGTCGTTGCTTGTTGGCTCGCGGCCTCGGTCGTCAGGGTCATGGCGGCTAAAATTCGAAAGTTGGTCCGCGTCGAAGCGAACCCATCAGCGTACCGCAACGGGCAACGGGGAGCGAGCCTCGGCGTCGGTGGAAGTCGGCAGATGGCGGTGCCGACGCGTTTTCCAACTGATTCCAGAGGTCCCCCGCATGCTTTCGCTCTTCGACGCCGTCGAGATGGCGCCTCGCGACCCGATCCTGGGTCTCAACGAGCAATTCGCCGCCGATCCCAACCCGAACAAGGTCAACCTCGGCGTCGGCGTCTACTACGACGAGAACGGCAAGCTCCCGCTGCTCGGCTGCATCCGCGCCGCCGAGGAAGCGATGACCAAGGCGCAGCAGGCGCGCGGCTATCTGCCGATCGACGGCATCGCCGCGTACGACACCGCGACGCAGGCGCTCGTCTTCGGCGTCGACTCCGCGGCGCGCCACGAAGGCCGCGTCGCGACGGTGCAGGCTGTCGGCGGCACCGGAGCGCTGAAGGTCGGCGCCGACCTGCTGCAACGGATGCGCCCGGAAGCGCGCGTCCTGATCAGCGACCCGAGCTGGGAGAACCACCGCGCCCTCTTCGAAGGCGCCGGCTTCGAGGTCGAGACGTACGCGTACTACGACCCCGCCAGGCAGGGCGTCGACTTCGCCGCGATGGTCGCGGCGCTGAACGCCGCGCCGGCTGGAACGATCGTCGTCCTCCACGCCTGCTGCCACAACCCGACCGGCTGCGACCTCACGCCGGCGCAGTGGCAGGAGGTCGTCGACGTGCTCGCCGCGCGCGGCCTCGTCCCGTTCCTCGACATGGCCTACCAGGGCTTCGGCGACGGCCTCGCCGAGGACGGCCGCGCAGTCGAGCTCTGCGTCGCCGCGGGCATCGACTTCCTCGTCGCGACCAGCTACTCGAAGAGCTTTTCGCTCTACGGCGAGCGCGCCGGGGCGCTGTCCGTCGTCTGCCAGACGCGCGACGCCGCGGCACGCGTCCTCAGCCAGCTCAAGCGTGTCATCCGCACCAACTACTCGAACCCGCCGACCCACGGCGCCGCCGCGATCACGACCGTGCTGACGACGCCGGCGCTGCGCGCGCAATGGGAAGAAGAGCTCGCCGGCATGCGCGAGCGCATCAAGCGGATGCGCTTTGAGCTGCAGCGTCGGCTCGTCGCCGCGCGGGCCGCGATCGACACCGACTTCATCACCCGCCAGCGCGGGATGTTCAGCTACTCCGGCCTGACGAAAGAGCAGATGCATCGGCTGCGCAACGAGTTCGGCGTCTACGGCGTCGACTCGGGCCGCATCTGCGTCGCGGCGCTCAACGAGCGCAACCTCGACGCCGTCGTCGCCGCAATCGCCCACGTCACGGAGAAGGTCCCGGCATGATGCTCTACGAGTTCTACGAGGCGCAGCGCGCGCTGATGAGCCCGTTCTCGGAGTTCGCGAGCGCGTCGTCGAAGCTGTACCGGCATCCGCTCTCGCTCTTCGCGCACGTCCCGAACGCGCACCGCGTCTCCGCCGGCCTCGACCTCATGCACCGGCTCGCCAAGGACTACGAGAAGCCGCAGTTCGACATCCGTGATGTCGACGTCGACGGCGTCCAGGTCGCGGTGCACGAGCGGGTCGCGGTCGAGAAGCCCTTCTGCCGGCTGCTCCGCTTCAAGCGCTTCACCGACGACCTGGCGACGCTGCGAAAGCTCAAGGGCCAGCCGACCGTGCTCGTCGTCGCGCCGCTCTCGGGCCACCACTCGACGCTCCTGCGCGACACCGTTCGCGAGCTGCTGAAGGGCCACAAGGTCTTCATCACCGACTGGGCCGACGCGCGCATGGTCCCGGAAGACCAAGGCCCGTTCCACCTGCACGACTACGTCGCCTATGTGCAGGAGTTCATCCGCTTCATCGGCCCCGAGGTGAACGTGATCTCGGTCTGCCAGCCGACGGTTCCCGTCCTCGCCGCGGTCTCGCTGATGGCGAGCGCAGGCGAGCAGTCGCCGCGCACGCTGACGATGATGGGCGGCCCGATCGACGCCAGAAAGAGCCCGACCGCGGTCAACAACCTCGCGACCAACAAGAGCATGTCCTGGTTCGAGAACAACGTCATCCACCGCGTCCCGGTCAACTATCCGGGGGCAGGCAGGCGCGTCTATCCCGGCTTCCTGCAGCACGCCGGCTTCATCGCGATGAACCCGGACCGGCACCTGAAGTCGCACTACGACTACTTCCTCGACCTCGTCCGCGGCGACGGCGACAGCGCCGAGTTCCACCGCGACTTCTACGACGAGTACAACGCCGTCCTCGACATGCCCGCCGAGTACTACCTCGACACGATCAAGACCGTGTTCCAGGACTTCGCGCTCGTCAACGGCAGCTGGGTGATCGATGGCCAGCCGGTGCGGCCGCAGGACATCAAGACCGCCGCGCTCCTCACGATCGAAGGCGAGCTCGACGACATCTCGGGCGCCGGCCAGACGCGCGCGGCGCACGACCTGTGCACCGGCATCCCGGCCGATCGGCGCTTCCACTACGACGCGCTCGGCGCCGGCCACTACGGCATCTTCTCGGGGCGCCGCTGGCGCGAGAACGTCTATCCGAAGGTGCGCGAGTTCATCGCCGCGCACCAGGAGCCGGCGCCACGCCGCGCACCGCGCGCGAAACGCCGCTCCGTACGCGCCTAGCCATGGGCGCGCAGGCGCTCGCCGAGGCGGTGCTCGACGCGCTGCCGCAGACGCAGTGCCGCCGCTGCGGCTATCCCGACTGCCGCGGCTATGCCGAGGCGATCGCCGGCGAGGGCGCGGCGATCAACCGCTGCCCGCCGGGCGGCGCTGCCGGCATCGCCCGGATCGCGCTCGTCACCGGCCGCGCCGAATTGCCGCTCGATGCCGAGTGCGGCCGCGAGACGCCGCGCTCGCTCGCGGTGATCGACGAGCAGGCGTGCATCGGCTGCGCCCTCTGCCTGCAGGCATGTCCGGTCGACGCGATCGTCGGCGCCGCCAAGCGGATGCATGTCGTGATCGTCGAGCACTGCACCGGCTGCGAGCTCTGCCTGCCGGTGTGTCCGGTCGACTGCATCGCGCTCGTCGGCGCGAGCGGCGAGCGCACCGGCTGGGACGCGTGGAGCGCGGCGAGCGCGGCGACGACCCGACAGCGCTACGCACGCCATGCGACGCGGCTCGGCGCTCCTCGACCTGCCGCCGACGCTTCGCAGCGCCCGGCGCGCAGCGACACGGTCGCCGCCGCGGTCGCGCGTGCGCGCGCCGAGCGCGCGGCGCGCTGAAAGCACAATCGCAAGACGACGACGACGATGAACGACGCCGACGTCGTCCCGTTCTTCGCGACGCTGCGCGACGCCAACCCCGAGCCGGCGACCGAGCTCGATTACACGAGCGTCTTCGAGCTCCTGATCTCGGTGTTGCTGTCGGCGCAGACCACCGACAGAAGAGTCAACCAGGTCACCAAGGCGCTGTTCGCCGCGGGCCCGACGCCGGCGAAGATGCTCGCGCTCGGCGCCGAGACCATCGAGGCGATGATCAAGCCGGTGGGCTTTTTTCGCATGAAGACCAAGAGCGTGCTTGCGACGTGCCGCATCCTCGTCGAGGAGCACGGCGGCGAGGTGCCGCGCACGCGCGAAGCGCTCGAGGCGCTTCCGGGCGTCGGCCGCAAGACCGCGAACGTCGTCCTCAACAACGCCTTCGGCGATCCGACGCTCGCGGTCGACACCCACGTTTTTCGCGTCGCCAACCGCACCGGGCTCGCGCCCGGCGAGACGCCGCTCGAGGTCGAGCTCGGCCTCCTTGCGCGCGTTCCCGAGGAGTTCCTGCAGAACGCGCACCACTGGCTCATCCTGCACGGCCGCTACGTCTGCCTGGCGCGGCGCCCGCTGTGCGAGGTGTGCCGCGTCGCGCGCTGGTGCGATTCGGCGCCGCCGCAGTTCAAGAAGCCGGCAGCGGCCTGAGCGGTCAGCGCGCAGCGCGCTCGCGCCGCACTTCGTCGAGCACCGCGCACACCGCCGCCGCGCCGTCGACGATGCGCGGGCCCTGGCGGCTGATGAGATCGCCGTCGAGCGTGTACAGCCAGTCGCGGCGCACCGCGACCATCCGCGGCTGGCGACGCCAGAGCGCGAACGCGGCGTTGCCAGGATCGCGCGTCCACGCGGCGACGCCGCCCTGCTCGCTCGCGGTCAGGATCACCTCGGGGTCGGCGGCGACGACGGCCTCGGTCGAGACCGTCGGCACCAGCGGCGCGAGCTCGGCGAAGACGTTTCGTCCTGCGCAGACGCCGAGGACCTCGTCGATGATCTGGCGGCGATTGACCGTCATCAGCGGCTGCTGCCACACCTGATAGAAGACGCGCACCGGCGGCGCGTTCGCGTGCGCGCTGCGCAACCGCGCGAGCGCTGCACGAAGCGCGCCGGCGCGTTGCTTCGCTTCGCCTTCGTGGCCGAGCAGGATGCCGAGGCGCTCGATCGCGCGAGCGACGTCGTCGAGGCGCTGCGGCGCGAGCTGGAACAGCCGCACGCCGGCGCGCTCGAGCTGCTCGATTTCGCGCCCGACGTTGCCGCGCTGCCAGACGAGCACGAGGTCGGGCTTCAACGCGAGCACGCGCTCGACGTCGATTCGGCCGGCGTCGCCGATGCGCGGGACGGCTCGCGCCGCGTCGGGGTAGTCGCTGAGCGCCGAGACGCCGACCAACGATCGGCCGGCGCCGGCGGCGAAGACGAGCTCGGCGAGGCTCGGCGCGAGGGTGACGACGCGCGTGGGCGGCTGCTCGACGACGACGCTGCGGCCGGCATCGTCGACGACCGTGACCGCGACTGCGTCGCTCGCCATCGCCATCGCCATCGCGCAGGCAGCGAGCGCGGCGAGCACGGTCGGCCGACGACGCGGCGGTCGCGTCCCGCGCGTCATCGCTGCGCTCCGGTCGACGGCCCGCCGGCGGCGACGACGAAGCGCGTCGCGCCGTCGACGACGAGCGCGCGGATCGCGACGCCGAACACCGGGCCGAGCCGGTCGGCGACGAGGACGTCGTCGCGCGCCCCGGCGACCGCGCCGCCGGCGCCGTCGAGCAGGACGACGTGGCTGGCGAGGTCCCACGCGAGGTCGAGGTCGTGCAGGCTCGCGACGACCGCGCCGCCGCTGGCGGCGTGCGCGCGCAGCACGTCGACGAGCAGCCGCTCGTGCGCGAGATCGAGGTGCGACGCCGGCTCGTCGAGCAGCAGCAGCGGTGCGCCCTGCAGCAGCGCCGTCGCGATCGCGACGCGCTGACGCTCGCCGCCCGAAAGCGTCTGCACGTCGCTGGCGGCGAACGGCGCGAGCAGCAGACGGTCGAGGACGCGCTCGACCTCGCCGTCGCCTGCCGCGCCGTCGTCGAGCAGTGAACGCAGGCCGAAGTCGCGCCGGCGCGCGAGCGCTGCCGTCTCGCGCACGGTCGCCGGGAACGGGTCGGACCAGAACTGCGGGCTCCACGCGCGCCGCTCGGCGAGCAGCGAAGGCCGCCAAGCCGCGAGCTCGACGCCGTCGACGCGGACGTGCCCCGCAGCGAGCGGAAAGACGCCCGCGAGGGCGGCCAGCAGCGACGACTTGCCGGCGCCGTTCGGGCCGACGACGACCCAGCGCTCGCCGGCCGCGACGCGGATGTCGAGGCGATCGACGAGGACGCGGCCACGCGCGCTGCCGCCGGCGCGCAGCGCGAGCGCTTCGGCGCTGAGCAGCGCTTCGCTCATCGCGTTCCCGCCGGTCGTTGCAGCAGCATCGCGATGAACGTCGGCACGCCGATCGCCGCGGCGAGAACGCCGACCGGAAGCTGCAGCGGCGCGACGATCGTCCGCGCCGCGGCGTCGACGGCGACGACGAACGCGCCGCCCGCGATCGCGCTCGCCGGCAGCAGGAGCGGCGCGGCGCGCACGCCGAGCCGGCGCAGCGCGTGCGGAACGACGAGGCCGACGAAGCCGATCGCGCCGGCGGTCGCGACCGCGGCGCCGGTCGCGAGCGCTGCGGCGAGCAGGACGGCGCGTCGCCGCGGCCCGACAGCGACCCCGAGCGTCGCCGCCCACGCGTCGCCGCGCGCAAGCCAGTCGAGCTCGCGGGCGCGCGGCCAGACGATCGCGAGCGCGACCGCGACCGCGCTCCAGACGATCTCCCAGTGCGATGCACCGTTGAGATCGCCGAGCAGCCAGAACACCATGCCGCGCAGCTGGCCTTCGTCGGCGAGCGTCAGGATCAACGAGACGATCGCCGAGCAGCCGGCGCCGATCATCACGCCGACCAGCAGCAGCGCGGTCGCTCCTTCGCCGGAAGGAACGATCGCGGTGCTCGCGAGCCGTCGCCAGAGCAGGCCGAAGAGGAGCGCCGACGCGGCCATCGCGCCGACCGCCGCACCGGCGGCGACGCCCCACTCCGTGAGCGTCGCCGCGGCAGCGCCGGCGGCGAGCATCGCACCGAGCGCGCCGACCGAAGCGCCGCCGGCGACGCCGAGCACGTAGGGATCGGCCAGGGCGTTGCGTGTCAGCAGCTGCATCAGCGCACCGGCGAGCGCGAGCGCAGCGCCGGCGCCGAACCCGGCGAGCACGCGCGGCACGCGGATCGACCACACGATCTCGCTCGATGCGATGCCGAATCCTGCCGAGCCCGCGAGCACGCCGATCGCGCACGCGAGCGCCGCCGCTGCAGCGACGACGGCGAGCACGTGCGTCGCGCGCATCGTTCGCTACAGCCCCGCGCTGTCGACCCGGACGCCGAGCCACGCCTGGCGGCCGAGGCCCTGGTAGTCGCGCAACGGCTCGACGCGGCGATCGAGCGCGTTGTTGAGCTTGGCTTCGATCCGCCACGTCTTCTGCGGCTGCCACGCGACGCGCAGGTCGACGATCGCGTAGCCGCCAAGGACGACACCGCTGTCGGGGCGCGAGCCGACGAACAGCATCGCGGCGCCGAAGCGCCACGCCCCGCGCGCCATGTCGGCGCCGACGCTTTCCTGGTGCGCGGCGCGGCGCGGCAGCCGAACCCCGGTGTCGGCGTCGGTCGCGTCGAGGAAGTCGACGTTGGCGCGCAGGTCGACGTCGAGCCAGCGTGCGTTCGCGGCGATCGTCGCGCCCTGCAGGCGCGCCCGGCTAGTGTTGGCCGCACAGCCGAACGTGAACGAGGGATCCGGGCACTTCGCCGGATCGGGCTCGAAGCCGATCAGGTCGCGCACGTTGTTGCGGTAGACGGTCGCGCTCACGCTCGCATCCTGGCCCTGCCATGCGGCGCCCGCTTCGACGCTCGTGCCGCGCTCGGGACGGATCGTCGGCACGCCGAAGTTCGGAAACGCGAGGTCGTTGAACGTCGGTGCGCGAAACGTCGTGCCGGCGAGCGCGCGCAGCTTGACGCCGCGCGCGACCTCGAACGAGATTCCCGCTCGACCGGTCGTGTTCGCCCCGTACGCCGAGTTGTCGTCGTGGCGGACGTCGGCCTGCAGCGACGCGCTGCCGACCGTTCCCGAATAGCCGGCGACGAGGGCGTTGTTGCGACGCGAGAGCTCGGAAGCAAACACGTCGGCGGTCGCGCGCTCGACCTGGTGCTCGATCGCGAACAGCAGCTGCTGGTCGGGCGCGAGCGCGAACGCGTTCTGCCACATCGCCTGCTCGCGCGTCGTCACGAACCGGTTCTGCACGGTGCCGCCGCTCGTCAGGTCGTCGACTGCGCGCGACAGCTGCACTGTCGTCGTCCATGCGCTGAGCGGCGTGCCGCGGTAATCGACCGAGGCGACTCGCGTCGTCAGGTGGTTGCGAAAGTCGGGCGTCGCGTCCTGCGCGAACGTCGGCGGCGGGAATTCACTCGAGTCGTACTGCGCATTCAGCCGCGTCTCGAGGACGTGGACGCCGATCCGGTGCCCGGTCGCGGGCGCGAAGCCGACGTTGACGTCGCCCGACTTGCGGCGAAAGCCGTCGCGGTCGGGATTGAAGTTGCCGAACCGGTCGTTGGGTGCGATCGCCGAGACGCCGGCGCTCTTCTCGATGCCGAGCGAGAGCGCGTAGTCCCATGGGCCGATCGCACCGCTCGCCGCAGCGTCGCCGCGTGCCGAGTCGTAGCCGCCGAGTTCGGCGCCGCCGCCGAAGCGCGGCGCGCTGTTGCCGCGACGCGTGAAGATCTGGACGACGCCGCCGACGGCGTCGGCGCCGTACAGGCTCGACGCCGGGCCGCGCAAGACCTCGATGCGGTCGATCTGCGCGAGGCTCAGCGCCTCGAACTCGGCCTGGCCGAGCGTCGCCGAGCCGACGCGCACGCCGTCGACGAGAACGACCGTGCTGTTCGTGCTCGCGCCGCGGATGAAGAAGCCCGAGTTCTGCCCCGGACCGCCGTTGCGCACGACCTGCATGCCCGCGACGCGACGGACGAGGTCCTCGACCGAGTCGGCGGTCGTCGTGCGGATCGTCGCGTTGTCGATGACGACGATGTCGGAAGCGCTGCGACCGAGCGTCTCGGGCTCGCGCGTGCCGCTGACGACGACCGGATCGAGCGTGCTGTCGGCGGCGGCCGCAGCGTTGCAGAGCACGGCGATGGCGACGAGCGACCACGGCGAGCGCAATCCGCGCACAGGAATCGACGGCCGGCCAACCGAAGACGGCGCCTCGAGTCGGAAGTTCATGATGAAGGTCCCGCAACAGGCGTGCATTCCGCTTCCCCGCGGTCCGCACACGAATCGGCCGGGCACGAGGCCCGACCCGCCTGCTGGCCGGTATCCGGGCTGGCGGAGCGACCCCGGCGACCTTCCCGGAGGCGAGCCTCCAGTGGTGTCGATGCCGAAGCTGACAGCGTCTCTCGAAGACGGCCGTCGTCCGCCGTACCGTTGCGGGGGCAGCGCGGTTGATGCCGGACCGTTGCCGATCCGACAGCTCGCTTCCCGTTTAACTGTGAAGGAATGAACACCTTCACGGGCACCAGCGAAGCGCATTCTACGCAGCGCTGTCGCACGGTCGACGCCGCCTACAATTCGCCTCCTCTTCTCCTGCCGGAGCTTCATGGCCACGATCGAGGAACTCGCGGACCGGGTCGAGCGCCTGCTTGTTCGGCACGAAGAGCTGCAGCGAACGAATGCGCTCATCGCCGCGCAGCTCGCTGCGGTGACGGGCGAGCGCGACAACCTGCGCTCGCGCCTCAACGCCGCGAAGAGCCGCATCGACGTGCTGCTGCAGCGCCTGCCGCGCGACCCCGCCACGGGCGACGGCGTCGACGGTGCGCCGGTCGACGTCGCCGGCGCGGTCAACAAGGGCGGCGCGACATTGAGGAGCATCGGATGAAGCAGGTCGAGGTCACGATCCTCGGCCAGAGCTACATCCTCGGCTGTCCCGACGGCGGCGAGAGCTCGCTGCTCGAGGCGGTCGCCGATGTCGATCGCGAGATGAGCGCGATCCGCGACGGCGGCAAGGTGAAGGCGCGCGAACGCATCGCCGTGCTCGCCGCGCTCAACCTCGCGTTCGAGCTCGCGCAGCGGCCGCCGCGCGCGGGAACCGACGCGGCGACGAACGGCAGCGACGGCGGGCACTCGCCGGTCGATCTCGACGGCCTCGTCCGGCGCATCGACATGGCCCTCGGCGCCGACGGACAACTGCTCTGATCGTTGTCTTTTTTTCGAACGCGCGGCGTAGAATGAATTCGTCCGTTGCGTTCGCGTGAACTTTATATTTCCTTGAACCGATGCTCGAAAGAGCAAGGGCTTGGAACATCGCCCGGCAGGTGTGATCGTCTCGCGTCAGATGAACCCGAAACCTGGCTGACCTCGCCCACCTGAACCCTGGGTTCAGGAATGCGGTTCACGGGGCGCGGCGGACACCTTATCTTTCCTCGAGGTCTCCCGACGCGGCCGCGATGCGCTACTGGTTGATGAAGAGCGAGCCGAGCGACTGCTCGGTCGACGACGCGGCGGCAGCGCCGAATGCGACGGTCCCCTGGGTCGGGGTGCGCAACTTCCAGGCGCGCAACTTCATGAAGCAGGAGATGGCCGTCGGCGACGGCGTCCTCTTCTACCATTCGTCGTGCCCCGAGCCGGGGATCGTCGGCCTCGCCGAGGTCGCCTCGGCGCCGTCGGTCGATGCGACGCAGTTCGACCCGAAGAGCCCGTACTACGACGAGAAGTCGAGGCGCGAATCGCCGCGCTGGTGGCACGTCGACGTCAAGGTGCTGAAAAAGACCCGCCTGCTCTCGCTCGCCGAGATGCGCGCCGCGCCCGAGCTCGCGACGATGCGGGTGCTGAGGCGCGGCAACCGGCTCTCGATCACGCCGGTGAGCGACGAGGAATGGCGCGCGGTGTCGCGGCGACTCGACGCGCCGGGGCCTTCCGCTTGAGGTTCGCCGCGCGATAATTTCGCGCCGCCCGGACCGAGGGCCGTGGCCGAGGGAGCGTGCCCATGAAAGAGCACTACGACAAGCTCAACCGCCTGAGCGAATCGCACGGCGCGCTCGAGCCCGGCAAGGGCTTGGTGTCGGGCGTGATCGCGCTCATCCTCGCGGCGCTCTGCTTTCTCGGCGTCCTCGCGTTCCACTTCCCCGAGTACCTGACGACGCCGGAGCTGCGCAAGGCGTACAGCGTCGACGCAATGCGGCAGCTGCTGTTCTGGTCGCTCGTGCTCGCCGGCGCGCTCGCGCTCTTCAACATCGTCATGGGTCGCGCGCGCTGGCTGGCGCTCGCGGCGTTCGTCCTGATCGGCATCTCGCTCGCGCTCGGCGGCCACAAGGTGCCGGTCAACGACTTCGCCGACAACACTCCCTACATCGGGCTCGACTGGTTCATCCTCGACCTGCTCGGCTCGACGCTGATCTTCGTCTTCATCGAGAAGCTGTTCGCGCTGAGAAAGGACCAGCCGGTCTTTCGCCCCGAGTGGCAGACCGACTTCCACCACTTCCTCGTCAACCACATGATCGTGGGCTTCATCCTGCTCGCGACCAACCTGCTGGTGCACAAGCTGTTCGGCTGGGCGGCGAAGGACGGCATCCGCGCCTGGGTGCAGGACCTGCCGTTCTGGGTCGCGCTCTTCCTCATCATCCTCGTCGCCGACCTCGTGCAGTACTGGACGCACCGCGCCTACCACGAGGTGCCGGCGCTGTGGCGCCTGCACGCGGTGCACCACAGCGTCAAGAGCATGGACTGGCTCGCCGGCTCCAGGCAGCACATCTGCGAGCTCATCATCACGCGCACCCTGGTGCTCGCGCCGATCTACGTGCTCGGCTTCAGCAAGGAAGTGATCGACGCCTACATCGTCATCGTCGGCTTCCAGGCGGTCTTCAACCACGCCAACGTCAGCGTTCGGCTCGGGCCGCTGCGCTATGTCATCGTCACGCCGAACTTCCACCACTGGCACCACTCGCAGGACACCGAAGGGATCGACCGCAACTACGCCGCGCACTTCGCGTTCCTCGACTATCTCTTCGGGACCGCGCACAAGGCCGACCGCGACTGGCCGGACCAGTACGGCGTCGTCGGCGACTACGTTCCGAACGGCTTCTTCAAGCAGCTCGCGTTCCCGTTCGTCTGGAAGGGCTGACGCGAGGGCGTGCGCTGCGACGTCGCGATCGTCGGCGCCGGTGCCGCCGGGCTGCACTGCGCCGCGATCTGCGGCCAGCTCGGCTGCTCGGTCGTCCTCATCGACCATGCCGCCAAGCTCGCCGAGAAGATCCGCATCTCGGGCGGCGGCCGCTGCAACTTCACCAACGTCCACACCGGGCCGGGCAACTTCGAGTCCGCGAACCCCGACTTCTGCCGCTCCGCGCTCGCGCGCTACTCGCCGCGCGACTTCATCGACCTGGTCGAGCGCCACGGCATCGCCTGGCACGAGAAGCATCGGGGCCAGCTCTTCTGCGACGGCTCGAGCGCCGCGATCATTCAAATGCTCGTCGCCGAATGCGAAGCCGGCGGCGTCGAGCGCTGGCAGCCGTGCCGCGTCGACATCGTTCGCAAGGACGGCGACGCGTTCGCGCTCGAGACGACGCGCGGCACCCTGCGCGCGTCGCGCGTCGTCGTCGCGACCGGCGGCCTTTCGATCCCCAAGATCGGCGCGACCGACTGGGGTTACGTGCTCGCGCGGCGCTTCGGCCACCGCATCGTCGAGCCGCGTCCGGCACTGGTGCCGTTCGTCTGCGACGGCGCCGACTGGCAGCCGTTCGCCGGCCTCGCCGGAGTCGCGTTGCCGGTGCGTGCGCGGGCGCTGCAGAGCGCGCCGGAGTTCGCCGAGGACCTGCTCTTCACTCATCGCGGCCTGAGCGGACCGGCGGCGCTGCAGATCTCGATTTGGTGGCGCCCCGGCGAGGCGATCGCGATCGACCTCGCGCCGGAAGGCGATCTCGCGAGGACGCTCATCGCCGAGAAGTCGGGCCGCCGCCACGTCGGCTCGGTGCTGGCGGACGTGTTGCCGAGGCGGCTCGCCGACGCCTGGGTCGCCGCGGCGCTCGGCGGCGATCGGCCGGTGGCGGAGGTCCGCGACCGCGCGCTCGAAGTGCTCGCCGGCGCCCTGCACCGCTGGACGCCGGCACCTTCGGACACCGAAGGCTGGAAGAAGGCAGAGGTCACCGCCGGCGGCGTCGACACCCGCGACCTCGACTCGCGGAGCTGCGAGAGCCGGCTCGTCCCGGGACTCCACTTCATCGGCGAAGTCGTCGACGTCACCGGCTGGCTCGGCGGCTACAACTTCCAGTGGGCGTGGGCGAGCGCCGCCGCCTGCGCCCGCGCCATCGCAGCGGTTTGCCCGGGGAGCGGGCG
>Ga0207675_100000858_pt1 | contig 30313 bp, 24 predicted proteins | sample KBSSwiS42_FD_184305 | JGI IMG/M metagenome (GOLD analysis project Ga0207675, IMG submission 184305) | Switchgrass rhizosphere microbial communities from Kellogg Biological Station, Michigan, USA - KBS Switchgrass S4-2 (SPAdes) (version 2) | ecosystem: Host-associated > Plants > Roots >...
CAACCAAAGCTTCTCTTCCTTGCTTTGAATGTGGCGGTATTCCGTGCCGACCTTGCCGCAGTACGCGCGCTGAAGAATGTCGAGGATCTCCCGGAGCGTCCCCGTTTCGGTGCCACCCAGGCCGCCCGTGATGAAGATGCGGTCAAGATCCCAAATCGTCAGCCCGTACGTTTCGATGTCTAGTTCGGGATGGTAAAGCAGAGGCATCGCGTGCAGCGGATCGATGTCTGCCGTGAGGTGCCCGCGCACGCGGTAAGCGTTAATCAACTCCATCACGCGCGCCTGGCGGAGCGCGTGTTCGTGTGTCTGGTCCTCGCCGGCAAAAAGCGGGTTGCGATCTACATTCCAACGCAGCGGCGCATGCGCGATGCCGAGATCGAGGAAGACGTCCTCGTAAAATTTGTCTTTGCCGAGCAGCAATTCGTGTACGCGTGCAAGGAACGCGCCGGATTCCGCACCCTGAATGATCCGATGATCGTAAGTACTGCTGATCGTAATCGCTTTACTGATGCCGAGCTGCGGCAGAATCGACGGATGAATCGATTGATATTCAGCGGGAAACTCAATGGCACCCGTGGCGATGATTACCGATTGTCCTGCCATCAAACGCGGAGTTGAAGCGACCGTTCCGATCGTTCCCGGATTCGTCAGTGAAATTGTCGTTCCCTGGAAATCCGGAATTTGCAGCTTGCCTGCGCGCGCGCGCTTAACGACATCATCGTACGCTTGAAGAAACTCTGAGAAACGCATGCCGTTCGCGTGCTTGATATTTGGCACCAGCAGCGAACGCGTGCCGTCTTTCTTTTCCAGATCGATCGCGATGCCGAGATTCACCGATTCACGCTTGAGGCGCACCGGCTGCTCATCGATCACGTCGAACCCGTCGTTCATTTGTGGAAACTCATCGAGCGCGCGCAGCAGGGCATACGCGATTAAGTGCGTAAACGACGCCTTGCCGCCAGCGTTGTCTGCAAGATGACGATTGATGATGCGGCGGTTTTCTTCAAGCAACTTTACCGGAATGCGACGCTGAGAAGTCGCGGTAGGAACGGCAAGGCTCGCTTCCATGTTCTCGACGATTTTCAAAGCGGCGCCGCGAATAGGGACTGCTTCGATACCTGGTTGCTGGGCCGCTTGAGCCGGTGCTGATTTCTTGACCGGCGCCGCGGCTGTCGCGCCACCGTCGCCACCTGTCGTCCTGACTTCGGTCTTAGTCGTTTGAGTTATCGGTGCTGTTGCGTGTGCGGCGGGCTGGCCGTTGCCAAGTAGTTCTTCGAAGTATGCGCGCCATGACTCATCGACCAGCGATGGATCGCTGCGAAAGCGCGCCAGAAGCGTCTCGACATAGGTCGCGTTGGCGCCGAAATTCTCGGCAATTACTTCAGAAAAATCAGTTTTCGTTTGCTCTTGGGCCAAAGGAATTCCAGTTCTGTTGGATTAGGTTTTGAGCGAATAGGTTAACACCTTCCGATTCGCATTGCATCCGCATGTCAGAAGCCCGACCGTAAGGGAGGGCAAGTTAAATCATATGGTGAAATGGGCAAACGTTGCCCTCCCTCACGGTCGGGCTTCTGACACATTTGGGCTTCTGATACTTGTGATATTGTATGCCGCCAAAAGTCGCCATGAGAAAATCAAATCGCAAATCGATCACCCGTCGCACCTTTGTGAAAGTGCTTCCCGCTGCCGGAGCCGCCGCCCTCGTTGCTTCAAAGACGCCGCTGACTGCGCTGGCGCAGACGCCGACGCCGTCGCCCGCAGCGCAAGCTTCACCTAGTCCCTCGCCGCAGTTGCGCATTAAGAAGGACGACCTGGAGCACGCCGAGAAAATTATCGGTATTGATTTCAACGACAAACAGGAAGACATGGCGCTCCCGGGCGTGAACCGTCTGCTCGACAGTTATGAAGCGGTGCGGAAGATCGATGTGCCACTCGATACCGAACCGGCCGTCGTTTTTCATCCGGAATTGCCGGGATTTCATGTAAAACGCGATCCGGCAAAGTTGAAGTTTCGGTTTGGGACCCGATTCAGCAAAGTTGAACCGATCGAGTTCAAGTCTGTGGAAGATCTTGCGTTCGCAACGGTGCCGCAACTGGCCGAACTGCTGCGAACCAAAAAAGTTTCTTCCGTTGAGCTGACACGCATGTACCTCTCGCGATTGAAGAAATATGGCCCCAAGCTTCTTTGCGTAGTGACGCTTACCGAAGATTTGGCGATGAAGCAAGCAGAAGACGCAGACAAGGAACTCAAGCGCGGTATCTACCGCGGGAGATTGCACGGCATTCCGTGGGGCGCCAAGGACCTGTTCGCAACGAAAGGAATCAAGACAACATGGGGCGCGGAGCCTTACCGAGACCAGGTAATTAATTACGATGCGACGGTCGTGGAGCGTTTGCGCGAAGCGGGCGCGGTGCTCGTCGCGAAACTCTCGATGGGCGCGCTGGCGCAGGGCCCAAAGTGGTTCGGTGGCGTGACGAGAAACCCTTGGGTGCCGAATGAAGATAGAACGGGCTCGAGCGGATCATCGGCGGGGCCGGCCGCCGCCACGGCGGCAGGTTTGGTCGGCTTCTCAATCGGAACTGAGACGCTTGGTTCGATCGTGTCGCCATCATCGCGATGCGGCTGCACCGGCCTGCGACCGACTTACGGCCGGGTGAGCCGTTACGGCGCGATGGGTTTGAGTTGGACGATGGACAAGATCGGTCCCATCTGTCGCGGTGTCGAAGACTGCGCCGCCGCACTCGATGCGATCTATGGCCCTGACAAGCGCGACTTGACCGTCGGCGATCCGCATTTCAACTGGAATCCTGATCAGCCTCTAAGCAGTCTTCGTGTCGCATATTTGAAAACTGAATTTGAATTCACGCCGCCGGCGAATGCCACGGATCAGCAAAAGCAGATCGCTGAGAAGCGGAACGCGATGTACAAAGAAGCGCTCGACGCTCTGACTAAAGCCGGTGTGAAGATGACCGCGATCGAACTGCCAAAGTTTCCCACGAACAATATTCGCCACATCCTGACCGCAGAAGCGGCGACAGCGTTCGACGACATTACGCGCGACGGCCGTGTCAACGAATTGTCCGGACAGGATCCGGGCGACTGGCCGAATACTTTTCGCACGAACCGTTTTGTGCCGGCCGTCGAATATCTCCGCGCTCAGCGCGCGCGCGTCCTGCTGATGCGCGAAATGGACAAGCTGATGAGGGACTGGGATGTGTTCGTTTCGCCCGCGCCTGGCAGCGCGAGTCTTATCATTACAAATCTCACCGGACATCCGGCGGTGTGTCTGCCGTGTGGCTTTCTTGACGTGCCGGCCGGATCGAACGCACCGGTCGCTCACTTGCCGCAAGCAATGATGTTCACCGGCGGCTTGTATGACGAAGCGTCACCGTTGCGCGTCGCACTCGCGTTCGAGAAGGCAACGCAATGGCACACAATGCATCCGAAGGTTGATTGGGCATAAACCGTTCGGAGGATTCAATGAAAACCTTACCTCGTTTTGTATTCGCGGCCGTGATTACCGCTGGAGCGATCTTCGGCCCCGCGCAAGTGTCACGCGCACAGTCGTCGTATGCGCCGGTTGCGAAATACGATCCGAAACGCGACGCGGCTCAGGACATTCGCGACGCTGCGGCTGAGGCGAAGCGCACAAACCGCCGCGTTCTGCTGGAAGTTGGCGGTGAGTGGTGCAGTTGGTGTCATCACATGGACGACTTTTTCCAGGCAAATCCTGACCTCACGGCCCTACGCGATAAGAGCTTCGTTACCGTCAAGATTAATTTCAGCGAAGAGAATCCAAACAAAGAAGTGCTTGGGCAATACCCTGCAATCGAGGGCTACCCCCACCTATTCGTGCTGAATTCAGCCGGAGCGTTAGTTCACTCGCAGGACACGGGCGCGCTGGAAGAAGGCAAATCTTACAACCTGGAGAGGTTCACAACTTTCTTAGCGTATTGGGCGTGGGCGAAGGAAAAATAGGCGACAGTAGATTAAGAATCGAAGTTCACATCGCCATTCAACGACACGACCACTTCCTTCACGGTCGAAAACTGTTTCAACGTCAGCTCGACTGCTTTCTTAAATCGCGCCGGCGCGATGTCTCCCGGAAAACCGCGCCAGTCCGAACCGACGACAAAATTGATCCGCGCGGTTCCATTGCGGACCGTCAGGCTGCCAATCGCGAAGTCGCTCGCGCTCGCCAACCCATCAAAGCCTTGTTTTCGTTCTGCGGCCGTCGGACCTTTCAATAAAGCCTGAATCGCCGCGCGGGCAGGACTCGCAGTGCGAATTGTGCGCGTGACGGGACTCAGATCAATGTACTCGCCCGGCTCATGATAGAAATAGATTTTGATTTTTTGAGGTCTGGGACCGGATTTCTGCGCTCGGGTTTGAAGGCCGCCAGCGAAAAATAAACAACCGATCGCGATTAAGATTGAGAGAACGCGTCGAATAGAATTCGCGATCATACTTGCGTTAGCGGGTTGAATTTGAGGTGGCACGCGCATCTTGCGCGTGGTCTCACGGGCGGGACGCCCGTGCAACTCTTACTTCCCTCCACCCACCGGTCGCAGCGTTTCGGTAGGCCCGATGGGCTCGCGTTCCGCAGTTTGGTCGACAGATTGCGCTTCGGCATTTTCGCGTGATCGCCATCGCGGCACGCGCGCGCGTACCGGCTCAGTCGCAGCGTGAACAGCTTTCGCCCAGCGCCGCCAGCCCGCCGTCGACCGCAAATCGTCGAGCAGCGAGTAAGCCACCGGCGTCGCGATCAGCGTCAGCAACAGCGACAAAGTTTGTCCGCCGATCACGACGACCGCGATTGAGCGTCGCTCTTCCGCGCCCGGCCCGGTGCCTAAAGCAAGCGGCAACATGCCGGCGACCAATGCGAGCGTGGTCATTAAGATGGGCCGCAAACGGTCGCGATTGCCCTGCATGATCGCGTCGTACCGATCCATTCCCATTGCGCGCAAACTATTCATGTGATCGATTTGCAGAATCGAGTTCTTCTTGACCACGCCAAACAGCACGAGCAAACCCAGCGCTGAATAAAGATTCAGAGTGTCCCCGGTAAGCCACAGCGACAAGAGACCGAACGGCATTGACAGCGGCAAGCTGAGCAGAATCGTAACTGGGTGAAACGTACTTTCGAACTGTGACGCCAGGATCATATACATGAAAATGATCGACAGGATGAACGCCCAGACGAACTCAACGAACGTGCGCTCAAGTTCGCGCGCGCGCCCGGCCACCGTGTAGGTGTAGACGGCCGGCAGATGCATGTCAGCATAAGCCCCCTTCAGCACGTCAATGCGATCGGCCAGCGCGTATCCGGGGCCAACGGAGGCACGCAAAGACACCTGCCGTTCGCGATCAAGGTGATCGATGCGCGACGGACTGGTCTCGCGGGTAATTTTTACGAGGTTGTCCAGCCGCACCAGCCCCCCACGCGACGATGGGACGTACAGGCGGTTAATGACAGATGGGTCGTTTCGATCGCGCTCACTCAAACGAATGTCAACGTCATAGTCTTCGTTGATCGATTCGTCGCGATAACGCGAAGCTTCCTCTTCACCGCCAACCATCAAACGCAGGCTGGTGGAAATGTCCGAAGTATCGACACCGAGATCCGCGGCCCGGGCGCGATCAATCTTCACGCGGAATTCAGGCTTGTTGAGCTTCAGCGTAGTGTCGATGTCGACGATCCCGCCGAGCTTTGCCGCGCGCTTGCCCAACTCTTCTGCGTAGTCGGAAAGTTTCTCGAGTTCCGGTCCGCGCAAAGCAAAATCTATGTCGAAGCGTCCGCCGGTGCCGAAGTTGAACGACTGCGCGTTGCGCACACCGGCGCGCATCGGTGCGTATTTTTGCAAACGCCGGCGCACTTCCGTCATCACGTCTTGCTGCGTGTAGTTGCCGCGAAACGCCTTTAACGGATTGCCCTTCACAGTCTCAGTCCAAAGCCGCCCAATCGACAGGGTACGCTCTTCATGCGGAGCAATCCGCACGTACGCGCCGCCCTGATTCACACCGCCGAGAAACGATCCGCCCGCATTTGTCAGCACCATGCGCACGCCGGGCGTGGACATGATGTCCTTTTCGACCTGCTGCATCGTCTCGTTCATGACCGCGAGGTTCGTGCCTTCCGGGCCGTTGATGTTGACTTCAAATTCCGCTTCATCAACGTTAGTGGGGATGAACTCCTGTTTGACCGCGCGATACAAAGGGACGCTGGAGAAGATGACGAGCAACGCGATAACCGAAACGATGACTCGATGACGCATCGCCAGCCCCAGCGCGCGCATGTACGCGCCGTCGATCCAGCGATAGAAGCCGCGTCGCGAAGTTGCGTGGCCATGTCCGCCCGCGTCTTTCACTCTCACGAGACGCGAACTCATCATCGGCGTCAACGTGAACGAGACCAGCAGGCTGACCAGGATGGCGACTGCCGCCGTGATGCCGAACTGATAAAGAAATCGGCCGGAAATCGACGACATGAACGAAACGGGCAGGAAGATGACAACCAGCGAGAGCGTCGTAGCGAGCACCGCGAGACCGATGTCCTTGGTAGCTTCTTTGGCGGCCTCGCGCGGCGGCATCCCCTTTTCTTCAATGAAGCGGAAGATGTTTTCCAGCACGACGATCGCGTCGTCGATCACGACACCAACCATCAGTACCAATGCCAGCATGGTGACGCTGTTGAGTGTGAAGTTCAGCGCCCGCATCATGCCAAACGTGGAAATCAACGAACACGGAATCGCGACCGCGGCGATGATCGTCGAACGCCACGAACGCATAAAGAGGAGCACGACCAAACTCGCGAGGATGCTGCCGAGAACCAGGTGCTTCTGAATTTCGTGAAGGGCGGCGTCAATGTAACGCGATTGATCGCGAATGATTTCCAGTTTCACATCAGCGGGAAGCTGTGAGCTAACCCGTGGCAGGGCGTTTTTGATTCCATTGATGACTTCGACCGTGTTAGCGCCCGATTGACGTCGAATGTCGAGCGTCACTGTCGGCACCCCGTTAAGTCGTGCCAACGAACGTTGCTCTTTCGTGCCATCTTCGACGTGGCCGATGTCACGCAGGCGCACCGGCGCACCGTTGATGTTCGCGATCACCAGGTCTTCGAAATCGCGCGGATTTTCAAAGCGGCCCAGCGTGCGCAGTGTTATCTCTTCTTTGTTTGTCTCGACATTTCCGCCGGGCACGTCGGCATTCTGTCGCTGCAAGGCCTGCCGCACTTGCGTAATCGGAATTTGATACGCTGCCAGCCGATCGGCATCGACCCAAACGTTGATGGCACGATCGAGACCGCCAGTTACTCGCACTTCGCCGACCCCACCCACGCGCTCGAGTTGCGGGCGGGCAATCTTGTCACCCAATTCAGTCAGCTCGCGGAGCGAACGATTTGCCGAAAGCGCAATGGTCAAGACTGGCGTGCTGTCGTTGTCGAATTTTTGAACGACCGGAGGAGTTGCATCATCTGGTAGTCGCCGCCCGAGGCCGGTGACGCGGTCGCGAATGTCCTGCGCCGCGGATTCAAGGTCACGATTCAGCTTGAACGTCGCGATAACGACCGACGTACCTTGACTGGAAATTGAGCGCAGCTCATCAATGCCGTCGACGGTGTTAACGACGTCTTCGACCGGTTGGGTGACGAGCGATTCAACTTCTTCGGGGGCCGCGCCCGGCAAACCGGTGCGCACACTGACGGTCGGCAAATCTACTGACGGAAATCGATCTACACCCAGCTTGAAATAACTCGCGGCGCCCACGACGACCAAAGACAAAACGATCATCGCGGCGAAGACAGGGCGGCGAATGCAGATTTCAGCGAGCTTTTGCATTCTTAATTCGTTTCAGCGACTGCTTGGCCGGATTGCAAATTTCCCGGATTGACTATGACCTTCTGACCCACATTAATTCCTGACTTGATCTCAACCCAGTCCTCTCCACGGCGTCCGGTCATTACAACTTTCTCGACGGCCTTGCCACCCTCGATGGTGATCACTTTTTCGATCCCGGCAAATGTGACGATGGCGCTGGGCGGGACCGTCGCGGCGGTGCTCGCCTGATCGGTGACGATTTCCGCTTTCACAAAAGCACCAGGTTTCAGGTGACCATTGTTCCGGACGTCAGCTTCGACAGAGAGCACGCGATTCTGCTGACTGATTGATGGACTCAGTCGTTTGACCGTGCCGAGATAGGCGTCGGGATCACCTTCAAGTGTCACGCGGACGCTCTGGCCAGTGTGAATTTTGTGCGATTCGCGCTCAGGAACGTCGACGCGCAAACGCAACGGATCGATCTGCACGATATCTACAACCGGCGCACCGGCGGCCAGATACTCACCAGTGCTCGCGCGCTTCTCTTGCACAACACCAGTCATTGGCGCAAACAAAATCGTATCGGCGAGTTGTTGCCGCGCCAGATTCAATTCGGAACGCCGTTGCGCGAGTAGCCCCTGACGATTGCGAATCTCTTCGACCGCATCCTGATAACGGCTCGTCGCGACTTTGTAATCAGCGTCCGCCGTATCCATTTCAGCCTTGGGAATAATTCCCTGATTGATAAGTCGCGCGGCACGATCGCGCTTCGCCTTCGACTCTTCCAGCACGGCTTTCGCCTCACGCACTGTGCCGGTCTGGTCCAACGTTACTCGATCATCCCCGCCCTCCGGAGACAATCCCACCCGCGCACGCGCTTGAGCCAGCGCGGCTTCGGCCTGCTGCACTCGAAGTTGATAATCCTGCGGCTCGAGCTTCGCAATTGCCTGCCCTTTGCGCACCACCGTGCCGAAATCGACCGATATCGATTGCAAACGCCCCGCGACTTTCGTTCCGACAGTCGCCTGGTCGTAAGCAGCCAGTGTTCCATTAACAGTCACGGTTTCGCCGATCGGTGTCTCGGCGACCTGGACAGTCTTCACTTGGCGCACTTGGCTGCGCGCGTCCGCGTTCGCCGCGCGGCCAGAGGCCGGGTAATCGCTCTTGCACCCGGCGACGCTAACGAGCATCACCGCTGAAAGACAGAGCGAAAAAAGACTGAGTTTTGGAGGTAAGCTCAAGAAAAAGACCTCATTTTACCCGGCGAGCGGTTAGTGTAACACGCAAGTAGATAATACGCTTTAGCCTGAAAATCAGTTACAAAAGGGCTTTAGCGGCCGGTTGCGCCACCTTGAGATTTTTTTCTTGCGTCTGACGTTACGTCAGACCTTAGCCTCGATTGCAGTTCGGGAGTTTGCCATGAAACAGGCCGACAAAAAGCTGTTCCAAGCTCGGGAGTTTGCCAAACTGAGTGGCGTCACCGTGCGCACGCTGCATCACTACGATCGGCTGGGCTTGCTCAAGCCGAGTCGTTATACGGGCGCAGGTTTCCGTTTGTACTCAGAGGACGACTTTGCGCGCCTGGAACAGATCGTGGCGCTAAAGTTCATCGGCTTCTCGCTGAATGAGATCAAGAACATCCTCAAACGCGGGACAACGGATTTGGCGACGACGCTGCGTCAGCAGCGCCGGGCGATCGAGGAGAAACGCGATCGCCTGGAACTGGCGGTCAAAGCGATTGAAAGCGCGGAGTTCGTCGTGTCGACAAGCCGCGCTCCCGGTTGGGAAACGTTCGCAAAAATAATCGAGGTGATAAATATGCAAAGCAATATGGATTGGACAAAGAAGTACTATTCGGAGGAAGCACAGCGCGAGATTCAGAAACGCGCGGGAACGATTCCACGCGAGGTAATCGAACAGGGGCAACGCGACTGGGCGACTTTAATCAATGAAGTTCAGGCAGCGGTGAGTGCCGGCGAAGATCCGGCGAGTGAGCAGTCGCAGGCGCTCGCCGCGCGGTGGTCAGAACTGATCAAAGGATTTACCGGTGGCAACGCGGAGATTCAAAAGGGTCTGAACCGCATGTACGCCGACCAGAATAACTGGCCAGCCTCCATGCCAAAGCCCTTCAACGACGACGTGCAGGAGTTCATCGCAAAAGCGATGAAGTGTCGGCAGGTGTAATGGAGCTCCGACATCTTGTCGGCGGTTCGCAGGCGCTCCATTACTTCACGAGAGGCGAGGTTTCTCCCCACTTCGCCTCGAAAATAAAACTGTCGATCGGCTTTCGCTGACGCGGGCCGACCTCCTGCTGGCGGAACTGTTCGGGTAGAACGTTCGGGTCATCAGGATAACCTACGGCGACTGCCGCCACCGGTTCGAATCCTTCGGGTACACCATAGGTTTCGCGGACTGTCTCGACGGAAAAGCCAGCCATTTGGTGAACATAAAGTCCAAGTGCTGTTGCCTGCACAATCAGATTGCTGACGGCCATACCGACGTCGTGAAATGCATGGCGATTCGGTTTTCCATTCTTTTCAAAATTCAATTTGGCGACGGAAACCATTAGCACCGGGGCACGGCGCGCCCACTGCTGGTTCTTCTCTGTCAGACAACTGAGCAAGGCCGCGTACTCGTCGGGTTTCTCTTTTGTCGCGACGATGAATGACCAGGGCTGCTCGTTGAAAGATGAGGCCGCCCAACGTGCCGCTTCAAACATTCTCTGCAACTTATCGCGCTCAACGATTCGGTCTGAGAACGCCCGCGGACTCCACCGTCGTTTTAGAATTTCTTCGATCGGATGATCGACCGGTGCCGGCTTGTCCATCTTGCCTCCGTTTCAGAACCGCGAACGGTAGTGAGCGGGACGACAACGCAAGTCTTGCTTTAGGTGTGTTGTGCTCTTATCCCGCTCGCTACGGCTCGCGGTTCTGTAAGTTATCCGCCAAAGCTTTTCCGGATGAGATACGAAACCTTCACAAAAAACGTCCGGCCATTACGTCGAAAGCCCGGTTCGAGCTGCCCCGTGAAAGGGTTGAAGCCGTTGCGGCTGATGTCGTCGTTGTAGCCGACGTAGAACGCGGTGCCCGGATTCGGCGTGTAGCCAAATAGTAACTGTCCGCGAATACTCGAATCGAGCGTGTCATAGTCAGCCCGGGCGCGCACAAAGACAAATCGTGTGAACTGATAAGTCGAGCGCAACGAAAAGATGTTCTCATCAAAAGCGAGCAGGCCCGTGTCGTTGCGCCGCAGACGGCTCTTTGTGTAATCGAGTGACATGTGAAATTCGTTTCGCGGCTGAAGTGAAAAACCGGTATTGAGCCCCAGGCTACGGCCCGGCCCGGGATCTAGTGGTGCATCGGGATCAGCCAGCGCCGCGGGACTTACACGGGGGTATCGCTCGCCTGCGCCGAAATCAAAGTCGAAGTCATTAATGCTGCGGTCTATCGAGAAGTAACCAGCAAGGAACTTGCTGGGATTGGTGGAAATGCCGAAGCCAATCCCCCGGTTATAGGTCGAGCGTTCCGGCCCACCAAAGAATGCACCAGCCTGGGTTGCGGTCCGTCGCGGGCCAAACTCTTGTTCGAATATACGTTCATAACCAACTCCGACGGCAACTTCGAGATTTGTATTCCGGTGCAATTGAAGATTCAAATGCGGCTGTACGGCCCAATTTTGCATGTGGCCTTGCCAATCAAAATTTGAGTCGAAGCCGCCCTGCAATCGCCACGAAATGATCTTTCGTTTCGGATCGGGATCATTGCTGACCCGGCCAAAAGCCGACTGCCGGTTCGTATTCAACCGACGCGTGAAGCCCACATCGGCGCGGTAGTCCTGGGTCTGGCCCTGAGCCTGATACAGCCAGCCGAAATTGCGGCCCGTGTAATCGTAAACACCTGAATACGCTAAGCCATTTCCCTGCCGGTAGTAATTTCGCGTCGGACCATTGACGAAACATGGCTCAGTCGGCGCCGGCGTGTGTTCGTTTTTCTCAGGCTCAAAGAAACAACGGCGTGAAGTAGTGCCGATAACCTGAAATGACGCGACCGTCTTTGGATCGACTTGGAAGCGGCCGTCGATGCCGAGCAATTGATTGTGCTTCTCGATGAAGTTGTAGCTGGTCGCAATCAACCCAATGTTTGACGCCTTGCCGACATCGCGCTTGAGTCGCAGCACGCCAATGAAAGCATTCTTGTCGATGAATCGCGCATTGACCGGATCCGCCTTTTCGTCAGTGCTGAAGTTTCCGGGCGCGTTGTCGCTCGCCACGAGAAAACCAAACGTGTTGGGTCCGCGTTTCCCGGTCAGCTTTACGGCCGCGTCCGGGTCGACGATCGCGCGGGTATGCACGACTTGCAGCGGCGTCTGAAAGATCTCAATACCCTCGAGAAAGAATGGCCGCTTCTCTTCAAAGAAAATCGGAAAGCGCTGGTTCGCCGTGACGACAGTTTCATCTGCCTCGACCTGCGCGAAGTCCGGATTAAGCGCGAGGTCGAGCGTCACCGTCGGCGTAATACCGAACTTGACCGTCAAGCCCGGATCAAAGTGCAACGGTTCGTTAACCAAACGTCCGGGATCGAGCCCGGTTGCTCCGGGCGGCAATGCCGGCACGCGCTTGCCGGTTTCGGACACCGTAGCGCTGGGAATCAACTCAAGTGTGCGCTCTGTCGAAATTCCTTCCAGACCGGTTATGTGTCCTTCCTGACTGAGTTGCGACGCGATCTCGCGCGACTGCGGCATCCATGAATCGAACTCGTCGTTGAAGCGAAAGAAATTTCGCTGCACGTTAAACCCCCAAAGCTTTCCCTTCCCTGCTTCGTAGCGCAGCGACTTGAACGGAATAGCGACTTCGACGGTCCAGCCATCGCTCGTTAACATGCCCTTCGATTCCATCACGATGTCGACACTTGTATCTATGCCTGAGCCTTCGGTCATGATTCCGTCCTCTTGAATGCCAAGCGGATTCCAGCCAAGCACGTAAGCGCGACGCTGATCGTTGAAAGTATCGAGAAAAACGCGCACGTTATCTTCGCCGAATACCTCGTCACGTTTCGCGACCGTCGCGCGCACGTTGTTTGGCTCGTCAAAACAGTGAAAGCCGAGGTACAGAAACCTGCTGTCATAACCCATCATCGTGATCGTTTGACGTGAGGGAGTTACGTTGTCGCCGGGGCTTGTCTGAATGAAATCTTTGAAGATTGTGGCTTGCTGCCACACCTCATCATCCAGCTTGCCGTCGATGACCGGCGGCTTGTCAAAACGCGTAATGCGAATGGGGACGGATTTTTCCGGTGGAATCGAGACTTTATGTGTGGAACTGGATGCTGGCGTCTGCGCGGTCGCCACAACGACTGCGCATGACGAGATGAGAATCAGCAGGAGTGACTTTGTAATCTCCACGCGCTCGCGAACCTTTTCGTCCGCGCTGCGGAGTTTAACCGAAGCTCTTGCGGATCAGATAGGACATTTTGATGAAAAACGTTCGACCGTTGCGACGGAAGCCTGGTTCAAGTTGGCCGGTGAACGGATTAAAGCCGTTGCGATTCATGTCGTCATTGTAGCCGACATAAAACGCGGTGCCGGGATTTGGCGTCCAGCCAAAAAGAAACTGGCCGCGAATATTCGAAGCCAGACTGTCGTAGTCCACACGCGCTCGGGCAAAAATAAACCGCGTGAATTGATACGTCCCCCGTAAAGAATAGATGTTGTCGTCAAACGCGACTAAGAGGGTGTCGTTGCGGCGCAGACGTGACTTGTTGTAATTGAGCGTGAGACTCAAGGCGCCAGTCGGATTGTAAGTAAAGAAGCCGTTGAGATCGATTGCCCGTCCTGGTCCGGGATCGAGCGGCGCGCCCTGGCCAAATTGGAGCGCGGCTGGACTAACGCGTGGAAATCGATCGCCGCCACCGAAATCATAGTCCATCGCGCCATAGCCAAAGTTAGCAAAGAAGTTGAACGAATAGGTCTTGCTGGGCGTGGCGCCGCCACCAATAAACCAAACTTTGTCGTGAGCCGCACGCGTCGGTGCACCAAAAAATGCGCCGCTTTGAAAAGAAGTGCGCTTCGGACCAAACTCTTCCTCGTAGTCCTTTTCATAGCGATCGTCAAACCCACCACCAAAAAACGACTGCTTCTGAAAATTGAAAAACGCATGAGCGCCGGTCGCGCCGCCCTGTATGCGTCCATTCCAATCGTAAAGAACGTTATTAAAGCTTTCGACATTCCATGAAACGAACCGGGCTTTCTGTTTCGGCGTCGAATTCCACGACACATAGAAGTCGTCTTCGTTCGTGTTAGTGCGGCGGACAAAACCGAGGTCGGATCGAAAATCCGCCGTCCGGCCAAAGGCCTGGCCTTGTATGAAGAGGTGACGCCCCGACTTTGTGTAATTCGCAAGATAACCGAGGCCATTGCCGGTGCGGTAAACCATGCGACGGTTACAGAAAATCAGATCGCGTCCCGTCAGGCCGTTGCACGCGACACCCCGGTCTAATTCCGGATCGCGGAACCAGCGACGCGAAGTGGTACCAACCAAATGCAGAGTCAAAGTCGTCTGCGGATCCAGTTTGAAACGTCCATCGACCCCCAGAATCTGATTGTGTTTCTCCGGAAAGTTGTAGGAAGTCGCGACCATGCCGATGCTGTTCTCTTTGCCGACATCGCGCTTCAAACGCAGCACTCCCTGATAGGCTTTCTTGTCCAGCAAAGGAAAGTTAAATGGATCAAGGCGCTCGTCGCCTATGAACGTCCCGGGACCGCGATCGGCCGCGAACATCAGTCCGTATGAATTGCGACCTGATTTACCCACGAGCTTCGCTGCCACCAGCGGATTAATGATCGTTCGCGTGTGCACTACGTTCAGGGGAAGCTGAAAGAGGTCAATGCCTTCGAGAAAGAAGGGACGCTTCTCTTGAAAGAAGATTGGGAATCGTTGGTTCGTGGTGACGACCGTCGCGTCGGCTTCGACCTGCGCGAAGTCAGGGTTAATCGCAAGGTTAACCGTCGAGTTCGCATTCAGCGTGTACTTGGCCGTCAATCCGAGATCAAATTTGATCGGCTCATTGACCATTCGTCCCGGATCGTTCGGAATAAAATTAAAGTGCGGCAGCAGTTTTCCGGTTTCAGAGACGGTGATACTCGGAATCAGCTCTAGCGTTCGTTCCGCCGAAATTCCTTCGAGCCCGGTAATTTGTCCGGCCTGATTCAGGATTCCGTTAATGTCGCGCGAAATCGGCATCCAGGAATCCTGCTCGCCGTTGAATCGTTGGATGATGCGAAAGATTTGAATGCCCCAAAGCTTTCCTTTGCCGGCTTCGTAACGCAAAGACTTAAACGGTATCGCCACTTCAACAACGTAACCATCTTCAGTCAGCGCGCCCTTCGATTGCATGACGATATCGACGCTGAAATCGACGTTCACGCCTTCTGTGCGAATGCCGTCCATTTGTATGCCCAGCGGATTGAAAGCCAGCACATACGCCTTTCTCTTGTCATTGAACGTGTCGAGCAGCACGCGGATGCTGTCTTCGATCCCATTCAAGACATCGTCGCGCTTCGCAACGGTCGCGCGCACTTTGTCCGGCTCGTCGAAACAATGAAACGCGAGGTACAACGTCTTCGCGTCGTAACCAATCATGGTTTCGGTCGGCTTAGACGGCGCGACGTTATCGCCGGGACTGGTTTGATAGAAGTCCTTGAAAACGGCCGCGGTCTTCCAAACATCGTCATCCAACCGCCCGTCGATCACCGGCGCTTTATCGAACTTTGTAATGCGAACGGGCTGCATCTTTTCTGCGGGCACTACCCGTCCGCGACCTGCCGCCGGCGCACCGTTAGTCGCGCCGTCGCTCGGACTACCGTTGGTTGCAGGTGCGGGCTGTGGCGAGGGATTCGGCGTTGCGGTCGGGGTTACGCCAGCTGCGGCGACGGTTAGCGCAAGACAAAAGACAAATGCGACCGCGACTAAAGTTCGAGGCCCGTGCGAGTAGAGTAGGTCCGTGAAAGTCATGCAATTCCCCTGAACGCGAATTTGGTTCGTCCGCTGTTGCCCCGATGTTGTTGCGCAAGCTGCGCCGCTACTTTGTTAAGCGAGAACACATCAGGAAAACTGTTCAAGATGAACCAACGGGGCGAAGTTCTGTGCCGCAAAGAACTCAGAAACTCTTGCGGAACAGGTAAGACATCTTAATGAAGAACGTACGACCGTTGCGCCGGAATCCGGGAATGATCGAGCTGCTGATGGCGTTGAACCCGTAATTCAAATCGTCGTTGTAACCGGCGTAGAAAGCTGTGCCCGGATTGGGCGTCCAGCCGTAAAGAAACTGAGCGCGCACGCGTTGATTGAGCGTGTTGTAATCGACAATCGCGCGCGCAAAACTGAACTTCGTGAATTGATACGTCGTGCGGAGCGTGAAAATGTTCGTGTCGAACGCGACGAGGCCAGTGTCCTTTCGCACGAGGCGATTCTTGACGTAGTTAAGCTGCATGCGCAGCTCGTTTGTTGGTTGATACGTGATGCCGCCGCTGAACTCGAACAGGTTTCCTGCGCCGGGATCGAGCGGCGCGCCCTGACCCAACAGCAGCGCCGCGGGACTGACGCGTGGAAAACGGCGGCCGCCCCCAAAATCCAGATCGAGATGATTCACACGCCAAACCGCGCGGCCGTTGAATTGAATCTTCTTGTTGAACTGCGAACTGCCGGCGATGAAGAAATGGTTCTTGTGAACTGAGCGTTCGTCGTCCGGCCCGTAAAAAGCCGCGCGACAACGCTTCGCCGGATCGGGATCGGTGATGCACGGCGCATTGCGCGAAACACCAAACTCCTCTTCGAGAATGCGCTCGTAAGCCGGCTCCCAGGCGAGACTAAAATAGGAATTACGCGGCAGCCGCCACTCGATGTAATTCTCGCTTTCCCAATTTTGAATTCGTCCCTGAAAGTCGTAGCCGATCCAACTGAAGTTATGGATGTGGCGGCTAATGATCTTCTTTTTCGGATTGGGAGTCGTGTTGTGACGAACAAAGACACTGTTGAAGTTGGTGTCGCGCCGGCCGAAGAACCCTACGTCAGCACGGTAATCGTGCGTATAGCCTTCGCCGTAAAGTTGCCAGCCCCAGTGACGTCCCGAAGAATCGTATGTGGTTGAGTAACCGAAGCCATTGCCGGTGCGGTAATTTGTTTTGGCGGTGAACGGATCAAAAAAGAAATTGCGCGACGTCGTCCCGAGCACCTGAAAATTAAAAGTCGTTTGCTTGTTGACGCGAAAACGGCCGTCGAGCCCGCCGAGCTGGTTATGCTTCTCGATAAAGTTGTAAGTCGTCGCGATCATTCCGATCGTGCTGTCGCCCTTGCCAACGTCGCGCTTCAAACGCAGCACACCGATGTACGCATTCTTATCGAGAACCTTTTCGTTGTTGCAGATGGCTGCTGGATTCAAACTTCGCCGTTCGATACACGACGAGAGCGCGCCGCGATCATCCGCACTCAAGTTTCCCGGACCGTTATCGCTCGCCCCCATCACTCCGAAAGTGGTCTTGCCTCTTTTGCCGGAAAGTTTCACCGCGATGTCGGGGTCGACAATCGTCCGTGTGTGCACCGCCAGAATCGGCGTCTGAAAAATGTCGATACCTTCGAGGAAGAACGGACGCTTCTCAGGGAAGAAGATCGGAAAGCGCTGGTTCGTCGTGACGACGATTTGATCGGCTTCGACCTGCGCGAAATCAGGATTGACGGCAAGATCCAGCGTCACTGTTGGCGTCAATCCAAATTTTGCCGTGACGCCCGCGTCGAGCTTCGCCGGTTCGTTGACTATACGTCCCGGATCGACGAGGGCTGCAGGCGTGCCGGGATAGACGCCATAGCTGCGCACCTGACGACCGGTTTCCGAAATCGTCAAACTAGGAATGACTTCGAGCGTGCGTTCAGTGGAGATGCCTTCGAAACCGGTCAGATGTCCCGCCTGGCCGAGCGTGTTCGCCACGCTGCGCGATACAGGCATCCATGAATCGAGTTCGTTGTTGAGTCGCTTAATGCGACGGAAGAAGTGCGCGCCCCAAAGCTTGCCCTTGCCAGCGGTGTAGCGAATCGATTTGAAAGGGATTGCGACTTCAACCGTCCAACCGTCGCTCGTCACCATCCCTTTCGATTCCATGACGACATCAACGCTGAAGTCTTCACCGCGACCTTCGGTAAATGTGGCGTCGCCCTGAATGCCGAGCGGATTGAAAAAAGCTTCAAACGCCTTTCGCTGATCGTTGAAAGTATCGAGAAAGAATCCAACGTAATCGTCAGAGAAGATGTTGTCGCGACGCGCGACAGTGGCCCGCACTTTGTCAGGCTCGTCATAACAGTGAAATGCGATGTAGAGGAACTTGGGATCGTAGCCCAGCATCACCTCAGTGTGCTTTTGCGCCGGAACGTTATCGCCCGGATCGATGTCGTAGAAATCTTTCAGGACGACCGCTAGTTTCCAGACTTCGTCATCGAGTTTGCCGTCGATCACCGGCGGCTTTTCGAAACGTGCGATGCGAATCGGCTGGGCCTTTTCAGGCGGCACCGTAACGGTGCCTGTCGACGTCTTTACTTCGATCGGTTTAGGTTCAGGCGTCGAAGCCGGAGATGGCAAAGGCACAGGTGTGGCGGCGGCGGATTGAGCGCGTACGTGCAGACTGCCGGCAATCATTGCCAGCACTGCGAGGAGGATTTTGACAGCGGCGATTTGACGCACAACTCGCAAACGATGCGAGGGATTGACGATGAAGGTCATCAGGCGCTGGCTCCGCGGCGTTCCCGGTATTACACGAACCAGCGTCAGAAAAGGTTCCGTGAAATTGGTGATGACTTGCGGTGTATTAAATCGATTCTTGCTGAGACGAACTAGGGTCATTGGGATGCCCAATGGTACGCATGAGTTCGCCCAGTTGTTTGTTAAGAATTGTAAATTCGCGCGCGGAGACTAAGCGGCACTCAAGGTGTTGCACGTGGCGAGTAGACGTTCGACCGTGGCGAGAAAGTTCTGTGGGTTCAGTGGCTTGGGTTCAAATGCATCGGCGCCGGCCTGCAAGGAAAAAGTTGCGGTCCCTGTGCCGAACGCTGTCGTCACCAAAATTGGAACGCCCAGCAATGATGGAGTATCACGAACGCGACGAACGACGTGTACACCATCGGCACCCGGCATCCGAATGTCAGTGACGATCAGATCAGGAGTCAGGAACAACGCAGTGTCGTAACCGCTCACGCCATTATCGGCGACCGTCACTTCGTGGCCCCGCGATTCAAGCGCCATGCGCATTAATTCGCGCGAGATATCATCGTCTTCGATTACCAGGATCTTTGACATAGCTCCGCCTAAACTTCCCTCGCTGCTTATCTGTCTTTGTATGGTAAGTAAACGCCGATTCGCTCCTCGCTTCCGCACAAAAAAAAGAGCGTGAGCGAAGTGAGTCCGCTCACGCTCTGGCGCTGGGGTCAGGAGAAAACTTATTTAGTGGCCTGTATAGCCGTCGGCATACCCATGCTCGAAAGCCATGCGATAGTACTGTTGATAGAGATAACGATCGCCACGACTTGAGTTGTAGTCGCGAGTCGCCTTCTGGTACTCGCTATGACCCTGGATGTTGTGCCCGCGATTCTTGCGAAGATCATCGCGGCCCGCCTTCACGCCATCGGTAAAGCCGGCATTCATCGCTGTCTGTCTCAAATCGAACGAGCCACCAAGATCCGGGTATCCGTCGTTAAAACGTCCCGAACGATTATTGTTGTAATAGCCGTTGCGGTTGTAATACCCGTTCTGATTCTGATTCGAGTACGGATGAAATACGCCGTATTGATCGTAGTAACCATTTTGATTCGTTCCCGCGTGATAGTTTCCGTTTTGGTCGTACCAGCCGCCCTGTCTGGCTTGCTGTTCGCGCTGACGGCGAAGTTCGCGCTGTCGTTCGCGCTCACGCTGTCTTTGATCTCGATCCTGCCCCCACGGATACTGTGCCTGGGCCGTCGTGCTCGACATCGCACCAATGCCTAACAACGAAAGTCCCAGGATTAATCCTCCTAAAATCTTCTTGAAATATTTTGTTTGCATGTCCTGTTGCCTCCCGCTTTTAGCGTCGCAATGAACATGCCAGACGGCACCAAGCAGCGCCGCGCCACAAAAACACCCCATATCGTGTCGGTTAAGCCGACATCGACGCAAAAAGAATACGTTGAATCAGTGCAGGTTGACTCTACTGTGTGATTGTCGTAGAAGGCACGTGCAATGAGCGTACACCCCGACCATTTTGAAATCGAACAGCAGCTACGCCACATGAATGAGGAGTGGGTGACGGCCATTACGAAAGGCGATGGTGCTACGCTTGATCGCGTGATGGCTGATGATTTTATATTCAGCTACCCGCTTGAAGGCGACGATAAAGCTCAATTCATTGCTGACTGCGTCAGCGGCGATCTGAAAGTTCAACAGATCACTCGCGAACAAGTAAGTGTTCGTGTATTTGGGCCAACCGCGATACTCACGGCGCGAGACACATCTCACTGGATTTATCACGGGCGCGAAATCTCCGGTCAGTACAAAATCCTCAACGTGTACTCAAAGCGCGACGACGAATGGAAGTTGTGCGCCCTTCAAGCCTGTCCCATTAATCCCTAACTCAAGATGTCTGTTTCAGTCGCACGGCGCTCCGCGTTCGAGATTCTGCGCAGAGTCGAGACGGAATCAGCGTTCGCATCGGTGCTGTTGGCGACGCTCGACACCAACATCCGCGAAGACGATCGCGCGCTCTGCCATGAGCTTGTGCTGGGCGTTTTGAGGAGAAGGCTCTGGCTCGATCGCGTAATCGCGGATTTTGCGGATCGGAATTTGGCAAAGTTGGATTTGTCTGTCCGTCTGGCATTGGAGCTTGGGCTTTACCAATTGAGATTTCTGACACGAGTTCCCCTCTCCGCCGCTGTGAATGAGTCGGTGAATTTAGTCCGCGCCGGTCGTGAAAAATCAGCGGCCGGCTTTGTTAATGCAGTACTGCGCCGCGCGGCGCGCGAACCTGAGTACGATCCCACAGCGGCCGACGACGAACAGGTTGAGAAGATTTCAATTGCGACGTCCCATCCACGTTGGTTGGTTGACCGATGGATCGCTGCATTCGGTTTCGAAACAGCCATCGAATTTGCCCAGGCAAATAACGAAACACCGCCGACCGCGTTTCGCCTCACAGCGCGTGCAAACCTCAATGAAGTAATTGATGGACTGCAATCAGCGGGCGCAGAACTCGTCCCGTCAAAGATTTCACCTGGTGCATGGCGCGCGAAAGGCGCACGCGTAGTACTTCGTACGCTTGTCGATCGAGGCGTGATTTACCTGCAGGACGAAGCGTCGCAATTGCTTGCGCACGCACTCGACATGCAATCGGGAGATCGCGTTCTGGATGTAACTGCCGCACCCGGCAGTAAAGCGACTCACATCGCCAACCTGACACCTGACGCAATGGTCATCGCCGGCGACATTCATCTACATCGCGCCAGGACCATGCAGCGACTGGCGGCAAAACAGGGCGTGCGAATTCACGCCCTTCTTCAAGACGCTACCAAGCCGCTTCCTTTTTCAACTGAGTCATTCGACCGCGTGCTGCTCGACGCGCCTTGTTCCGGGACTGGCACGCTATGTCGCAATCCTGAAATTCGTTATCGCCTCAACGAAGCAGACATCGCCGAGCTTTCGCAACAACAACGATTGATGATGTCGAACGCCGCAAGCGTCCTGCGTCAGGGCGGCCGACTGATCTACTCGACGTGTTCGGTTGAACGAGAGGAAAACGAACAAGTCGTCGATGATTTCCTCGCCGCGCGTTCCGAGTTTGTAAAAGTCACTCCATCCGCTCCCGCACACTTGGTCACAAATGAGGGGTGCGTCCGCACGTGGCCGCATCGTGACGGTTGCGACGGCTTTTTCATCGCATGTTTGGAGCGGCGCGGTTAATCGAGGCTTCGCCTATCGCTCGCGGTGACGGGCGTGTTAGACTCGCTTTTCGCGTTGACACGGCCCCTGCTGAAGAGTTAATTCCATTCGATGACGTCAACCGTCCGTCAAATCCTTCTAATAATCAAACGCGTCGTAATTGTAATCGGCATTGCGGTTGCGTTTTCGCTGGGCCTGCTGGGCGCCATTTATCTTTCGTTGCGCAGTTCAGAAACACGTGTGCCTGACGTTGTCGGTAAAGATCGGACTGCGGCGGAAACAACAATCGAGGAAGCGGGTTTGAATTTTCGCGTTCGCGCGACGCGCGCGACGGCGGAAGCAAAGCCCGATATCGTTTTGATTCAACTACCAGCCGCCGGGGTGACCGTGAAAGTCGGCCAAACTGTCGCCGTCGATATCAGCCGGGCCAGCGCGAACGGTGAGAGCACCGCGCCCGATACCGCCAACGACAACACGTCGAATAATCAAAATCAGAACGCTAACACTACGTCCTCAAGCGCGAGTCCGAGTCCGGCGCCTAAAAAGAGGCCTTCGCCACGCGCGAATAGCAACGCAAACGGAAACGCGAACGCTAATGCGACGAACCGGAATCGAAACGCAAACGCTGTCATCCCGAATTCTAATCGGGCGCCCGCGCCGGCTACGACCGGAAACTCAAATGAAAGTACGCCTCGTCCGGTGCGGAACACGAACGCTAATCGGAGACCCGCGCCCACTCCTTAGGCATGGAACCAATGAATTCGCATCATGCATCGATGATCGACATCGCGCCTTCGATTCTGTCGGCTGATTTCGCGCGACTAGCGGAACAAATCGAGGCGGTTGAGCGCGCCGGGGCCACGATTCTGCACGTGGACGTAATGGACGGCCGATTTGTTCCGAACATCACGATTGGACTGCCGGTGGTAAAAGCCATTTCCCGTGCAACCCGCCTGCCTATCGACGCGCATCTGATGATTGTCGAGCCGGGGCAATATGCTGAACAGTTTGTAAAGGCTGGCGCGCAGATGGTCTCGATTCATATTGAGGCTGACCCGCACGCGCACCGTACGCTGTCGGCAATTCGCGGGGCAGGGGCACAGGCCGGAATCGCAATCAACCCGGGGACGTCCTTGTCGGCGATCGAAGAATCTCTGAAGTTTGCAGATTACGTTCTGTTAATGTCCGTGAATCCCGGTTTCGGCGGCCAGAAATTCATTCCCGAATCGCTCGACAAATTGCGTCGTTTACGGCGGATGATTAACGAGCACGGCTTGAAATTACGTATTGAAATCGATGGCGGAATCGATGCCGACAACATTGCGGAAGTTGCGGCCGCCGGCGCAGAAATCATCGTTTCCGGTTCAGCCATTTTTGGCGCTGATGACCCCGGAACCGCTTTGCGCCAGTTGCGCGAGGCGACCGTGCTGTGGGTATAAGTGATTGTGAGATGCGATTTTAACGCGGCAGCAACTTTCGCCGCTGGAGATTGACCGCTTTCTCCTCTAAAATCTCGGGTTTGTTTTTGTGGAGGGTTTTTCAATGAGTTTGTCGTTCACCTCAAGTCGCTCGCATAGGGCTTTACATGTCGCAGTTCTGATTGCGGCATTGCTCACGCCTTGTTTGTCGCAAAAGACGGCGTTCGCCCAGCAACCCCAACAAGGGCAAAGCGATCTCTCGAACCAGCAGCGGCTCAACGTAATGAAGTCGAAACTCGATGCGATGCGTCGTTCACTTTCGTCGGCAATCGCCGCTATGAACTCGAGCGACAGCGGCGACAAGACCAAGAATGCTGACGATCCTCGCGAGCGCCTCCGGGGGCTGGATAAAGAAGCAGGCGCCGTCCTCAGCGAGGTCAATGACCTTCAGGCGAAAGAGGACAAAGCCGAAAAATACGACACGTCGAAGCTAGGTAACCTGGAACAATCCGTTACCGACTTGAACACGCGCGTGGATGCGGCATTACAAGCGACGGCGGGCGCCCGCACCAGCGCGAGCGGTGAAACACCTAACTTCAAACCGAAGGAAAAGGGCAAGCGCCGTCTGTTCGGACTTCTGCCCGGAAAGAAGAATGACAAGTTAGATGAATTGACGGGCACCGTCGCGCCGGGTCGCGACCGCGTGTTGTTCGTCGAAGCGGCGAAAGAAGTTCGCAAAGGGAACCACGAAACCGGCCGTCTGCTCTTCACGACGATCATTAATACGTATCCGGACTCGGCATACCTACCATTGGCGAAACTTGCGATCGCAGACTCTTTTTATCTTGAAGGAACGACCGCTTCGCTAACCCAGGCAGGTCAGGCGTACGAAGACTGGCGGACGTTCTTCCCGACTGATCAGCTGGCGGACGACGCGCTATTGAAAGTCGCGGAAACCGAAATGCGTCAGATGGGTTTGTCCGACCGCGACATTACTCATGCGCGCAAGGCTGAACAGCGATTGAAGGCCCTTTTACAACGATATCCGCAGACGGATCTCCGTCCCACCGTCGAAGCCCACTTGCGCGAGGTGCAGGACAATCTTGCGATGCACAACTTGCAGGTGGCCCGCTTTTACTACGAAGCTCGTTACAGCCACAAAAAGGGTGGCTTGAAAGGCGCGCAGGATCGATTGCGAGAAATCGTCGATAAGTATCCGAACTTCTGTCTGATGGACGAAGTGCTCTTCCGGTTTGCGACAACCTTCCAGGAAGAAGAAGAGCCGGATGAGGCCGCCAAGCTTTATCAACAGTTGGTGCGCGACTACCCAAACAGCGAATACATCGATAAAGCCAAAGAGCAGCTGAATGTCATTGGCGCGACAATTCCGGAACCGGATCCAATCAAGAAAGCCATCGCGCCGTGCGAAAAACCCGGCTTCATGGCGAATATGATGCAGCAAATTACCGGCAGCGCGAACATCTCAACCAGCCACGACGGTATTCTGATCACGCATAACGGCGAAGGCACGGATCTAATCGACCGGGCTATCGCCAACGGTGGCGAGTTGCCAGAGAACGTTCAGCCCGTGATTCACACGACGAACCCTGCGACCGCCGAACGTCCGCGCACGACCGCGACACCAACGGCGACGCCAAAACCATAACCCGTCGTCGTTCAAACAATTGCTGGCGTCCTTGCGCATTTTCACGTAGCATTCCTGCGCAATGACGCCGGCGTCAATTCAGGAAGAACTCAATAATCGTCACCGCGCAGCAACGACTGTAGTGCTGATCTTTTTCGCGCTTGATGTCGTGCTGCTGGCGATCGCTTATTTTGCAGCCACGAAAATTTTCCGGCCCGCGGATCCAAAGATCGCGATGGGTTTGTGGCTGGTAATTCTTGTTTGCGGGCTGGGCGTGTTTGTCCTCCGCCGCACACGTTTTTCAGCTATGCGCCTTCAGGACCTGGCGGCCGTCAAAGGCATCTCGGCTTTGCTGGCGACATTGCAGGGAACCACGATTCAGATTGCTTCGATCGCCGGGGCGATCGGCTTAATGGGTTTCATCATCACCATCATCACAGCCGATTGGAGCAACATGCTGCGCGCCGCCGGTGTGTCCGTCATCGTCTTAATCTACTGCTTCCCATTCAAGAGCGCGTGGGAACGAACGGTGCGGCAACTGGTGCCGGCCGAATCAACGCCAGAAATCAGAATCACATGACAAAGAAACTACTTCTATTCGCGATGGCCGGGTTTTTGGTTGCACCATTTGCGCTTGCGCAGCGGCCGCAAACGACACCTGATGCGTTGGTGAGAAGCTTGTATACCGCGCACAAGAACCGGCGCACGGATCCGCTGTTTCAAATGAAGAATCGCACATTGTTGGAGAAATATTTCGCGAAGGATCTTGCCGGACTGCTTTGGAAAGACGCGAAGACGTCCGCGGAGAAAAACGAAGTGGGAGCGTTGGACGGCGATCCGCTCTACAACGCGCAAGACATGAAGATCACGGCGTTTCGTATCAAGGCGCCTGAGTACGGCGAAGGCAATCGTGAGCTCGCAGACGTTCCGGTAACTTTCAAAAACTTCGGCAAGGAACAGACTGTTCTCTTCCGCGTCGAACGTGACAGCCGCAAGGCATGGAGAATTACCGACATCTTTTATCCGGGCAACGACGCATCGTCATCGTCATTGCGCAAGATTCTGACGGCCGGCCAGTAGCTCATCGATCATATCTGTGAAGAAAACAGTCGCACTGTTCTTGCGACCCGGACCGAACTGGGATTCATCCAAGGGAGTTCGCGAACAGCAATTGTGGGACGAACATGCACGGTTCGTAGATGGTCTGTTTGAGCGTGGGCTCGTGATGTTGGCAGGGCCGTTCGCGCCAGACGGGACCGGCGCACTTGTCATTCTGAATGTTGAAACCGCAGACGAAGCCCGTGCGATTTACGCAGAAGACCCCTGGGCACATCAACAAATACTTCTCACCGAGCAAGCGAAAGAGTGGACGATTTTTCTCGACTCTTATCAACAATAAACTTGATAGGCGTGGCTATTTAACGGCTGACGCATCGTTCTGAAGGTAACCGGATACCGCAAGTGAACTCATGCGAAACACGAGCACGCTAATCTTTTCTTTCGTTATTGTGGCTTTCGTGCTGCCCGTGGCCGCACGTGCGCAGAACGAGGATGACAATTGGCCGTCACTCTCATATTTGAAAAGTGATTACCGGCAGGTTTCAGTGGTAGCGCGCGTCAACGTCCGCACCGCTGAGATTGTGAATCGCATTGGCGGCTACGAAGACTGGCATCTCGTCGGAGAAGTCGTCGAACCTTTCAAAGGAAAGTTTCGCAAGGGTGATCCGATCGACTTTTACCACGGCGCGGAGAAGGGTTTTCGCCGTGAACAGTTTCTCGGCGATAAGATTATCTTTCTTGAGCGGAATTATGTTGAGCAGGAAAAGCGTTGGGTGTGGGCCGTCCTCGAAAACTCCACGCTTACGTACAACACCGACCGTGCACAGAAGCTCCGCATCATTCGGCAATCGCAACGCAAACGCCGAACTCGCTAATTCACGGCGAGGCTGCTCGTCACTCTTGTGCCGAGAGAGCTGCGCGTCATCGTCTGCGCGGCGCTACGACGGCGCAGGAAACTCGTGCCGTCTTCATGAGAAATCATTCCCTTATTGATTAGATCGTTTGTCGCCGCCTCAAACGTCATCATCCCTAACCCGCGGCTGGTTTGCATCACCGAAGCGATTTGATGGGTCTTCCCTTCGCGAATCAGGTTCGCTATTGCCGGGACGTTCACCATGACCTCCATCACCGGCACGCGCCCTTTTTGATCCGCGCTCGGCAGCAATGACTGCGCCACCACGCCGCGCAGGCTCTCCGCCAACATCACGCGAATCTGCGACTGCTGATTTTCGGGAAAGACGTCGATGATGCGATCGACAGTTTTGATTGCGCTGTTCGTGTGCAGCGTCGCAAAAACCAGGTGCCCGGTTTCCGCGGCGGTGATCGCCAACGAGATAGTTTCCAGGTCGCGCATCTCGCCCACGAGAATAATGTCCGGATCTTCGCGCAAAGCCGCACGCAAAGCTGCGGCGAAAGATCTTGTGTGGCTGGCTACTTCACGCTGACTAATCAGGCACCGTTGGTTTTCGTGCACGAACTCGATCGGATCTTCAATCGTGATGATATGCGATTGCTGGCGCATATTGATCTCATGGATGAAGGCGGACAGCGTCGTGCTCTTGCCCGAGCCCGTCGGGCCGGTGACTAGAATCAGTCCTTCGGAAACATTGATCAGATCCGACAGTTGTTCGGCGAGGTTCAATTCGGCGATCGGCTTGATGTCGGCCGGAATCAGGCGAAAGCAAGCCGCGATACCGTGCCGCTGCATGAAGACGTTAACGCGGAAGCGACCCACCCCGGGAAGCGTATAACTGAAATCGAGGTCAAATCTTTCGTTGAACTTCTCTTTTTGATTGTCCGCGAGGACTTCAAAAATCAAGCTCTTGCATGTTTCCGGAGATACACTCTTGTAATTCTGCCTCTCCATCTCTCCGTTGATTCGCATGAAGGGCGCCGAACCGCTGGTTAGGTGGAGATCAGATGCGTTCTGCTGACGCATTTGCCTGAGAAGGTCGTCTATTCTTGCCATGCTAGTTGTTCCCTAGGTCTTTGAAAGGTCGAGGCAGACGTGCACGGCAATAGTGGGAGTCCCTTGCGCCGGTTGTCTAGAACTCGCGGATTCCCAATGCGCGCGGGCCTGTGGTATTGAGCGCCCGACGCACAGCATCAGAGTCGAATTGCATTAAGGAAGTTCCGTCGCCGTCAGTGAAGAAAGAAGGCGCGAGAAACGGTCCTGAGGTTCGGTTGAAACGCGCGACGGCCATGGCCCCCAGGATTGTGCCATTACCAGCGCCCTCCCGATTGACGATGCCCTGGCCCATGACGAGGATTAGTCCTTCGAAGCTCGGATTACCATTCAGGGTCAAAGTGCCGGTAACAATCAAGGTGCCAGCGCCGCCGTCCAGAGTGCAATCGCCATCGACGAAGGTTAAAACCGGGTCAGTCGAGGTGCCTGCATAGCCGTCGAAGCTCGTGAAGTAGCGCCCCTCATTCATGGCGCTTTGCTGTTGGTCGTCGAGAAATGCCCGAGCTCCATTCTGTCCATCCGTAGTTTGTAAGAATTCCGGCAGACCTGAGATGGGTATGGTCGCGGCTTTTGGATCAACAACCGTATTTTTGGTGTCGGCATTAATTTCAGTCGTCATGTCCCCAGGGCAAGTGGCCCCAAAAGTAGGAAGTACATTACCGGTCGGCGCATTGTCATGACCAGTGTAGTCCTTCGCGGCGCTGTTGCCCGCAGTGAAGTTAGCTGGGGAACAGTCATCCGCGCCACGAATCATCAACATCGCCGGTGGCGCGTAATCAAGGTTGGTGCGTTTGACGATCAACTCCAGCCGTTTTTCGGCCCCTTTCGGGCCGAAGCCAAACACCTGTACTAGCAGACGAGTGGGCTCAGCGCCCGCTGGCGTAGTCGCAGCGTCGGGATTGCTGACGAGCACACGGTAGGCAAGACCCGTCAATCGCGAGTAAGTAGATGGGCAACCAGTGCAGGCTAGCGCAACCCGATCTGGATTTCCGTCGGTATCGTTCACGTTGTAGGTCAGCCAGCCCGACAAGTGACGCAAACCACTCGTGTCGCCGCCACGATTAGACTGGGTCGGTGTGACGGCCTTGAGAAAGTTGATCTTGGAATTGGCCGGCATTCCGACTACCGGATTCACATTTCCGCGTAACACGTTCAAGGTGTCCTGAAGTCCCGCCTCAGCGCTGTAATAGGCCTGCATCTCGGCCGTCGCGTCGATGGTCGTGCGCGTTGATAAGCTCGTCACGAGCACGAGCGCGCCCCCAGTCGCAAGCAGCAAGGTTGACATCAACAGCACGGTTATGAGTGCTGCACCACGCTGATGCTTGTCGGTTCTCATTTGTCGGTTACCCTTCATTGCAGTTCTCCTGCTAGTAATTCACCAGGTTCGCGTTGCGAAGCGCCACATCGCTCGTCAATACAAGCAGATGTGCCGGTTGATAACCGGCGCCGCCCGGGACGCCGACAGCTTGCTGTTTCACGCACACCGCAATCACCACATATTTGGCACCGCCGGGCAGAACTTCAGCTGCTGACGGGGCGGTAATGTCGCAATTTGCGAGATTGGTCTCAGTTGCCGGAGGCGTGCTGTAAGTAACTTTTTGCGCGAAATAGTGGATGCGCATTTTATCCAGCTTGTTAGCCAGCACAGTAGATGTGCCTGTGCCATCGTAGGCGTCATAACGAGCAAGAAGCGTCGTCTCTGCGGCAGGATAGATGTAGTACTTAATGTCTTCACCAACATCCCAGTCTGGCTGGCTAATTCCGTTTCGAGCATTAGCAGGTGCGGTAGTGTCAAATCTGTTCAGATTTGCCCGGATGCGAATTGTGCTATTGCCGTTTGCGTCGGTAATTGAATCGGCTGCCACAATGCCATTGTCGCTCGGGAGGAGATTAAAGCCCGCCTGAGAAATTTCGCGCGACATGATATTCAAGCCGCGCTCAGCGTCTGCCAGGGCGTCGACATTATCGTTAGCTCGCGTGCGTATGTTCAGCGAACGCGCAAGCAGGGTGGTAGCAATCGTGAGCACGACTAGCGTAAGCATCATCGCGATGATCAACTCCACCAGTGAGAATCCAGCGTCTTTACCCTTATATGCGACTTGCGTTTTCATCGCGGTGTTACCTTTTTTCAGAATTGGCGATTCGGACCCAGAGACTGAGAAGTACGTTCGCAGATCACCGTTACTGCGCCGAAGATAGAAGTGGCGTCGCGCGTCAAATCATCACTCACCGGTACCACTTTAATTTGAATCTTCTTTGTTCTAACCGTGGTGTTCTGGACATTTGAATCCGTAATCGTCGTATTTACCTGATACTTCCGGCCGCCGCGGATTACGGTTGTGTTAGTCCCAGCCGTTGCGGTGAGACCAGCATTGTTAAAGGACAGATTACGCATTTGCTCCATCTGTTGCTGCGCCACGGCCATCGCGAGTTCACGGTCCCGCGCGCTGCTGTTGTACCT
>Ga0207675_100000859_pt1 | contig 30312 bp, 23 predicted proteins | sample KBSSwiS42_FD_184305 | JGI IMG/M metagenome (GOLD analysis project Ga0207675, IMG submission 184305) | Switchgrass rhizosphere microbial communities from Kellogg Biological Station, Michigan, USA - KBS Switchgrass S4-2 (SPAdes) (version 2) | ecosystem: Host-associated > Plants > Roots >...
AAGACCTACTTCCAGAAGATCCAGGCCGTACTGCAGAAGCACGATATCGCCTTCATCGCCGACGAGGTGATCTGCGGCTTCGCGCGCACCGGCAACTGGTGGGGGTCGCAGACCTTCGGGGCGAAGCCTTCGAGCATATCGATGGCCAAGGCGATCACCTCGGCCTACTTCCCGCTGGGCGCGCTGACGGTGCCCGAACACGTCTATGAGGCGATGGTTGCGGAGAGCCAGAAGCTCGGCGTCTTCGCCCATGGCTTCACCTATTCCGGCCATCCGGTCGGCTGCGCCGTGGCGCTCGCCACCATCGCGATCTACGAGCGCATCGACATCGTCGGCCATGTCCAGAAGGTTGCTCCGACATTCCAGCGTCGGCTAAGCGCGCTGGCCGATCATCCGCTCGGCGGCGAAGCTCGCGGCGTGGGCCTGCTCGGCGGACTAGAACTGGTCAAGGACAAGCGCACGCGGCAATCGTTCGAGGGCAAGATCGGGCTGGGTGCCAAGGTGGTGGCCCTGGCGCAGGAAGAGGGTCTGATCGTTCGCTCGGTCGCCGGCGACACCATCGGCATCTGCCCGCCCCTGATCATCACCGAAGACGAGATCAACGCGCTGTTCGACATGCTCGATACCGCGCTCGACGGCGCCTATGTCTGGGCCAAGGCGGAAGGCCCACACTGTGCATCAACGAACCCGATTTTGCGACGGTCTGCTTTCGGGGTTTGGGCGGTCCGCAGGAAGTTCAGGTTCCGGCTAAACGCATCCTCGACTTCACGTGGCAGGGCATTCCGGATTCCGTCGTCGGCCCCATTCAGGCGTACAGTTGGGGGCTCGACCTGCCCGACGTAAGCATCGAGGGTCCGGGCTCGGGATGGAGCGCGTGGGGCCCCACGCTATATCCGATTCCCGCGATCCGATTCAGTCAGCCTGGCATTCACGTTCTGTACGTGCGGGTCAAAGATATTTCCGAATCGATCACGATGGCCACCCTGATTCTCAACGTGATCGAGTTCACGTTCGATAGGGAAGTTCTTCTCGTGGATGATTATCTGGACAATTTGCAGCCGCGGGATTCCGAGCACGACGCTTTTTGGCAGGAAATGATCGCTAATTCGGGAATTCCCAGAGAGCAGTTCTCGGAGTTTGCCTCGTTTGGCCCCGACGATCGAGGCAGCCTGTTACCCATCAAACCCTCCTTAAGTCAGCTTGCTCCGTACAAGCTCATTATCTGGGACAACGCTGCTTGGGGGTACAACTTCACTACCGCGATGTTCTACGCCACCCATCAATTTCCTCTTCTGGCTTCCTATTTGCGAGCGGGTGGCAAGCTATGGATCACCGGAAGCTTGACGATTGCCGCAACAACGCCCGACGCCTCGTCGGGGACGTTTTCCAACCTGATCTACCCTAAGACACTTCGGCCCGGAGACTGGGCATGGGAATTTCTCAAGCTGCACGCCTCCAAGATCAGCAATGACAAAGGCGACAATAAACAGAATTTGCTTCACAGCGTCCACCCCTTTCCCGGGGTGCCGGGCGTTTACGAAGCGATGGTTGTGGACTCGACCAAACTCACTGCTTACGAACGGACCAACGGCGGGGCGCGATTTGCGGATGCGATCTTCGATCCTATGTACGCCGAGGCCGATCCTGGATTTCGTGGTGACATCGACACTCTGTACGCCTATGGAGCCGCGGGCCAGGAGTATCAAAATCGGTTCTCGACCTACCATGGGAAACCCTGCGCCATTAGGTGGCACGATCCAGACCCGGCGCGGGAGCAGGGGCGCATCCAATGGTTCGGATTCGAGTTTTATTATTTCCAAAACACCCAGGCGGCTCGGGTGTTCAGGCAATCATTGGATTGGATGCGCGACGAAGAGCCCGCGCATCAGTGAACAGGAGTCGGTGACTTGACCTATACTTCCCGGCCATGGCTCTCTCTCCCGGAACACGCCTGGGTCCTTACGAAATCCTCGGTCCACTTGGCGCGGGAGGGATGGGTGAGGTGTACCTCGCTCGCGACCAACGCTTGGGCCGCGACGTGGCGGTCAAGGCTCTCCCCGAAGCGTTCGCCAAAGAACCCGAACGCGTGTCGCGGTTCGAGCGCGAAGCGAAGCTCCTTGCCTCACTCAGCCATCCCAACATTGGCGCGATTCACGGACTCGAAGAGGTAGCCGGGCAACGCTATCTCGTCCTCGAGTACATCGAAGGAGAGAGCCTGGCCCAGCGACTCAACCGAGGGCCGCTATCCATCAACGAGGCCATAGACACTTGCCGGCAGATTGCGGCTGGTCTCGAAGCCGCCCACGAAAGCGGCATCGTGCACCGTGACCTGAAGCCCGCCAACATCATGCTGACCGAAGATGACGGCGTGAAAGTGCTCGATTTCGGCCTGGCCAAAGGCGATGACGGTAGCGGTTCCATGGATCCGAATCTGTCCGCCTCCCCGACCATGACGTATGCGCCGACGGGTCATGGAGTCATCTTGGGCACCGCCGTGTACATGAGTCCCGAGCAAGCACGCGGCAAACGCTTGGATCGCCGTACCGACATTTGGTCGTTTGGTTGCGTGCTCTACGAGTGCCTCACCGGCAAACAAGCATTCGAGGGCGAGACGGTTTCGGATCTCATCGCCAAGATTCTCGAAAGAGAGCCGAACTGGGGTGACCTTCCCCCCCAAACACCGCCGCGTGTTCGAAGGTTGATTGAACGTTGCCTGCGCAAGAATGCGAGGGAACGACTTCGCGACATCGGCGACGCCCGGCTCGAGCTATCCGAGCCGGAGACCGCGATGCCAGCGGTCCAGATCGCGCCAAAGCGCGCGCGCGCGAACTTGATCCCATGGCTAATTGCGGGGTTACTCGGTGTGGCCTTGATCGCCAGCCTCGCTCTGTTCTCCCGTCGCCCGAAAGCAGGGCCGGGAAATATCGTGCGATTCAGTGTCGACACACCGGGGGGAGGGGCGCTCACCGGATTTCCCGGAACCTTCGCCCTGGCGCCGGATGGACACGCGATGGTGTTCGTTATGGGAGATGAACAGGCGGGCCGGCTTTGGATGCGGCAGATGGATGATGTGAGCTGTCATCCCATCGATGGCACCGATCACGCCAGTTTTCCCTTCTGGTCGCCCGACGCGCGACACATCGGTTTTTTTGCTGATGGAAAACTAAAGCGCGTGTCGGCAGCCGGAGGCGCGGTTCAGACGATCTGCGACGCGACCAATGGCCGGGGTGCCAGTTGGGGAGCATCGGGAACGATCCTGTTCTCCAGTGAACCAAAGGGCCCATTGTTCAAGGTCGATGCTCAGGGCGGTGTGGCGAGTGCCGCCACTCGATTGGATTCAACTCGAAACGAAAGCTCTCATCGATTCCCGCAATTTCTTCCCGATGGCCGGCATTTCCTCTATGGAACGGAGCCAGAAGCGCAAGGGGATTTGCGTAATACATGCATCGGATCTTTGGATGAACCGCACGGCAAGCCTGTGGTGCTCGGCACTCTCGTGGCCCGATATGTGGCTCCAGGTTATCTCGTGTTTCCGCGCCAGCAGGCGCTTCTGGCCCAGGCCTTCGACGGAACGAAGACGCGCGGGGAACCCGTGCAGTTGGAGGATCTCCCCAACGTGTCTGCTCCCATTTCCATGGCTTGGCCGCTCAGTGCCTCGGAGGACGGGCGGTTGTTGCTCTATGGAGCTACCGAGCGCCGGCCAACCGATCTGGTTTGGTTCGATCGGAACGGACACCGTTTGCAGAGTGTCGGGAATCATCCGGGGTTACTCATCACACCCGACATTTCACCCTCGGGTGACCGGCTCGCTGTGTGTGAAGTCGTTGGCACGACTGGAAAAGCCTGGATATTCGATCTCCAGCATGGGTCGAGTGTCACCCTGCCCTCCGACGGATCCATCTTCAATCCGAAATGGACTCCTGATAATCGTGGACTAGCCTGGCTCGAACAGGTTCCCGCGAACAATCGCATCCTCTATGTGAGCGCCGACGCAGGTGAGAGAAGAACGTTGCTCGAGGGCGCCGCAACCCAGAGGTACTTCGAGCCCGCAGCATGGTCACCGGACGGCCGGTCACTTCTCATCTCTGAAAATATCCCCGGTCATCAGCGTGACTTGCGCATGTTGACTCCAGGCCAGAGTGAGACCGCGACTTGGGTTGGCACCCCGGCAATGGAAGAGACGCCGGCTTTCTCGAATGATGGGCGCTGGGTGGCTTACGCCAGCGATATCTCAGGTCGTCGGGAGGTCTACCTGGACGCGTTTCCTACTCCTCGCGGGGCCAAGCGCGTTTCTTCTTCCGGTGCGGGTAGCATCGCCAATGCTGCGTTTGTCGCCTGGAGAAAAGACGACCGCGAGCTTTATTACCTGGGGCCGGATGGAAGAACGGTGTTGGTGTGTGACGTTACGCTGGGTTCCGATCCCAAAATTGGCGTACCCAAACAATTGTTGGAGCTCCCCCCAGAACCCTGGGGAATCTGTGCTGCCTCAGATGGAGATCGCTTTCTGGTGCTTTTGCCGGTCGGCCAGCGCCCTGCCCCGTTTACGGTGGTCCAGAATTGGACGCGTCAGCTCCAAAGCAAATAGATACGAAAGGCTCCCGTCATCGTAACATTACTTTTTTCATTTTTTTGGCTCTCACGGGTATAAAGTTGCTTCTCAGGGGCGTGAACCAACTCTCCCAACCGTCTAACTTAGGGTGGATAGGGCTTTGGGTTCAGCCCAGGGGGAGCCATGCGTTCGATCCTCATCACCGCTTCCATCCTTTTCCTTTCTCTATTCGGTCCGACGCTTCAAGCGACGGCTGATGACTGCATAGACTACGGCCAGTATTTGCATTGGGTAGGGGGAATGGACAAGGACGGGGCGAGCGTTACCGACATAGCTGTTTCGGGAAACGTGGCCTATCTTCTGACTAATCGATTCGCTGTTCGCACCTTCCGGGTGGTCGATATCAGTAATCCGACGGCTCCGGTGATCTTAGCCGATATTCCCTGGACGAGTGGAAATCCTACCGCCGTTGCCGTCTCTGGATCGGTGGTCTGTGTCTCGGATTGGATTCAAGCTGGATCGGTGTTCAAGGTCTTCGACGCTACCAATCCAAGTTCTCCCCAATTGCTTGGAGAATTGGACCTTCCATCGGCAGTCTGTAATGACATGACAATCGTGGGCTCCCTTGTCTACATTGCCGATTACAATCAAGCGTTTCTCACGCTATCCATCGCTGACCCGAGTCATCCAACGTTTTTAGGCCAGGTGGCTACCCCGGCTCCGGCCCTCAAGGTCGTCGTGCAAGGTGCTTATGCCTACGTCGCCGACGATTATGGGGGATTGATCATCATTAGCGTGTTCGATCCTCTGTCCCCGAGCATCGTGTCCATCTTGGACACACCCGGCAATGTAATGGGGATGGCCATTTCTGGAACGTATGCCTATGTAGCCGACGGGCCACGTGGCTTGCAGGTAGTGGATATCACCGACCTAACCTCGCCCCTCATCGTGGGGAATCTTAACTTTGGACAGGTACCGGTGACCGATGCGGCGATGCTAGGGCCCACGCTCTACGCCGCGACGACCGACTGGGGCATCGTGGAAGTGGATGTGTCCACCCCATCGGCTCCCATTCCGGGGGCTAGGCGGCTTGCATGGCACCGGAACGTAGACGTCTTCGGCACGATGATGTTCACGCACGGCGGCAGTCTTGGTTACGCCCAGTTCGACAATCCTCGTTGGCATTCCTTCCAGGAACTCATAAATGCCGCCACGGTTGGTTCGGTTGAGGTGAATTACCCATCCTTCGTGGCCGCGGTATCGGGATCAATCGCCTACTTATCGAACTATGGCGTAACCCTGGCCGACGTTTCCGATCCATCGTCTCCTCAACTATTGGGTACAGTGGACCTTGGCGATTACGTCAATGACGTCGCCGTGTTCGGATCCATAGCCTACGCGGCTGCCAATGCCGGTTTGGTAGTACTAGATGTGTCCGATCCCCAAGCGCCCTCGGTGTTGGGCACCGTTCCCGGCCAGCCCGATGACTGGACTGCTTCAGTAGAAGTTGATGAAACCACCTGTTATGTGGCGAATTACCCAGGGGGTTTAAAGATATTTGATTTGACTGATCAAGTGCATCCCACGCTCATCAGTACTCTTGGTATTCCCTGTCAGGACGTTACGCTTTCGGGATCGTGGGCATATCTGGCCTGCGACGACAGTGTGTTGGTCGTGAATGTGACGAATCCGGGTTCGCCTCAGGTGGTTGGCTCGGTGAAGCTTCCTACCTGGGCCAATGACATCATCGCATCGGGATCCATGCTCTATGCAGCTGACGATGTGGCCGGACTCCAGATTGTCGATGTATCTAATCCCACTTTCCCCGTTTTGACCGGCGGTATTCCGTTGACAATGGACTACACCTACGCCAATTCGGTGGCGGCGATTGGAACATATGTCTACTTAGGTACCGGCTCACAGCCGAGCGGCATCGAGGTGATTGATGCTTCTCAGCCCGATACCCCTAGATTGGTGGGCAACCTCGATATCTCCGGAAATTTTGCCGTGGTCGCCTCAGGATCATCGTTGTATTTGGTCGAGGCTCACAACGCCCCGGACGGTTCCTACCCTAATCACTTCATCGTTGCTCGTCCCCATTGCCCGCTCGAGGTTAGTGGGACCCCCCCGAGTGAACCAAAACCGCTCTCAAACTTGTTGGGCTTTGCCCATCCCAATCCCGTTTTGGGCGGTGGAAGCGCAATTCCCTTCACCACCAGTCGAAGAGGCTTGGTGACGTTACGCATCTTGGATGTGGCTGGACGTGAGGTTCGGACGCTCGTCCATGACGTATTGGATCAAGGAAGCCGTAGCGTGGTTTGGGATGGTCGCGGCAGTCAAGGGGGGCGTGTTCCCGCCGGTATTTACTTCTATCAGCTCCGAGCTCCGGGGTTCGAAGCGACGCGCAAACTGGTTCGAATACAGTGACCCACCCATTCACTCGGAGCCAATCATGGCGGGAATGAGACGGCGGTTGAGCATGCTCTGCGCGGTGGTCTTGACCTTTTCGCGTCTAGCCTCCGCGGATGACTGCGTCCATTACGGCGGCTACACCCATTGGGCAGGCGTGGTTGATTTCGATGAAGGATCAGTGGTGGACATCGTCATATCCAGTACTACCGCTTATTACTTGCTCAATCTCGGCACGAATGACGCAATGATCCGCGTGGTGAATATCCAGCAGCCTACGTCCCCAGTAACTCTGGGCACTGTTTCATGGTCGGGGGGGCAACCCATGGGACTTGCCGTTTCCGGCGACTTTCTCTACGTGGCAGATGGCCCCGGAGGGTTGAGGGTGGTGAACGTAAGCAATCCTGCGACCCCGGCGCTGGTGGCTCAGCTGGTGATGCCAAACACCCAGTCGAGCGATGTCGCTGTCTCAGGTTCGTTAGTGTTTTTGGCCGACACCAACCAGGGCGTTCAGGTCGTCAATGTGACCGATCCAAATAATCCCGTGGTCATGGGTGGTGTGGATACTCCCGGCAACCCCTCGGGAATTGCCGCTGTGGGCTCATGGGTTTATCTCGCCGATGGTCCTTTCTCGGGGCTACAAATCATCAATGCCTCGAACCCAAACAACCCCGTCATATCCGGTAGCCTCATGACTCCAGGAACAGCGGTGGATGTGACCCTTTCGGGATCGCGTGCCTATGTCTCGGATGGGAATCGGGGCGTCCAAATCATTGACGTGTCGAATCCAGCCTCCCCGTCAAGCGTCGGCATAATTCCAGTTTCGGCCCAAAATCAAGTAGACGGAGTAGCCCTGAAAGGATCCCATGCCTTTTTGGCCGTGGGGGGATATCCCATGGGGGGATATCCCTGGTCGTTAATTGAATACGACGTCTCGAATCCGTCCCTTCCTGTCTTCGTGGAAGGCATCCAAACGTTAGGGCAATCGAACCTGACGTTCGCAGACGGGCCATTCCTATTCCAAGGCTTTGCGGTGTATTACATCTCTCCACTAAAAGAGGCTTCCGCACTGGGCTCGTGGACGGGAGGTGAGAACGTATGGCCAATAAACGTCGCAGTCTCGGGCGCGACGGCTTGCCTACCCATGTACCGCGCGGACCAAGGCTACACAGATCTGACGGTGATGGATCTTTCCGACCCCATGACACCGCAAGAAGCGGGGCATTTGGTCCTCTTCCCTAATACATTCCCGAGCCACTGGGTTTCCGATATCGCGATGTCTGGCTCGACCGCGTTCTTGGGCCAAGGGGTAGAGGGTTTGAAAATAATAGATGTATCGGATATCCAAAATCCCTCGCTCATCGCCACGATTCCGGAAACGACAGATGCCCTCGACGTTGCCGGCTCAATGGCTTATCTGGCGACCGATTACGGAGGTCTTCAAATATTCGATGTATCCGATCCAGCAATCCCCATCAAATTGGGGACCTTCCCCATTTTTTGCTGGAATCTGAAGGTTTCCGGTTCGCTCGTCTATCTTGCGGGATACGTTTCGGGAGATCCCGATGGGTACAATCGCGTCGTAGTCGTAGACGTGAGCAATCCAACGTTGCCAGAAGAGATTGGATCCGTGCTTGTGCCCCACGAGGTTTGGGGGGACATGGTGCAATTGGGATCAATTCTTTATGTGAGAACATACGATGGCAACCGTCAACTTCTAAGCCTGCTCGATCTCAGTGATCCCACGTCTCCAGTGTTCCTCGACGATTTGCCGATCTCGGATGTCTATGACTTGGCTTTGTCTGGTACACACTTGTACCTTGGAACCTCCGCCGGTCTGGTGGTTTTGGATGTGTCTCAGCCTGCCTCGCCCGTACTGATTGGGAACATCAGCGGATACTCCTCCGTTGTCGAAACATCCGACTCGCTCGTTTACTGTCTATTATCCGAATTTTCCAACATGAGTTTTTTTATCCTCCCTGTTCAATGCGAGGCCACCGCCGCGGTGCCGCCGGATGAAGGGCTAGTTCCGCGCTACGTTGGACCTGCTTATCCGAATCCTTCTCGCCGCGAAGGAAGCGTGATCCCATTCACCCTGCCCAAAGCTGGGACGGTAAGTCTTCGGGTCTTCGATCTGGCCGGCCGGCAATTGCGAACACTCGTGAACGAGAAAATGGATGAAGGGCCTCATAGCGCAACCTGGGACGGCCGGAACGAAGGCGGAAGCCAAGTCCCGGCGGGGATTTACTTGGTTCAGCTTAGAGGGCCGGGGTTCAGGGCTTCCCAAAAGGTGGTTAGGCTCCAATAGGAAGCCAGACCTCTGCGGGTGACCATTCCTGGCCAGACTTATTAACCCTTTTCAAGGGGGAATTCATGAAGCCCACCATGATCCTGAAGCAGCAGAGAGTCATTCTTTCTACGGTGCTATTAGCCGCAGTTTGTGTCTTCGGCCAAGCGGCTGCCCAATGTGTGGATTACGGAAGCGGAGACGCCATCCCACTGGTGACAATGAGAGGCCTCGACAGTACGCCGATTAAAGTCGTTGTGTCGGGAACCGTGGCGTTCCTGTGCGATGGCCAGGCGAATATCTACCCGTTCCCGGGGCTGACTGCCATCGATGTATCTGATCCCTTAAATCCGAGAAGAATCTCGCACACGGCGGCCCTTATCGGTGACCTGGCTATTTCCGGTTCAACTCTCTTTATTGCCGGAAATTCCAAACTCCAAATAGTAGACGTATCGAATCCCAGCCTGCCCGCGGTCATCGGGACCTACTTAGACGACAGTGGATCTCAGGAGATCTCCGTCGCTGTCGCCGGTCCACTCGCTTATCTTTCCGTTCAGGGTAGCGGATTCAAAGTGGTGGACGTGTCGAACCCCAGCGCCCCAACGCTGATCGGGAGCCTGAACGTTGCCACTCGAATTGTCGTCGTGTCCGGCTCAACCGCGTACCTGCAGAATGGGTCACGCGTTGTCGTCGTAGATGTCTCGGATCCCACCTCGCCCCAACAAGTGGGCTTCGTGCAACTTCCATCGGTTGTATCGAACTTGGCGGTCTCGGGAACGCACGTTTACGTCTCCGTACTGACCGGGCTTCAAATTGTTGACGTATCCAACCCGGCGTCTCCGACTGTCGTTGGCCAACTGCCGGGGACAGATGGGCCGGTCAATGGAAGCAGCCTCGCGATTTCCGGAACAAGCCTATACATGGCCACGTTCGCCAATCACACGAACCTCCAGGTGATCGATGTGTCGAACCCAAGTGCCCCATCGGCCGTGGGGATCGTTCCAGGTCTTGCTCATGCCGTCACGGTATCGGGAAATACGTTGTATGTCGGGTCGGCGGATCCTCAAGTGGGAACGAGAGGCAATTTGATCGTGGGGCCCCTGCAGTGCATGAATTCCGGCGCGACGACGGGTATTACGCCGGGTGATGGCCACGGTAAAGCCTTGGGTTTGGCCTATCCGAATCCCTCGCTTGGCAAAGCGACCATGATCCCGTTCAGCTTGCCGAAATCGGGCACGGTCAGCCTTCGCATTCTGGACATCACCGGTCGTGAAGTGCGGACGTTGGTGAACCAGGTCATGTCCCAGGGCGAACAACTCGCGAAGTGGGACGGCCGCAATAACCAAGGCCAGCTGGTGCCAACCGGAATCTACCTGTACCAGCTAAAGACCGCCGATATCCAAGAAGCACAGCGGCTGGTGCGGGTCAAAAACTAAGGAGCGGTTCCGGTCAGGAATCGCCGCAGATCGGGAGAAGCGTCCTTGAGGGTCAAGGCCTCCTTGGCCACCTGCGACGCTTCTTCCTTTTTCCCCTGACGCCAAAGGCATTCCGCCAGCGTGTCGCGGAACGATGGATTGTCGGGGACGATCTCGATGGCTCGCCTGGCGAGAGACTCACCCTCCTGGGGTTGGTTGAGATGCGTGGCGAGTATCCAGGCCAAGTCGTTCAGAACGTTTGGATCATGCGGAACCTTTTCGAGATATTTGCGCCAGGCCGCCACCGCTTCTTCGAACTTGTCCTGCTGAAACAACGCTTCGGCGAGAGTGTCGAAGTGAAGCGGGTTCTCCGGGTCTTTTTCGATCGCGTGCCGCGCCAGGTATTCGGCGCGCGGAGCTCCACGACGGGTTGCGGCTAGTGCTCGCGCGATCTCGCTCATGCTCGCCGCATCGACGCCGGCATCGTTCAAGTATGCTTCCCACTCGGCATCTGCCTCTCTGGGCGTGTTTTCGTTTTCCAGCGCAACAACGAGATAGCCGCGAGCAAGGGTCTCGTGAGGGTCCTTGGCGAGAATCTCGCGCAATCGTGGAATGGCCTCTTTGTAACGGCCTTGGTGCAACCACAAGATCGCTTCGTTGAGTTGTGACGCAGAGTCCGCGGGGTATAGCCGCAGCGCTTCGGCCAGAGGCGGCTTGGCCTCCTCGAACCGCCCGATACTGATGAGCAAGGCCGCTTCTTGTGCCCAGGGTAATTGATACCCCGGGAAAAGACGCTGACTCTGATGAAAGGCGTCCAACGCCTCCTCGTTACGACCGGCCTCACCCAAGGCTTTTCCGTAGGCCGACCATACTCGCGGGGATGCGGGAGCCACCGTTCGCGCGTAATCGAACAGCGAAAGATTATCCTTCCATTGCGGTTGATACGTGGCCGTGACCAGCATGTAACACATGAAGAGTGCGAGAGCGGTTACGCCCGCGAAAACTCGCGGCGCTAGGGCAGACACTTTTTTGGATTCGAAGAGCATCGCTGCGGCAAAGACCAACCAACCTGCGGAAGGCCAATACAGCAGTCGATCGGCCATGGTGGTGGACAGATTGAAGAACACGTTCATCGTGAGAAGGAAGGCCGTTCCCACCCATGCTCCCGCAACCAGGCAGGCCACCCCGAGCGGGGTTTGACGATGTGTCCAGCCCGTCCAGACCAGAGCGGGTAGTCCGAAAAGAAGGAGACATCCAAGAAGGAAATGAAGATCGAGAATCCCCCCGGTGATGGCAATCGTATTCCCCGAGTAATCGGGGGAGAGATGGTGAGGCAGCAGAAGATGAGCAAAGAACACCCCGGCCACGCGCAGCCCGCCGGCCAGGCGACTCATTCCGTGGAGTGCCAGCAATGCGTTATCGATGGGGTTGATGGCTTGCCCCGGGTGGCTGATCCATCCGCCGAGGGTGTGGTGACGCAACAGCAGGTGAGCAAAGAGTCCGACGGCATAGCCGGCAAAGGCTGGCCAGGCGTCTCGAATTGGAGTTTGCTGCTTGGCGTGCAAGGGGAGAGCGAACACGCCGAGCATGAAGGCGCTCTCTTTGCTTCCCGCGGCGACAAAAGCGAGGAGCGTAATGATCGGTAGCCACTGCAGACGGGGAGATGGGCGTGACAGCATGCGGAGGTGTAAACGTAACGCGATCAGAATCCAGAGCGCGGCAAGGAGTTCGGCGCGGCCCACCAAACCCGCTACTACTTCGACATGCGTGGGATGAGCGGCAAAAAGACATCCAGCAACGATGGCCGTTATCGCACCCAGACCCAACGCCAAAATAAGTCGCACCAGAAGCAGCGTTACGGCGGCGTTCAAGACAATATTGACGAGATGCCGCGACCATAACGGAGCGTTGAGTTTTGCCTCCACCCAGTAGGTGCTGGAGGTGACCGGGCGGAATAAACCGCCCCCCGAGAAGTCCTTCCAGTAGGGTTGGCTCCAGACCTGAGTCCAGGTTTGGTACACCGGTTCCCCGGGGGCGGGCACCTGCACGACGTCATCCAGGGTTCGGTCGAACGACAACGACGGCAGATACATGACTAACGCAATCAGAGCGGGAAGACAGCTTGCCCAAGGAGATTGAATCCAGTGCCGCCATTCGCGCATGGCAGTGAATCTTCACACGCCGGGGCGGTAAGGTCCATTTGGCGCACCGTTGCGCACGTGTTCTCGATGTCTATTCAAGCCTCGTACCGATTCCGTCCTTCGCCGTTGGCCAAATTGACCCAAAATCCTGGGCCAAACCCCGACGAACCATTGCAGCTTTTTATGCTCCGGATGGCCCCCGGAAACGGAATCCTTCCTAAGTAATTGCGGAACAGGAGCTCACGCGACCCGGCCCGTGCGGGCAGGTAACGGCACAGTCTTTGCCCTACTCCGGTTACGGGGGACCACCGGAGACAATCATGGCCGCTATCTTTTCGAGGCGATGCAGAACCGTTTTGACCCTTTCCGTCCTGACCTTGGGATGGATGGGATGCAACTCTGACGGTCCTACCGGTGTTCCCACGCCCGATCTGACGACGGAAGGCAAACCGAGCGGAGGCGGAACCGGTGGAAGCGGCGGGACCGGCGGTACCAAAGCCCCAACGTTCGGCGGGAGCGCCACTGGAATCCGGGCCAGCATGAATGGCAGCACCTCGTATTTTTCCAATACGGCAACGCTTCCGTCCCAAGGCGGCGCCATGGAAGCATCACTCCCTAATGCGACCGGCGACAATTCCCTAACCTCCCAGTCCCTCCACGCCACCATCGTCGCCCAGGGTGATCGGAATCGATCGGAAGCCTCGGCTTCCGATTTCTCGGTGGACCTGGGAACGTTGAAGGTGACCGCGTCGTTCGTTATGGCGCGCGCCACCGTGCAATCCGGCCGTAAAGGGGTGACCGGGAGCTTTGTCTCTCGCGTCGAGAACCTCACCATCAATGGCCAGCCGTATGCGAGCACCGGTTCATTCCAGCAAATCAGCATCACGAATGTCGGTTACGTGAACCTCAATGAAGGCCATTTTGGTTCCGGATACGAAACGGTGCGGGCACTTCACATCATGGTTCCCGGACAGAACGCAGACATCGTAGTGGGCGAAGCAATCGCGGGCATGGTGAGCGGCACCGCCGATTGCAGCGGAACGAACGATTACGTGACCGGCGGCGGCTGGATGATGGGGACGCCGTCCGCGGCGAGGGCTACACTTGGTGTCGCCGGTGGAAGAAATACCTCTGGCGCGCTGTGGGGTCACCTGGTGTTCAACGACGCCTCCGGTTCGAGCGTCCAGGGTACCGGGGTGACCGCCTACACGGTCGTGAACTCTACGACCCGTCACCTCGAAGGCACGTGCGATATCGATGGATCGGCGGGGACGTACAGCCTCAACCTGACCGACAACGGGGAACCCGGCACTTCCGACACGTTCGACCTGACATTGAGCAATGGGTATCACGCCAGCGGCGCTCTAAATGCGGGGAATATCCAGCTCCACGTTCCCTGTCGTTAAGGCGAACCGACCCCCTCATAGCCCGACCGAAAATCTGCTAATCTTTTCCGCCCCAAACCCTAAGTGCTCGTAGCTCAGTCGGTAGAGCAACGGCCTTTTAAGCCGTGGGTCCTGGGTTCGATCCCCAGCGGGCACACCAAACATTTATTCGCCGACCAAATCCTAAGGAGATTCGTGCGCACCGGTATTCTCGGCCATCCGCAAAGTGGGAAGACAACGCTCTTCAACGTGCTCGCGCGCTCTCACGCTCCCACGGGGATGGCGGCCTCCACCGCGGGGGGGATGCACGTCGGGACCGTGCAAGTTCCCGATCAAAGGCTTGCCAAGCTCAAGGATATGTTCGAGCCGAAGAAGTACACCCCGGCGCGGATCGAGTACGTGGACTTGGCCGGCCAACCGGCCAAGGGCGCTCTGTTGCCCCAGCAGATCACGACCGCGGATCTCCTTCTGCTCGTCGTGCGCGCGTTCGAGAACGAAGCCGTGCCGCATCCCAAGGGATCGGTGGATCCGATTCGTGATCTCAACGAGTTTCAGGACGAGTTGCTCCTCAAAGATCTCGCCGTCTTGGAATCGCGCCTCACCAAAGTCAGAAAAACCGCCCAGATCGGCCAGAAGGAATCCAAGGAAGAGCTGCCCATCCTGGAAAGATGCGCCACCGCGCTGGAGTCGGGAACGCCGCTACGCAACCTCGAGTTCACTCCCGACGAAGAGCGTCGCCTGGCCGGCTATCAGCTCCTCACCTCGAAGCCGCTTCTCATCGTGTTCAACGTGAACGAATCCCAGGCTCAAGGCGCCGGTCTCGTCCAGAAAGTCCCGCAAGCTTCTCAAACCGCGTCGATAGAAATCAGCGGCAAGGTCGAAATGGATCTGGTCGATCTCGAGGAGCAGGAAGCGCGCGAGTTCATGGAAATGCTGGGGATCAGGGAGTCGGGACTAGATCGCGTGATCCATACCTCGTACGCGCTCCTCGGTCTCGAATCTTTCTTCACCGTGGGGCCGGATGAAGTTCGCGCCTGGACAATCACCCGCGGTACGAAGGCGGTGAACGCCGCCGGAAAAATTCATAGTGATCTCGAGCGCGGTTTCATTCGCGCCGAAGTGGTCTCGGCCGACGACCTCTTAAAAGCCGGGGGGCTGAGCGAAGCCAAGGCCAAAAATCTCCTCCGTGTCGAGGGCAAGGAGTACGTGGTGAAAGACGGCGACGTACTCAACATCCGCTTCTCTGTTTAAGCTCCAACAAGCCCTTGCATAAGGGCTTTCCTGGCCGTAGCCTAGGGCGTTCCCTTGCCCGAAACTCACCTTGTGCACGAAGGGGGGCCGTTTCCCGGATGCTTCGCGCCTCGTTCTTGCTTTCTGCGCTTTTTGGTCTCTGGTTCGGCCTCCTTGCCGCCACTCCCGCGCCGGTCGAGATCACGCCCGGCCCAATCGGTTGGAACCTTGCGTCACCTGATCATGCGTTCCGCTTGATTCGGATCTTGCCCTCCCCGGACAAAGCGCCCGAAGCAATCCTGGAGTGGCCGGCCACCCGAACGCGCGTCGATCTCGATGGCGGTCGAACGGCGTGGATCTGGGAAGTGGATCGCAACACCATCCCTGTGGCAGACCGTTACAAGCTCGAGGATCTGGCCTTCAAGGCGCCTCTCTACGACGTCGTTTGCTTTGGCTGCACCCAAACGGATGAGCACGCGATTGCTCAAGTGATCGGAAAACCCAGCTCGTCTGATCAAGACCCCGATACGTTGCATCCGTACTCCCCGATCACGCTGGTGATCTCGGATGCGACGGCGTATCCCAATCCCTTCAATCCCTTCACCGATGATGCGACGGTTTCGATCACCCTGAGCGACAACGCGGACATCGCCATCACCGCTTACGACTGGAACGGTGACTATGTGGCCACGGTGTTCAAAGGACCCTGGGTGACCGGCGTGAACCAAACGCTCTGGAGCGGCCAAACCGAAGACGGCCGGAAGCTTGGGAACGGCGTTTACTTCCTGCGGGTGGTGGCGCAGAGCGGAACCCGCCAGGAGCAGCAGATCATCAAGGTGGCGGTGTGGAATGAGCGTTAAACGCCTTCTTCTCGCCGGACTGTTGCTCTTGTCCGCAGCATCCGCCTACGCCGATGACGAGCAATCGAATCACTCGGCCGCGTTTTTGCGTGCAGGGGTGGATGCGCGACACCTCGCCATGGGCGGGGTCGGCGCGGCGCTGGCCAACGACATTGCCTCGGGATACTGGAACCCGGCCGGTCTGGCCAACATCCGCGGCCTGAGCCTGACCGGCATGGCCACGCATGGCCTCAACTTCGATCGCCGCCACAATTATGTGGCGATCGGCTATGGCGCCCCGAGAGCCAGTCTGGGTCTCTCGTGGATCAACGCGGGCACGAACGACTTGAACGGGACGAACGACTCCGGCGCGTCGACCGGGAACTTCGATTTCAGCGAGAACGCAATCATCCTCTCCGGAGCCGTGGGCGCACCCACCGCAAACATCGGCGTGAGCGCGAAGTTGCTCACGCAAAGTCTTGGCACCACCGCTCCGGGGGGTACGGGGCACGATGACAACACGATGGGCTACGCGTTCGATCTGGGCGCGCAGTATCTCGTCACGACCTTCGCGCGCGTGGGGTTCACGTTACAGGATTTGTTTGGCCACCTTGGAACGGAAGACCAGGACCGGGTGAACCAGGTGCCGGCCACCGCGCGGTTCGGACTGTCCCTCGAACCGGTGGAAGGCCTGACCATCGCCAGCGACCTGGTGAAGGTGCGGGATGAAGAAGGTGTTCAGTTTCGCATCGGCGGCGAAATGGACGTGCCGCTGGGCAACACCGCGAGCGGCGCGTTTCGCCTGGGGATCCGCGACGGGAAATTCACCGGAGGCGTGGGATTTACGTTGAGCCGGGTCACCTTCGACTACGCCTATGTGATCGAACGCGAATCCTTCCTCGACGAAAATCACCGCTTCTCGATTAGCTTCGATCTGGGAGGTCCCAAACGCGTCGTCACCGAAGGCAAGTCGGGGAACATCGGCGACCGAGACGGGGACGGGTTTCCGGATGACAAGGACAAATGCCCGGATCAAGCCGAGGATTTCGACGGCTTCCAGGATTTCGACGGTTGTCCCGATCTGGACAACGATCAGGATGGCATTCCGGATGTAAATGACCTCTGTCCCGATCAGGCCGAGACCAAGAACGGCTTCGAGGACGACGACGGTTGTCCGGACACGCTGCAGTCCCAGTCCCAAGGGGTGCCGCCGGCCTCAAACCCAAGTACCTCGGCCACCGCGACGAGCTCGCCGCCCGTCATTCCCACCGCCCGCATCCCGTTCGCGAGCGGGAAGGCGGACATCCCCCCTGGAAGCACGCCTGCCTTGGACGAAGTAGCGCACATCTTGAACGAGAACCCATCGCTCAAACTCGAAATCCAGGGTCACACGGACAACGTCGGTGATGACGTGCTCAACATGCGGCTCTCGTTGGAGCGCGCGGAGGCCGTGCGCCGTTACTTGATCGATCACGGCATCTCCGCGGACAGACTTGTCGCGCGCGGTTACGGCGAATCGCGGCCGACCGCGGGAAACGGCACTGCAGGGGGACGCACCGCAAATCGTCGCATCGAGTTTGTCCCCCTTGCACCATAGCCCGTGATAGGATATTTACTGGCGGGTGGGTAGGGTCTCGCCGGAGAACACCATGGTCATTTGCCCCAATTGTGGAATGGGATCGGACGACCGAGACTTCTGTCTCGAATGCGGTGTCAAAGTCACCCATGACGACGATCAGCATGAAGTCGATGTCGCTCCCGACCGCGAGCTTCGCACGAAAGCGGTGTACAAAGCTCCGGATGAAATTTCCGCAATCACGCTTCAGAAAGTGCTGGAGTCCGAAGGTATCCGCGCCTGGATTCAATCCATTCAGGTGCCCTGGTACGACGGGATCATGAAGATGGTCGAAGGCTATTGGGGGAAAGTGATGGTGTTCGAGGATCAAGAGTCCGACGCGCGCCGGGTCATGGAAGAATATTTTCGGAGTTTAGGGCCAGGTCTTCACTGAAGGCGTCCCCACTAAACGTGCTTCCGGGCCACCCCTCGGTTTCGGTCCAGAGTTTGGTCAAGGAGTACCGCACTCCTGAAGGCGATATTTTTCGGGCCGTAGACCATCTCTCCTTCGAAGCGCACGAAGGCCACATCTTCGGCCTCCTTGGCCCCAACGGAGCCGGCAAAACCACCGCGCTTCGCATGCTCTCTACCTTGATCGCTCCGACGGGCGGAGCGGCCTGGGTGGCCGGCTACAACATCATCGAGCATCCGGAAGCGGTGCGCCGCTCGATCGGCTTTTTGACCGGTTCCACCGGACTGTATCCGCGTCTCTCTGCTCGCGAGGTCGTGCGTTACTTTGCGTTGATGTACGGCCTCGACGAAGCGTCCGCCGCTCGCCGCATTGATTTCCTGTTCGAGAAGCTCGGCATCACCGAGTATCAGGACAAGCGCTGTGGTGACCTCTCGAGCGGAATGAAGCAAAAAGTGTCCATCGCCCGCGCGATCGTTCACGATCCGCCGGTGTTGATTCTGGACGAACCCACCACCGGGCTGGATGTTTTGGCCAGCCAGCACATCGTGTCGTTCATCCAGGAATCTCGGCAGGCGGGGAAGTGCGTGATCTTCTCCACCCACATCATGAGCGAGGCGGACCGGCTGTGCGATGAGATCGCCATCATTCATCGCGGACACATCGTGGCTCAAGGCACGGTAGACGCATTGCGTCGGGAAACCGGCGAGGCCAAGGTGGAGGATGTGTTTCTGTCCGTGCTTGCTCGGGCCGATGCGAATTTGGGAGTGGCCCGATGAACCTGCGCGAGATCGGGCACGTCTGGAAGAAAGAGCTGATCGACATCCTGCGTGATCGCCGCACGATCATGGCCATGATCATCGTGCCGCTGCTTGTTTATCCCATTTTGATGATCGTGATCTCGCAGCTGGGTCTCTCGCAAATGGAGAAGATGAAGCAATCCAAGGCGCGCGTGGCCCTCGTGCCGCGGGATGCGCCGCCCAGCTTGCTCAAGAAGCTTCAGTCGGATTCCACGATCGTGGTCATCCCCAGTCAGCACCCCGATGCGGACTTGGCCGCCCGCAATCTCGACGCGGTGGTTGAGATTCCGGACGGTTTCGAAGCGCTCCTCACCACGCTCGACTCGACCGTCGTCAACGTGCGCGTGGATCTTTCCCGAGATCGCGGCGAACGTATGAGCGAGCGCATTCGCGGGTTCCTGGTCGACTGGCGGGACGATCTGGTGACCCAGCGTCTGGCCGAACGCGACCTGCCGCCCGCATTCGTGAAGCCGTTCACGGTCAAGATCGACAATGTGGCCGGCGAGAAGAAAATGGGCGGGTCGCTGATCGGCCGCATCCTGCCCTTCTTCCTGGTCGTGATGATGATGTCGGGCGCGCTCTATCCCGCCATCGATGTTACGGCAGGGGAGCGCGAGCGCGGCACCCTGGAGACGTTGCTCGTCGTCCCCGCCAAGCGCTTCAACATCGTGCTCGGCAAGTTCATGACCGTGTTCGTGGCCTCGATGGTCACCACGCTTGCCAACATCCTCTCCATCGCGTTCACGGTGTTCTATCTCATCCGTAGCGCGAAGATGGGCGGGGAGATGACCTCGGACGTGGCCAGCCTCCTCGACTGGCGCGCGCTCGTGCTCATCTTCATCGTCATGATTCCGATGGCTATTTTGTTCGCCGGGGTGGCCATGCTCGTGGCGTCCTTTGCCCGATCGTTCAAGGAAGCCCAGAACTATCTCTCGCCGCTCATGATCCTGTGCATGGCGCCGGCGTACCTGAGCTTTCTTCCCGGGGTTGAAATCAACGCCACCTGGGCGCTGGTGCCGATCGCCAACGTCGTGTTGCTCTCCCGAGAGCTTCTTCTGGGCAATTACGTCTGGTCCTATTTCTTCATCACCATTGCTACCATGACCGGCCTTGCGTTGCTCTTGCTGAATCGCACGGTGCGGTTCTTCGGTCACGAGACCATGCTGGGCGGCGGCGAGGGCGCACCCAAGTTCCGGTGGCGGAATCTATTCCGGCGGGAACCCGGACGGAAGCCGGAACGGCTTTCACCGGCTCTGGTGGCGCAGGTGTTTTTGGTCGTGCTTTTGGGTTTCTTTTACGTGGGCACGCCGCTGCAGCTCCGTGACACGCGTTCCGGGTTGCTCTTGACGCAGGTGTTCGTGATTGCGGGGATTCCGTTACTGGCATTGCGCTTTTGGGGCATTCCTCCGGGGCCGGCACTAGGGCTCAGCAAGAAGCCCAAGTCGTTGACCATGCTCCTCGTTCTGATTGGCGCTCCCGCGGCCACGTTGATCGCCGCACTGGTGGGCATTGCGCAGGGTTGGTTTATGAAGGCTCCTGATTCTTATCGCGAACTCATGGAGCGGATTTTCCAGGCGCAAGGGGGTGTGAGCCTCGTCTCGGCAGTGATTGTGTTCGCGATCGTTCCCGGAATTTGCGAAGAGCTGTTGTTCCGCGGTTTCGTGCTCCGAGGTTTGGCCACACGATTAAACCCGCTCATGGCAATCGCGTGGACGGCGGTGCTCTTCGGCGCATTCCATTTCGACATGTATCGCTTGCTGCCCACCACCGTGTTGGGGTTGTTGCTAGGCGGGCTGGTCTGGCTGACCGGAAGCTTGTGGCCTGCGATGCTCTTGCATGCCGCCAATAACACGATTGCCGTTCTGGCCAACAACCTGCCGGCGCTACGCAAGATTCCGTGGCTGCAGGAAGGCACGTCCATACCGACTCCGGTGCTCTTGGTTGTCGGTGCGGTTGGGCTTATCGCCACTTGGGGACTCTTGCGGCTTTATCCACGGCCGGCACCGCTTGCTCAAGCGCCGGAGGCAGAACCCAAACCTCAACTTGTCGGTGCGGAGCCCTGATTCTGGAACGTTGAATCGCCCCTACCAAAAGATTAATATTTAGGTCGTTCTCCTCGACCTCTTTCGCGAGGATGGGCTCCATGAACCGGACCACCGCCCTGGGTTCTTTTCTTCTGCTACTCGCCCCGTTGACGGCCCACGCCGACATGAGCCGTCATTTCGCCCTTCAGAAAACAAGCGTGTTCGAAGATGGTTGTTTTGGTCCTTGTGAATGTCCGGTACTCATCAACGAGGGTGTTCGAGGCAAGATGAGCTTGATTCCCGCCGGAACCGAAAACGGTTATGACGTGTTCGCCGTGCAGGGTGTGCAGTGGTTGGTGACGTCATGGGACGGAAGCACTCTATTGATTCAGGGCTCGGGGACGTACCGGCAAAGCACGATCTACAAGCTCCAGCGTCTAGAGATGGATTTGGTGGTGGGGGACAGGACCCCGGAGCACTACGACAGCGGTCTCGTTACGCTCAAAGTGCCGCTTCCCGAACTCAGCATCACCATTTCCAAAAATGGCATGTACTGCCGCGATACCGTGTTCACCATCGACGCCCTTCCCGCGCCCAACGATGTCCGTCCACCCAAGCTGCAGTTCGAGCAACACGATCCCGGTTTGTCCAGCGCAACCACCTGGGGACGACTGAAAAGGTTCTGGGTGCACTGATTGGGTCTCCCCAACCCGGGGAGCGCGGAGTAATCTCTTCTGCTTTCATTCCGCTTGGAGACCCATGTCCGACTATCCGCCCATCTATGCCCGCCACCTGGTCAAGCGCTACGGAGACCTCGTGGCAGTCAACGACATCGAGCTCAAGGCCCCGGCCGGATCCTGCCTGGGGCTTCTTGGCCCCAACGGGGCGGGGAAGACGACCACGATCGAAGTGCTGGAAGGATTGCTCGTTCCGGACGCCGGCGAATTACGAGTGCTGGGGCTCACCTGGAACGACAATGGGCGGGAAATTCGCGAGCGGATCGGGGTGCAGCTTCAAGAAACGCGCTTGCCGGACAAGCTCTCGCCGTTTGAAACGCTGCGGCTCTTCCGCAGCTTCTACAAGCAAGGTCACGATCCGGATGAGATCCTGGACACGGTGGGGCTCACCGAAAAGCGCAACGTGCGGAGCGTCAATTTGTCGGGAGGTCAGCGCCAGCGGCTTGCCTTGGGCTGTGCCTTGGTTAGCCGGCCCGAAGTGCTGTTCCTCGATGAGCCCACCACGGGGTTGGATCCACAAGGCCGGCGCCGGGTGTGGGAGATTGTCGAGGCGTTTCAGGAGCAAGGCGGCACGGTGCTCCTGACCACGCACTACATGGATGAAGCAGAACGCCTGGCGGATGACCTGGTGATCCTGGATCACGGAAAGGTGATTGCTTCAGGCAGTCCGCGCGAGATCATTCGATCTCTGGGGGCCGAGGGCATCATCTCGTTTGCTCTGGCGGACGGCGTAGATTCACTGGATTACTCCACGCTTCCGGGGGTGCTGTCGGTGCGACACGATACGGATCGAGTGGAGCTCACCGTGCGCGAGAGCCACGAAACCGTTCCCGCGCTTCTCGATCTTCTGCGAGCCCGCGATTTGCAGCTGGCCCAACTCAACACGCATCCGCCGACGCTCGAAGACGTGTTCGTCTCGCTCACCGGAAGGTACCTGCGCGATGAGTAGCCCGCTTCGCGAACTCACCCGGGTTCGCTTTCTACTGTTCACTCGCGAGCCGGAGGCGGTGTTCTGGGTGTTCTTGTTTCCCATCGTGCTGGCGTTGGTCTTGAGCTTTGCGTTCAAGCAACGTGGCGTGGATACCGTTCGCGTAGGTGTCGTTCAGGGAGAAACCGACGGGGCGTGGGTGAGCGCGCTGGAGGGTGGCCAGTCCATCAAGGTGGTGCCCTTCACGGTACGCGCGGACGCGGAGCGCAAACTGCGCTCGGGTGCGGTGGCCGCTCTGGTCACCGGTGGCGAGCCGGTGAATATCCGCTTCGATCCCACCCGACCCGAGGGCGAGACCGCGCGACTACGGGTTTTGGATGCGGTGCAGCGCTCCCGCGGGCGAACGGATCCGGTCCCGGTAACCACTCAAGTTCTGACCGAGCACGGCTCCCGCTATATCGATTTCCTCGTCCCCGGACTCCTCGGCATGAACCTCATGGGCACAGGCATTTGGGGGACGGGGTTTTCGATCGTGGACTGGCGGCAGCGCAAACTCCTGAAACGCTTTCTGGTCACGCCGATGCGGAAGTCGCAGTTCCTCTTCGCTCAGGTGCTCTCCCGGATCGGCTTCTTGGTCTTGGAGGTGGTGGTCATCGTCGCGTTTGGTGTGTTCGTTCTGGGGGTTCCGTTTCGAGGCTCCGTGGCAGCATTTGCCCTTATTTGCCTCATCGGCACGTTTTGCTTTTCGGGGCTGGGACTACTGATCGCGGCCCGCCCGCGGACCATCGAGGGCGTCTCCGGGGTCATGAATTTCGTAATGATGCCCATGTGGCTATTTTCAGGAGTGTTCTTTTCTTACGAGAAGTTTCCCGACATCTTTCATCCCGCCATTCGCCTCTTACCGTTGACGGCTTTGAATGACGGCCTCCGCGGCCTCATGTTGGAAGGCACGGCCGGTCCCCAACTCCTGATCCCGGCCCTCGTTCTCTTGTTCTGGGGCGCCGTGTCATTTTTTGTCGCCCTTCGTATTTTCCGCTGGCAGTAGCCAACTTTTTCGGGCGCCCTCCAGTACTTAGGTCACTAGCAAAGTGCACCTCCACTCAAGCGAGGCTGGACCGATTGGATGCCCTGCCTGGGGGTCGCGGGGGGTCGCCCAATCGGTTTCGCGGTGGCAAGCCTGGCCGCTCGTTATCAAGGCTTGCCACCGCGGTTTTTTTGTCCCTGGTAGGCTTGCGACTATGCCGCGCACGTTAATCGTGCTCCTCGGCCTTGTGTCCCTGGCCGGTTGCGCGAACGTCACGAACTTCACCGATCCCAAAGGCCCGGGTCTTTACGTCAATTACGCGCCGCCGTTGGCAGAGACCCCTGAATCGCTGCGCGTGGTCACGTTCAACATCAAGTTCGCCAAGGAAATCGATAAGGCGATCGAGGTGCTGCGTGACACGCCCGAGCTTCAGAACGCAGATTTCATTGCGCTTCAGGAAATGGACGACCAGGGCACCGATCGCATCGCGAAGGCTTTGCACATGAATGCGGTGTACTACGCGGCCTCTCTCCATCCGGTGAGCCAAAAACCGTTCGGGCCGGCCATTCTTTCCAAGTGGCCGATCGAAGAAAAGTGGAAGCTCATCCTGCCCCATCAAACCCACATTCGCTCGCAGAAACGAGTGGCGACGTGCGCGATAGTGCGGGTGGGATCCACGAAAGTGCGTGTCTACTCGCTCCATCTCGAGGCCCCGTTTCGCGTGCGCGAACGCAAGCGGCGCGAACAAGCGGAAGCGGTGCTCGAGGACGCAACGAATTGGACTGGCCCGGTGGTGATTGCCGGCGATCTCAACGATTCACTGTTGAACGATCTGTTCGAAAAAGCGGGATATGTACGGGGCACCAAGGGCCTTGGTCCGACCGTTGGTCCTCTCGAGTTCGATCATGTTTTTGCCAAAGACGTGGGACCGATGCTGAGAGCCGGCAAATCGGACGCGAAGGGCGCGAGCGATCATCGCCCGGTCTGGGCGCTGTTCCGATTCCCCTGAAAGCTGGTTAGCGATCCTTGCCTAGATCGCGCACGAAGTCTCCACTCGCTTTGCCGCGTCTATCGGCGGCCTTCGAGCAGATCTCGCAATCGCGCCCTCTCTCCCAGCACGGAACGCCGTCGGCCTGAGCTTCCGGGCAGAGCGCCCCGGTGCCGGGGCGCTCCTCTGGATCACGGTTCGTGGATGTGTGCTCTGACATGAACGTGCCTCCTATGGCCCAACATGGATCGCGCCGTCTTCTCGCTCGAACCAGTGCGGATCGGCCTGAAGTTTCTCTACCTGGGCATCTAGAACGATCGCGTGGCGTCGTTCGGTTTCGGCCAGCTCGATGAAAAACATCCGCGTCTTGAAATCCTGCACTCGCTTCGCCGCTTCCTGATAAAACAGCTCGGAATCCAGCTCTTTGTCCCGCGCTTTCTTCATGACCGTGAGCGGTTCGGCATCGGGATCGATGTCCCACTCCTTCTTCCGGCCGTCGTCCCTGGGAATCGAGGGCTCCTCGTCGCCCAGCATGCGGCGATAGAGGCTCATGAGACCAACGCGGTGCTTCTCTTCATCTTGCGCGAGATCGGTCAGCATGCGTTTGACCTCGGGATTCCTGACTTTTTCGATCAGCTTTCCGTACAGATCGGTTGATTCCATCTCGGAGCGGACGGCAAAAGCGACTGCTTCGAGCGGGGTTAACGTTTGGTTGAACATGTGAACCTCCTTCTCTGCGATAAACGCTGTATACCGCATATCGATTTTAGATTCGGGGTCTTGGCGACCCTCCGGTGATAGCGTCATTTGTGGCCCCGGACTCGATGAGGATCTTTGCGGGATTTATTCGAGTTCCGGGAAGCCCGACACCGGAGAGTCCGATGAGGAGGTTCCAATGAGAGAGCTTCGCATTCACGGACGCGGAGGTCAAGGCGCAGTGATTGCGTCGAAGCTTCTAGCCGCGGCGCTTTTCAAAGAAGGCAGATCGGTTCAATCGTTTCCGGCTTTCGGCGTGGAGCGTCGCGGCGCTCCGGTCACTGCGTTCTTGCGCATTTCTGAAGGTCCGATCTTGCTGCGCTGTGAGATCACCGAACCCGACGATCTCATGGTGCTCGATCCCACGCTCGTTGAAGCGGTCGACGTGTCGGTAGGGCTCAAACCCGGCGGCAGCATTCTCATCAATTCCGAGCGCGATCCGCTCACGTACACGCGGTTGCGCGAAAAGTATCGTGTGGCGACAGTGGATGCGAGCGGCATCGCGCGCGCCCACGGTATCGGGTCCAAGACGCAGCCGATCGTCAACACGGCCATTCTGGGAGCATTTGCCGTTTACTCCCAAATCGTGAGCCTCGATGCCGTGCTGGAGGCGATCCGGAACGACGTTCCACTCGCCACCGAAGCCAACGTCACCGCGGCGGAAGAAGCGGCATACGCCGTTCGCACCGCCCCCATGCTCGAGGTGCAACATGCCTGACGGGCGCATTCCCACATCGGAACTCGATCTTGCCCACGGTGTTCCTCCAAACTCGATGAGTTACATCACCACCTTGCCGAACAAAACCGGCTCGTGGAAGTACATCCGACCCCTCTATCGCGATCGTGTGGCCCCATGCAACGAAGGCTGTCCGGTGGGCATCGACATCGAAGCGTACATGAATCTCCTTCGGGAAGGACGCGTCGAGGACGCAATCGATATGTTGCTTCGAGAAAATCCCATGCCCGCAGTGACGGGACGCGTGTGCTATCACCCCTGCGAGACCACCTGCAATCGCCGCCGTCACGACGGCGCGGTGGCGATACACGCCGTGGAACGGCTTCTCGGTGACGAAGCGCTGAAGATCGATATCGAACCGGCACCGCGCTTGTATCCAGACGAAGTGGCCATCGTTGGATCGGGTCCCGCCGGCTTGGCGGCTGCGTACCACCTCGCCCGTCTCGGCTACGGGGTCACGATATTCGAAGCGGCCCCGGAGCCCGGTGGCGTGCTGCGAGTGGGGATTCCCGAGTACCGCTTGCCCAAGGACGTGCTCGCGAAAGAGATCGCGCGCATCACCGCATTGGGAATTGAAATCAAATGCAACGCGCGTGTGGGCGTAGACCCGACGTGGGAAGAGCTGGATGGGTTCGACGCCGTCTTTCTAGCCATGGGCGTGCACAAGAGCCAGCCGTTGGGTATCCCCGGCGAAGATGCGGAAGGGATTCGATCCGGACTTGGGTTTTTGAAAGACGTCAATTTTGGCGGCCGGCCGGAGATTGGGCCCCGTGTGATCGTGATCGGTGGCGGCAACACCGCCATGGATTGCGCGCGCACCGCGCTTCGGCTGGGCAACGATGTGGAGGTGCTGTATCGCCGCACCCGGGCCGAAATGCCGGCCACGGAAGAAGAGGTTCGGGAAGCGGAAGAAGAAGGTGTGATGATGCAGTTCCTCGCGGCACCGGTCGGTGTGCGTGCTTCGAACGGCCGTCTTCTGGGCCTGGAGTGCGTGCGGATGCGGTTGGGGGAAGCGGATGCCTCGGGGCGCCGCCGCCCGGTGCCAGTTCCGGACAGCAACTTCTTCGTTCCCTGCGACACGGTGCTTACCGCAATTGGCGAAGCTCCGGAGTTTGCAGAAGCGCCTCTCGACCACGATGCGTGGGTGATCAAAGTCGGCGAGTTCGGCAGGGCGAATAAAGATGGCTGGTTCGCCGGCGGCGACATCATCGAAGAGCCGCATACAGTGGCCCACGCGTTGGGCGCGGGCAAACGGGCCGCAATCGGCATCGATCATTACCTGCGCGGCAAGCGCGGGGAGAACGAACAACCGCTCGAGTTGAACGAGCTGCGTTACGGCAAGCTCGGCAACGTTCCCATTACCCGCTGGCGCGACGACGATCCAGTGGATCGCAACGGCGCGGTGAACGAGGTGGTGGGATTCGAAGATTTGAATCTAGAGCATTTCACGAGTGTGCCCCGGCACACCGACCGGCGATTGTCCATCGAGGACTCCAAGCGCGGATTCGCCGAGGTGAACCGGGGCCTAACTTGGGGGCATGGGCTCGACGAAGCGCGCCGCTGCTTCAACTGCGGCGTGTGCAACCGTTGCGAGCTGTGTCTCATTTATTGTCCCGATCTGGCCATCACGCGCCGCGCGGACGGCACCGGGTTCGACATCGACTATGACTACTGCAAAGGCTGCGGCATCTGCAATGCCGAGTGCCCGCGCGGAGCCATGGTGATGACGCGGGAGGGACTGTGATGAAAAAAGTCATGGTTGGTAACCACGCCGTTGCGTACGGCGCAATGCTGGCCCGCGCCGAGGTCATATCGGCTTATCCCATCACACCTCAAACGCAGATCATGGAAGAGTTGTCGGAAATGGTGGCGGATGGACGTCTGAAGGCTCGCTACATCAAGGTTGAATCCGAACATTCTGCTATGGCGAGCTGCATCGGTGCCTCGGCAACCGGTGCTCGGGCGTTCACCGCCACCTCGTCCCAAGGGCTCGTGCTCATGCACGAGATGCTGCACTGGGCTTCGAGTGGCCGTCACCCGGTCGTCATGGCCGCGGTCAATCGCGCGTTGGCGCCAGGCTTGAATATCTGGACGGACCAGAACGACACGCTTGCCCAGCGGGACACGGGGTGGATCCAGCTCTACTGCGAAAACGGCCAGGAAGTCATCGACACCACGATCATGGCGTTCAAGCTTGCCGAAACAGTGAACTTGCCGGTCATGGTCGTGCTCGATGCGTTCTATCTCTCGCACACCTCCGAACCGGTGGACATTCCCGACCAGGCGATGGTGGATAAATTCCTGCCCAGGCGCGAGGCGCGTTACAAATTGGACACTGACGAACCGCATGCGTTCGGCGCGCTGACGAAGCCGGATGCCTACATGGAAATTCGCCTGCGCCAGCAGGACGCGATGGACGAAGCGCGTCACGCGTTCAAGAAGGTGGAAGCGGAGTGGAAAAAGCTGAGTGGGCGCAGCTACGGCGCCATCGAAAGCTATGAAGCCAAGGACGCGGAGTTACTGCTCGTTACCTCGGGCACCATCACCTCCACCTCGCGCTACGTGGTGAACGAACTTCGCGCCGAGGGGAAGAAGGTCGGGCTCGTGAAGGTCAAGATGTTCCGCCCGTCGCCGATGGCCGAGATCCGGAAGGCACTAGCCGGGGTGAAGAAGGTGGCGGTGTTGGATCGGAACATCTCTCCTGGTCACGGGGGAGTGTTCGCGCAGGAGATTCGGTCGGCGCTGTACGAGTTGCCTCTGGAAGATCGCCCGGTGTTGTTCGGTTACGTTCTCGGCCTTGGGGGCCGTGATGTCACCCCCAAAACGATCCGCGAGATTGTGGATCGGACCATGGCCTCCAAGGCACCAGAGCGCCACGACCTCTGGGTAGGAGTTGCGTCATGAGCCAGGTAATGATCAAGGACCAGGTTCCCGAAAAGGATTACCTCACCTCCGGCCATCTTGCATGTCCGGGTTGCGGCGCGCCCATCGCCATGCGCATGGTGTTGAAGGTGCTGGGACCCAAGACGATGGTGTCCTTGCCCGCCTGCTGCTGGTCGATCATCGCCGGGCCGTTTCCGCAGTCGTCTTTGAAAGTGCCGCTCTATCACACCGCGTTCGAGACCGCGGCCGCTCTGGCTTCAGGGATTCGCGCCGGACTGGATGCGCGAGGGGACACGGAAACGACTGTGCTCGCCTGGGCCGGAGACGGGGGCACGTTCGACATCGGCATGCAGGCCTTGTCGGGAGCAGCGGAACGGAACGAGAACTTCATCTACTGTTGTTACGACAACGAAGCCTACATGAACACCGGCATTCAGCGTTCGTCCTCGACGCCGTGGGGGGCCTGGACGACCACGACTCCCGTGCAAAGCCCGGAGGCGAGCCCGAAGAAGGATCTCCTCGCGATCATGGCCGCACACCGGGTCCCGTACGCGGCCACGGCCTGTGTGGCGTATCCCGATGATCTGATCGCCAAGGTGCGCAAAGCCAAGGAGATGAAAGGAACGCGGTTCCTGCAGATCCTTGCCCCATGCCCGCCCGGCTGGAAGTTCGCCGACGAGGATTCGATCCAGATCGGCCGGATGGCCGTGCAAAACAAGATCTTCCCGCTTATGGAAGTGGAGGATGGGGCGCGGTGGCGGTTCACGGTGGATCATCGCGGCGATGCCGTGGAGCCGTATTTGAAGAAGCAAGGTCGCTTCCGTCATCTCAAGGATTGGCAGATTTCCAAGATCCAGTCCGACGTCAACGAGCGTTGGCGGGTCCTGGAAAATAGAGTCAAGTACGGGACCTGAAACAGCGCTACAATAGAGGCTCTAGGTTCCAGGAAGGGGTCTCTCGCCATGACCGCCGTTACCGTACTTCTCGCCGTCATCACGCTTTGCATGCTCGTGTTCGCCGTGCTTGGCGTTCTTCTCTACAAAAAGATCAGCCGGCTGTTGACGACGACCGAGCGATCGGTCAGCGAGCTGAGCCCCAAATTGGGCCGAACGATTGACGAAGCAACTGGAGAGCTAACCGATCTGAGGAAGGTGACC
>Ga0207675_100000861_pt1 | contig 30300 bp, 24 predicted proteins | sample KBSSwiS42_FD_184305 | JGI IMG/M metagenome (GOLD analysis project Ga0207675, IMG submission 184305) | Switchgrass rhizosphere microbial communities from Kellogg Biological Station, Michigan, USA - KBS Switchgrass S4-2 (SPAdes) (version 2) | ecosystem: Host-associated > Plants > Roots >...
AGCCGGGCGGCATCCGTCTCGAGGACGGCCTGCTGGTCGTGGACGCGACCGACGCGGGGTGCCCTCGTACGCCAGCCGCCGATGCAGGGGCCCCTTCTGGGAGGGTAGCCCAAGGCGGACCGGAGGGCTCGCCGCTGTCCACAGGCACCCGGGACCCCGGGGGCACCGTGGAACCCGCTGCCGACCCCGAGGCCGAGGTGCTGCTGGCGATGCGGCTGCTGGCGGCCAGGGCCCGCACCGGGCGGCAGATCGCCCGCCCGACCCTGACCTGGTTGGAGAAGACCTTCGACCGGACACCGCTGGAGGCCTGGCCGGAGCAGCTGCGGACCGCGTTCATGACCGTGCTGCGCGGCCCCGAGGCGGTCGGCGCCTGCGAGCTGCTCGACCACGTCGGCGGCTGGGTGGTGCTGCTGCCCGAGTGGGCCTCGGTGCGGGGCCGGGTCCAGCACGACCCCTGGCACCGCTACACCGTCGACGGCCACGCCTTCGCGGCCGCTGCTGAGGTGTCCAGGCTGCTCGAGCAGGACGAGCGGGCGGCCAGGACGGGCGAGGCCGCCGGCGACCTCGACGCCCTGTACCTGGCCGCGATCTTCCACGACATCGGCAAGGGGTCGGGCGAGGACCACAGCGTGGCCGGGGAGCTGCTGACCCGCCGGGCCCTGGCCCGGATGGGCCTGGACGCCGACCAGGCCGAGGAGGTGGCGGTGCTGGTGCGCCACCACCTGCTCCTGGTCGAGACGGCGACCCGGCGCGACCTGGACGACCCCAGCGTGGTCGAGGGCGTGGCCTCGGCGCTCGGGTCGCCGCGACGGGTGCGCCTGCTGCACCTGCTGACGGTGGCCGACGGGCTGGCCACCGGCCCGGCCGCCTGGAACGACTGGAAGGGGACGCTGGTCGCCGACCTGGCCGCCCGGGTCCTGCACGTGCTCGAGCGGGGAGCGCCGCCCTCGCCCGGCGACCCGGCGGCGCTGGCCGCCAGCATCGAGTCGGCCCGCCCGGCCCTGGCCGGCCAGGCCGCCCGCCTGCTGGCCACCCTGCCCGACTCCTACGTGTCGGCCCTGGCCGCGGTGGACACCGCCGAGCTCGCCGAGGAGCTGGAGCTGCTCGCCGACCCGCCGGGGCCGGGCGTGGTCCGCTACCGGGTCGATCCCTCGGGGGACGGGCACGGCCTGGTCACCGTCTGCGCCGTCGACCGGCCGGGGACGCTGGCCCGGACCACCGGGGTCCTGGCCCTGCACCGGGTCTCGGTGCTCCGGGCCCATGTCTGGTCGACCAGCGCCGGCCTGGCCCTCCAGCGCTTCGCCGTCCAGGCCCCGGCCACCCTGCGCTGGCAGCGCCTGGGGGCCGACCTGGACGCGGCCTGGTCGGGCCGGCTGGCCGTCGATGCCCGCCTGGAGCGCAAGGCCCGCGACTACCGCCCGGCCGCCCCGGTCGAGCCCGACGTGCGCGTGCTGCCCGACGAGTCGGCCCACTCGACCGTTGTCGAGGTCCGGGCCGGCGACGCCCTCGGCCTGCTCCACGCCATCGCCGCCGCGCTCGGCGACCTCGACCTGGACGTCCGCGTGGCCAAGATCGACACCCTGGGCGACCGGGTCGTCGACACCTTCTACGTCCGCTCCCCCTGGGGGGCCAAGCTGAGCGACGAGCAGGCCGACGAGCTGACCCTGGCCATCCGCCACCGCGCCACCCGCCTCCTCGGCGGCTGACCGGCTGCTAGGCTCCGGACCGCAGGCGGTGCCGGAGCACAAGGAGCGCGAGCGATGACCGAGCAGGTTCCCCCACCCGCGGGGCAGCGACCGTTGCCGCCCGACCAGGAGCGGCTGTGGGCGATGCTGGCCCACCTGCTGTCGTTCGTGGCCGCCTACCTGTTCCTCGGGTTCGTGGCCCCGCTGATCGTGCTGCTGGTGTTCGGCCCCCGCTCAGCCTACGTGCGGGCCCACGCCGTCGAGTCGCTCAACTTCAACCTGACCTGGCTGCTGTACGCGATCATCGGCGTGGCCCTGGCCTTCCTGCTCATCGGCATCCCGATCCTCATCGCCCTCGGCATCGCCTACCTGGTGCTGGTCATCATCGCCTCGGTCCGGGCCAACAACGGCGAGTTCTTCCGCTACCCGCTGACCATCCGGTTCGTCAGCTAGGCCATCGGGCAGGCGCACGGGGTGGCGCCGCAGCGTGGGCAGTCGCCGGCGTACCGGCCGACCGCCTTGGCCAGGTCGACCCCGACCAGGTTGGCCACGCTGGCCAGCCAGGCCAGGGCGTCCCCGAGCTCGTGCTCCAGCTCGGCCTGGTCGCCGCCCCGGAGCGCCTTGGCCACCTCGCCGACCTCCTCGACCCACCACCGGAAGGTCCCGTCCACCCCTCGCTGCCGGTCCCGGGCCCCGTACAGCGCCTCGATCCGGCTCTGCAGCTCGGCCAGCTCCACATTCCCTCCTGCTGTCTGTCGCGGCGGGCTTCTATGCTCGCCCCATGGTGCCGCTCAAGGACGAGATACTGAGCCGCCTGGCCGCCCAGGCCAACGTGGCCCAGTTCGTCAGCTTCGGCCCCGGCGGCGACCTGCCGCAACGGCACTCGTGCCTGCGCGGCCATGCGCCCGGTCACCGGTTCGCCAGCGCCGGCGACGCCGTCGGCGCCCTGCTGTCGCTGGCCTCCGGCGGGTCGGTCAACGTCAGGAGCTTCCGGGCCGGCGCGCCCAAGGGGGGACCGTTCAGCTACGGCCTGACCCGCCGCGACGACGTCCTGGCCGTCCTGCGGGCCCGGGCCGGCGACGGCCTGCACACCATCGCCAACGAGACCGTCGACGTCCACGACGGCGGCGTCTCCGGGGTCGCGCTGGGCGGGGTGGTCGAGTTCGCCCCCGGCGACACCCCCCGGTCGGTCGAGTCGCCGGGGACGACCGCCCTCGGCCACGACCACGCCATGGCCCTGCTCCGCACCGTCTACGGCTTCACCCCCGGCCTCGACGGCCGCCCCGGCGAGCGGGTCGAGTTCAGCATCCATCCCCTGGCCGCCGGCGTCCGCCAGGCCCACACCATCCTCTGGGAGCGCGAGCGGGTCGACCCTGTCACCCTGGCCCCCCGGCTCACCTGGCCCAACCGGTTCAGCCGCCTGCTCGGCGACAAGGCCTTCGGCCTCCTGGTCGCCGACCTGCTCGGTCTCCCGGTCCCCGCCACCACCGTCGTCGGCCGCCGGGTCGCCCCCTTCTCCTTCGGCCGGCCCACCGGCAGCGGCGAGCGGTGGCTCCGCACCTGCCCGGCCGAGCCGGTCCCGGGCCGGTTCCCGACCCAGCGCGGCTGGCGCGACCCGTTCGCGCTGCTGGCCGCCGAGGACCCCTCGGGCGCGGACGTGGTCGCCGTGCTCGCCCAGGAGGGCGTCGGTGCCCGGTGGTCGGGCGCCGCGCTCCCCGACGCCGGTGGCGGCCTGCTGGTCGAGGGCGTCCCCGGGTTCGGCGAGGACTTCATGCTCGCCCGGGCGGCCCCAGGGCCGCTCCCCGACCGGGTCGTCGACGACGTCCGCCAGCTCGGCGCCCGGGCCGCCGCCGCCCTCGGCCCGGTCCGCTTCGAATGGTGCCACGACGGCGGCACCGCCTGGGTGGTCCAGCTCCACCAGGCCACCACCACGGCCACCCGCACCACGATCCACCCGGGCACCCCGGCCCGCTGGCGCCAGTTCGACCCGGCTCTCGGCCTCGAGCGGCTGCGCGACCTGATCGCCGCCGTCGACCCCGGGGACGGCATCGAGCTCACCAGCGACGTCGGCGTCACCTCCCACGCCGGCGACCTCCTGCGCCGAGCCGCCATCCCGTCCAGGCTCGCCCACCGGGCCTGACAGCCTGATCGCCCCCCAACCAGCGGGAGCGCCCGACGACGACCCGGTGTGGCGTCAGGGCGTGTCGACGCGATCGGACTGGGTGGCCGGCAGGTAGCGGTCGGCGTGGCCCAGCGGCCCGAGGGAGAAGGCGAGCGCGAGCAGGGCGACCAGGGCCCCGATGACGGCGTAGACGAGGGCGACGCTGCCGGTGCGCTCGACCGCCCAGCCGCCGGCCAGCGCGCCGACCGGGATGGCCGACCAGGCGAGCACCCCGGCGATGCTTATCACCCGGCCGAGCAGGTGGTTGGGGACGATCTGCTGGCGCAGGCTGCCGGTGTTGATGTTGAAGAAGATGCCGAGGCCGGAGATGGCCGCCCACAGGACCAGGGCCGCCCAGTACCAGCGGGTCGCGGCCAGCACGACGGTGAGCAGCCCGTCGAGCATCAGGGCGCCGAGGGCGGCCAGACTGAACGACAGCCGCCGCCGCACCGGGCCGGCCGCCAGCGACAGCAGCACCACCCCGGCGCTCCCGGCCGCATAGAGCAGGGCCACACGGCTGTCACTGGCGTCCAGCTGGCGCTTGGCGAACACCACCAGCTGGGTGTACACGGTGGCGCCGACCAGGTTGATCAGCGCCATCATGGCCGAGATGTTCCGCAGCAGCGGGTGCCCGAGGACATAGCGCAGCCCGTCGGCGACCTCGCGGCGGAGCGCGCGGCGCCCCTCGGTGTCCCGGGGGGTGTTGAAGGTGGTGGCGATGAGCGCCAGCATCCCGGCCGAGAGCAGGAACGAGGCCGCGTCGACCCACAGCACCTGCTGCACCGGCACCACGGTGATGAGCGCCCCGGCCAGCAGCGGCCCGGCGATCTGGGCGGCCGAGTAGCTGGCCTGGACCTGGCCGTTGGCGCTCACCAGGTCGTCGCTGGAGGGGACCAGGCTCGGGATCGCGGCGAACTGGCCGGCGTCGAAGGCGATGGTCAGGGTGGCGCTGGCGAAGGCGACCGCATAGACCCAGCCGACCGACAGCTCGCCGACGGCGGCCAGCACGGGAATGACGGCGATCACCGCCGCCCGTGCCAGGTCGGTGGCGATCATCAGCCGCCGCCGGTCCACCCGGTCGACCCAGGCCCCGATGACCAGCCCGAAGAGGAGATAGGGGACGAACTCAAAGGCGGCGGTCAGGCCGAGGCTGAGCGGCGAGCCGGTCAGCTTGAACACCAGCAGCGGCAGGGCGAAGAAGGTGAAGGAGCTGCCCAGGTTGGAGATGGTCTGGCCCAGCCAGAAGCGGCCGAAGTCGCCCGACCACAGCCAGCCTCGCCGGCCCGTTGGCTCCGCAGTCATATCTGGTCGGGATGCCGGGATTTGAACCCGGGGCCTCCACGTCCCGAACGTGGCGCGCTGCCAAGCTGCGCTACATCCCGTTTCGAGGGGGCAGTGTACCGCACGCTGACGGTCGGCCGGTGGGGTGGGGGAGCCGCCGGCTCAGGCCTCGGCCGGGGTGCTGTCGGGCTCGGGGACCACGAACCGGTAGCCCATCCCGGGCTCGGTCAGCAGCAGCTGCGGGGCTGCCGGGTCGTCGAGCTTCTTGCGCAGGTTGGCCATGTAGACCCGCAGATACTGGGACTCGTCGCCGTAGCCGGGACCCCAGACCCGCTCCAGCAGGAAGCGGTGGGTGCACAGGCGGCCGGCGTTGGTGGCCAGCGTCTCCACCAGCCGGTACTCGGTCGGGGTGAGACGCACCGGGGCCCCGCCCCTGGTCACCAGCTTGGCGTCCAGGTCGATGGCCACGTCGGCGGCTTCGACGACCCGTGGCCGGTCGGCCCCGGCCGGGCGGGCGTGCCGCAGGGCGACCCGGATCCTGGCCATCAGCTCGGCCACGCCGAACGGCTTGGTCACATAGTCGTCGGCGCCCAGGTCGAGGGCGGTCACCTTGTCGCGCTCGCCGTCGACGGCCGTCAGCACCACCACCGGGACCTGGGTCCAGGTGCGGAGGCGGCGCAGCACCTCGAGCCCGTCGATGCCGGGCAGGCCGAGGTCGAGCACGACACAGTCGGGCTGGTGGGTCTCGACCGCGGTCAGGGCGGCCTCGCCGTTGGCCGCGGTCAGCACCTCGAAGCCGCGGGCGCGCAGGTTGGCCGCGACCGCGCGCACGATCGGCGGCTCGTCGTCGACGACCAGGACCCGGGTCACGGCCTGGCCACCTCCTCGGCCGCCGGCGCCTCGCGGGGCGAGACCGGGAGGGTGAGCACGAAGGTGGCGCCGCCCCCCGGGGTGGTCTCGACCAGCAGGGTGCCGTCGTGGGCCTCGACGATCCCACGGCAGATGGCCAGGCCCATGCCGGTCCCCTCGGGCCGCCGGCCGCCGCCCTTGAGCCGGTAGAACTGGTCGAACACCCGCTCCCGCTCCGGGTCCGGGATGCCGGGGCCGTGGTCGATCACCCGCAGCTCGACCGTCCCGCCGACCGGGCGGACGACCACCTGGACGGGGCCGCCGGCGGCGTAGCTGCGGGCGTTGTCGAGCAGGTTGGTCAGCACCTGGTCCAGTCGCACCGGGTCGACCAGCACCGGCGGCAGCTCCTCGGGCACGTCGACGTCGACCCGCTGGCTGGAGGCGGCCCGGGCCCGGCGCACCACCGGGCCCACCACCTCGCCGACCGAGCTCTCGACCAGCCGGGGGTCAAGGGCGCCGGCCTCGATGCGGGACATGTCGAGCAGGTTGTGGACCAGCCGGGTCAGCCGGTCGGTCTCGGTGTTGATGATGGCCAGGAACTCCTCCCGCTCGGTGTCGCTCCAGCGGATCTCCCGGTCGAGCAGGCTGGACGCCGACGCCTTGATCGAGGCCAGCGGGGTCCGCAGGTCGTGGGAGACCGAGTTGAGCAGGGCGGTCCGCAGCCGGTCGGTCTCCTGCAGGGCCACGGCCCGGTTGCGCTGCTCCTCCTGCTGGCCCTGCTCCACGGCCAGGGCGGCCTGGTTGGCGAAGGTGGCCAGGACCCGGCGCTCGGCCTCGCCGAACCCGGACGAGTCGGAGCCGCCGGCGACCACCACCAGCGCCCCGACCACGTGCTCGCCACTGCGCATCGGGATTGTCAGGGCCCGGCCGGGCTCCAGGTCGGCGTCGGCCGGCCCCCGGACCTGCACCGAGGTCTGGGCGGTCCGCACCCCGACAAAGCGCTGATCAAGGTCGTCGGGCACCTGGCCGTCGACCGCGGCCAGCTGGACCCGGTCGCCCGAGGGGAGCACGATCGCGCACCCGGCCAGGTCGAACAGCGACCGAACGGTGCGGACCACGCCCTGGAGGGTGTCGGTGAGGCTGCCGTGGGCGACCAGGCTGGTCGACAGGTCGAACAGCATGCGGGTCTCCCGCTCGCGCCGCTCGGCCTGGGCGCGCCGGCGCTCGCTGGTCGCCACCAGCAGGCTGACGATGACCGCGACCAGCAGGTAGACGCCGAGCGACAGGAAGTCCTGGGGGTCGTCGACCATCAGGTGGTGGTAGGGCTGGAGGAACAGCACGTCGAAGGCGAGGAACCCGAGGGCGGCGGCGGTGATGCCGGGGCCGAGGCCGCCGGCGGCGGCGGCCGCGGTCACCACCAGCAGGTAGCTCAGGACCACGGTGGTCCGGGACACCTCGCCCCGGACGGCCAGGAGCGGGGCGGTGACCAGGGCCGTGCCGCCCACGGCGACAACGTAGCCGAGCGTGCCACGAGGCCCACCAACCGCGAGCCGGCGAGGGACGTCCATGACCCAAGGATAGGACGCCGCCCGCGCAAGGCCGGTCTTGACGAACTTTTTGCGTCCGGCAGGCCGTCCTTCACGGCGTTTTTGTAGCCGGGGAGCACTCTGGCTCCCACGAGCGCCTCATCGCCAACCCGGGAGGGAGCTTCCCAATGCGGTTGTTAAGCCGTCGGTGTGGTGCTCGGTGAGCGGGTCAGGCGGCGTCGGCGGCTGGTGGTGTTGGCCGGTAGGGTCGCTGGTCGCGCAACAGCGCCCACAAGACGTTGACGCGCCGTCTGGCCAGGGCCAACACGGCCTGGGTGTGGCGTTTGCCCTCGGCCCGCTTGCGGTCGTAGAAGCGGCGGGACTCCAGGCAGCTACCGATGCTGACCAGAGCGGAGTAGTAGAAGACGCGCTGCAGGCGTCGGTGGTAGCGGCGGGGGCGGTGCCGGTTGCCGCGGATGCGTCCAGAGTCCCAGGGTGCGGGCGCCAGCCCGGCGAAGGCGGCCCGCCGGTCTGGGGTGCCGAAGTAGGCCATGTCGCCGCCGGTGGCGGCGAGGAACTCCGCGCCCAGCACGGTCCCGATCCCGGGCAGGCTCGCGATTACGGGGGCGAGCTTGTGCCGGTGGAACCGCCCCTCGATCAGCTCGTCGAGGTCGCGGACCTGCTGGTTGAGGGCGACCACCTCCCCAGCCAGCGTCGCCACGAGCTGCGCGGCGAGGGTCTCGCCCGGCAGCGCCACCGATTGCTGGTGGGCAGCCGCCACCGCCGCGGCGGCGAGCTGGTCGGCGGCGCGGACCTTGCGGTCACCCAGCCAGGTCGCCAGGTCGGCGGCGCTGATGGCACGCAGCGCGGCGGGAGTCTGGTAGCCGCCCACCAGCACCAGCGGCCCGGTGCGGGTCAGGTCCAAGACTCGCTCCAGGGCGGGGAAGATCCCGGTCAGCAGCCCCCGCAGCCGGTTGATGGTGCGGGTGCGGTCGGCCACCAGGTCGGCGCGGCGCGAGGTGAGCAGCTGCAGCTCCACGGTCAGCGTGTCGCCGGGTCGCAAGGGGGTCAGGTCGCGGCGCATCCGGGCCTGGTCGGCGATGATCGCCGCGTCGCGGGCGTCGGTCTTGCCCTCGCCTCGGTAGCCGGCGGCGGCGCGGTTGACGCTCCGGCCGGGCATGTACAGCAGCCGCTGGTCGTGGCCCAGCAGCAGTCCGATCAGCAGCGCGGCGCCGCCGTCGGCCTGGTCGACCGCCCAGGTGACCTGGCCCTGGCCGGCCAGCTCGGCCACCGCAGCCAGCAACGCCAGCAGTTCCTGCTCGTCGTTGGCGACCCGGCGCGACAGCAGCCGCCGGCCGTCGTGGTCGATGACCACGCAGTGGTGGTGGGTCTTGCCTGTGTCGACACCAGCCCAGACCTGGGCCATGGACACCTCCCCAGGCTCGTCTCGTCGTGGTCGGCTTCCGCTTCCCGCAGACGACCTCGCCGGCGTTGCCCTACACAGCGATCTGCTCGCACATCCCAATCAGCGGCCGAGTCGTCCTGGGACACCAGGCGGCCAAGCTCCTTGAGCCATCAACGGCACCCCGATGGAAGCCATACCCGACGCCCCTTGGGTCTGCGGACCCTACAACGGGCCCGCTCAACCCGAGAAGAAAGGTAGGCCACCCGATGTCGACCCCGCCGGCCGCGTCCAGCGGCGCTGGGACCCCACTGGTCCTACTGCACGCCTTCCCGCTCGACGGGCGCATGTGGGCGCCCCAGGTCGAGGCCCTGGCCGCCAGCTACCAGGTGATCGTCCCCGACCTGCGGGGGTTCGGGGCCGCGAAGGACCAGGCGGTCGAGGAGGCCGGCATGGACCTGCTGGCCGATGACCTGCTCCGGCTGCTGGACGACCGCGGCCTCGACCGGGTCGTGCTCGGCGGGCTGTCCCTCGGGGGCTATGTAGCCCTGGCCTTTCTGCGCCACCACGCCGACCGGGTCAGCGGGCTCGTCCTGCTCGACACCAAGGCCACCGCCGACGGCGACCAGGCACGGGGCGACCGGTTGAGGATGGCCGAGCGGGTGCTGGCCGAGGGCAACGACTTCGTGCCCGAGGTGATGCTGCCCAAGCTGCTCGGCGAGACCACCCTCGAGCACCGGCCCGAGGTGGTCTCCGAGGTCGCCGCCCTCATCCGCGAGCAGACCCCCCAGGCCATCGCCGGCGCCCAGCGGGGCATGGCCGCCCGCGCCGCCACCACCGACGTGCTCGCCTCGGTCAAGGTCCCGACCCTGGTCGTCACCGGCGAGGAGGACGCCGTCACCGGCCCCGAGGTCGGCCGGGACCTGGCCGCCGGCATCCCCGGCGCCCGGTTCCTGCTGGTCGAGGAGGCGGGGCACCTGGTCAATGTGGAGCAGCCGGAGATCGTGAACGAGGCCCTGCTCGACTTCCTCGCCCCCCTCTGGATCTGAGATGCTTGCGCCATGACAACTGGTCCGCCCATCTAGTACGCTCGGGCTAGTCGAGGCTCTGGTTCCCCCGGCCGGAGCCCGAGACGCGAGGGGGGCAGGGGAGGACCGGCTCCTGCCCCCCTCGCTACCTACATCGAGGCGTACGGTGATCGGCCCGCCGACCTGTCCCGGTGACCGGTGCCCTCCTCGACCAGCTCGACCAGGACACCGCCCATCGACTTGGGGTGGAGGAAGCCGATGGTGGTCCCGCCGGAGCCGATGCGGGGGGCCGGCTCGATCACCTCGAACCCCTGGGCGCGCAGCTCGGCCAGGGCGGCGGCGACGTCAGGGACCGAGTAGCCGACGTGGTGGACACCCTCGCCCCGCTTGGCCAGGAACCTGCCGACCGGGGAGTCGGGGGAGAGGGGGGCGACCAGCTGGACGAAGGCCTCGCCGGCCCGCAGCAGCAGCTCGTGGACGCCCTGCTCCTCGATCACCTCCTCGTGGGTGACCTCGAGGCCCAGCACCTGCTCGTACAGGGCGCGGGCGGCGGCCAGGTCGGGAACGGCGATGCCCACGTGGTCGAGGCGTCCAAGTCGCACGGCGGGGGTTCTGTCCAGCATCAGGTCTCCAGGTCCAGGATCCAGTCGGTGGCCGTGTGGTCCAGGGCCCAGCCGGCCCCGGCGGCGGCCCGGTCGGCCGCCCCGCCGGCCGAGGTGAACAGCCACAGAGGCCGCCCGGCGGGGACCAGCCCGGCGGCCAGCTCCAGCACCCGCCGGCCCACTCCTCGGCCCTGGGCGGCACCGCGCACGGCGAAGTGGCACAGCTGGGTGGTGGTGCCGGAGTCGAACAGCAGCAGCACCCCGCCGCCGTCGGCGGTCCGGTAGGGGCGGCTGCGAGGGTCGCGGAACCGCCGCCGGTAGCCCTCCTCGCGGCCGCCGGTCTCGTCGTCGGCCCCCCAGGCGTCGCGCCAGACCTCAAGGAAGGCGTCGAAGTCGCCGTCGCCCAGCTCCAGCAGCCCCGGCGCCCCCGACCCGGTGCCGGCGGTCCGGCGGTAGGCCTGGCGCTCGGTCTGGCGGTACCCCAAGGCGGCCAGGTCGTCGCCCAGCCCGGGCCGCGACGACGGCGAGGCGAGCACGTGCACGTAGTCCCGCCCGGCGGCCTTGAACGCCGCCGAGGCCCCGGCGGCGTCGTAGGCCAGGCGGATCCCGAAGGCGTAGTTGTAGATGAACAACGGGTCGACCGGGCAGGTCACGACCTTGCCCGCCGCGAGCTGGACCACGCCGCCGCCGCCGATGATGGACAGGTTGAGGTGGTTCTGCTCGCAGGCATGCACGAACCCGAGGCTCACGCGGGCCAGCCTACCCCGGGCGGTAGACTCGAACGAGCGTAGGCGAAGGGGGACCATCCATGTTCGAGCGAGCGCAGCCGGTGATCTGTGCCGGGGCCAGGACGCCCATCGGGCGGTTCGGCGGGGTGCTGGCCGGGCTGTCCGCGGTCGAGCTGGGCGGCAGGGCCGTCCGCGCCGCCCTCGGCCGGGCCGGTGTCCCCCCCGAGGCGGTCGAGCACGTGGTCATGGGCCACGTCCTCCAGGCCGGGCAGGGCCAGATCACGGCGAGGCAGGCCGCTGCCCGGGCCCAGATCCCGATGACCGTGCCCGCCCTGACGGTCAACAAGGTCTGCCTGTCCGGGCTCAACGCCATCGCCACCGCCGCCCAGTACGTCGAGCTCGGCCAGGCCGGCCTGCTGGTCGCCGGGGGCATGGAGTCGATGAGCAACGCCCCCTACCTGGTGCCCAAGGCACGGTTCGGGGCCCGCATGGGCGACGCCGAGCTGGTCGACTCGATGGTCCACGACGGGCTCTGGGACGCCTTCGACGACGCCCACATGGGCGGCCTGTCGGATGTGACCAACCGGCGCCTGGGGATCGACCGGGCCGTCCAGGACGAGTGGGCCGCCCGGTCGCATGAGCGGGCCGCCGAGGCGACCAAGCGGGGCCTGCTGGCCGAGGAGATCGAGCCGGTGCTGGTGGCACAGGGCAAGGGCGACGCGGTCGCTGTCGACCAGGACGAGGGCATCCGGCCCGGCACCACCGCCGAGGGCCTGGGCCGGCTGCGGCCGGCGTTCGCGCCCGACGGCACCATCACCGCCGGCAACGCCTCCCAGATCTCGGACGGGGCGGCGGCGGTGGTGGTCACCTCCCGGGAGCGGGCCGCCGCTGACGGCCTCGGTGTGCTCGCCTCGGTCGTGGCCTACGGCACGGTGGCCGGTCCCGACACCAGCCTCCACTCCCAGCCGTCGCGAGCTATCGCCGACGCCTGCCGCCGGGCCGGGGTCGCCCCCGCCGACCTGGACCTGGTCGAGATCAACGAGGCCTTCGCGGCCGTGGCCCTGCGCTCGACCCAGGAGCTGGGGCTGGACGAGGCCATCGTGAACGTGAACGGCGGCGCGGTCGCGCTCGGCCACCCGATCGGGGCCAGCGGCACCCGGGTCGTGCTCACCCTGGCCATGGAGCTGCGCCGCCGCGGGGGCGGCCTCGGCGCGGCCGCCCTGTGCGGCGGCGGCGGCCAGGGCGACGCCCTGCTCGTCCGGGTCGAAGGTTGACCCTTTCCGAGCTGCTGGAGCGGCTGCGGGCCGGGGACCAGCGGGCCGTGGCCCGGCTGATCTCCTGGGTCGAGGACGGCGACCGGGACCAGCTCAGGGACGCCGCCGAGGCCCTCAACCCCTCGACCGGCCGGGCCCAGGTGATCGGGCTCACCGGGTCGCCCGGGGTCGGCAAGTCGACCCTGGCCGGCGCGCTGGTCGCCGCCTACCGGGCCCAGGGCCTGACCGTCGGGGTGCTGGCCGTCGACCCCTCCTCGCCGTTCACCGGCGGGGCCCTGCTCGGCGACCGGGTCCGGATGCAGCGCCACGCCCTCGACGACGGCGTCTACATCCGCTCGATGGCCACCCGGGGCCACCTGGGCGGCCTGGCCTGGGCGACCCCCCAGGCGGTGCGGGTGCTGGACGCGGCCGGCTGCGACGTCGTCCTGGTCGAGACGGTCGGGGTCGGCCAGGCCGAGGTCGAGGTGGCCGCGCTGGCCGACACCACCCTGGTCGCCCTGGCCCCCGGCTTCGGCGACGCCGTGCAGGTCGCCAAGGCCGGCATCCTCGAGGTGGCCGACGTGTTCGTGGTCAACAAGGCCGACCGCGACGGCGCCGAGGTGGTCGCCCGCGACCTCCGCCAGATGCTCCACCTGGGCGAGGCCACCCCCTGGCAGGTCCCGGTGCTCCTGACCGTGGCCGAGCGCGGCGACGGGGTCGACCAGCTGGTCGAGGCCATCGGCGCCCACCGCGCCCACCTGGCCTCAAGCGGCGAGCTGGAACGCCGCCGCCGCCACCGGGCCGCCCGCGAGGTCGAGGAGGTCGCCCTGGCCGACCTCCGTACCGAGCTCGGCGAGCTCGGCCACGGCGAAGCCCTCGACACCCTCGCCGACCAGGTCGCCGCCGGCAAGCTCGGCCCCTACACCGCCGCCGACCAGCTCCTGGCCGGCGTCAGAGGCCAGCGCCGCTGAGCCCGGTCGCCCGCCGGCCCGCCTCGGCGGGGGAGAGCACCTCGGGACCGACCACCACCGCGGCGACCGCCTCCAGAGGGACCACCTCGAACCCCGCCCCACCCAGCAGCCCGAACACCTCCGCCGGCACCAGCTTGACCGCCGTCGCCACCACCAGCGTCGGCACCTGCTCCACCAGCTCCCGGGTCCCGACGGCGTTGAGCAACCCCTCCGGCCCGATCGCGTCCGCCCCCACCACCCCCGCTCCCGGGGCTGTGGACGCGGTCGGCGGGGACCCGGGAAGGCCAAGGGCCGCGAGGACCCGGTCGACCAGGGAGCTGTGGGAGACGGTGGCCAGCGCGCCCGGGTTGGCGGCCAGGTGCTCCCGGAGCCAGGCGGTGGCGGTGGTCACGGCGGCGTCGGCGTCGGTGTCGAGGCGGCGGCGGAGGGCGGCCAGGGCCGACGGGGGATCGGGGCTGCGGGCGGCGCGGGCCAGGTGCCAGACGGGGGCCATGGCGGGCTGACCGGCCACCAGCGCGGCCACCGCCGACTCGAGCAGGTCCGGGTCGGTCGCCACCTCGAGCAGGCCGTCGAGGGCGGTGGCGGCGACCTCCATGGCGCCGCCCTCGCGGTCGTTGGCGGCGGCCAGGACCGCCGCGGGCAGGCCTCGGAAGCGCATCGGTCGCGATAGGCTACCCTCGGCAGCTTTCTGGCGCGCCCCCCAGCGTCCCAACCACGGAGCCCGCAGTGAGTAGACGTCTCCTGGTCGTCCTGATCGTCCTGGGCGTGCTGGCTATGGGCGTCGGGGTGGCCGGCGGCCTGCTGCTGGCCCGCGAACCCGGCGGCGAGCCGGCGGTGGCCGGGCCGACGACCATCCCGGAGACCACCGTGACCCCGACCTCCGAGCCGGCGTCCTCCACCTCCTCGACCAGCTCGTCGTCGACCACCAGCACCACCACCGGCCTGCGCGTCCAGGCCCGCGTGGCCGAGCGGCTCGAGGACGGGGTGGTGGTCCGCTACGAGGCCAGCGAGCCCATCTCGGCCGCGCTCCAGTGGGGGTTCGGCGGGCCGAGCGGCCACCAGCTCCAGTTCCCCGGACCCGCCGCCCAGGGCAGCATCAAGCTGGCCCTGGCCCGGACGACGCGCCCGGTCTCGATGCGGGTGACCGGCCAGTCGGCCGACGGCCGGACCGGGAGCAGCGACATCCTGTCCGCCCGGCGGCTGCTCCGGCGGGTCGTGCTCGAGGTCCAGGAGCTGACCCTCGACATCCCCAACGGGACCGGAGGGATCGCCACCGCCTTCCGCGGCACCACCTTCACCCCGCTCGGCCCCGGGCTCGCCGGGCCGCGGGCCGTCTCCGAGCCCTACGCCTTCCCCTCGACCGTGCTCGGCGCCGGCGAGCGCTCGGGACCGCTGGCCCTGCGGTTCTTCCACCAGGTCCGGCAAGACCCGACCCGGACCCGGGTGGTCAACCTGACCGTCCCGTTCCCCCGCTCGGGCCAGTCGACCCTGAACCGGAACGTCTCCGCCATCGGCCTCACCGCCCATCTCGGGCTCCGGGTCACGGTGACCGTCTCGTGAGCGGGGGAGGGCCGGAGGAGCGGCGCTACGCGCTGGAGCTCGACCCGGGCGAGGTCGAGCGCTACCGGATGATGGCCGAGCAGGCCCGGGCGGCCGAGGCCGACCTGTGGGACCTGGCCGGGATCGGGCCCGGCGCCTCGGTGGCCGACGTCGGCTGCGGTCCGGGGGCCATGCTGCCGGCCCTTTCGGACGCCGTCGGCCCCGAGGGCAGGGTCAGGGCCGTCGACGCCGACCCCGACGCCGTGGCCGCGGCCCGGGCCCTGGTGGCCGCGGCCGGCCTCGGCAACGTCTCGGTCGCCGAGGGCCGGGCCGACCACACCGGCCTGGAGCCCGGGTCGCTGGACGCGGCCATGCTGCGCCACGTGCTCGCCCACAACGGCGGCGCCGAGGACGCGATCGTCGCCCATCTGGCCACCCTGGTCCGCCCGGGCGGCTGTCTGTACCTGGTCGACGTCGACGGGACAGCTATCCGGACCCTGCCCGAGCAGGCCGACCTGACCGACCTCCAGGAGCGCTACGGCGCCTTCCGGGCCGCCCGCGGCGACGACAACCGGGCCGGCCTGCGGCTGGCCGACCGCCTGGCCAGGGCCGGCCTGGAGGTGCTCGAGTTCCGTGGCCGCTACTTCATCGGCCAGCCGCCGGCGTCGGTCCGCCCGCCGTCGTGGGCGGCCCGGGAGGCGATGGTCGCCGCCGGCGTGGCCTCCGAGGTCGACGTCCGCCGCTGGGACCGGGCGTTCCAGGAGGTCCAGGCGGCACCGGTCGCCCCGACCATCTTCGCCCCCCTGTTCACCGCCGTCGGCCGCCGGCCGGCCTGACAGCCCTGTGGACCGGGCCGCCGGCGGTTCGGGATCGGCGCCTACAATCGGGGGAACAGCCAGGCCACCCAGGAGGCCACCGTGCCCGACAACGATGCCGTGACCGGGGCCGACGCGCCCGATGCCCTCCGGGCGCTGCGCCAGCGCTGGCGGGAGCAGTACGCGGCCGGACAGGAGCGCGAGGCCGACTTCACCACCCTGTCCGGTGAGGAGGTCGCGCCCCTCTACGACCCGCTCGACCATCCCGACCGGGACGTGGCGGCCACGATCGGCGTCCCCGGCCAGTACCCGTTCACCCGTGGTGTCTACCCGTCGATGTACCGGGGCCGGCCCTGGACGATCCGGCAGTTCTCCGGGTTCGGCAACGCGCGCGAGACCAACGAGCGCTACAAGTACCTGATCGGCCAGGGCGGCGGCGGCCTCTCGGTCGCCTTCGACATGCCGACCCTGATGGGCCGCGACTCCGACGACCCGCGCTCCCTCGGCGAGGTCGGCCACTGCGGGGTGGCGGTCGACTCGGTGGCCGACATGGAGGTCCTGTTCGACGGCCTGCCGCTGGACGAGCTGACCACCTCGATGACCATCTCCGGCCCGGCGCCGATGCTGTTCGCCATGTACCTGGTCGCGGCCGAGCGCCAGGGCGCCACCATCGCCGAGCTCGACGGCACCCTCCAGACCGACATCTTCAAGGAGTACATCGCCCAGAAGGAGTGGCTGTTCCCGCCCGAGCCGCACCTGCGCCTGATCGGCGACCTGCTCGAGTTCTGCGCGGCCGAGGTGCCCAGGTACCACCCGGTGTCGGTCTCCGGGTACCACATCCGCGAGGCCGGGGCGACCGCCGCCCAGGAGCTGGCCTTCACCCTGGCCGACGGGTTCGCCTACGTCGAGCTGGGCCAGCGCCGCGGCCTCGACGTGGACGTGCTCGGGCCCCAGCTGTCGTTCTTCTTCGACGCCCACGTCGACTTCTTCGAGGAGATCGGCAAGTTCCGGGCGGCCAGGCGCATCTGGGCCCGGTGGATGCGCGAGCGCTACGGCGCCACCAGCGACAAGGCGATGCGGATGCGGTTCCACACCCAGACCGCCGGGGTCTCGCTCACCGCCCAGCAGCCCGACAACAACGTCGTCCGGACAGCCATCGAGGCCCTGTCGGCGGTGCTCGGCGGCACCCAGTCGCTGCACACCAACGCCCTCGACGAGGTGTTCGCCCTCCCCACCGAGCGGGCGGCGGCGATCGCGCTCCGGACCCAGCAGGTCATCGCCTCCGAGACCGGGGTGGCGAACGTCATCGACCCCCTCGGCGGCTCCTGGTACGTCGAGCACATGACCGACCTGATGGAGCAGCGGGCCGAGGAGATCTTCGCCAAGATCGACCGGTTCGGCGACGGCCGGATGCTGGAGGGCGTGCTCGCCGGGATCGAGCAGGGCTGGTTCCAGCAGCAGATGGCCGACGCCGCCTTCCGCTACCAGCAGCAGCTCGAGAAGGGCGAGAAGATCATCGTCGGCGTCAACAAGTACGTCACTGAGGACGAGACGCCACTGGAGATCCTGCGCATCTCGGCCGAGGTCGAGCGCGAGCAGCGGGCCGAGCTGGCCCGGCGCCGCGCCGCCCGCGACCAGGACGCGGTCGCCGCCGCCCTTGACGCCCTGACGGCGGCGGCCGCCACCGACGACAACCTCATCCCCCGGTTGGTCGACGCCGCCCGGGTCGAGGCCACCGTCGGTGAGATGGCCGCCGCCCTCAAGGAGATCTGGGGCGAGTACACCGAGCCGCCCATGTTCTGAGAGGGGCCCGGAGGACCTGACCGGTGCTAGGTCAGGACGACGCTGTTGACCCCGCCGGCGCCGTTGTCGACGTACTCGTGCGCGGCCTCGTCGTCCAGCCACTGGCCGTTCTCGTCCAGGTACTTGAAGGCGAAGCGCTGCGACACCGGGAGGGTGACGCTGACGCTCTTGGTGCCGTTGCTGCGCGGCTTGAGCGGGTGGACGAACGGGTCCCAGTCGTTGAAGTCGCCGACCACCGACACCTTGCCGGCCGCCGACTCCTTGGGGAGGACGAAGTTGACCTTGACCTTCTTGTTGCCCTTCACAGGGGTCTGCTTGATCACGAGCCGAGCTCCTTGCTCTCCGTTACCTGACATAGCTCGACCGAGCCGCAACGATGCGCCCAAACGGGCACTCGGGCAGACCCGGTCGTCGCCCACTGTAGTCCATGTCGTGTCGACGGGGGGTGGTCTTGAGTGGCGATCCTGGTGACGGGCGCGGCCGGCCTGGTCGGGCGGGCCGCGGTGGCGGCGCTCCTGCGTCAGGGTGTCGAGCACGTCCGGGCCGTTGTCCGCGACCCCGCCCAGGTCGGGGACCTGCGGCGCCTCGGGGCCAAGGTGGCGCTGCTGGACGCCACCGACCCCGACGGCCTGGCCGCGGCCATGGACGGCGTGTTCACCGCCTGCTCGCTGACCGGCAGCCTGTGGTCCCGGCCGCCAGAGGGCCCGCCCGCCGCCGTGGTCGACCCGGCCCAGGTGTTCCTGGCCGCCGCGAAGGCCGCCGGGGTCCGCCGGGTGGTCGTCTGCTCCCCGGCCGCCGTCGGCACCCCCGCCGCCGCCGGTAACGCCCATCTGGCCGCCAAAGCCGAGGTCGAGCACATGGTCGCCGCCTCCGGCCTCGAGTACGCCATCCTGCGCTGCGCCCACGTGCTCGGCCCCGGCGCCCGCCTGCTCGGCCTGCTCACCGCCGGAGCAGCCGGACCAGGGCACCCCTCCGGCGCCCCGGGCCGGGAGCCGGTCCTCGTGCCAGGCGACGGCCGCCAGCGGGTCGCCCCCGTCTGGGTCGGCGACGTGGCCGACGCCATCGCCACCGCCGACAACGCCGCCGAGCTGGGCGGCACCACCTGGTCGCTGGCCGGCCCGACCCAGCTCACCTTCGACGAGCTGGTCGACGCCGTCCACGGCGACCGGGTCGCCAAGCGCCACCTCGGCGCCGGCGGGCCGGTGGGGCCGGCGCCAACGTTGTGGGCCGGGTTGAGCGAGGTCCAGGTCGGGGTACTGGCCGCCGACTCCCTGGGCGACCCGGCCCTGCCGGCTCCGCCCGGGCTGGTCCCGGCCTCGCTGGCCGAGACGCTGGCCCGGAGTGCCGGGCGGGAGCGGGCCGGGTTGCCGGGCCGCCTTGACGGGTAGTCGGGCCGCTGGCGTGGTCTCGTCGTGCTGGAGGTGTCGATGAGCCCCGACCCCGCCGCCGGGACCGAGGTGGCCGGCTACCGGATCGTGGAGCAGGTCGGGAGCGGCGGCATGGGCGTGGTCTACCGGGCCGAGGAGACCGGCCTCGGCGGCCGGCCGGTCGCGCTCAAGCTGCTGCCGCCGGCCCTGGCCGGCGACCCCGACTTCCGGGCCCGGTTCCTGCGCGAGATGCGGGTCGCGGCCGCCATCGACCACCCGAACATCGTCCCCATCTACCGCGCCGGTGAGGACCGCGGCCTGCTGTACCTGGCCATGCGCTACGTCCACGCCTCCGACCTGCGGCGCGTCCTCGAGACCGAGGGCCGGCTCGACCCCGGCCGTACCCTGGCCATCCTCGACCAGGTGGCCAGGGCGCTGGACGCCGCCCACGCCCGCGGCCTGGTCCACCGCGACGTCAAGCCGGGCAACATCCTCCTCGCCCCGCCGGTCATCGACGGCGACCCCGAGCACGTCTACCTGGTCGACTTCGGCCTGGCCAGGTCGGACAGCGACGACCGCTCGATCGGCGGCCCCGGGTCGTTCCTCGGCACCCCCAGGTACGCGGCCCCCGAACAGGCCGCCGGCCGCCCCGTCGACGGCCGCGCCGACGGCTACGCCCTGGGCTGCGTCCTGTACGAGTGTCTGACCGGCCAGCCCCCGTTCCCCGACGGGTCGGGCGAAGCCGTCCTCCTCGCCCACCTGGAATCCCCCCCACCCCAGGTCACCACCCTCCGTCCGGACCTGCCCCCCGCAATCAACCAGGTCATCACCCAGGCCATGGCGAAAGCCCCAGCCGACCGGTTCCCGACCTGCCGCGCCCTCATCACCGCGGCTGGCCACGCCCTCACCCAGCCCTCCTCGAGTGGGGTCCCGGGCGCGCCGCGACCCCACTCACCGTTGCGGGGCGCGCCAGAACCCCACCGTCCGGTGCCTGGCCCCCCGGAGGGGGACGCTAGCCCAGGAGCGGGAAGCGGTGGGGCGGTTGTCCACAGCCCCCTCGGGGCGGCCGGCCCGACCCGCTGGCCCGCGCCGGTGGCCGTGCTCGAGGGGTATCTGCCATTGCGGCGGGCGGCGAGGCGGGCAAGGGCGGCGCTGTGGCTCTCGATCGTGCTCGCCCTGGCCAGTGCCGCCGCCAACCTGGGCGACACCCGGATCGCCCGGCAGCTGGCGGGCGACGGCGCGTCCTCCGGCGACCTCTACCTGTGGGTCGGCCTCGTCCAGGCGGCATGGTTCCTGGTCACGGCCGGGCTCTGGCTGGGCTGGTTCCGGCGCGCCTACCTGAACCTGCCGGCCCTCGGGGCCCGGCGGCTGCGCTATCGCCCCTGGTGGGCCGTTGGGGCCTGGCTGCTCCCGGTGTTCAGCCTGTTCCGGCCCAAGCAGCTGCTGAACGACATCTGGCGGGCCAGCGACCCCGACCTGCCCCCCGACCAGGCCGACGCCTGGCGCAAGCGGCCGGTCGCCGAGCTGCTCGGCTGGTGGTGGCTGGCCTTCCTGGCCTCGGTCCTGGTGCGCAGCATCACCACCGAGGCCGTCCATTCCGCCGCCGACCTCATGCTCCTCGGCCTGCTCCCCGAACGGCTCGACCGCTTCCAGGCCTCGGCCGGCATGCAGATCGCGGCCGACCTGCTCACCGTGGTCTGCGGCCTTCTCGCCCTGCGGGTCGTCGGCCGCACCACCACCCGCCAGCACGACCGCGCCACCCGCCTGGCCGCCTCCGGCGCCCTCACGAGGGGGCGCTGACGACGAAGTTCAGCAGCTGGTCGGGGACCACGACGACCTTGTCGACCGACCGCCCCGCCAGGTGCGCCTGGATGCGCCGGTCGGCGCGCGCGGCCGCCTCGACCTCGGCCCGGCCGAGCCCTCTGGCCACCTGCACCGTCGCCCGCAGCTTGCCGTTGACCTGGATCGGGATGGTCACGACGTCGCCGAGCACGTCCTCCGGGCCGGCATCGGGGAACGCCTCCCAGGCCAGCGAGGAGGCGTGGCCCATGCGCTGCCACAGCTCCTCGGCGATGTGTGGCGCCAGCGGCGCCAGCATCAGGACCTGCGCCTCGGCGACCTCCCGCGGGACACCGTCGGGGAAGGTCGCGGTGAGGTGGTTGCACAGCTCGGTGATCCGGGCGATGGCGCTGTTGAACCGCAGCCCCTCGATGCCGGCCCGGACCGCCACGACGGTCCGGTGCAGCAGGCGGCGCGTCTCCTCGGGTGCCGGCCCCTCCACCACGCGGTGGGTGCCGGTGCGCTCGTCGACGACGGTGCGCCAGACCCGCTGCAGCAGGCGGTACGACCCGACGATGGCCCTGGTGTCCCAGGGCCGGGCCTGGTCGAGCGGCGCGGTGAACAGCTCGTAGACCCGCAGGGTGTCGGCACCGTAGGCGTCGTAGATCTCGTCCGGGCTGACCGAGTTCTTCAGGCTCTTGCCCATCTTGCCGTACTCCCGGTTGACCCGGGTGCCGTGCCAGAACCAGCCGTCGGCCCGGCTCTCGACCTCGGCCGCGGGCACATGGACGCCACGGTCGTCGGTGTAGGCGTCCGCCTCCACGTACCCCTGGTTGAACAGGCGACGGAACGGCTCGTCCGCGCTGACATGGCCGAGGTCGTGGAGCACCTTCTGCCAGAAGCGGGCATAGAGCAGGTGCAGGACCGCCTGCTCGACCCCGCCGACGTACAGGTCGACGCCACCGGGGTCGCCGGGCGCCCGCGGCCCCATCCAGTAGCGCTCGTTCTCCGGGTCGGCGAACCGCTGGTCGTTGTCCGGATCGGTGTAGCGGATCTCGTACCAGCACGACCCCGCCCACTGGGGCATGATGTTCAGCTCACGGCGGTACGTCTTCTCGCCGTCGCCGAGGTCCAGCGTCACCTCGGTCCAGTCCCCGGCACGCGACAGGGGTGGCACCGGGACGCTGTCGCGGTCGCCGGGATCGTGCGCCGCCGGCCTGAAGTCGGCCACCTCCGGCAGCTCGACCGGCAGCATCGACTCCGGGAGCGCGACCGGCAGACCGTGCTCGTCGTACACGATCGGGAACGGCTCGCCCCAGTACCGCTGCCGCGAGAACAGCCAGTCGTGCAGTCGGTAGGTGGTCTCGGCCCGGCCTGCGCCGTGCTCCTCGAGCCAGGCGACGACCCGCTCCCTCGCCTCGGCGCGGCCCAGCCCGTTCAGGAAGCCGGAGTTGATCGCCGGGCCGTCACCGAGGTACGGCCCGCCAGCCCAGCCCTCGGGCGGCTGGACGGTCCGGACGATGGGCAGCCCGTTGCGTTCCGCGAACCGCCAGTCGCGCTCGTCCTGGCCGGGCACGCCCATGACCGCGCCCGTCCCATAGCCCGAGAGCACGTAGTCGGCGACGAAGACCGGCATCGACGCGCCGCTGAGGGGGTTGGTCGCGAACGAGCCGGTGAACACCCCCGTCTTGGCCTTCGTATCGGCCAGCCTGTCCATCTCCGAGCGCTGGGAAGCCGCCCGCTCGTACGCCGCGACCGCGGCCGGCGGCGATGCGGCGCCGGCGGTCCAGCGCGCCGGCGTGCCCTCGGGCCACGAGGGCGCCGTCAGGGCGCCGGCCATCGGATGCTCGGGCGCGAGCACCAGGTAGGTCGCCCCGAAGACCGTCTCTGGCCGCGTCGTGAAGACCTCGACCTCGCCGCCGGGCGACGCGAACCGCAGCAGCGCCCCGTCGGAGCGGCCGATCCAGTTGCGCTGGATCTCCTTGACCCCGCTCGGCCAGTCGAGCCGGTCAAGGTCGTCCAGCAACCGGTCGGCGTAGGAGGTGATCCGCAGAATCCACTGCCGCAGGGGGCGGCGGAACACCGGGAAGTTCCCCCGCTCGCTGCGGCCCTCGGCGGTGACCTCCTCGTTGGCCAGCACGGTCCCCAGGCCGGGGCACCAGTTCACCGGCGCCTCCCGCAGGTAGGCCAGGCGATGGTTGTCGACCACCTGCCGGCGTTGGAGGTCGGTCAGCTCCTCCCAGCTCCGGCCGAAGGGATTGGAGCCCTCGGCCGGCTTCCGGGCGTGGGCGTCGAGCTCCGCGACCAGCTCGGACACGGGGCGGGCCCGGCCCGCGTCCCGGTCGTACCAGGCGTTGAAGATCTGCAGGAAGATCCACTGCGTCCAGCGGTAGTAGGACGCGTCCGACGTGACGACACTGCGGCGCGGGTCGTGTGCCAGTCCCAGGCGCCGGAGCTGGCGCCGGAACGCCTGGATGTTGTGCTCGGTGGAGACCCGGGGATGTTGGCCGGTCTGGATCGCGAACTGCTCGGCGGGCAGCCCGAACGCGTCGAACCCCATGGTGTGGAGGACGTTGTGGCCGTTCATCCGCAGGTAGCGTCCGTAGACGTCGCTGCCGATGTAGCCGAGCGGATGGCCGACGTGCAGCTGGTCCCCGCTGGGGTAGGGGAACATGTCGTTGAGGAAGAACTTCGGCCGGTCGCGGACCTGCTCGAACCCGTCGCGCAAGCTGCCCACCGGGTTCGGCGCGTGGAAGGTGCCTTCGCGCTCCCACCGGTCCTGCCAGGCCCGCTCGATGCGCCCGGCCAGGGCGGCGGCGTACCGGAACGGTGGGATGTCCTCAGGCTCGGTCATGCAGGCTCCTCGTCGCTCGCGGCTGCCGGGGACGGCCGCGCTGACCGTGCCGACGTCAGCGCGGCCAGAGAAGGAGCAGAGAGACCGAGCCACTCATGACCGGAAGCCTACCGCGCGTCTCGTCCCCTCGTCCCACATACAATTCGGCGGCCGCTGCCGAACAGCCGGGAGGGACCGCTGGTGGGTGAGTTCGTACGTCTGGAGGTCGACGAGGCGAGCCGGGTCGGGACCATCCGGCTCGACCGGCCGCCTGTCAACGCGCTCAACGCCCAGATCCAGGACGAGCTGCGGGAGGCGGCGGCCGAGGCCGGCCGGGACGAGCGGGTCGGGGCGGTCGTGCTCTGGGGTGGGGAGAAGGTGTTCGCCGCCGGGGCCGACATCAAGGAGATGAACGGGCGCAGCTTCGCCGGCATCTCGGCCCGGACGACCGACCTCGGGCACGCCTGCGAGGCGCTGGCCCGTATCCCCAAGGTGGTGATCGCGGCCGTCACCGGCTACGCGCTGGGGGGCGGCTGCGAGGTGGCCCTGACGGCCGACTTCCGGTTCGCGGCCGAGGACGCCAAGTTCGGCCAGCCGGAGATCCTGCTCGGCGTCATCCCTGGGGCCGGCGGCACTCAGCGCCTGCCCCGGCTGGTCGGGCGGTCGAAGGCCAAGGAGATGATCTACTCGGGCCGCTTCTACGGCGCCGCCGAGTGCAAGGCGATGGGCCTGGTCGACGAGGTCCACCCGGCCGCCGAGGTCTACCAGCGGGCGTGCGCGGCCGCGGCCGGCTACGCCAAGGGCCCCGGCCTGGCCCTGCGGGCGGCCAAGCAGGTCATCGACGCCGGCCTTGAGGCCGGCCTCGACGCCGGGCTGCTGCTGGAGCGGCAGGCCTTCTACTCCCTGTTCGCCACCGAGGACGCCGCCGAGGGCATGGCCTCGTTCGTGGCCAACGGCCCCGGCAAGGCCACCTTCAGGAACCGCTAGCCCGCAGCGCCTCGGCGGCCCGGTCGGGGTCGACGACGTTGATGACCACCCCGGTGCCCAGCTCGAACCCGCCGTAGGTGGTGAGGCGCGGGAGCAGGTGCAGGTGCCAGTGGAAGTCGTCGACCCCCGGCGGGGCCGAGTGCAGGACCAGGTTGTAGGGGGCGTGGTCGCCGGCGACCCCGCGGAAGCGCCGGAGGAGGTCGCGCAGGGCGGTGGCGACGGCAGTGTCGTCGTGGCCATCCTCGAAGCGGGCCCGGTGGGCCTCGGGCAGGAGCAGGGCCTCGAACGGTGCCGCCGACGCCCACGGGCAGATGGTGAGCAGGTCCCCGGTCCGGCCGACCAGCCGGGGGCCGTCCCGCTCGGCGGCGACGGTCGCGCAGGCGGCGCAGTCCCCACCGGCCAGCCGGTCCAGCTCGGCCTGGACCCGGTCGGGCCGCCCGGCGGTGGCGAACACCTGGCTGTGCGGGTGCTCCAGGGAGGCGCCGGCGGTGCGGCCCTGGTTGACGATGATCAGCACCGCCCCGAGCGCCTCGTCCCGGTGGGCGGCCAGCCGCTCCCGCCAGGCCCGCATCGCCCGCGCCACCTCCGGCACCTCCAGGTCGGCAAGGGTGGCCTGGTGGTCGGGGTTGTGGATGACCACCTCGTGCACCCCGGCCGTCGGCGCCGACCGGTACAACCCCCCGTTCCGTTCGGCCGCGGTCACCTGGCCGGCGAAGGCGGGGAACTTGTTGGGGACGACCCGGACGTGCCAGCCGGGCCGGTCAGGCTCGGTGCCCGGGTCGCGGTCGGCCCACACCTCGGGCGGGGTCATGTGCTCGTTTCCCGGGCAGAACGGGCAGCCGAGCGGGCCCCTGGGGGCGCCGATGTCGCCAAGGAACGCCTCCGGCCGGGCCGCCCGACCCGCCGTGATCGCCACCCAGCCGCCGCCGAGCGGGTCCTGACGCAGCTCACCAGGGGCGTTGGGCAGCGCCGGCGGTGGCAGGGTGCGGCTCATGGGCCCGCAGCCTAGAGCATCCGGGGCCAGGGGTGTGGACAGCCCGCGCACAGGGTCGGCCCGTTGCGGCATCATGGTCGGCGGCCCGGGCACCGTCCGGGACCGGCCACCTCTGGAGGCAGCGTTGAAGATCCTGGTCACCGTCAAGCGCGTGCCCGACACGGCCGCCGAGAAGCGGCTTGACCCGGCGGACAAGACGCTCGACCGCGAGTCGGTCGAGACGATCCTGAACCCGGTCGACGAGTACGCCGTCGAGGAGGCCCTGCGGCTCAAGGAGCAGCACGGCGGCGAGGTCGTGGTCCTGTGCATGGGCCCGCCCTCGGCCCTGGCCACAGTGCGCAAGGCGCTGTCCATGGGCCCGGACGCGGCCGTCCATGTCCACGACGACGCCCTCCACGGGTCGTGCGCCCTCAACACCGCCAAGGTCCTCCAGGCGGCCATCCGCCGGGTCGAGCCGGACATCGTCCTCTGCGGCTCGGAGTCGACCGACGCCCGCACCTCCCTGGTCCCCAGCGCCCTGGCCGAGTACCTGGGCTGGCCGGGCCTGACCGGGGCCAAGCAACTGGAGGTGGACGGCTCGACCGTCCGCGTCCACCGTGAGACCGAGAACGGCTACGACCTGCTCGAGGCCGACGGCCCGGCCGTGGTCAGCGTGGTCAAGGGCATCAACGAGCCCCGCTACCCGTCGTTCAAGGGCATCATGGCCGCCAAGTCCAAGCCGGTGACCGACTACAACCTGGCCGACCTGGGTATTGACCAGGGCGAGGTCGGCACCGCCGGCGCCACCACCGAGGTCGTCGACTTCGCCGCCCGGCCCCCCCGGCAGGCGGGCCAGCAGGTCAAGGACCCAGGGGACGGCAGCGCCGCGGTCGAGCTGGCCGAGTTCCTGGCCGGCCACAAGTTCATCTGAGACGGGGAGCGTAACGCGATGCCGCGAGTTCTCGTTCTGGTCGAGCATGAGGACGGCGCCGCCAAGAAGGTGACCTACGAGATGCTGACCAAGGCGCGCGACCTCGGTGAGCCGGTGGCGGTGTTCGTCGGCGAGGGGCTCGATGGGGCCCGCGAGGGCCTGGCCCGCCACGGCGCCACCGCCGTCTACGCCGCCGGCGGTGACAACCGGCTGGCCGGGCCGCTCACCGGCGCCCTCGCGGCCGCCGCCGACCGGGTCGAGCCCGCCGCGGTGCTGGTCGCGGCCACCCCGCTCGCCAAGGACGCCGGGGCCAGGCTGGCCGCCCGCAAGGGCTGGGGGATGCTGGCCGACATCGTCGACCTCGACGGCGACCTGGTCGCGACCCAGAACGTGTTCGGCGGGGCCACCACCGTCCGCTCCCGGGTCCGCACCGGCACCCCGGTGCTGGCCGTCAAGCCCAACTCCTTCCCTGTCCAGGAGGCCCCGGCCGAGCCCGAGGTGGTCGACCTGGACCTCGCCGAGGAGCAGGACGGCACCCGCGTGACCGACCACGTCGTCCAGGAGCAGGGCGGCCGGCCCGACGTGGCCGAGGCCGAGATCGTCGTGTCCGGTGGCCGTGGCCTTCAGGACCCGTCGAACTTCGCCCTGGTCGAGGCGCTGGCCGACACGCTCGGGGCGGCGGTCGGGGCCAGCCGGGCCGCGGTCGACGCCGGCTGGTACCCTCACCAGCACCAGGTCGGGCAGACCGGCAAGACAGTCTCACCCCAGCTGTATGTCGCCGTCGGCATCTCCGGGGCGATCCAGCACCGGGCCGGCATGCAGACCTCCAAGACGATCGTCGCCGTCAACAAGGACGCCGACGCCCCCATCTTCGCCATCTCTGACTTCGGTGTCGTCGGCGACCTGTTCAAGGTCATCCCGCGGCTCACCGACGAGGTCGCCAAGCGAAAGGGCTGATGAGCGGCACCCTTCCACCCCAGGACCCGACCCACCCCCAGGAGCCGGGCGGCCTTCACGACCCGGCTCGCCCTGAGGAGCCGGGGCGCTCGCGACGCCGGGCTGATCGGCCGACGGCTCCGGGGGCCGCGCGGGCCAGCGTGGGGGCGGCCGGGCGGGCCCTGAGGCTCCTGGCCACCGAGCCCCGCCGCCGCCGGGCCCAGCGCCGGGCCCGGGTCGCGCTGGGCCGGGCGGTCGCCGCCCACCTGGCCGGCCAGCCGGCCCCGCCGCTCCTGGCCACCCCGATGGCCGCTCACCGTGCGGCCCAGCTCCGCCTCGCCTCTACCGACCGGCCACCGCGGCCCGGCCCCCTCCGGGGCTCGGCGGGTGGGGAGCTGCGCCTTGGGTCCCCTCCAGGACCGGACCAGGCGCCACCGGGTCCCGGGCCGGCTCCGGCCCCTGAGGACGGGGTGGCGACCCGGCCGTCGGGGACCGGGGCGGTGGCGGCCTCCAAGGTGCCGAGGCCCCGGGCCCGGGTCGCCTCGAGAGCCAGCCGTTCGGCCGGGCGGCACCGCGACCTGGCCGCCGAGCTGGAGTGGCTGCTGCTGATCGTGGTCCAGTTCCTGCCCCGCCTGGCGGCCAGGATGCGGCTGCGGGTGGCCGACGGGCGGCTGGGCGCCTGGGCCACCGGTCTGAGCGACTTCCAGGACCCGGTGGTCGCGGCGGCTCGTCAGCAGGCCGTCGAGGCCCAGCGGGCCGCGGCCTCGGCCAGGGTGGCCGCCTCGGCCAACTGGCGCCAGGCCGCCGACAGCGCCCGGTTGGCCGTGCGGCTGGTCGCCGAGGCCGTTGCCGACGTGGTCTTCTGGGTCGGGCACGGCATCCGCAGCGGGTCGAGCATGCTGGTCGCCTGGCTGGTCTCTCTTGTCGTGGCCGGCCGCCACCGCGTGCGCCACGGCTCCGCCGCCGCCGGACGCCACGTCCGCGCCGGGTCGACCGCGACCCGCGAGGGCCTCCGGGCCGGCTCGACCGCGACCCGCGAGAGTCTCAAGGCCGGGTCGGTCGCGGCCGGCCGGGGCGTACGCGGCGCGGGTCGCGGCGTCCGAGGCGCCGGCGCCGGCCTCGCCGGCGCAGCCGGCGGCCTGGCCTCACGGATCGACGCCCTGGCCGACCGCGGCCGCCCTGCCCGCCCCACCAATGGGTCCACCGCCCGGGTCGACACCCCCGCCAACGGGGATGTGGTCGTCGACACGACCATGGCCAACGGCGACCCGGCGGCCACGATGCCGGGCACCCATGACCTCGGCATCGCCGATGACGCCCACCCGAACGGTCCGGCCGGCGCCCGCGGCGCCCAGCCCAGCGGTCCGGCCGGCGCTGGCTCTGGCCGCCCGGAGCCGTCGGGTGGGGCTCGCAACGGCGGCCCGGACGGGTCCGGGCGGGACGGGCGACTGGTGCCGGACAGGGGCGACCCGATCGAGGCGTGGTGGCTGCCGTCCAGCCTGGTCGACCGGGTCGAGGAGCCGCAGCCGGTCGCCGGCCAGCGGGCCGGCCGGAACGGCCGCCCCGCCTCCCGCGACCCGGTGGTCGCGGGCCTGGCCAGCGGGCTGGGCCGGGTCGCCCGCCCGTTCCGGGCCGCCGGGGTGCGGCTGGCCCCGGTGGTGACCGCCATGGCCGCCCCGCCCAACCGGCGGCGGAGGGGCTGGCTGCCCTTCGCCCGCCCGGTGGTGGTGGCCCTCGCCCTCACCCTCCTGGTCGCCACCGCGACCGCGGTCCCGGCGGGGATGCTGGTCGCCGACTCGGTCAAGGGGGCCGGGGCCGGCCTCCCCGAGCTGGAGGAGCTGCGCCAGCTCCGCCAGCCCGAGCGGACCCAGGTCTACGACCGCCAGGGCCGCGTCATCGAGGTCCTCAAGGACGAGCAGGACCGGATCGTCGTGCCGCTGTCCAACATCTCACCCACCCTCCAGCAGGCCGTGATCGCCGCCGAGGACGCCCGCTTCTACGAGCACAAGGGGGTCGACGACCGGGGGATCGTCCGCGCCGCCGTCACCAACCTGCTCAGTGGCGAGGTCAGTCAGGGCGGCAGCACCATCACCCAGCAGCTGGTCCGCAACAGCTACCCCGACCTCAAGGACATCTCGATCGTCCGCAAGATCAAGGAGGCGGCCCTCGCCGCCCAGCTCGAGGGGAAGCTGTCCAAGGACGAGATCCTCCACCGGTACCTCAACAGGGTCTACTTCGGCGCCGGCTACTACGGGGTCGAGGCGGCCAGCAAGGGCTACTTCCGCAAGCACGCCTCCGAGGTCAGCCTGGCCCAGGCGGCCATGCTCGCCGGGGTCATCAGGGAGCCGGTCAGCTCCGAGCCCCGCCAGCACCCCGAACGGGCCACGCTGCTGCGCGACTCGGTGCTGGAGCGGATGACCCAGCTCGGCATGATCTCGCCCGCGCAGGCCGCCAAGGCCCGCAAGCAGCCGCTCAAGATCCAGGAGCCGCGGAGCGTCGGCGGCCGCTACCCCTGGTTCATCGACGGCCTCAAGCGCCAGCTCCAGGATGACGAGCGCCTCGGCAAGACCCGGGAGGGACGGACGCGGCGGCTGTTCGAGGGGGGCCTGCGCATCCACACCACCCTCGACAAGGACATGCAGCTCGCGGCCGAGCAGGCGGTCGACCGCTGGCGGCCCCCGACCGGCCCGGACATCGCCCTGGTGGCCATCGACCCGCGCGACGGCGGCGTCCGGGCGGTGGTCGGCGGCCGCAACTTCAAGACCGGGGCCTACAACGCCGCCCTCCAGGGTGTCGGCCGCCAGCCCGGGTCGTCGTTCAAGACCTTCGTGCTGGCCGCGGCGCTGGACGC
>Ga0207675_100000862_pt1 | contig 30299 bp, 28 predicted proteins | sample KBSSwiS42_FD_184305 | JGI IMG/M metagenome (GOLD analysis project Ga0207675, IMG submission 184305) | Switchgrass rhizosphere microbial communities from Kellogg Biological Station, Michigan, USA - KBS Switchgrass S4-2 (SPAdes) (version 2) | ecosystem: Host-associated > Plants > Roots >...
CGTGGGCCGCGGCGCCGCTCGCGTACTTGCGGTCGATGCGCATGGTGTTCAGCCACACGCACGCGACGGCCGCGGCCAGGATCACGAGGATCACCCCGAAGGTCAGGGAGCTGCCGAACGCGAAGATCGCGACCACGAACGCCAGGGCGATCAGCATTCCCTGTCCCCAGACCTGGAACCGCCGGGCGTAGTCCATGTCCTCAGCCTATCCGGAGCGACTCCAGCAGGGTGCGCTCCTCGTCGTCGGTGAGTCCCGAGCGCCACGGTCGCTCCGGGTCCTGCTGCCGCCAGTTCGCCACGTCGCTCAGAGTCTCCTCCAGCGGCCGCGGCGCCAGTCCGGCGGCGTAGGCCTTGTCTCCCCTCAGCGACCCGAGCGCCAAGGAGTCGTCGGGCAGCCACAACGGCAGCGAGCGGGGGCCCATCCACTCGTGCACGTCGTGCTCGCGAAGCCAGTCCGGGTCGGCCCACACGACCTCACCGGAGTGGCCGACCGCCGATCGGGCCGCGGCCAGGTGCTCCTCCATCGCTACGACGGGCCCGCACGCGTTGTAGGCGCCAGCCACCCGCTCGGTCGCGCAGAGCAGCAGCCAGGCGGCGAGGTCACGGGCGTCGATCACCGACGTCGGGAGGTCACGGACGTCCGGGGCGAGCACGGCACCGGCGGGGTTCGAGGGCGCGGCGCATCGGGACGGCCAGTAGCTGGTGCGGTCCGACCAGTCCCCGGGGCCACCGATCAGCCCCGCCCGGGCGATCGCGCAGCGCTCCCCGAACACGTCCTGCACGGCCTGCTCGCAGGCGACCTTCGCGGGGCCGTACTCCTCCATCGAGGCCATCGTGTCCGACCCCAGCGGCTCGCGGAGCGCCGACGACTCGTCCTGGCCGGGTGTGGTCTCGTCCGCGTACACGTTGGCCGTCGACACGAACACGAAGTGCGCCACGTCCGAGAGGGCTTCGGTCGCCCGGCGTACGTGGCCGGGCTGACGCGAGACGTCGACGGCGGCGTCCCAGCGCTCTCCCGCCAGCGGGTCGAGCGCGTCGGGGCGATCCCGGTCGGCGACCAACAGCCGCACCCCGTCGGCCACAGCACCGGACTCGCCGCGCGCCACGCACACCACCTCGTGCCCGGCGGCGCTCGCCTGGGCGGCCACCTCTCGTCCCACCCACGCGGTCCCGCCCAGCACCAGGATCCTCATGCCTCAACAATGGCCTGCGGTGGACCGCGGCGTCATCCGGCGGCACGGATCGCGCGTCGTCGGAAGAGCGTACGGCGAGCCATCTCGGCTTCCAGCCGCTCGACCTCGGCACGTGCCGCCTCGAGCTCGCGACGCGTCTCGTCGAGCTCGTCGCGCACCCTGTCGGTCGCCGCGTCGCAGGTGGCCCGGCGGGCCGCGATCGTGCGGTAGCGGCGCTGCCGCCGTTCGATGAGCTGCTGCCGTTCGGTGTCGTCGCCCCGCGCGACCAGCAGGCGCACCCGGTCGGCGATCGCTCGCACGTTGTCGTCGGCCAGACGGCTCAGCTCCCGGGCCTGCGCCCGGACCTCCGGCCGTTCCCCCGCCGCCAGTGCGGCGCCGAGGGCGTCGTCGAGCCGGTGCAGCCGCACGTTGAACGGCATCTGGTCGTCCCAGTACGCGGCGTAACGCGCGGGCTTGACCCGGCGCAGGGTGACCCGCGGGAGCGAGTACGCCGCCGCCACGATCCGCACGTGCAGGGAGGTGCCGATGACGATCCGGGCCTGCCGGATCTGGTGCACGATGTCGAGCGGCCGGCGCTCGGTGAGGACCTCGACGTCGCGGCCGGGGTCGACCTCGCGGATGTGGTCGGCGACCCGCTCGAGGTCGGCGACCGAGTCGTGCCCGGTCGCGGTGCCGGCCATCAGGAGCTGGATCCGCAGACCTCTCAGGTGGCTGCTGGTGGCGAGGGCCCGTGCCACGGGGCGGTGGCCGATCCGCTCGAGAAGGCCTGCCGCGGCCTGGAAGACCACCGCGTCGGACGCCGGGTCGGGCTCGAAGGGGTCGAGCAGGCCGATCGCGTGCACTACGTCGGGGGCCAGCGTGTGAGGAATGCCCAAGCCGTCGAGGTAGCTGCTCGACTCGCGGTCGCGCACCGAGAGCGCGTCGGTGGTGCGCAGGGTCTCGACGAGCTCCTCGCCCACGTGCGGCCGGCGCCCACGGACGTCGGCGATCCCGGCGATGCCCACCGAGTTGAGCACCGTGACCGCCCCGGCGTTCAGGTCGAAGGCGCCCGGCGTCGGGATGTACGGCGAGACCAGGGGCGCGCCGTGCACGGCTGCCCGCGCCAGCTCCCGACGCTGCGAGGGCGACGCGGCGAGGTACGCGGCGTACTCGTCCGCGGACTTGGACATCTTGAAGGCGCCCTCGAGCGACGTGCCTCCCACCTGCCCGCCGACGGTCCAGATCGCGTCGAAGCGGCTCTCGCTGAGGGCATCGCCGACGGCGCCCACCTTGCGGTCCAGCAGCGCAGTCATGTCCGCGGCAAATGGCGCCGAAGCCACCACCTCGGAGCCTTCGAGGTAGCGCTCGGTGACGAGCAGGAAGAGCAGGTCACCGAAGTTGTCTCGTTCGTACGCACCGACGGACAGGATGCGGGGGGTCATGGCGACGCTCGTGGGGGTCTCACTCACGGTCGAGATACTAGAGTAATCAACCTAACTTACCTGTATTCAGTCCGTGACCGTCCGCACCGGGGATCCCCATGCCGCCACCACCCTGTGCGCGCTCTCCTGAACGGGACCGGAGCGGGCCGGTTGGGCGCATCGCCTAGGCTTCCACCCCGTGACCGCACGCACGAAGTACCTCGCTGTCCTGCTCGCCGTCCTCGCGCTCGTCGCCTCCGGCTGCGGCGACAAGGGCACCACGGACACCAAGGGCACCACCGCGAAGGCGTCGCCCTCCGCGGACAGCGGAGCGTGCGACTACCTCGACAGCGGCCAGCAGCCGGCGAAGAAGGTCCAGAAGCCCCCGTCCACCCCCGTCGCCGACGGGCCGGTCGAGGTCACGATCAAGACCAACTTCGGTGACATGCCCGCCACGCTGGACGGAAAGAACGCGCCGTGCGCCGTCAACTCGTTCCTGTCCCTGTCCAAGCAGGGCTACTACGACAAGACCGACTGCCACCGGATCACCTCCGACAAGCGTGGGTTCCACGTGCTCCAGTGCGGCGACCCGACCGGGTCCGGCTCCGGCGACCCTGGCTACCGCTACGCCGAGGAGCTCACCGGCAAGGAGGACTACAAGGTCGGCAGCCTCGCGCTCGCCAACACCGGTCAGCCGAGCAGCTCGGGCGCACAGTTCTTCATCGACTACGACGCCACCACCCTGCCGCCGAACTACACGCAGTTCGGCCAGCTGACCCCTGCGGGGCTCAAGGTCGCGCAGAAGGCGGCGAAGGCCGCTACCAAGGGCAAGCCCGACGGGTACGACGGTCCGCCGGCGACCAAGGTGACGATCACCGGGGTCACCCAGCAGTAGCCGCTCAGCCCAGCGGCTGCGGCGTGTGCGGGTGGGCCGGGTCGGCGGCGAAGATCCGCTCGTAGATCTCGTAGACCAGCTCGCCCTTCTCGGCGTTGTAGTCCATCACCGAGTCGAAGGGTCGCGTCGCCAGGTCTCGCTTGAGGGCGGCGTACGCCTCCCGGTCGTCGTCGTGCTCGCGCAGCCAGTCGCGGAAGGCGCGGGTCCGCTGCGGCTCGACCGCGCCCGGCGAGTACACGTGCAGGTTGCTGACCGGGTCCGCGCCACGCAGGCAGCGGTGCTCCTCCCAGTCGGGCTCGCGCACCCGGAGCGTGAAGCCGGCCGCCTCCAGCTCGGGGAGGTACGACGGCTCGTCGGCGGAGTCGGCCACGGTCAGGTCGACATCGATCACGGGCTTGGCGTGCAGCTCCGGCACCGACGTCGAGCCGACGTGCTCGAGCTCGAGCACCCGGTCTCCGAGCGCCCTGCGCACCACGCGCGCCACCTCGTCGTACAACTGAGGCCATGCCGGGTCGGGGGCCGCCACCTCGATCCTTCCGGCGGGCAGCCGCTCCCGCTCGCCGACCCGCGCGCGACGCAGCTCCTCCGGTGTCACCGTCCCGAACGGACGCCAGAGCGGATGCACCTCACCCATCCAGGCGCCCCTGCTCCATCGTCACCGGGGACTCCACGGCGACCGTGCGCGACACCGTGCACAGCCGGTCGCGGGTCTGCTCGATGGTGCGCGGCAGCACGGCACGGGCGGCGTCACCGGCCTCGCCCTCGGGGAAGGCGATGTCGAGGGTGACGGTCAGGTTGACCATCCGGTTGCCCAGCTCGTCGCGGATCTTGTCGCCGCTGCAGCGCAGGGAGAACGACTCCGGCTCCGCGCGCTTTCCGGTGATGTGCGCGACGTCGAGGGCGGTGCACCCGGCGATCGCTGCCAGGAGCAGCTCGACCGGGCTGAAGTCGGGATCCTCGCCCGAGCTGATCGGGAGCACGCCGCCGCGGCGGTTGACCGCCTTGAAGCGCCCCTCCCCCATCTGGCTCAGCTGGACGGAACGGTAGGTGTCGGCCATGCCAGCACTCTGCCATCCGCCCAAGATGACCAAGCCCAAGGGGAGCACGCTGCGCCCCACTCGCTTGCACCCACCTTGGACTTACCCATCTAGGGTTCGGGCATGTCCCGTACGGAGTTCCGCATCGGCGACGAGGGCGTCAACGGCTACCGGCTGCTGAACTCGCTCGTCGTACCCCGCCCGATCGCGTGGGTGTCGACGCTCGACGCCCGCGGCCGGGCCAACCTGGCGCCGCACTCGTTCTTCAGCGTCGCCAGCTCCGATCCGCCGACGGTCATGTTCACCTCTGTCGGCGACAAGGACACGCTCCGCAACGTGCGTGAGACCGGCGAGTTCGTGGTCTGCGTCGCCAGCGCTCCCTTGCTGCACGCGGTGAACGACTCGAGTGCACCGTTCGAGCACGGCGCGGACGAGGCCCAGGAGCTCGGGATCGCGATGGAGCCCTCGGTCGAGGTCGCTCCCGAACGTGTCGCGGCCTCGCCGGCGTCGATCGAGTGCCGGCTCGACCGGCTGGTCGAGGTGGGGTCGTCGACCGTCGTCCTCGGTACCGTGGTGCTGGTGACCGTGGTCGACGACGTCCTCGACGGCACGCACCCGATGATGGAGGGGCTGATGCCGCTCTCGCGGCTCGGCCGCAACGAGTGGGGTCTCCCGCCCGAGGTGATCAAGCTGGACCGTCCGCGCACCGTCGACGACGTGCGTTGAGCGTCAGGCCGAGCAGCCCCTGGCGAACATCCGCCGGTGCTTCACGTCGGGGAACTCCGCGCCCAGCTGCTGGTCGAGGACGTTGTCCGCGACGTCCGTCGTCGCTCCCCTGGTCGCCCGCAGCCCGTCGACGGCGTACCGCGTCTCCTTGACGTCCCAGGCAAAGACGATCCCGGGCGGCTCGTGCGCCACCGCCTGGCGCACCACGAGCTCGCCGTCCGCGCAGGTCACGCTCAGGTAGCCGCCAGTGGTGTCGGTCGCCACGAACGGCACGACTGGCTGCCCGTCTGCCGTGACCTCGCCCAGGCTCTCGTCGAACGCGTAGACCTGGACCTGGAAGCCGCCGCGAGGGTGCTCGGCGCGCAGCGCCAGCAGGTCGCCCTCCCGGCCGGGCAGGCTCACCCGCGTGGCCGACGTGAGGTCCATGCCTGCGGGGTCGCGCACCTTCGCCGAGTACCGCCGGTCCTTCACCGTCGTGAAGAGCACGCCCGGGCACGCCGTGTCGTCGCGCGTGAGCAGCACCTTGTCCGTGGACCCGTCGCCGTCGAGGTCGACCTTGGCGGGCACCTTGTCTGCCTTGCGTGCCGCCGCCTTTGACTCGGTCTGCGTGCAGCCGACGAGTGCCTCGGGTGCCCGGGTCGGCGGCGCGGAGGGTTGCTGCCCGCACCCCGAGACCAGTATGGCCGCGGCGGCCAGGGTCAGCATCAGCGTGCGCGTCATGCGGATGGGACGCGACGGCCCGGGCCGGGGTTCCATGCGGCTCAGCCTAGGGTGGGGCATGGCCGCCACCTATCGCAGTCTTCAGCTGTCCGAGGCCCGGCACCGGTTCGACCTGCTGCGGGTCACGTCGTACGACGTGACGCTCGACCTGGCCGCCTCGGAGACCACGTTCCCGAGCCGCACGGCGATCCGGTTCGAGTCGGACGCCGGCAGCACGTTCGTCGACGTCAAGCCGGTCACCCTGCACGCCGCCACACTCGATGGCACACCGCTCGACGTCGGCACGCTCGACCGCGGCCGGCTCCCCATCGAGCTGGCCGAAGGCAGCCACGAGCTCGTCGTCGAGGCGACCATGCCGTTCCGCAACGACGGCGAGGGCCTGCACCGCTCGGTCGACACCGCCGACGGTCGCACCTACGTCTACGGCATGTGCTTCCTCGACGCGGCGCCCACGATCTTCGCCTGCTTCGACCAGCCGGACCTCAAGGCGCCGTACACGCTCCACCTCACCACGCCGACGGACTGGACCGTCCGCGGCAACGCGGCGGCCACCGAGGTCGGGGCCGGCCGCTGGGAGCTCGCGACGACCCGGCCGCTGGCGACGTACTTCGTCAGCGTCGTCGCCGGGCCGTACCACGTGCTCGAGCAGGAGCACGACGGCATCCCGCTCGGCCTGTCGTCGCGGCTGTCGCTGGCCGGGCACCTCGACGAGCAGGCCGATGAGCTGTTCACCCTGACCCGGCAGTGCTTCGACGCGTTCCACCGGATGTTCGCAGTCCGCTACCCGTTCGGCGCGTACCACCAGGCGTTCCTGCCGGAGTTCAACGCCGGCGCGATGGAGAACCCAGGGCTGGTGACGTTCCGCGACACGCTGGTCTTCACCTCGCGCGCCACCCGCCGCCAGCACATCTCCCGTGCGGTGGTCGTCGCGCACGAGATGGCCCACCAGTGGTTCGGCAACCTGGTCACCCTGGCGTGGTGGGACGACCTCTGGCTGAACGAGTCGTTCGCGGAGTACATGGGCTACCGGGTCACCGCGGAGGCGACCGAGTTCACCGACGCACCGGTCGAGTCCGCCAACGTGCGCAAGATCTGGGGGCTGGTCGCGGACGGACGCCCGTCCACCCACCCCGTCGCAGGCACCGGCGCGGTCGATGCCGCGGCCGCTCTCCAGGACTTCGACGGGATCAGCTACGCGAAGGGCTCGGCCGCTCTCGGCCAGCTCGCCGCACTGGTGGGCGACGACGTGTTCCTGGGCGGTGTCCGGCGGCACTTCGACCTGCACGCCTACGGCAACGCGACGATGAGCGACCTGTTCACGGCCTGGGAGGACGCCGGCGCTGGTGACCTGACGCCCTGGACGGGCGCCTGGCTGCGCACGTCCGGCATGGACGAGATCCGGCTCGACCGGGACGCCGGTGTCGTGCGACGTACACCCCCTGCCGGACAGGACGTACGACGCAACCACGCGATCCACCTCGCCCGCTGGGACGGCTCCGGCTGGGCGGAGGAGCCGCTCACGATCGAGGCCGACGAAACCCCGGTGGACCTCGGCCAGGCACCGGTCATCCTCGACCCGCGGGGCGAGACCTGGGCGTCGATCGTGCTCGACCCGGTCACGGTCGAGGCACTTCCGGACCTGCTGACGGGCATGTCCGACCCCCAGTCCCGCGCCTCCGTGTGGAACGCCCTCAAGCTGGGCGTGCACCACACCCGCCTCTCCCCCGCCGCGGCCGCTGCCGTGCTCGAGACCGGTCTCCGGGTGGAGGACCAGGACTCCGCGCTCAGCTCGCTGCAGACCTGGTCGAGCCAGCTGGTCGTTGTGAGCGCCGACCCGGACGCGGTGACCCGTCGTCTCCACGACGCGTTCCGTGCCCGACTCGCAACCGCCGAACCGGCCTCGGGCCTGGCCCTCGCCGCCGTGCGGGGCGTGATCGCCACGGGCACCGACGCCGACGAGCTTCGCCGGTGGCTGGCCGACGGCATCGGAGACGGCCTCCCGCTCGACCTCGACCTGCGATGGCGGATGGTGCGGCGGCTCACCCAACTCGGTGCCACCGACCGGGCCGAGCTCGACGCCCGCCTCGAGGAGGACCGGCGCGCCGAGTCGCAGGTGCACCACGCCTGGTGCGCCGCCGCCCTCGCGACGGACGAGGCCAAGGCGTGGGCGTGGCGACGGTTCCGCGGCGAGGACGACGTGCCGAACCACGAGCTGGAGGCGACGGGCCTCGGCTTCTGGCAGCCCGGTCAGGACGACCTGCTCGCGCCGTACGTCGAGCGCTACTTCGCCGAGATCGCCGGCACCGTCCAGGTGCGCCAGGGCTGGGTGCTGGGCGAGGCGGCACGGGCGTTCTTCCCGCTGACCGTGCTCGACCAGCGTGCTGTCGACCTCGCCCACGGCACGCTGGCGGACCAGGACCTCGACCTCACGCTGCGCCGCAACCTGGTCGACGAGACCGACGAGCTCGAGCACCGGATCGCCGCGCGCGACCTCGACCTCCGGGAGGATGGCCGGGGCTAGCCCACCGCCCACACCGGCTATGGCGCACCCACGTCGTGTCGGCGGAGCACCAGCCCCGGCAGCCGCCGCAGTCCCGGCCGCAGCCCGGCGGCGAACGTGTCTCGCGGGATCGCGTGGTCGACACCGGAGGTCAGCGCGAGCACCACGCCACCGATCAGCAGACCCGCCCAGAGGTCGGCCAGCCAGTGCCAGGTCAGGGTGACCGACACGGTGACCATCAGGGCCGACAGCAGCACCACGATCCCGCCGAGCACCTGCACCGTGCGCGTCCGCACCCCCGCGTAGGTGCGGAGCAGGTACGGGATCAGTCCGTAGACGAGCAGGATGTTGGCCGTGTGGCCGGACGGGTAGGCCATCCCGCCCACGAAGAAGTCCGGGATGCCGGAGCCGGGCTCCCCACGCCCGAGCCAGATCTTGAGCACCGCGACGATGGCGTTGAGCATGAACACCGAGACCGCGGCCACCACCAGCGGTCGCGTGCGCCCGGTGCGCCGCCAGATCCAGAAGATGACGGCACCGAGGATCGGGAGGCATACCGCCCGCTGCCCGATCCGGTCCAGCACGTGCAGAACCGGAAGCCACCCGTCGGGTGGCCGACGGACGTTGAAGAACGCGTCGATCCCGATCCAGGGACCCATCACGAGCAGGGTGAAACCGATGAACACGGCGAACAGGAAGCCCGCCAGGGCGTAGGAGGACGAGACCTCCGAGGTCCAGTCGGAGGCCGGTCTGCGGCCCGCTCGGAGCATGGGTCCCTGCCTGTCGGTGGCTACAGTCGGTGCATGTCCACATCCCGCCGTCCCGGCCCGTCGGTGCGGCTGCGGATCACCGAGGTCAAGGGTGCCATGCGCACCCAGCACGAGGACCGGGTCGTCACCGAGGAGCCGCTGGAGATCCGGCTCGCGGAGCCACTGCTGCCGCCCGGTCGGGTGAGCGTCACCATGCGCACCCCCGGCCATGACTTCGAGCTCGCGGCCGGCTGGCTGTTCCACGAGGGCGTGGTGGCCTCGGTTGACGACCTGTCCTCCGTCGCCTACTGCACCGACGTCGCCCTCACCCCGGAGCAGGAGCTCAACGTGGTGACCGCGACGTTGCGGGTGCCGGCGCGACGCACGGTCGGTGCCCGGTACGGCGGGATGACGGCGGCGTCGTCGGCCTGCGGGGTGTGCGGCACCGAGACCATCGAGGAGGTGTTCGCAACGCTGGTCGGCCGGGTCTCCCCCGCTGTCGGCCCGGACCTCGCCTGGGACGTCGTACGCCGGATGCCGGAGGCGATGCGCGCGCATCAGCGGCTGTTCGACCGCACCGGCGGACTGCACGCCGCGGCCCTCTTCTCCCCCGACGGCGACCTGCTCGTGCTGCGTGAGGACGTTGGCCGGCACAACGCGGTCGACAAGGTGTCCGGCCAGCGGCTGCTGTCCGGCGCGGAGCGGGGCCACGAGTTGCTCGTCGTGAGCGGCCGGATCGGCTTCGAGATCGTGCAGAAGGCGGTGGCCTCCGGGGTCGCGGCGCTGGTGGCGGTCGGGGCGCCGACGTCGCTGGCCGTCGGCCTCGCGGAACGGGCGGGGCTCATGGTCCTCGGCTGGACCCGCGACGACCGGACGGTGGTCTACACGGGTGCGGAGCGACTGGTCACCTAGCGAAGCCAGCGTCCGGAGTCAGAAGCCGCGTGGGACCACCAAACTGTCCGTGCCCGCTTCTACCGTTCGGGCATGCGCATCCTGCACACCTCCGACTGGCACCTCGGCCGGTCCTTCCTGGGCGTCGGGATGCTCGAGCACCAGGCGTCCTACGTCGACCACCTGATCGCGACGGTCGAGTCCGAGCGGGTCGACCTGGTGCTGGTCGCGGGTGACGTCTACGACCGCGCGCTGCCGCCCGTCGACGCCGTGCGGCTGTTCGAGGAGACACTCGAGCGCCTCGCGGACTCGCGTGCCACGGCCGTCATCACCAGCGGCAACCACGACTCCCACCAGCGGCTCGGGTTCGCGTCCCGGCTGATCGAGCGCGCCGGCATCCACCTGCGCACCCACGCCCGCGACGTCGGCACCCCCGTCCTCCTCGGCGACGACCACGGCCCGGTGGCGGTCCACGGGCTGCCCTACCTCGACCCCGACCACCTGCGTGCGGCGTGGGGGCTGCCCGGCCGCAGCCACGAGGCGACCCTGACCGAGGCGATGCGCCGCGTGCGTGCCGACCTCGAGGCACGACCTCGCGGCACCCGGTCGGTGGTGATGGCCCACGCGTTCGTCGCCGGCCACCAGGAGCCACGGCCCAGCGACAGCGAGCGCGACATCTCCGTCGGCGGTGTCCAGCTGGTGCCGACCACGGTCTTCGACGGTGTCGACTACGTCGCCCTCGGCCATCTCCACGGGCGACACTCGCCGACCGGCACGGTGCGCTACTCCGGCTCGCCGCTGGCGTACTCGTTCTCCGAGGCCGGCCAGCACAAGGGCTCCTGGCTGGTGGACCTCGACGCCGAAGGGCAGGTCACGACGGAGTTCGTCGACGCCCCGGTCCCACGTCAGCTCGCGCGGCTGCGCGGCACGCTCGACGCGCTGCTGACCGATCCCCGCCATCTGGACGCCGAGGCAGCGTGGGTGCAGGCCGTCCTCACCGACACCGAGCGCCCGGCACAGGCCAAGCCGAGGCTTGAGCGCCGGTTCCCGCACCTGCTGTCGGTCAACTTCGCGCCCGAGGGCGCCTCGGCGCTCCGGCTGCCCGCCGCCCGCACCGGCGCTGGGCTCAGCGACCACCAGATCACCCTCGACTTCGTGCGTGACGTGCGCGGCCGGCCGGCCGACACCGCCGAGTCGCAGCTGCTGCTCGACGCCTGCGACGCCTGCGGCCACGACCCCGACGCCGACCTGGTGGTGCACGCCTGATGCGCCTGCACACCTTGGAGATCACGGCGTTCGGGCCCTTCGCCGACACGGTGACCGTCGACTTCGACGCGCTCTCGGAGGCGAGCGTCTTCCTGCTCTGCGGCGACACGGGCGCGGGGAAGACCACCGTCCTCGACGCCGTCTGCTTCGCCTTCTACGGCGACGTGCCGAGCGAGCGAAGTGCCGCCAAGCAGCTCCGTTCCCACCATGCCGCTGACGGCATCGCGCCGCGCGTCGTGCTCGACGCCAGCCTGGCCGGGCGTCGGTTCCGGTTCACGAGGTCACCGCAGTGGCAGCGCCCCAAGAAGCGTGGCGTCGGGCTCACCACCCAGCAGGCCCACGTGCTGGTCGAGGAGGCCGTCGTCGACGCCGACGGGATCGGCTGGCGCAGCCTCACCAACCGGCTCGACGAGGCGGGCCACCTGGTCACCGACCTCCTGGGCATGACCCTGGGTCAGTTCAGCCAGGTGGTGCTGCTCCCCCAGGGCCAGTTCGACACGTTCCTGCGCGCCAGCTCTGACGACCGGCACAAGGTGCTCACCCAGCTGTTCCGCACCCGCCGCTTCGAGGACGTCGAACGCTGGCTCTCCGACCGTCGTACGGCGCTCCGCCGCGCGGGCGAGCGCCACCACGACACGGTCGCCGGCCTGCTCCACCGGGTCAGCGAGGCGACCGGGGCGGACCTTCCCCCCGACTGGGACGTCGCCGACCTCTCCGGGCCCGCGCTCACCGGCGAGATCGGGGCCTGGACCACGTCGCTCGCGGCGCACGCCGACGCGCAGGTCGGCTCCACCGCGACGGCACTGGAGGCCGCCGCCCGGGCCCTGGCCGCCGCGACCGAGGCCCACGACGCTGGGCGCCGCCTCCGCGAGCTCCGGCAGCGGCACGCCTCGGCGCTCGCCGCACTTCGGGCACTCGCGGACACCGCAGGCGAGGCCGACGCCGACCGTCAGCGCCTGGTCATGGCCCGCCGAGCCGTGATGGTGGCGCCGCTTGCCCGGGTCGCCGACCGCTCGGCCGCCGCCCGCGAGCGCGCCCGCACCGACGCGACCCGCGCCCTGCACCGGGTGGCGACGCTGCTGGAGGTCGAGCCCGACGGCCTCGACCCGGCAGGGCTCGCAGACCGTGCCCGCCACGCCACCGAGCGTGCCGCCATCGCCCGCAGCTTCCTCCCCCGCGCCCGCGAGCTCGCCGAGACCACGACCCGCCTGACCGCGGTCGAGCAGCGTCGCCGCCGCCTCGCCGCCGAGCACGACCGGGTCCGCCACGTCGCCGCTGCCCTCCCGGGCCGGAAGGCCGCTCTCACCGTGCAGGTGGAGACCCAGCGCGCCCAGGCCGAACGGCTCCCCGAGTGCAACGCCGAGCTCGCCGAGCTGGCCCGTCGGGCCGCGTTCGCCGCCACGGCCGAGGAGCTCGAGTCGCGGATAGCCGAGTCGGCCGAGCTCCTCGCCGAGCGACGCCACGAGACAACGCTCCTCAAGGATCAGCTGATCGACCTGCGCGAGGCCCGGCTGAGCGGCATGGCGGCCGAGCTGGCCGCAGCGATCGCCGTCGGTCGGGACTGCCCGGTGTGCGGGTCCCACGACCATCCCCGGCTGGCGTCACCGGCGTCCGGCGCCCCGACCAGGGCCGACGAGCAGTCCCTCCGGCGCCGGGTCGACGACGCGGAGGTCGCCCAGGAGCTGGTGGCCGACCAGCTGCGCGGCTACCAGGCCCGGCTAGCGCCCGCCCGCGAGGGCGCCGGTCCCGACACCCGGGAGCAGGTGCAGGCGGCGTGCGATGCCGCCCGGGTGCGGGTCGCCGCCGCCGAGGCCTGCGCCGCCTCGCTCGCCCGGCTTGAGCCCGAGCTGGCCGCCCTCGACGCCGAGGCCCGGGCCGTTGACGAGGAGCTGGCCCGGCTCGACGCCGATCTCCGAGTGGCCGACGAGCAGCAGGTCGCGGCCGCGTCGACCATCACCGCGCTCACCTCTCAGCTGACCGAGCTGCTCGACGGACGCGACGCCTCCCTCGACGAGGTGATCCGGCACCAAGAGCGGGCTGCCACCGGGTTGGCGCAGGCGCGCGACGCCCTGGTCGAGCAGGAGCGTGCGGACACCCACGCGGCGGAGGCTGCCGCGGCTGCGGCCGCAGCGGCGGCAGAGCAGGGCTTCACCGACGTCGCAGACGCGCTGGCCGCCGTGCTGGACGACCAGGCGTCCGCCGCCGTCGAGGCCGGGCTGCGCGCCCGCGACGTCGCCGCTGCGGAGGCCGAGGCCGTGCTGCACGACGACGCCGTCCGCGACGCGGTGGCCGCCGAGGCGCCCGACCTGCCGGCCCTGGTGGCGACGCGCGACGACGCCACCGAGTCGCACGCCGGTGCACGCGCGGCGCACGAGGCCGCGGTCGCGCGTCGTGGACGGCTGGCCGTCCGCGCCACCGCACTGCGTGAGGCACTGGCCGCCTGGGCACCGGTGCACGCCGACTACGCCCTCGTCCGCTCGCTGTCGGAGTTCACGGAGGGCAAGGGCCCCGACAACACCAGGCAGATGCGGCTGGCCGCCTACGTGCTCGCGGCCCGGCTCGGGCAGGTCGTGTCGGCCGCCAACGAGCGCATGTCCCGGATGACCGACGACCGCTATCTCCTCGAGCAGACCGCGCAGCGCGGCGTCGGCGAGCGTCGCGGGGGCCTCAGCCTGCTGGTGCGCGACCAGTGGACCGACGAGCGGCGCGACCCGGTGACCCTGTCCGGCGGTGAGACGTTCGTGGTCTCGCTCGCCCTTGCGCTCGGCCTGGCCGACGTCGTGACCGGAGAGGCGGGCGGAGCGCAGATCGAGACCCTGTTCGTCGACGAGGGGTTCGGGTCCCTCGACAGCGACACCCTGGAGCTCGTGATGGACACCCTCGACCAGCTCCGCGAGGGCGGCCGCGTGGTCGGCGTGGTCAGCCACGTGCCCGAGCTGCGCACCCGGATCCCCACCCAGCTCGTCGTCCACAAGACCCGCACCGGGTCCTGCGTCGAGCAGCGTCACGGCACCGGCTGACAGGCGCGCAAACCCCGGCGCGACGGCCGTACCCTGTCCTCTAGGGTCGGTGCATGGCCTCGCTCTCGGATCACCCCGACGCCTGGGACCGGATCGACCCGACCTTCACCGCCCTCCCCCACCGCCGCCTCGCCGAGGCCGCGCTGGCGCGGGCCCGGGACTTCGGCGTCGATCACGCCGACTTCCGGTTCGAGCGGGTCCGCTACCAGTACTTCACCGTGCGCGACGGCCAGCTCCAGGGCGCCTCGGACAGCGAGGACCTCGGGTTCGCGGTCCGCGTGCTGCACGAGGGGGCCTGGGGCTTCGCATCCGGCGTGGTGCTGTCCCGCGACGCTGCGGTCGTGGTGGCCGAGCAGGCCGTGCGCGTCGCCCAGGTGGCCGGCCGGATGACCCGGCGCCGGGTCGAGCTCGCGCCCGAGCCCGTCCACGACGACGTCGCCTGGTGCTCGCCGTACCTGGTCAACCCGCTGGAGGTGCCGCTGGAGGAGAAGGTCGACCTCTTCCGCGACTGGACCTCGCGGCTGCTGGCGGCCGACGGCGTCGACCACGCCAGCGGCGGCCTCCAGGCCGTGCAGGAGAACAAGTTCTACGCCGACGAGACCGGCACCGTGACCACGCAGCAGCGGGTCCGGCTCGAGCCGCACCTCGAGGCGTTCGGCGCGGACGAGGCGTCCGGCCGGTTCGACTCGATGCGCACGATCGCGCCGCCCGTGGGGCGCGGGTGGGAGTTCGTGGCCGACGGCGGCTACGACTTCGAGGCCGAGGTGGAGCAGATCCCCGGCCTGCTCCGCGAGAAGCTGCTCGCCCCCTCGGTCGAGCCCGGCGCCTACGACCTGGTGATCCACCCGTCCAACCTGTTCCTCACGATCCACGAGTCGATCGGGCACGCCACCGAGCTCGACCGGGCGCTCGGCTACGAGGCCAACTACGCAGGCACCTCGTTCGCGACGTACGACCGGCTCAACTCGCTGGTCTACGGCTCGCCGGTCATGCAGGTCACGGGTGACCGCACCGTCGAGCACGGCCTGGCCTCGATCGGGTACGACGACGAGGGTGTGGAGACGCAGAGCTGGGACATCGTGCGCGACGGCATCCTTGTCGGCTACCAGCTCGACCGGCCGATGGCGCACACCTACGGCGCCGAGCTCAACGGCGGGCGTTCCAACGGGTGCGCGTTCGCCGACTCCCCCGGCCACATCCCGATCCAGCGGATGGCCAACGTGTCGCTGCAGCCCGACCCGCACGGCCCAGACACCGACGGCCTGATCGACAAGGTCGAGCGCGGCATCTACGTCGTCGGCGACAAGTCCTGGTCGATCGACATGCAGCGCTTCAACTTCCAGTTCACCGGCCAGCGCTTCTACCGGATCGAGGACGGCAAGCTCGCCGGCATGCTCCGCGACGTGGCCTACCAGGGCACGACCACCGACTTCTGGGGCTCCATGGAGGCGGTCGGCGGGCCGCAGACCTACGTGCTGCACGGCGCCTTCAACTGCGGCAAGGCCCAGCCGGGGCAGGTCGCGGCGGTCAGCCACGGCTGCCCGTCCGCGCTGTTCCGCGGGGTCAATGTGCTGAACACGTCGGAGGAGGGCGGCTCCCTCGAACCGGTCGACGCCCCCGGCGACGAGGCGGTGACGGAGTGACTCGCGCCACGAGCAGCCCGCAGCATCTCGTCGACCACGCACTGGAGACCAGCGCGTCTCCCGAGTGCGTCGTGATCGTGCAGGACGAGACCCACGCCAACCTGCGCTGGGCCAACAACACGCTCACCACCAATGGCGTCGGCCACGACGTCGGGGTCACCGTGATCGCGTTCCGTGACGGCGCCACCGCGTCGGTGAGCAGCACGGCCGCGTCGACCGAGCGGGTGACCGCGCTGGTGGAGGCGGCCGACGCCGCCGTACGACGCGCGCAGCCGGCCGAGGACCGCAACGACCTGGTCAGTGGCGACGCCGCCGCCGACTGGGACGACGCACCGGCGGCGACCTCGATCGAGGTCTACGGGGCGTTCGCGAAGGCGCTCGGGGAGGAGTTCGAGCGGGCAGAGGCCGAGCAGCGTGTCCTCTACGGCTTCGTGAACCACGAGGTCGCCACGACGTACCTCGGTTCCTCGACCGGGCTGCGGCGGCGCCACGTGCAGCCGACCGGGCACTACGCCTGCACCGGCAAGACCGCCGACCTGTCGACCAGCGCCTGGGTCGGTGGCGCGACGCGCGACTTCACCGACGTCGACGCGCACGCGATGGCGGACACGCTCACCACCCGCCTCGGCTGGGCCACCCGACGGGTCGACCTCCCGGCCGGGCGCTACGACACCGTTCTCCCGCCGACCTGCGTCGCCGACGTGATGCTGGACGCCTACTGGGGCGCCGGTGCCCGGGTGGCCCACGAGGGCCAGTCGGTCTACGCCCGCCGCGGCGGCGGCACCCGGATCGGCGAGCGGGTCGGTCGGCCCGGCACGCACCTCTACTCCGACCCGGCGTACCCCGGCCTCGAGTGCGAGCCGTTCGTGCTCGCCTCGTCGTCCGGCAACACCAGCAGCGTCTTCGACAACGGGCTCCCGCTCGCGCGGACAGAATGGGTCTCCGACGGCATCCTGTCCTCGCTGATCCAGACCCGGCACTCCGCGACGATGACCGGGCAGCCGGTCACCCCGGGCATCGACAACCTGGTGCTCGAGGTCGACGGCGCATCCGGCTCCATCGACGACCTGGTCGCGGACGTCGACCACGGCCTCCTGCTGACCTGCATGTGGTACATCCGCGAGGTCGACCCCCAGACGATGCTGCTCACCGGGCTCACCCGCGACGGCGTCTACCTGGTCGAGGGCGGCGAGATCACCGGGGCCGTCAACAACTTCCGGTGGAACGAGAGCCCGGTCGACCTGCTGCGTCGCTACACGGCCGCGTCCGCGACCGTGCCCGGCCTGTCCCGGGAATGGGGCGACGACTACTTCTCGCGCACCGCGATGCCCGGGCTGCGGGTGCCCGACTTCAACATGTCGAGCGTGTCGCAGGCGCTGTGATGGAACCGCCACGCGACTTCATTGTCCCGGACTCGCCCGCCGCACGACGGAGGGTGCGCCGTGCGACGGTGCGGGTGCTGGTGCTCGACCACGAAGGCCGGATCCTGCTCTTCCAGGACTCCGACCCCGGCGCCGGTGCCTCCTGGTGGATCACGCCCGGCGGCGGCATCGACCCGGGCGAGACGGAGCACGAGACCGTCCTGCGCGAGCTGGCGGAGGAGACCGGACTGCAGCTCACCACGGGCGACGTGATCGGGCCGCTCGCCCGCCGGCACGTGCGCCACGGCTACTCCGACCAGGTGGTCGAGCAGGACGACGCGTTCTACGCGGTACGGGTGCCGGCGTTCGAGATCGACACCGCCGGCCACACCGAGGAGGAGCAGGTGACGATCCTCGCCAGCCGCTGGTGGACGCTCGCCGAGGTCGCCGCGAGCGACGACGAGATCTGGCCGGTGCTGCTGCTCGACCTGGTCGCCCTGCTCGAGAACCCCGACGCCTGGCCGGTCGCGCTCGACCCGGTCGAGGAGTCGAGCGTCCCGGTGTAGCAGACTCCGGCAGCAGGCGTCGCGGACGTTGGATCTCCGCCGGGCCGGCTGCGCTGGACAGGTGGGTGATCCGGCCCGGCGGTGAGCTCACAAGACGGCGCAGGGAGCCTGTCCCATCCCCCTCAAGCGTGCTCCGGCGGACCGCCCGGAATCGGCGCTGAGGGGTCGTACGGCGTGCGGGTGAACAGGTACGTCTCGCTGAGCAGGTGCGACACGGCGCCGTCGGAACCGCGCACCACCTCGAGCAGGGTGCCGTCGGTGCCGACCCAGCCGCGGTCCTCGCGGTGGTACTCCTCGTACGCCGCCTGCGCGCGCAGCTCCAGCATCCGGAGCTCCCCGGAGTCCCAGCTGACCTCGAACGCGGTCTCGCCCCAGTGCCAGACGCCGACCAGCTCGCGCACCTCGTCGGGCACGTCGGTCGTCGGCCACCACGGCTCGCCTACCTCCGGATCGCTCTCCGCGAGGGCGTCGAGCATCGAGGTGGCCAGCGGCACCGAGAGCAGCCCCACGGTCGCGTTGGTGAAGCCCACGAACGCGGTGCCCGTTGCCCGCTCGCACAGGAGCACGGCCATGAACCCCGGCATCGTCCCGGTGTGCCCGACCAGCGGGCCGCGGGCGCCGGGGACGGTGCGGAAGCCGAGCCCGTACTGGCTGCCGGGGTGTCGCTCGACCGCCGCCTCCTGCAGCGTCGGGAGCGCGAGGACGTCGTCATGGCCGTGCAGCACGAAGTCCGCGTATGTCGCGAGGTCGGTCACCGTGCTCCACATCTGCCCGGCCGGCGCCATCGCGCCGGTGTCGGAGTGCGGCTCGGGGGTGAGCGTGCCGAGCAGGTGGCTGACGCTGTACCCCTGCGCGTGCGGCGGGGTCGCCTGGTAGGTCGTGCGGCCCATCCCGAGCGGGTCGAGGATCCGGGACCGCACCAGCGACCACCAGTCCTCGCCTCGCACCCGCGCCACCGCCTCGCCCAGCAGCCCGAAGGCGAGGTTGCTGTAGACGTGGTCGGTGTCTACTTCGTAGCGCGCGGGCTGGTCGCGGTTCGCCTCGACCAGGGCCGCGAAGTCGCCGCCGGTGCTGCGCTCCCACCACGGCCCGACCGGCTCACCCGGGATCCCGGCGGAGTGCGAGAGCATCGCCCGCAGCGGCCGGTCACCGTACGGCGCCTCGGGGAGGTACGACGCCAGCGGCTCGTCGAGCGCGAGCAGGCCCTCGTCGCGCGCCTGGAGCACCAGCACCGAGGTGAAGGTCTTGGTGATCGAGCCGATCCGGTACTGGGTGTCGGCCGGCTCGCCGGTCCGCTCCCCCACCACGTCGCCGGCGCGGCCGACCCACGCCAGGCCGGCCGCTTGTGCTGAGCCTGTCGAAGGGGCGCGGACCAGCCCGGCGGTCATCGACGGCAGCCGACCGGCCCGCTGGGCGGCGGCGAGGAGCGCGTCGAAGCGCCGGCCGGAAGCCGGCAGGTCACGCATGCGGGTCAGTCCTCGAACGCTTCCGGCGGCGGGCAGGCGCAGAACAGGTTCCGGTCGCCGTAGGCCTGGTCGACCCGGCCGACCGGCGGCCAGTACTTGTCCGGGTCGGGTCCGGCCGGGAACACCGCCGTGGTCACGTCGTACGCCCGCTCGGTGCCGTCGGCCAGCGAGGCCGCCGTGTGCGGGGCACCGCGCAGCGGCGACGTCTCCGCCGACCACTCCCCCGTCGCCACCCTCTCGATCTCGGCGCGGATCGCGATCATCGCCTCGCAGAACCGGTCGAGCTCGGCGAGGTCCTCGCTCTCGGTCGGCTCCACCATCAGCGTGCCGGCCACCGGGAAGCTCATCGTGGGCGCGTGGAAGCCGTAGTCGATCAACCGCTTCGCGACGTCGTCCACGGAGACACCGGTGGCCTTGGTGAGCCCGCGCACGTCGAGGATGCACTCGTGCGCGACCAGGTCGTTGTGGCCCGTGTAGAGCACCGGGAAGTGCTCGCGCAGCCGGTGCGCGACGTAGTTCGCCGCAAGCACGGCCACACCGGTCGCGCGGGTCAGGCCGGGGCCGCCCATCATCCGCACGTAGGCCCACGAGATCGGCAGGATCCCGGCCGAGCCGTAGGGCGCGGCGCTGATCGGACCGATCCCCTCGCGCCGCTCGGCCTCGGGATGCATCGGGTGCGACGGGAGGTACGGCGCCAGGTGGGCTCGCGCGGCCACCGGGCCGACGCCCGGGCCGCCGCCGCCGTGCGGGATGCAGAAGGTCTTGTGCAGGTTGAGGTGGGACACGTCGCCGCCGAACTCGCCCGGCATCGCATGGCCCAGCAGGGCGTTGAGGTTCGCGCCGTCGACGTACACCTGGCCGCCGGCCTCGTGCACGATCTCGCACAGCTCGGTGATGCCGTCCTCGTAGACACCATGTGTCGACGGGTAGGTCACCATGATCGCGGCCAGGTCGTCGCGGTGCTTCTCGCACTGCGCCCGCAGGTCGTCCAGGTCGACCTCACCGGAGTCCGTGGCCTTGACCACGACGACCCGCATGCCGGCCATCACGGCGGACGCGGCGTTGGTGCCGTGGGCGGAGCTGGGGATCAGGCACACGTCGCGCGCCGCGTCGCCGTTGCCTCGGTGGTAGCCCCGGATCGCGAGCAGGCCGGCAAGCTCGCCCTGCGAGCCGGCGTTGGGCTGGATCGAGACGGTGTCGTAGCCGGTCAGCGTCGCCAGCCAGCCCTCGATGTCGGCGACCAGCTGCCGGTAGCCCTCGGCGTCGGCGGCTGGCGCGAAGGGGTGCAGGTCGGCGAAGCCGGGAAGGCTGATCGGCTCCATCTCGGTGGTCGCGTTGAGCTTCATCGTGCACGAGCCGAGCGGGATCATGCCGCGGTCGAGCGCGTAGTCGCGGGCTGAGAGCCGGCGCAGGTAGCGGAGCATCGAGGTCTCCGAGCGGTGCGTGTTGAACACCGGGTGCTCCAGGAACGCACTGGCGCGGAGCAGCTCGCCCGGCAGCGCATCCGGGGTGCGGACGTCGATGTCGACCAACGACTCGGCCTCCACGCCGAACGCGGTCAGCACCGTGGCCACCTGGTCGAGCCCCGTGCGCTCCGAGCAGGAGATGCCCACGTGGTCGGCGTCGATCCCCCGCAGGTGCACCCCGGCCATGTTGGCCGCGTCGACCACGGCAGACGCCCGCCCGGGGACACGGGCCACGACGGTGTCGAAGAACTGGCTGTGCTCGACCTCCACGCCTCCCTCCCGTAGCGCGGCCGCGAGCACCGTCGCGCACCGGTGGGTACGACGCGCGATCGTGGTCAGGCCCTCGGGACCGTGGTAGACGGCGTACATCGCGGCAGTGACCGCGAGCAGGACCTGGGCAGTGCAGATGTTGCTCGTCGCGCGGTCGCGCCGGATGTGCTGCTCGCGGGTCTGCAGCGCGAGCCGGTAGGCGGGCTTGCCGTGGGCGTCGATGGAGACGCCGACCAGCCGCCCGGGCAGGTGCCGCTCCAGGCCCTTCGCCACGGCCATGAACCCCGCGTGCGGTCCGCCGTAGAACAGCGGCACGCCGAAGCGCTGCGAGCTGCCGACCACGACGTCGGCGCCGAGCGTGCCCGGTGACTCCAGCAGGGTCAGCGCCAGCAGGTCGGCCGCGACCACGGAGAGCCCACCCCGAGCCGCGACGTCCTCGACCAGCTCGCGCGGGTCGAGGATCCGGCCGGACGCGCCCGGGTACTGGACGAGCGCGCCGCACAGGTCGCCGTCCGGCAGTCCCTCGGCGAGGTCGGCCACGACCACATCGATCCCCATCGCCTCGGCGCGGGTGCGCACGACCTCGATCGTCTGCGGCAGCGCGTCGGCGTCGACCACGAACCGGCCGGGGGCCTTCGGCTTGGCGCGCCGAACCAGGGTCATCGCCTCGGCGGCGGCCGTGCCCTCGTCCAGCAGCGACGCGTTGGCGGTCACCATGCCCGTGAGGTCGGCGACCATGGTCTGGAAGTTGAGCAGCGCCTCGAGACGCCCCTGCGAGATCTCCGGTTGGTACGGCGTGTAGGCGGTGTACCAGCTCGGGTCCTCGAGCACGTTGCGCCGGATCACCGCAGGCGTGATCGTGCCGTGGTAGCCGACACCGATCATCGGCTCGAGCGGCCGGTTGCGCGCGGCCAGCGCCCGGAGCTCGGTCGCGGCCGCCTCCTCGGTGCGTCCCTCGAACAGGTCGAGCGGTGAGGTGGCGTGGATCCGCTTCGGCACCGCGGCGTCCATGAGCGACTCAAGCGACTCGTGCCCGATGGCGGCCAGCATGGTCGCCAGCTGCTCGGAGTCGGGCCCGATGTGGCGTTCGGCGAAGGACTGCTCGCCCAGGTCGGCGAGGGTGAGGTGGTCGGACAACGAGGCTCCCGATGTCGAGTCGGTGACCGTCGTCACCGACGGCCGGGTCGCCTCCCCCTCAGTCACCCCGCGACGTCACGTGGCTCCTGAGTTGCCTCGACCGCACGGTCCGGGCGCCTGAGAGGTTCCGGGGAGTGTTGCCCCTTCGGCGCTCCGGCCCGCTTCCTCCTCGAAGCCACCGACCGGAGTCTCTCCCGTGCAGGGTTGTCAGCCCCTCAAAAGTACCAGTCGCCCGTGGTCCCTGAGCAGCGAGCGCCAGCGAGGCGTGTCGAGACCCCTCAGCCGCTGAAGCGTGCCCGGCGGCGGGCAGCGAGCTCGTCGCTGGCGGTGTCGCTCGCCTCGTCGCTGGTCGCGCGCTCGCTCGGCAGCTCGGCCAGCGAGCCCTCGATCTCGCGCCAGACGCCGCCGATCGCGATGCCGAACACGCCCTGGCCACCCTGGAGCAGGTCGATGACCTCGTCGTTGCTGGTGCACTCGTAGACGCTGGCGCCGTCGCTCATCAGCGTGACCCGGGTCAGGTCGTCGGTGCCGCGGGCCCGCAGGTGCTGGACAGCGACGCGGATCTGCTGCAGCGAGATGCCGGCGTCGAGCAGCCGCTTGATCACCTTGAGCAGCAGGATGTCGCGGAACGAGTAGAGGCGCTGGGTGCCGGAGCCGGTGGCGCCGCGCACGGTCGGCTCGACCAGGCCGGTGCGGGCCCAGTAGTCGAGCTGGCGGTAGGTGATGCCGGCCGCGTTGCAGGCCGTCGGGCCGCGGTAGCCGAGGTCGCTGGGCAGCGGCGAGACGTCGTCGTCGAAGAGGAGACCCTTCTCCTCCGCCGTGAGCACCGCCTCGTCGAGGGCGGGGTCCACGTGGCCGGCCGCATGGGGGTCACCGTTGAGGTTCATCCGTTCCTCCGAAGCTCGCAGTTCGTTGAGCGTAACCCCGGGGGAGGCCACAGGAAGCCGAGACCCGGTCGGAACCAGGCCCGGAGTACAGCCGTGGAGTTACAACGAAGACAGTCGCCAAGGTAAACCCGTACTTGAGGGTCGGTCAAAGACCGGGACCCGCGTGTCGTCCACGCAACCTTAAACCTCTACTCGAGGGTTAGGTTTCGGTCTCCTCGAAGTCGTCGGGGCTGACGTGGTCCAGGAACTCACGGAACTTCTCGACCTCGTCCTCCTGCTCGTGGGCGACCTCGATCCCGGTCGCCTCGAGGAGGTCGTCGGAGCACACGATGCGGGCACCGGTGCGCAGCGCCAGCGCGATCGAGTCCGAGGGCCGGGCACTCACCTCGACGCCGGACGCGAACGCGAGCGTGGCGTAGTAGACGCCGTCGCGCACCTCGGTGATCCGGATCTCGGTCAGGTCGTTGCCGGTGGCGTCGATGACGCTCTTGAGCAGGTCGTGGGTAAGCGGGCGCGGAGGCACCACTCCCTGCTGCGCGAACGCGATCGCGGTGGCCTCGACGGCGCCGATCCAGATCGGCAGGTAGCGCTCCCCCGTGGACTCGCGCAACAGCACGATCGGCTGGTTGGAGGGCATCTCCACCCGGACTCCGACTACCTCTACCTCACGCACGCGACCAGCGTACTCCGGGCGCGCCCACCTCGTTGAGATGTGCTTCCGGCCCCCGCGAGAAGTCCTCCAGGCCCCGCGAGAAGTGCATGCGGCTCCAGTGAGACATGCACGAGCCTCTTGGTAGCCAGGCCTCGAGGCCCATCTGACACGGGCCGGAGGCCCGCTTCAACGGGGTCGGAGGCCCGCTTCAACGGGGTCGGAGGCCCGACTCAACGAAGGCTGCGCAGACCGACCTTGACCAGGCTCGCGTGCAGCCGCACGGACAGCGCGGCGATCTCGTTGATCGCCTGGGCGGCCCGGCCCTCGGCCCCCTCCTCGCGACTGCGTCGGATCGGCGAGACGACCTGTTCCACCAGCCCGACCTCGCGGTCGGCAGCGGTCTTGAACGCCCGGAGGTGACGTGGCTCGATCCCGAAGGCGGCGAGCTCGCCGGCGGTGCGGGCGATCACCAGCGCCTCGCCGTCGTAGTGCTGCGAGCCGGTGCGCGTCCTCACCAGCCCGTAGGCCTCGAGCTGTTCGAGGAGCTCCTCGGTGATCCCGGCCGTCTTGACCAGCTCGCGCCGTGAGACGCGCAGGTCGCTGCGCTCCGGACCGTACGACGCGCTCGAGGGCAGCCCGTCGCCGTCGAGCACCACCCGCGGCACCACCGGACCGACCAGCCCCTGGGGGGGCTCCAGCCCACGGTCGATCGCTTCGAGGTGCTCCTTGATCACCTTGAGCGGCAGGTACTGCTCCCGCTGCGCGCGCAGGATGTAGCGGAGCCGCTCCATGTCCTGCTCGGAGTACTTCCGGTAGCCGCTCGGGGTGCGCTCCGGCTCGACCAGTCCCTCACTCTCGAGGAACCGGATCTTCGACTCCTTGATGTCCTCGTCGGGGAACTCGGTCTTGAGCTGGGCGAGTGCCTCGCCGATGCTCATCCGCGCCCGGGACGCCGCAGACGACCTCACGTCCGCGCGCTCAGAGCTCGCCGGGAACGTCGCCGGCGAAGTAGACGAGCCGGAACTTGCCGACCTGGACCTCGTCGCCGTTGGCCAGCACGGCCTCGTCGATCCGGTCGCGGTTGACGTAGGTGCCGTTGAGGCTGCCGACGTCGGAGACGGTGAAGCCGTCCGCCGTGCGCCGGAACTCGACGTGGCGCCGGGAGACGGTGATGTCGTCGAGGAAGATCTCGCTCTCGGGGTGGCGACCTGCGGTCACCACGTCCTGGTCGAGCAGGAACCGGTTGCCGGCCCCCGGCCCGCGCTGCACCACGAGCAGCGCGCTGCCACGCGGGAGCGCGTCGACGGCCGCGGCGTCGTCGTCGTCGAGGGCCGCCCGCTCCTTCTCCTCCAGGTCGGACTGCTGCGGGGCGCCGAAGGTGGCGGTCGCCGAGGTGTCCGTGACCGCCGGCTGGACCCCGGTGCTCGCCTGCGTCGCCTGGTCGGACGGCGGCGCGGCGGGCGCGTCCGCCGCGGAGCGGTCGGCCGGAACGGGACGCACGGCCTGCGTGTGGTCGGAGCCGTCGATCGGGTCGGTGTCACCCGCCGGCCCCGACGACGTGGCCGCCTCGGGCATCACCAGGCGGCTGCCGCACTGCGCACAGAACTTGGCGTCGTCCGGGTTGCGGTTACCGCATTGGGTGCAGAACGGCATGCGTGCGTCCCCTCCTGAAAGTGCCTCGCGATCCGTGACCACCCAGGGCCAACCCTCAAGCGTGAGTGGAGGTTCACGGTAGGCAGCGAACCTATCAACATTGTGGGCGCCGACAAACCGGATGCCGCTTCTTCCGGGCAGTCGTTCAGCCCTCGAGGGTGTCGCCGTACGCCGTCGCGTCCATGAGCGCGTCGATGTCCTCCTGGCTTCCCGGGACGATCTCGAACAGCCAGCCCGCGCCGTAGGGGTCGGAGTTGACCAGCTCGGGGGTCGCGTCGAGGGACTCGTTGCGCGCAACCACCTCGCCCGCGACGGGGGCGTAGACCTCGCTGACCGACTTCGTCGACTCCAGCTCGCCGAGCACGTCGCCGGCGGACATCGACGTGCCGGCCTCGGGCAGCTGCACGTAGACGATGTCGCCGAGCGCGTCCTGGGCGTAGTCGGTGATGCCGACCCTGACCGAGCCCTCGGCCTCTCCGGGCTGGCGCACCCACTCGTGCTCGGCGGTGTACTTCAGGTCGTCGGGGATCACGCGCGCTCCTTGTTGTCGCCGGCGGCCGCTCTGCCTGCCCGGTCCGTTCCGAACGTTACTGGCCGTCGGCGGAGGAGGCGAAGTCGGGCGACCCGGGCTTGGTGACGGTAGTGATCTTCACGTTGTCCAGCTTCTTCACCTTCACGTTGCCGTCGCTGGCCTTCACGTCGAAGCTGAACCCGCCGATGAAGTCGAGCGTCGTCGCCAGCGTGTCGGGGTTGCCGATGACGTCGATCACGTACGGCGCGGAGATCCGGCGGCCGTCGACGACCACCCCGCGCTCGGCGTCCTCGAACGAGGTCTGGGCCACGACCCGTACATCGTTGTTGAACTCGATCGCCTCGGCACCCGCCGCGCGCAGCTCCTCGACCCCGTCGAGCAGGTTGTTGAGGGTCACCTTGTCCTTCGGGTCGGTCACCTCGATCCGGATGCCGGGCCCCTGGGCGGGCAGGGTGCCGGCCAGGATCCCGAGCGTCGTCGACTCCTCCGTCGCCCGCTTGAGTGCTGCCTGCCGCCGCTGGGTGCTGTCGGAGAGCTGGGAACGGGTCTGCTCCAGGTCGGCGATCTCCTTGTCCGCCCGCCGAGCCTCGGCGTTGAGGCCGTTGAGGAGCTGGACGAGGTCGGAGGAGCGGAGCCCGGCGTACGTGTCGTCCTGCCGGTTCGAGTTCACCTGGGTCACCATCGCGAACCCGAGCAGGCCGAGCAGCACGGCTCCGGCGAGCTGGCTGCGCGACGGCTTGCGCAGCGCCTCCAGCAGCTTCGCGCGGGACCGCCGCGCATGGCCGGGGGTGGCATGCGGCTCGTCGAGGGGGGCCCGCGGTGTGTCGTTCATGCGGGGTCCCCGCGGAAGCGCGAGCGCAGCGAGCGGTTTCGTGGGGTGATCATGCGTGGAAGATGTGTCGACGGATCGCGGCCACGTTGGAGAAGATCCGGATCCCGAGCACCACGACCACGCCGGTCGACAGCTGGGCGCCCACGCCGAGCTTGTCACCGAGGAAGACGATCAGCGCCGCGATCACGACGTTGCTGACGAAGGAGATCACGAAGACCTTGTCGTTGAAGATGCCGTCGAGGAAGGCGCGCAGCGCCCCGAACACCGCGTCGAGCGCGGCCACCACGGCGATCGGCAGGTACGGCTCCAGCCACTGCGGGACGTCGGGGGTCAGCACCAGCCCCAGGAGGATGCCCACGACCAGGCCGATGGCGGCGATCACCGGTGCTCCTCCTTCGAAAGGGTGGCGTAGCGCAGCGACAGCTGGTCCGCGGCGGGCAGGACGAGGGCGCGGTCGGTCTTCATGTCGAAACGCAGCCCCACCTGCTGCTGCAGATCAAACCATGTGGCGCCATGGGTGGTCTCCGCGAACCGGGAGGGCAGCGTGTTCATGTTGCCGATCGCGAGCACGGTGTAGGGCGCGGTGAGCGGGCGGTAGTTGACGTTGATCGCCAGCCCGGCCTGCCGGATCGCGGACAGGTTCGTCAGTCGCTGGCCGTTGATGGAGATCGCCTCGGCGCCGGCCTCCCAGAGGCCGTTGACCAGCTTCTGGAGGTCGGAGTCGAGGACCTTGTTGCGGTCGCTGGCCGCGTGGGGGGCGTCATCGACGACGACCCGGACACCCTGGCCCTTCACCTTGCCGGCGCCGGTCAGCACCGACAGCCGCTGCGCGCGCTCGAAGACGCGGGACCCCTTCTGCCCGGCAAGTAGGTCGGTGTCGAGCCGGTCGTTCTCCCTGCGCAGAGCGCGGACCTGCTCGTTGCGCTGCTGCACGGTGGCGCGACGCGCGTTCACCTGGTCGATCAACGTGGCCCGGTCGCGGGCGGACGTGCTCGCGTTGCGGGTGGTCTGGCTGGCGGCGGTGAACACCAGCACCCCGAAGACGGCGAGCGTCACCAGCATCGCCCCGGTGGCCAGCCACGAGCTCCGGCGGCCGGGACGGTCCCGCGCGATCCTCGCGTAGTCCTCGTCCAGCGTGTGCCGGGACAGGTACTCGATCAGCCCGACCCTGATCCGCTCCTGCTGCTGCTCAGCCGGGGAGGACATCGGGCGCTCGATTGTCCTGGTCGGCGAGGAGCTTGCGCACCTGCCACGCGTACAGCAGTCCGGCCCACCAGTAGAGCCCGATCCCCCAGATCGCGAACGCCCACCCGAACACCCGCGCGAGCTCGGCGAACACTCCGTCGCCGTCACCGAGGAGCAGCAACGGGAACGCGTAGAGCAGGTTGAACGTCGCGGCCTTGCCGAGGTAGTGCACCGGGAGTGCGGAATAGCCGCGGGTGCGCAGGAAAGGCACCAGGCACCACAGGAACGCGTCGCGTGCGGGCAGGGCGATCGCCATCCACCACGGGATGATGTCGCGGAACGCCAGCCCGATCACGACCGCGAGGATGTAGAGCCGGTCGGCGACGGGGTCGAGGATCTCCCCGAGCCTCGAGGTCTGCTGCAGCCGGCGTGCGAGGTAGCCGTCGAGATAGTCCGTGACGCCAGAGAGCATCAGCACGACCAGGGCGATCGTGTCCTCCTCCGGCCCGAGCACCAGCCACAGGAAGACCGGCACGCCGAGCAGCCGGAGCGCGCTCAGCAGGTTCGGCACGGTCCACACCTGCGATGAGCGCCGCCCCGCGCCATGCGCTGGTTGAGCGGTCACGGCGGTCCTGCCTCCAGAGGATGTCGGGCACCTGTCCACGGGGATTCCCCCAGCGGACTGCGCGGCCACTTTAGCCGCCCGCCGACCGCTCCACGGGACGGCTCACCCCTCGCCGTCGATCAGGTAGTCGCCGCCCCGGAACACCAGCCGCAGGCGGGTGCTGTCCACGGAGGTGCTGCCGTCACGCCGGGTGTAGTCGACGGTGTAGCCGATGGTCAGTCCGCGGGGGTCGGCCACGACGTCGCGGGGCACTGCGCGGGTCACCGTGTTCCAGAACCGCGAGTACGACCCGAAGCCGCCGCTGGCGTTGCGGAACGACGGCGTCAGCAGCGTCCAGCCCGCGACGGGATCACGCGCGACCGTCGCCAGGTAGCCGGTCACGAAGCGTTGCATGCCGGACGCGGTCGGCTTCGGCTGGGGCTTCGGCTGGGGCTTCTGCTGGGGCTTCGGCTTGGGCGTGTTCGTCAGCGTGGGCGTCGCGCTCGCGCTCGCTCTCGGTGCGGACGACGTGGTCTCCGCCACCGTCGCTGGGCTCCTCGACGGTGCCGCCCCGGGCTTCGCCGGTCGGTCGGGGCCACCGGACAAGACGCTCCCGACAAGGAGCGCGCCGCCGACCACGAAGATCAGCACAACGAGCGCGACCGCGCGACGCAGGATCTGGGCGTCGGTGGCCGGCGTCGCCTCGGGACGGCGGTTCGCTGACGGCACGCGGACCAGTGTGCCCGCCGTCCGCCCGGTCGAAAATGAGGAATTGCGACGCGATTTGGCGAGACCTGGATCGCGCTCGCGGAGCATGCTGGTCCCAGACATGAGGAGGTGTCGGCGGACATGAACGGCGTCGTGGTTCTCAACGCGTCGTACGAGCCGCTGCACCAGGTGTCGTTCAAGCACGCCGTACGCATGCTGTTCCGTGAGGTCGCCGTGGTCGAAGAGGCGCTCGACGACCGGATGATCGGACCGCACCCGTGGCCGAAGGTGGTGCGGCTCGTGCGTTACGTTGTCACGTCCTGGATGCACCGCCCGGCGATCTACGGGCGGACGGCGGTGCTGCGGCGCGACCGGTTCCGGTGCGCCTACTGCGGCCGTCCCGGTCACACCCTCGACCACGTGCTGCCGATCTCTCGAGGAGGCACGTCGACCTGGCTGAACACGGTCACCGCGTGCGGCTCCTGCAACGGCCGCAAGGCCAACCGCACGCCCGGGGAAGCGGGCATGCGGCTGCTCTTCGAGCCCTGGGTCCCGACCCGCGCCCAGATCGTGCTCTGAGGGCTCTGCGGGATCGAGCAGCCCCACGCTCGCCGCTCGACCACAGTATGGGTCCCGACCCTTGAGGACCTTCGGCCCTCGGTCACGCCGGAGACGCGGGCGTACATTCGACCTCAACGCCGGACCGATCCCCCGCCGGTGACGATCCGCCGAGAGGAGATGCGTGATGCCCGAGAACCTAGAGCTGTCGAGCGAGGACTGCCAGCGGCTCCTGCGTGCCGGCACGGTCGGTCGCGTGGCCGTGTCGACCCCCAGAGGGCCCCACATCGTGCCGGTGAACTACGTGGTGTCGGGCGACTCCGTGATCTTCCGCACCTCGCCCTACAGCGTGCTCGGCTCTCACGCACGCAACTCGCTGCTG